>Ga0153941_1000029_pt1 | contig 112876 bp, 98 predicted proteins | sample TSNJ025MetaG_FD_104733 | JGI IMG/M metagenome (GOLD analysis project Ga0153941, IMG submission 104733) | Attine ant fungus gardens microbial communities from New Jersey, USA - TSNJ025 MetaG | ecosystem: Host-associated > Fungi > Mycelium > Unclassified | place: USA: New Jersey, Brendan T. Byrne...
ATTACGATTACCGCCTGACCACCGGCCCGGATGGCGATGGCCTCTACGTCAATTACGGCCTGACCCAGGTTGACCTGAGCGGCGCGGGAGCGAATGCGCTCGTTCTTTCCCCGCGCGCCGGAGCGACCGGCCAGGCGGCGGATCTGTCGGCGCAGATCAGCGGCACCGGTGATCTGGCGATCGCCACAGGAGCGGGAGACTATGTCTCGCTGTCGAACAGCGCCAACGACTATACCGGAACGACTTTTGTCCGGTCAGGAACCCTGCTGTTCGGCAACAATAATGTTCTCGGCCGGACGGACAACCTTGTGCTTGATGCCGGTACGGTTGTCGACATGGCGGGCTACAGCCAGTCTGTCGGGGCACTGAACACGGCGACGGGCAGTGATATAAGCATCAGCGGCACATTGACGATCACCGACGGCCAGCGGCTTCCGGGCGACATGAATGGCGGCGGCATCGAGAGCGGCACGCTGTCCGGTAACGGTTCGCTGGTGATCGATCCGAGCATCGTGCATGTGAACGGAGCACAGGCCGGCTATACCGGACTGGTGACGGTGACGGGCGGCTCGCAGCTGATCCTCAATGCGGCCAATGCCTTCAACAATGCCCAAGGGATTGTTCTGGAGACCGCTGCCGACACACTGACCTTCGGGAATCAGAGTTCTTACAACCCCGCCTGGACCGCGATCGCCAGCGGTACGATGCAGACATCGCTGTCCGGCCTCGGCACGGTTCAGGTTCAGGATGGCTCAGATATCGCGCTCGCCGGCAGCAACGGCAGCTTCGCGGGCCGGTTCGAGGTTGCGGCGAGCTCGGTGCTGCGGGCATCGCAGGCCGGGAATCTTGGCACGGCGGGCATCGAGAATGACGGCACGTTCATCGCGACGGCCAGTAACAGCTGGGTGTTCGCCAATGTCGTCACCGGCACCGGCACTTTCGTGAAGAACGGCTCCGGCGTTCTTCAGGTTGCTGATTTCCTGTCGGGCTTCACCGGACTGACGCGGGTTGATGCGGGGATGTTGCAGTTCGGTGCCGTCTCGGCCCCTGGGATGATCGGTGGCTTGGCTGAGATTGCAACGGGCGCGACGCTTGCAGGTCTCGGGACGGTTGCGGGAGATATCACCAGCAGCGGCACAGTTTCTCCGGGGCTCGATGGCACCTTTGGAACCATGACCGTTGCCGGAAATTATGTCGCGACGAATGGCGCAGTTCATATCTCCTCCCGGCTTGGCGATGATGCCTCGCCGACGGACAGACTGATTGTCAGCGGCGATGTTTCCGGAACGAGCACCGTGAAAGTCACCAATCTCGGTGGCCATGGCGCGGAAACGGCCAATGGCATCCGGATCATTCAGGTCGGTGGTGTCTCGCCCGGCAATGCCTTCGTTCTGAGTGGCGACTACACGACTGAAGCCGGCCAGCAGGCGGTGATCGGTGGCGTGTTTGCCTATACGTTGCAACACGGTGGCATGCAGACACAGGGAGACGGCAACTGGTATCTGGTGTCGGAACTTGCAGCCACCAACCCCGATACCGGGGTGATTGAGGAGAAACCGCGTTACCAGCCGGGGGTGCCGCTTTATGAGCAGTACCCGCAGGTTCTTGCCTCATTGAACACGGTGCCAACCCTGCAACAGCGCGTCGGCAACCGCTATTGGCAGCCGAATGCCGCTGGAAGTTCTTTCGGTACCTATGGCATGTGGGGCCGTATCGAGGGCTCACGCAGCGAGAGCGAGGCGGCCCGCTCCACGACCCTTGCCCATCGCAGCACCGACCTGTGGAAGTTGCAGACCGGCTTCGATTTCGTGCTGCGTGAGGGAGCGGACGGCTCGCTGCTGGTCGGTGGCGTCAATATCTCCCACAGTACGGCCCTGGCCGATATCGGCTCGCCCTATGGTCGCGGCAAGATCGACACGACGGGCACCGGCATCGGCGCGACCCTGACCTGGTATGGGGCGAACGGTTTCTATGTCGACACCCAGGCGCAGGCGATGTTCTTTGACAGCGACATCACCTCGACCACCATCGGGCGCCGTGAGGTAAAGGGCAACAATGGCCATGGGTACGCGCTGTCGGCTGAGACGGGTTTCCGTTACCAGCTCGGCAACGGCTTCTCGCTGACGCCGCAGATGCAGCTCGTATGGTCGCGCGTGGACTTTGACAGTTTCACGGACGCGTATGGTGCGCGCGTGTCGCTTCGAAATGGCGACAGCCTGCGTGGCCGCCTCGGTCTGTCGCTCGATTACGAGAAGGGCTGGACGGCAGCCGACGGCACGAAGAGCCGGGCGCATGTTTATGCGATAGCCAATCTGTACAATGAGTTCCTGAAGGGGTCGAAGGTTTCGGTTGAGAATACGTCTTTCCGCAGCCGTGATGAGCGTTTGTGGGCGGGTGTCGGCCTTGGTGGCACTTACGAGTGGAATAATGGAAAGTATGCGCTTTACGGCAATGTCAATTTTGCCGGCAGCACCAGAAAAATGAGCGACAACCACTCTTTCGGGGGCATCATCGGTTTCCGGGCGACGTGGTGAAAACAGAACGCTCCGGCCCACCGGTCGGAGCGTTATCTTGATCTTTCCGCACCTTTGCCATGAGCCAGAGGTATGCTGGCGCTTCCTAAAGTGGCTCACCTTTCAGCAATCTGGGTACGGTGTCATCGAAACTGCCCGCTGCCTGGCCTATGAAGAATCGTTTCAGCTCGGGCAGCCGATCAACTGCGCCGAGGCCGAAATCCCGTATCAATCTGACCGGTAGGATATCGTTCGAGAACAGCCTGTTGAGGCCGTCCATCGTCAAACCCTTGGTGGTGACGTCGAAACGGCGGGCGTTTTCGTAAGCTTCGAGGTGATTTGCAGCGCCCGGGTCCAGGCCGATACGGATGGCTTCCGTAATGATTTCGGCAAGCGCTGCAACATCCTGCAATCCAAGGTTCAAACCCTGGCCTGCTATGGGGTGAATGGCATGGGCGGCATCTCCAAGCAGGGCCAGCCTGTCGGCGATGAAGCTTCTGGCTATGCCGAAGGAGAGCGGGAAACTCTGCAATGGAGTTTCAAGGGCGATCTTGCCGAGGGTAAGCCCGAAGCGCCGCTCTACCTCCGTCAGCTGGGCTTCCGGGCCGAGGTCCATCAGATATGCGACCGCGTCGGAGCGTTCCGTCCAGACAATCGAGGACCGGTTCCCCAATGCGCCACCGGGGCTGAGAGGCAAGGTGGCAAAGGGGCCGGAGGGTAGAAAATGCTCAAAAGCCTTACCCTCATGATCCCGTTCATGGGTGACGGTTCCGACGATGCCGTGCTGGGCGTAGGACCATGTTATCCATCCGATTCCCGCCAGATCCCGCAATCGTGACCGTTTTCCGTCTGCGGCCACCAGCAACGAGGCGCGGACGGATTCCCGGTCGGCGATTCCGATCTCGATGCAACCGGGGAGGCAGGAAAACTGATTGATTGAAGCGGGCACAAAATCGATGTCGCATGATTGGCATGCATTTAAGAGCGCCGCCGTCAGCCGGTTGCTTTCGACCATGTAAGCCAGGGGCTCGCCGCGCAGGTTGCCATCGGCAAAAGTCAGCAGAGTGGGGCGCACAGGGTCGTCAAGCCTGGAATCCGTAATGACCATGTCCGTGACAGGCTCGACCTGCAATGCATCGTCGTCCCATATATCGAGCGCCTCGAACATCCGTTTCGAAGAGGGGGCAATGGCGAAGGATCGCCTGTCAAGCGCGGGGTCGCGATCGAGGGAAGGGTCTGCAAGCGTGATTGCGACGCCCTCTCCGAGGGCCCGTTTCAGTGCCAGCGCCAGTGTCAATCCGTTAAGCCCGGCTCCCGCGATAACGATCCGGTGCGGCGCAGATGCCGGGCGTAAAGATTCTTTGTCCATGTTGACCGGTTTTTCAGAAGTCATATCGTCTTTGCACCTTCTCGCCCTTAGCCTGGCTGCCTGTTCTATAGCACGTCCCGGTTTCAGGAACGAGACGAGTGTAGCGGATGTTTCCCGGCGGCATGTTTCGCTTCCGGCGGATCAATGCTACGCATATGTTTCGCATGCCCGACGATCCGGCAAGAAGGTCGTGCGTGGTCGTGATTTCTTCGTTTTTTAAGGAAACGTCCCCTTGTCCCACGCCATCTCTGATTTGCTGACGATCCTCGATCTGGAACAGCTTGAATTGAACCTCTTTCGCGGAAGAAGCCCGCAGGAAGGCTGGCAGCGTGTCTTCGGCGGTCAGGTGATCGGTCAGGCGCTCGTTTCCGCCTGCCGCACGGTTGATCCGCTTTACCGGGTTCATTCGCTGCACGGGTATTTTCTTCTGGCCGGAGACCCGAAAGTTCCGATCATCTACAATGTCGAGCGCCTTCGCGACGGGCGTTCATTCGTGACCCGGCGGATCACCGCGATCCAGCATGGTCAGGCGATTTTTGCAATGTCGGCTTCTTTCCATCTCGATGAACCCGGTTTCGAGCACCAACTGCCGATGCCGGATGTGCCGGCGCCAGATATGCTGCCGACGGAGGAGGAGTTTCGCGCCAAGATGGCGCCGCTCATGCCGCCAGCCGTAAAAGCTTATTTTGAGCGCAAACGACCCATCGAGATGCGGCCTGTCGAGATGACGCGTTACACCGGCGGGGAAGGAAATGCACCCTATTTCAATTGCTGGATCAGAGCGACCGGAAAACTCCCAGACGATCCGTCGATTCATAGCGCCGTTCTTGCCTATGCTTCGGATTTCACGCTGCTCGATTCGTCCCTTGTGGTTCATGGTCGCTCTGTCATGGAACGGACGATCCAGGCGGCAAGTCTTGATCATGCCCTGTGGTTCCATCGCCCATTCCGGGCCGATGAATGGCTGCTTTATTCTCAGGACAGCCCGAGTGCCATGGGGTCACGTGGTTTCTCGCGCGGTCTGATTTTTCGTCAGGACGGCACATTGATTGCCTCGGTCGCTCAGGAAGGGCTTGTTCGTCAGCGCAACGACCTGGCCTGATCAGGGACGTTTTAAAACAAGGCGTGTCGTTGGTTCATCACCTGTGATGCGCCTGGATGATGGGGCAGAAGGCGGTTTAATCGGAGTTGCTTCCCGCTCCATTCTTGGTTGGCATCCCGACTTTCAAGGGACGTCGAATGCAGTGGAGGCACTCAATGAGCGGTAGAACTATCAGGAAAGTTGCAATTGTCGGAGCGGGGCTCGTCGGGTCTGCCTGGTCCATTGTATTCGCGCGGGCGGGTGCGGAGGTGCTTGTTCACGATGCCGACGCCTCCATTCGCGCCGGCGTTATGGAGCGTGTCGCCACCAGCCTGAACGACATGGTCGAGTTCGATCTGATTGACGACATTTCCGGCGTTCTTTCGCGCATCAGGGTAGTCGATACCATGGAGGAGGCGGTTGGACAGGCGGATTATGTTCAGGAATCCGTGTTCGAGCGCGCGGATGTCAAACGCGCTGCCTGCCATGAGATTGCGCGATACATGCGTGACGATGCGGTTGTCGGAAGTTCGAGCTCGGGCATTCCAGCCTCGGTCTTTACCGAGGATGTACCGAAGCGCTCAAGGTTTCTTATCGCGCATCCCATCAATCCGCCGCATCTGGTGCCGGTAGTGGAACTGGTGCCCGCGCCCTGGACCGATCCGGATATTCTGCCGTGGCTCTATGACGGGATGGAAAGGTTCGGGCAGGCTCCTGTCATTGTCAGACGTGAGATAGAAGGGTTTCTCATCAATCGGCTGCAAGGCGCATTGTTGAGCGAGGCATGGGCCCTGTTCAGGGAAGGGTATGCGACGGCAGCCGACCTCGATCGTTGCGTTGCCGAAGGGCTCGGGTTGCGCTGGGCCTTCATGGGGGCATTCGAAACGATTGATCTGAATGCGCCCGGCGGTCTGGAAGATTATGCGCGCCGTCTTGGCCCGCTTTATCATTCCATCGCTGCATCGCGCACGAAACCGGAGCCGTGGTCGGCAGAGCTGATAGACGCGATCAATACCGAGCGCCGGACCCATTTGCCGAAGGAAAAGCTGAGGGGACGCTGTGAGTGGCGGGATAGAAGATTGATGGCGCTCGTCGCGCATCGGCGCAAGCAGCCGAAATAAGGTATTCGGTCAGGCAAGATAAAAACGCGGAAGGCCGGTTTCCGGTCTTCCGCGTTATCCGCATTCAGCCCCATGTCTTGCCGAGAACGCGCAACCAGTTTTCGTGGCAGATTTTCTTGAGAGCGTCGTCATCGTATCCCTTGGCGCGCATTGCCTCGACCAGGGACTGCAAGCGGTCGACGCCGCCAAGGGCGGTTGGCACCGCCGCTCCGTCGTAATCCGAACCGAACCCGACGCGATCCAGGCCGACACGCTCGACGAGATAATCGATATGCCGGATCAGATCGTCCAGCGGCGTCCCGACATCCTTCTTGCCATCGGCACGGATGAAGATGACGCCGAAATTAAGCCCGACCAGCCCGTCGCGCTCGCGGATCGCATCAAGCTGCCGGTCGGTCAGATTGCGGGAATGGGGGCAGATCGCATGGGCATTGGAATGGGATGCGACGAGGGGGGCGGTTGAAATTCTCTCGACGTCCCAAAAGCCCTTTTCCGTCAGGTGGGAGAGATCGACCATGATCTTCAGCTCATTGCATGCCCGCACCAGAGCCTCACCCCGTTCGGTGAGACCGGGGCCGATATCCGGTGATGACTGGAAAGAAAATGGAACTCCGTAGCCGAAGATGTTGTCCCGGCTCCACAGAGGGCCGAGCGATCGCAGGCCCGCCTGATGCAGAACATCCAGACCTTCAAGGTCTGGATCGATCATCTCGGCGCCTTCGATATGCATCACCGCAGCAATGCTGCCCGTCGCCATGGCATTATGGATGTCGGCGATCGAACGGCAGATTTTGAACTGGCCGCCTGCCGATCTTTCGATCCGGACCAATGTTGAAATCATGCCGAAGGCGGTCTTCTGGGCGTCCGTCAGACTGAGAAACCCCGTTCCGGCGGCCGGACCGTCGGTGCTGCCGACAGAATCTTTCGGGGTCGGGACATAAACGGCGAAGAGCCCCCCTGCAAACCCACCGGCCTTTGCGCGGGGCAGGTCGAGATGGCCGCCGTGACCGCCTTCGATGAAGGCCAGTTCAGGATTGCCCGCATCAAGTTTGGACAGGCGGAGCAGGACATCGTTATGTCCGTCGAATACGGGGATAGTTGTGTGAGATGTCATGGCGACTTGTCATCTGCCCGGTTGGAGTCGGTCTCTGAGTCCAGAGAGGTGTGCGGATGAAGTGCTTCATTTAAGCGCATCATTCGCGTATGCCGCATGGCCTAGCGCAAGCGACGGGCCGTGTGAAGAGCTTATGTGGCCGCGCTTAGCCTTTTGCTTAGGCAGGAACATCAAAACCGAGATCCCTTAAAAATAAAGCAGGCATATTTTTTGCTTCTGTATCAATTTTTATTGATGAAAGTTGAAATTTAATCTTACATCAAATGTATTATTACAATAATTGCTTCTTATTCGTGTGCAAAAATATGGTTTCTTTGAAATATCAATCGAGAAAAATATTCTTTTGATTGTCATTCACTCATACCTTTCAAAGTAAAGATTTTAACTGGACGCAAACGCGAGAGCGCTGTACAGGAGACTTGAATTTCCTTGCCATTGTCCGGAAAGCCAAATCCAGAACAGGATTTTTCGTCACCGGAGGGTGCGGGGGTGAAGTCGTCTTCTAAATTACGGGGTATAATGACCATGTTTACTCGGCGCACTTTTCTTGCTGGCTCAGCCGCGATTCCCTTTTTCAGCTATACATCCTTGCTGGATGCTTACGCTGATACCCCGAAGGACATGCTGGTCGTGGCCCAGCAGCTCGACAATATGACCAGCCTCGACCCGCATGAAGGCTTCGAGGGCGTCGGCACCGAGATGGGCTCGAACATCTATCAGCGTCTCGTTCGCGCCAACCGTGACAAGCCGACCGAAATCGATGGCGACCTCGCCGAATCGTGGAAGGCGTCGGAAGATGGCAAGAGCATCACGTTCAAGATACGCAAGGAAGCCAAGTTTTCCTCCGGTAACCAGGTGACGGCAGAAGATGCTGCATTCTCCCTGCAGCGCGCGGTGATTATGAACAAGACCCCGGCGTTCATCATCACCCAGTTCGGTTTCGACAAGGATAATGTCGCCAGCGCGATCAAGGCCACTGACGCCGGCACGCTCGTCATCACGCTCGCCGAGCCGACTTCGCCCTCGTTCCTGCTTTATTGCCTCTCGGCCAATGTCGGCAGCATCGTCGAGAAGAAGGCTGTCATGGCGCAGGAGAAGGATGGTGATCTCGGCAATAACTGGCTGCGCAACAACAGCGCCGGTTCCGGCTTCTTCTCATTGCGGGCCTGGAAGCCGAGCGAGAGCGTCATGCTCGATGTCAATCCGCACAGTCTCTACAAGAGCAAGATGAAGCGCATCATCTTCCGTCATATCGTCGATCCGTCTGCCCAGCTTCTGATGCTGCAGAAGGGCGATGTCGATGTGGCCCGTAACCTCACGACGGAGCAGCTGCGCGTTCTTCAAAACGACGCCAATTACAATCTGGTCAGCCAGGGTGTCGCGACGCTTGTCGTCATTTCTCTCAACCAGAAGAATTCAAATCTCGCCAAGCCGGAAGTCTGGCAGGCGGTAAAATGGGCGCTTGATTACGACGGCATCCAGAAAAATATCGTGCCGTTGACCCACAAGGTGCACCAGAGCTTCCTGCCGGGTGGATATCCGGGTGCCGTCATGGACAAGCCGTTCAAGCGCGATGTCGCCAAGGCGAAGGAACTGATGCAGAAGGCCGGGTTGGCCGATGGTTTCGATATCGCCATGGATCACTACGCCAACCAGCCCTACCCGGATATGGCGCAGGCCATTCAGGCCAATCTTGCCGATATCGGCATCCGCGTGAAGTTGCAGGCTGCCGAGAACCGGGCTGTCCTGACCAAGATGCGCGCGCGCCAGCACGAAGTTGCGCTCACCGCCTGGGGTGCCGATTATTTCGATCCGCATACCAATGCGGAAGCTTTCTGCATCAATCCGGACAATTCCGATGATTCCAAGCGCCGCACATTCTGCTGGCGTTCCGCTTATCAAAGCAAGGAAATGAATGAAGCCGCCGAAACAGCTCTGAGAGAGATCGACGCGACCAAACGTATCGCTCTCTATGACAAGCTGCAGCGCGACCATATGGACAACAGCCCATTCACCATTCTGCTGCAATCGGTCTATACCGCCGCCTGCCGCAAGAACGTCGATGGTGTCTGGATCGGTATTCTCTCCAACGGCACCTATGAAAAGGTCGTCAAGGCGTGAATAAGAGACTGAAGGCATTGGCGAGCTTGCTCGCCAATGTTGCTCTGACATTGCTCGGGCTGGCGATCATCACCTTCCTTATCGGGAGGGTCATGCCCGTTGATCCGGTCCTGGCGGCGGTCGGCGATAACGCTCCTCATGAAGTCGTTGAGCGTATTCGAGCCGAGATGGGGCTGGACCAACCGCTGATTGTCCAGTTCTTCCGGTATCTTGGTCAGGTGTTTCACGGTGATTTCGGTGTTTCGATCCTGACGAAGAATGCCGTGACGACCGATATTGCCCGGTTTTTTCCCGCAACGATCGAATTGGCGACGGCTGCACTCATCCTATCGATGCTGATCGGGGTGCCGGTCGGTGTGTGGGCGGCGGTCCGCCAGGGTAGCTGGATCGATCAAACGATCCGGGTCATCTGCCTTGCAGGGCATTCGATACCGGTTTTCGTGCTGGCGCTGCTCGCTCTTTACGTGTTCTATTATCTGTTCGGGATTACTCCCGGGCCGGGCCGGCAAAGTGTCATTTATCAGGATATGGTTCCGCAGATCACCGGCTTCCTGACGATAGATTCACTGCTTGAAGGCGATTATGACGCTTTCTGGGATGCATTGAGACATATGGCGCAGCCGGTTTTCGTGCTTGCCTATTTCTCCATGGCTTATATCACCCGCATGACCCGTGCCTTCATGCTGGATGCGATGCGCGGTGAATATGTGATCACCGCGCGGGCCAAGGGGCTGGCGCTGAGAACGGTGATCTGGCGTCATGCCTTCCCGAATGTCAGCGTGCAATTGGTCACCGTTCTGGCCCTGACCTATTCCGGCCTTCTGTCCGGTTCTGTCGTGACGGAAACGGTCTATTCATGGCCGGGTCTCGGGCAGTACCTGACAACCTCTTTGAAAAATGCGGATATGAACCCCGTGGTCGGCGCAACGCTCCTGATCGGAGCAATCTGCGTCGGGCTCAACCTTATCGCTGATCTTCTATACCGGCAGTTGGATCCACGTGTCAGATGAGTAGTGCTTTTACCCGCGAATGGCTTTTAGATGAGACACCGGCGTCGCGTGCGCAGGCGGCATGGGGCCGGCGCTATCGCGCCTGGCTCGATCTGAAGGAAAATCCGTTGGCGATGATCGGTTTCACGATCATCCTCATCGCTGTCGTTCTGGCTATTCTTGCCCCGATGCTGGCAACCCACGATCCCGGTGCGCAGGATCTTGCCAACAAGCTGGCCCGCCCTTCTTCCGCGCACTGGTTCGGCACCGATGAACTGGGACGCGACGTCTATTCGCGTATCCTCTATGGCGGACGCATTACGCTCGGCATGGTCATTTCCGTTGTCGTTCTGGTGGCTCCGCTCGGGTTGCTTGTCGGCTGCGTGGCCGGATATGCCGGGGGTGTCGTTGACCAGGCCCTGATGCGGGTGACCGATGTCTTTCTGGCGTTTCCCCGCCTCATTCTCGCACTGGCTTTCGTCGCCGTGCTCCAGCCCGGGATTGAAAGTGCGATCCTGGCGATCGCCCTCACCGCCTGGCCGCCCTATGCGCGCCTTGCACGTGCAGAGACCCTGACAATCCGCAATAGCGACTACATTGCCGCCTGTCGCCTCACCGGTGCTTCGGGATGGCGTATCGTAACGCGGCATGTTGCGCCGTTATGCGTGCCCAGCCTCGTCGTCCGCGTGACGCTGGACATGAGCTCCATCATCATCACCGCTGCAAGCCTTGGCTTCCTCGGCATGGGCGCACAGCCGCCTTCGCCGGAATGGGGGGCGATGATCGCCACCGGCAAGGATTACCTTTACACCCACTGGTGGGTGCCGGCCATTCCGTGCACCGCCATTCTCCTGACCTCGCTGGCTTTCAATTTCCTTGGCGATGGTCTTCGCGACGTTCTTGATCCAAAGCAGAGCTGATGCTGGTCGATATTGAAAATCTCCGCATTTCCTTCACCACCCGCACTGGGATGTTCGAGGCTGTTCGTGGGGTGTCGCTGAAACTCGGCACGGAAAAACTCGGCATCGTCGGCGAGAGCGGTTCGGGCAAGTCGGTTACGGCCCGCTCGCTGATGAAGCTTCTGCCTGATAACACGCAGATCACCGCCGACCGGATGACCTTCGACGGCATCGATATCCTGAATGCCGACGAGCGCGCCATGCGCGCCATTCGTGGCAAGCGGGCAGGGTTCATTCTCCAGGACCCCAAATATTCCCTCAACCCGGTCATGACGATCGGTCGTCAGATCGCCGAGACCTGGCGCACCCACAAGGGCGGCGGCAAAAGGGAAGCGGAAGAGGCATCCATCGATCTGCTCGATCAGGTGCTGATCCGCGATCCGAAGCGGGTAGCGGCTCTTTATCCCCATGAAGTCTCCGGCGGCATGGGGCAGCGGATCATGATCGCCATGATGCTTGCGCCCGATCCGGAACTGCTGATCGCCGATGAGCCGACCAGCGCGCTCGACGCCACGGTGCAGGCCGAAGTACTGCGTTTGATGGAAGACCTTGTTTCCCGTCGCGGCATGGGGCTCATTCTGATCAGCCACGATCTTCCGCTCGTCTCGCATTTCTGTGACCGTGTGATGGTAATGTATTCCGGGCTCGTCATGGAGACCCTAGATGCCTCCGAACTGTCGAAGGCACAGCATCCCTATACACGCGGTCTGTTGAACTGCCTTCCCTCCCTGACCCATCCGAAAGAGCGGCTGCCGGTCATGGTTCGCGATGCTGCGTGGACTGAAGCATGACGGGGGCCGCTGCCATGAATTCGAACATGATCGTCGTCGATAAACTGCGTGTCCGCTTCGGGACCAATGAAGTCGTCAAGGGCGTTTCATTCGAGGTGCCTGCCGGAGATTGCTTTGGCATCGTAGGTGAAAGTGGCTCTGGCAAATCGACGATCCTGCGCGCCCTGTCCGGGTTGAACCGGGCATGGACCGGCCGGATCGCCTTCGATGGCGCCGATGTTACGCCAAACCGTGACAAGGAATTTTTCCGCAAAGTGCAGATGGTATTTCAGGACCCTTACGGTTCGCTGCATCCCCGCCAGACGATCGATCGCATCCTCAGCGAGCCGTTGGTGGTGCATCAGATGGATAATGTCGAGCGCCGCATCAGCGCGGCGTTGACTGAGGTGGCGCTGCCTCCGACCGTTCGCTTCCGTTATCCGCACCAGTTGTCGGGTGGCCAGCGCCAGCGCGTTGCCATCGCACGCGCACTGATCGCCGAGCCGAAAATCCTGCTGCTCGATGAGCCGACGAGCGCCCTCGATGTTTCCGTTCAGGCCGAGATTCTCAACCTGCTGGCGGATCTGCGCGAAAGACTTGGCCTGACCTATATCCTCGTCAGCCATAACCTCGCGGTTGTTGCGCATCTGTGTTCGAGGCTCGGCGTCATGCTCGGCGGCGATGTCGTCGAGGAACTCACATCGCAGGATTTGCGCGCCGGACGCACGACACATCCCCATACCGCCGAGCTGCGTGCTCTCAGCGTCGATCTGGAAGAGGCGTCCTGAGCAGTTCTTGCCGCACGTCACGTTTTTCGCGAACAACAGTTATTCCCTTGTTCGCAGGTTGATCAAGGAGTTCGAATGATGTCGGGTGTTCATACCGATCTGAACTGGGCCGCCGCTGAAGCCGCAGCCCGCAGTGTCGTAGACCCGTGGAACAGTGAGAACGGTCCCGGTGGTGCAATCATCGTTTTCGACACCGATAATTTCCGCATCGAGTCATGCGGAGGATTGGAGAGTCTGGCGAGCAGTATGCCATTCTCGCCGGACAGCATCGTGCGATATGCATCGATTACCAAACACATCCTGGCGACAATGGTGCTGCGCCATGCTGACAGGATAGGCCTCGACGATCCGCTGAGCCGACACCTGCCGGATCTGAGAAAGCCCATGGCCGATGTCACCGTCGGGCGCGCCCTTGATATGACTGCCGGTCTGCCGGATGTTCGTGAGAGCCTTTCCCTGTTGGGTATTTCCGTTCACACCGTGACGGAGGCACCGACACTTCTCGATTTCCTTTACCGTCATGGCGAGCTCAACTTTACCCCCGGCCATGAGATATCCTATTCCAATACAGGCTATCGGCTGGTGGAAGCAGCCTTGCAGAAAAAGAGACTTTTCTTCAACGACTGGCTGCAAAAGGAGGTTTCGGAACCGCTCGATATTTCTTTCTATGCCCCCGAAGCGTGGCTGGACCCGGTGCCCGGTCTCGTCCCCGGATACTGGAAATCTGAAAGCGGCTGGCAGATCGGAAACGCCGGCCTGCACCTTTCCGCCTCCGGCAGCGTCACCGGCTCGGCGCGCCACCTTGCCCGGTGGTTGCAGAGCGTGCTGGCTGATAAGGGGCCGGGCCGCGATGTGCTCAAGTCGTTGTCGGCAACACGCAGGCTCGCCGATGGTCGCTCGACCCGTTACGGCTTGGGGATGGCTTGGAGCGAGATTGGCTCCCACAGGTTTGTCGGGCATGGCGGTTCCCATGCCGGCTACAAGGCCTACTTCCTGCTCGACCCGAAGAGCCGTGCCGGAATGGTCGTCGTTTCCAATCGCGAAGACACCGCGACATTCGGTGTCGCCCAGAAGGTTATGGCCGCTCTCGTCGGCGAAACTCTCCCCGTTGCCGCGACAGATATTCCGGAAGGCCTGTATGTTGAGGATGAAGGTCCTTGCTGGCTGGAAATGAAAAACGGCGTCGCCACATTTCTCGGCACTGGAGAAACCCTTTACCCGGCGGAGGATGGCTGGTCGGTTTCGCTGTCTGCACATCTGCCGATGCGCCTTCGTTGGACGGGAGACGCTGTCGAAGGGGAGATCGGCCATGCCGCCCGCCGCTTCGTGCCGGTCGAGCCCGATGATATCCTGTCGAAGATAGATGGCCGTTGGGTGTGCCCGGCAGAGCATGCCGCATTCGATATTACGGACGGGTATCTGGAGACAGGCGTCGGCCCGGCCCGTATCCGGTTCAAGCTGACCTCGCTTGGCAAGGGTCGCGTTCTGATGGAAGGCCGCGATGGTCCATGGGAGAAACGCGCCTGTCTGGTTTTTGACGGGAATCGCGTGTTGCTTGCCCTGAACCGCAGCCGCGTTGTCGAGTATTGGCGCGACGGTCGATAAAATCTCCGGGTGGCCAGCGTTTGAACGGCTGCCTCTCAAGCAAGAAACCTTACTTCATAAGGCGATAAACCAGATATTACTGAGAGAGTGGTAATTCACGGGCCGCCTCTGCCAGGGAGCGGCGAGAATGATTCATGAGCGCGTCTCATAGGTCCATGCGATTATTAGCACCTAATAATAGTACGATGCATATCCTAAATTCATTGTAAGATGATGCACTCGAAGTCGTCTCTCATATTAGAGTAAGGCGCGTTTAAGTGGATACCGGTTAAACGCAATAAAGCCTTACGGCATAAGAAAAACACTCTAGACCAGCAATGAGGAGTTCCCCCGTGATCATTAAAGCCTACGGTGCCTACGCCGCCGACAAGCCACTTGAATCCATCGATATCGAGCGCCGGCAGCCCGGTCCTCATGATGTCCAGATCAATATCGCCTATTGCGGGGTCTGCCATTCGGATCTGCATCAGGTTCGATCAGAGTGGGGCGGTACGGTCTATCCATGTGTACCCGGCCATGAAATCGTTGGCCATGTGAGCGCGGTCGGCGGTGAGGTCACCAAATTCAAGGTTGGTGATACGGTTGGTGTCGGCTGTATGGTGGATAGCTGCCAGAGCTGCTTCGCCTGCGATGATGGTCTGGAACAATATTGCGAGCATGGTTTCACCGCCACCTATAATTCGCCGATCAAGGATGCGCCGGGGCATACGCTCGGCGGCTATTCGCAGAGTATCGTGGTCAGCGACAAGTTCGTGCTGAAGATTTCCCATCCGAAGGAACAGCTTGCCGCAGTCGCACCGTTGCTGTGCGCGGGCATCACCACTTACTCACCGTTGCGCCACTGGAAGGCAGGACCAGGCAAGAAAGTTGGCATCGTTGGTATAGGCGGACTTGGCCATATGGGCATCAAGCTCGCCCATGCAATGGGAGCACACACCGTCGCCTTCACCACATCCGAGAGCAAACGCTCGGATGCCAAGGCACTTGGCGCCGACGAGGTGATCGTGTCTCGCAACACCGATGAGATGGACGCCCATGCGGGAACGTTCGATTTCATCCTGAACACGGTTGCCGCGAGCCATGACCTCGACGCCTATACCCGTCTGCTGAAACTCGACGGAACCATGACGCTTGTGGGTGTCCCCGAATTTCCGCATCCCTCTCCGGCTATCATCAATCTGATTTTCAAGCGCCGGGCCATCGCCGGCTCCTTGATCGGCGGCATTGCCGAGACGCAGGAGATGCTGGATTTTTGTGCCGAGCGGGGCATTGTCGCTGATATCGAGATGATCTCCGCGCAGGAGATAGAAGAGGCCTACGGTCGGATGCAGAGGAGCGATGTCAAATACCGCTTCGTAATCGACAGCGCTTCACTGGCAGGTTGAGGCATCATATTCTCCCTCCGTGACCAAGAAAGTACGCATGAAAATCTGGAGTGAGCAGGCATTGTCTGCTCACTTTTTTCTGGAATTTTCGCGAAATTCGCCGCTTCCTGTTTTGAAGCGATAATAGGCATATGCTTAATTTTTAGGCACAAAAAATTTCGCTTAAACCTTAGGCAGAAATTCGAATTTCATCACTTCGGTAATATTGTAAAGTATCACTTCGTTCTCCGGTTCCCATAACCGGTTGCGAAAAAAGGTTTTTAGCCACAAGGCCAACCTCACTTTCCACGAACGGGCATCATTCTCCGCACTCCCTCCTAAAGACCAATCGGCATTGGCACGCCCTTTGCAACGTCTTCTCGGCTACACGGCGCGATCACGGATCGGCCCGACACCTGGAAGACTGAGGTCAAAGAGGAGGAATCATGAAGTTTATTGTCGCGATCATCAAGCCGTTCAAGCTTGAAGAGGTTCGGGATGCCCTGAGTCCTCTCGATGTTCATGGCCTCACGGTGACCGAGGTAAAGGGATACGGCCGCCAGAAGGGGCATACGGAAATCTATCGCGGCGCCGAATACGCGGTCAATTTTCTCCCGAAACTCAAGATAGAGGTCGCGGTCGATTCCGCCATCGTGGACCAGGTGGTCGCTGCGATTGCCGGTGCTGCACGAACCGGCCAGATCGGCGACGGCAAGATTTTCGTTCTCTCTCTCGAATCGGCTTTGCGGATACGCACCGGCGAAACCGATCTTGATGCTATTTAAATCCTGACAATGGAGTTCATTCATGTTTTCGCGTTTATTTCCAAGGGTCCCCGTCTTGTCAGGAGCCTTCCTTCTATCGGTTCTTGCGCCCATTGTAGCGCATGCAGCCGATGCTCCGGTTCCCGATAAGGGCGACACCACCTGGATGCTGGTTTCGACGGTTCTGGTGTTCTTCATGGCGATCCCCGGTATCGCCTTGTTCTACGGCGGGCTCGTGCGTGCCAAGAACATGCTGTCGATCATGACGCAGGTTTACGTCATCACCTGTCTGGTCAGTCTTATCTGGGTTATTTACGGCTATAGTCTTGCCTTCACCAACGGCGGAGGCATCAATTCCTTTATCGGTGGTTTTTCAAAAGCGTTCCTGAGAGGTGTCGATGCCAATTCGGTCGCCGCCACTTTCTCCAACGGCGTCGTCATTCCGGAATATGTCTATATCTGCTTCCAGATGACCTTCGCGATGCTGACACCGGCGTTGATCGTCGGTGCCTTCGCGGAACGGATGCGTTTCTCGGCGCTGGTTCTCTTCATGGTTCTGTGGGTGACATTCGTCTATTTCCCCATGGCTCACATGGTCTGGTACTGGGCCGGTCCTGACGCTCTTGCCGATGCCGCCAAAGCTGTCGCGGCAGCGACCGATGCAACAGCCAAAGCCGCGGCTGAAGCCAGGCTTGCCGAAGTCACCGCCGATGCCGGTCTGCTCTACAAATGGGGCGCACTCGATTTCGCTGGTGGTACGGTGGTGCATATCAATGCCGGTATCGCCGGCCTCGTCGGCTGCATCATGCTGGGCAAACGTATCGGCTTTGGCCGTGAATTGATTGCTCCGCACTCGCTGACCACCACCACGATTGGTGCGGCGATGCTGTGGGTCGGCTGGTTCGGCTTCAATGCGGGTTCAAATCTCGAAGCCAATGGCACGGCGGCTCTCGCCATGCTGAACACCTTCGTGGCCACCGGAGCTGCCGGTTTGTCATGGCTTCTCGTGGAATGGGCATTGAAGGGCAAGCCTTCCCTGCTTGGTCTCGTCTCAGGCACCATTGCCGGCCTGGTTGCAGTCACGCCAGCCGCCGGTTTTGCTGGTCCGATGGGTTCTATCGTGCTTGGTCTTGTTGCCGGTGCAGTGTGCTTCTTCTTCTGTTCGACGGTGAAGAATGCTCTCGGTTACGACGATTCTCTCGATGTGTTCGGCATCCACTGCGTCGGCGGTATTCTCGGTGCCATCGCTACCGGCATTCTGGTCGCGCCTTCGCTGGGCGGTGTCGGTCTGGCCGACTATATTTCCTCTCCCGGTCATCTGGTTGCCGGAGAGTATGTCTTCAGTGCTGCCGTCCTCTCCCAGATAAAGGCGGTGGCCGTGGCTATCACATGGTCTGCGGTTGGTTCGGCAATTATCTACAAGATCGTCGATATGGTCGTCGGTCTCCGAGCCGAGCCGGAAGAAGAACGCGAAGGTCTCGACCTCGCGGAGCATGGCGAACGGGCTTACAACTACTGAGGTCCGTTTACCCCGGAGGAAGTGTTCTCCTGCACTCTCTCCCCACGCTGATGACACTCCGGGACGAAACGGGTTCTGCTTCGTTCTCCGGGGTGTCCATGAGAGGGACGGGCGCGCTTATCCAGGCGCGCCCGTTTTTTTGATGGGTATCGTTGCTGTTTTATCGACAGGGTTAAGGCCCCCTTAACCGTCGATTGAATAACGTGCTGAAAGCATAGTCTGCGTTCCTGTTCCCTTTCCGAGTCACGTGATGCGAAAGAGCCGTCCTACCCCGATGGAAAGCCTGTCCGACCTGTTCCGGTCGTTCCTTGCTCGTTGCGCGAAGGAGCTGATTGGCTTGTCCCTGCTGGCTTTCTCGGCGGCAATGGTCGTTGCTCTGGCGACATGGTCGGTCGATGATCCAAGCCTCAATAATGCCGTCGACGGCTCGGTGAAGAATCTTCTCGGGCGTCCGGGCGCCATGAGTGCCGATCTCCTGATGCAGCTTCTCGGTCTCGGCTCCATCGCCATGCTTTGCACCATCATGGTCTGGGGCTGGCGACTGATTCGCAAAGGCCACCTGGTGAAGGCGCAGTTGCGAATTGCCTTGTGGATTCTCGGCACCGGAGCAGCGACGGCGATGGCCAGTTCGGTTCCGACGACGGCTCGCTGGCCGCTACCGACCGGGCTTGGGGGTGTTGTCGGCGACGCGCTGGTGGTTGGCGCCAAGGCGATCACCGGCTTGTCCGCCGGACCTGCAGCCGCCCTGCTCGGTTTCGTTTTCGCCGGTATCGCCATCCTGTCGCTTACGGCGGCATGCGGATTTGGCTTTCAGGAAGAAGAGGATACCCATCAACCCGCTCCCGAACGGGCGGTTGTCGAATGGGAAGATGCAGAAGATACACCCCGTGAGGACGAGCCCGGCTGGGGCATTGTCTCGCTTGGCGCTCTTGCACATGGCTTCATGAGCCTGCGCGGTGCGGTCCAGCGCTGGCAGGGCCGTCGGCAACAGACCCGTTTTGCAACCGCGACACCTCGCGGTGCGGTTCGCATGGAACGCTCCATGCAGGAGCCGGCTTATGCATCGGCGCGCCGGGAACCGAGCTTCTCTCCGGCACCGGATTACAGCTCATCCCGTACTCCTGTTTTGCATGATGACGATGACGATGAGCCGTGGCACGACGGTGAAACCTATACGGAACAATTTGCACCCGCACCTGTTCGCTCGGGCGGCCGCGTTTCTACCGCTTCGGCGGAAATTCCCCACGCCGTTCCTTTGAGCGATGTCCAGGCCGCCGGTCGCGTCGGCCCTGCCCCGAGTGCGCCGAAACCCGGCAAGCGCATCACGCGGGAGGCCCAGCCATCGTTTCTTGACCGGGACAATTACGAGCTGCCGCCCTTGTCGCTCCTCGCTGAGCCCAAGAAGGCGATTGTATCGGCGGTTTCCACCGATGCGCTTGAGCAGAATGCGGCGCTCCTGGAGAGCACGCTGGAAGATTTCGGCGTTCGTGGTGACATTATCAATGTCCGTCCCGGACCGGTTGTCACCTTGTATGAGCTGGAGCCTGCGCCGGGTACCAAATCATCCCGGGTTATTTCGCTGGCGGACGATATCGCCCGCTCGATGAGTGCGGTGTCTGCACGTGTTGCGGTCATCCCCGGACGCAACGCCATCGGCGTGGAGTTGCCCAACCATAAACGCGAGACAGTTTTCCTTCGTGAATTGCTGGCCAGCCAGGAATTCGAGGCGTCCAAGCACAAGCTGGCGCTTTGCCTTGGCAAGACTATCGGCGGCGAGCCGGTGATCGTCGATCTCGCCCGCATGCCGCACCTGCTGGTTGCAGGCACCACCGGTTCCGGCAAGTCGGTGGCGATCAACACCATGATCCTGTCGCTCCTTTATCGGCTCAAGCCGGAAGAATGCCGCCTGATCCTGGTCGATCCGAAAATGCTTGAACTGTCGATTTATGACGGTATTCCCCATCTTCTGACGCCGGTCGTGACCGACCCCAAGAAAGCTGTTGTCGCCCTGAAATGGGCGGTGCGGGAGATGGAAGACCGCTACAAGAAAATGTCGAAGCTCGGGGTTCGTAACATCGACGGATTCAACACCCGTGTCGGCGAAGCGAAGGCTAAGGGCGAGGTCGTCTCACGCACCGTGCAGACCGGGTTCGACAAGGAAACCGGCGAGGCGATCTACGAGCAGGAGGTAATGGACCTCGATCCGTTGCCATATATCGTCGTGATCGTTGATGAGATGGCCGATCTGATGATGGTGGCCGGCAAGGAAATCGAGGGAGCGATCCAGCGTCTTGCCCAGATGGCCCGCGCCGCTGGCATCCACGTTGTCCTGGCCACGCAGCGGCCTTCGGTCGATGTGATCACCGGTACGATCAAGGCCAATTTCCCGACCCGAATTTCCTTCCAGGTCACTTCGAAAATCGACAGCCGTACCATTCTCGGCGAAATGGGTGCGGAACAACTGCTTGGTCAGGGTGATATGCTGTACATGGCCGGTGGCGGACGCATTACCCGTGTCCACGGGCCGTTCTGCTCGGATGCCGAGGTTGAGCATGTCGTCACTCACCTCAAGCAGCAGGGCCAGCCGTCCTATCTCGATTCCGTGACTGAAGCGGATGAGGAGGGCGCAGGCGGCGACAGTCCGGTTTTCGATCAGGGCTCGTTCGGTTCAGGCTCCGGCGATCTTTACGATCAGGCGGTTGCGCTCGTTCTTCGGGACAAGAAAGCCTCGACCTCCTATATCCAGCGGCGACTGCAGATCGGCTACAACCGCGCCGCCTCGCTTATGGAGCGGATGGAGCATGAGGGAATAGTCGGTGCGGCGAACAATGTCGGCAAGCGGGAAATCCTGATGGAGAGCCCTGCTGAATTCGGAGACGACGAGGATTGACATAAAATTGCTCGACATGGCGTGTTCGAGTGATATGGCAACACGATATCGGTTCGTCTCCCAAGGGGAAGACGAAATCACGTCTTCCGGAAAGCAGTTCATGCCGATAGCAGGCAAGCCATTCGCAGATTTCATTTCAGGCTTCCTCATCAGGTTGCCGGTTATGATTCCGTGCGTTGTCGGTTTATCCTTGCTGATTGCTCCGGCATTGCAGGCGCAGCAGCGACAGCAGATTCCGGCGTCGCTGTTCGGGCTGAATCCCGATTCGCCTCAACCCGAACCGCAGCAATCGCCGCAAGCCTCGCCAGCTGTTCAGCCACCTTCAGCGGTCCCATTGCCGCCAAAGCGTCCGCAGGACGTTTCGGTTGGCGGGTCGGCTCAAAGCAACATGCCGGAATCCGGTCATAGAGATATCCTGACGGAGTTCGGTGGTTTTTCGCATCCCCTGCAAGCGAAGAAATTCGAACCTCGATCCGTAAAGCCGCCTGTTCCGCAATTGCCGCAACCCGATATACCGGAAGTGGCAATCCCTGAGAAAGTGGCGGTCGAAACCATTCCAGCGCAGGAAACTGTACCCGCTGAGGCGGAGCAGAAAACCGTGGTGCAGAATGTTCCCCTGCCGCCTCCGGCCCCGACTGGCAGGTCATCGGTTGTTGCTGGTTCTTCTGCCCCTTCAAGTCCCTCTATCGATGTCGGCCTGCCGCCATCCGTTGCATCCGTCCCGTCTCCAGCGGCAGCGATGCCGGTGTCGCAATTATCGGAACGCCAGATCATCGAGCGGGCCAATCGTTATTTCAACACGCTGGACACCATGACGGCAGTGTTCTCCCAGGTTGGCGGTGACGGGCGACGCATGACCGGAACGCTTTATCTGCAACGCCCGGGACGGTTGCGGTTTGCCTATGATCCTCCCTCGACGATGGAGATCGTTGCGGATGGCCGCTCAGTGGCTATTCGAGACAGTAAGCTGAAAACGTCGGATGTGTACTCGATAAACCAGACGCCGCTGAAATTTCTTCTTCGCGACCCGATTAATCTGGCAACCGATCTGCGGGTCATCGAAATCGAGAAAGATCCGACCAGCATCCAGATTACCCTGGAAGACAGCGCGACGCTTGGTGGGAAATCGCAGATCACCCTTTTCTTTGATCAGCAGGTGCAGAACCTGACCCGCTGGCGTGTGGTCGATGCTCAGGGATTTGTGACGACAGTGATCCTGTCCCAGGTCGAGCGGACCAGGCGGGGCGGATAAGTCGCCGAAAAAACGATTTATGGAATAGCCTTAGCCAGAAACGAGATGAGCATTTTCGCGGTTTCCTGGTGAACTTCCATTCGGCTGCGGCTGCCGATGTCTTCGCAGATAAAGCCTTCGCCGGGATCACGTTCGTTGATGAGCGCGGCACCTTCCGGCTTGCACAGGCCAAGGAAGCTGAAATGCGAGGCATTGATCATCTCTGCGTAGTGAGTGGTTGCGGCAGGAAGATTCTCGGACAGATATCGCGATTCCAGTCGGGCAGGTAATGCCCGGTCATCGAGACCTGCCGCGATGACAAGAACCGGCACCTTGATTGCCGCAAGGCTTGCCGGCGTGAAGCCGCGCGCGAGCCCGAGATCGAGAGATATGACTGCCTTCACTCTCTCGTCTCTCAGATCCTTGCCGATTGCCGCGCGGGCGTCCCTGTTCCGGGCGATCCCGAGTTGGCCGTAGACCTTGCAGGCGGCAAGTTCAGAGTGGGCGGAGCAGTCGGCTTCAAAACGATCGGCATCGAAACGTCCTCCTGCGATTGCGACGGCGGTCCATCCTCCAAGCGAATGGCCTATGGCGGCTATGCGATTGGCTGCAACGGCTCCGAACCGGGAAGGGTTGGCAATCACTGCATCGATCACCCGGCTGAGATCATGGGGACGCTGCCAAAGTCTGGCACCTTCCTGCAAGCGCCTGTCCCGGCTGGTGGTTCCGGGATGGTTGGGAGCGGCGACGATGTATCCCTGTCGGACCAGTTCGCTCGCAAGCCACATCTGGTTCGTCCAGTTTCCACCATAGCCATGCGACAGCACGACGAGCGGATGGGAGCCCTGTTTCGGCTGTCCATCCCTGACGACCCAGAGGCCGACGAAGGCGGGATTGTCACCGATGAGCGTCGTCTCCCCGCCATTCTCAACCGGATACCAGACCGCGACCTCAAGCTGCCGGTCGGCCTGAGCGTCCGGCAGAGATATCTGCCTGAAGCCGATGTCCTCGGCATGGGCAAATGAAATGGATAAACAGACAAAAAGGCAGGTGAGAAAAAGACGTTTCAAAACAGGACACTCTAAAAAAGACACGACAGTAAACGCTTTTCCCGCGATATTGACAAGTTTTCGGGAGAACCGGGAAAGATAGGAAAAAGCTGGAGCTTATGTTCAGCCTGCGATAGGTTGCCGGGAATCCAGAGCACCAATTCTCGTAATCCAAGGAACCCTCCGTGCAACTCGTCGTCTCAACGTGGAACATCAATTCCGTTCGTCTACGGATCGATCAGGTGCGGCGGTTTCTTGAAACTGTGCGGCCGGATATCCTGTGCCTGCAGGAAACCAAATGTCCCGATGACAAGTTTCCGTTGAAGGAACTTCAGTCATACGGCTATCCCTTCGTCGTTCACATCGGGCAGAAGGGCTATAACGGGGTCGCCATCCTGTCGCGTTACCCGTTCCTTGAGACCGGTGCGATGCAGATGTGCGAAAGGCCGGATGCGCGCCATATCTCGATCACGCTTGCCAAGGAGGCAAAAGCGGCAGCTGGCCTTACGCTTCATAATTTCTATGTGCCCGCAGGCGGCGATATTCCCGATACGACGCTCAATGACAAATTTGCCCACAAGCTCCAGTTTCTCGCCGAAATGCGGCGCTGGGGCGAGCGCCATCGCAAGGGTGGTGCGCCCGGCATTCTGGTCGGCGATCTCAATGTTGCGCCACTCGAGCACGATGTCTGGTCGCACAAGCAGCTTCTGAACGTGGTCAGCCATACTCCGGTCGAGACGGAGACGCTGGAGACGTTGCGACAGGAGGCGGAGTGGGTCGATGGCATGAGGGTACTCAGGCCCGAGCCGGAAAAGGTCTATAGCTGGTGGAGTTACCGCTCACCGGACTGGGCTGCGGCGAACAAGGGCCGCCGTCTGGATCACATCTGGCTGACGCCGGATATTGCGCCGACCCTGAAGAGCATGAGCGTCACCAGTGAAACCCGTGGCTGGGATCGCCCATCGGATCATGCGCCCGTGACGGCCGTTCTGGAACTGTAGGGCCTGCCGGTTAACTGCCTGAGCCCGGGTTAGGCTCCAGCTTTTTGTCATCCTCGTCGTTCATGAATTTCTTGCGAACGTTCTCCAGGCCGTCGGTCAGTTCCAGGAGGTCTTCTGCCAGCGCGTCGTGGACGATGCAGGCGCAATCGGGAAACTCTTCCAGTGTCCGACGCATCAATGTCGGCGATATCCGGATGACCGTGGAAGGTTCGCTGGCGGTTGCTGTTGCTGGCCTCGCGGTACGCAGGAAAAGCGCCATCCGGCCAATCAACGTACCCGGAGTGGCGATGAACGGTTCTGCTCTGTTATCGTCGCTGGCGAGAATGATGTTTCCAGACTTGACCACATAGCCGCCATCCGCCCTGTCGCCCTTGCGAAACAGCACATCGCCTGCCTTGAGAGCACGCGGCTCCGCGGCAAACGCCAGAAGTTTCAGCGCTTCGGGTTCGAACAAGCCAAACAGCTCGGCCTGGCTCAACGCGGCTATGTCATCCTCAAGGGCCATCGCGATTGTTATCCTGGTACTTTTCACTCCGAAGCGTAAAAAAGTACTGGTTTTTCTTATGAAGCAACGTTTTTTGCGTTTAGACGATTTCCGCTTAAACGCGCGTCACTCCAAAAGCCACTACAATCGCCCCCCGTCAAGGGGAGAGCTTGTAGCCGCCGGGTTCCGTTACCAGAATGCGGGCATTGGAAGGGTCAGCCTCGATCTTCTGGCGCAGCCTGTAGATATGTGTTTCGAGTGTATGGGTCGTAACATTGGCGTTATAACCCCAGACTTCTGCGAGAAGGACATCACGCCCTACGACCTGGCGTCCGGCACGGTAGAGATACCGCAAAATGGCTGTCTCTTTCTCGGTCAGCTTCATTTTCGAACCTTTGTCGTTCAGAAGCAGCTTTGATCCGGGTTTGAAGGTGTAGGGGCCTATCTGGAAAACGGCATCTTCGCTGGCTTCATATTGGCGTAACTGTGCGCGGATGCGTGCAAGGAGTACGGCGAACTTGAAAGGTTTGGCGACGTAATCATTGGCGCCGGCATCGAGCCCTCTGACCGTGTCCTCTTCGGAATCCTGTGCAGTCAGCATGATGACCGGTGAGCGAAAACCGCTTTGGCGCATCTGCCTGACGGCTTCCCGGCCATCGAGATCGGGCAGGCCGACATCCATGATGACCAGATCAATCCGTTCGCTGGCGACGATGGTGATAGCCTGCTGCGCAACTTCGGCTGTCAGGACTTCGAATTCCTGATGCATTCCGAGCTGCTCGGCGAGCGTATCGCGCAGGATTGCCTCATCATCGACTACAAGGAGACGGCTGGCATTCGACATGGGAATGGTACCTCGGTTGTTCGACCTGCCGTCGAAAAAGGGTTGTTAATGAGAGACTTGTTAAACGGGTTGCAATAATAAACTACTGATGTGAAATGAACAGCAAGTGAAAAGAACGGTATGACCCGTTACTCATTCCGATTTCTTGTTTTCGCACAGTCATATGGCCTATTTCGGTTATGAAACGCACAACCCTGTCCGTTCTGCGCGTCCGGCGCTCCCCCCTCAACCACAGCCGTGGTTTCATTGAGGCGGGGCCTCTGCGAATTCCCTGCGCACTCGGTCGTTCCGGCACTGCGCGTCGCAAAAGGGAGGGAGACGGCGCCTCGGTGATCGGTCGCTTTTCATTGATTCAGGTTTTCTATCGCCGTGACAAAAGACTGCCGCTGCGGACAAACCTGCCGTTGAAACCGATCCGCACAACTGACGGCTGGTGCGATGAGCCTTCCGACCGCCGCTACAACCGCAAGGTGACGAAGCCTTACCCGTCGAGCCATGAGAGTCTATGGCGCGATGACGACCTCTATGATGTCGTGGTTGATATCGGTATTAATCGGGGCCCGATCGTGAAGGGGCGCGGCAGCGCGCTCTTCCTGCATATCGCTCGGCCCGGATACGCGCCGACAGCCGGTTGTGTCGCCGTATCCGAAAACCATATGGCGCGATTATTGACGCTGACGGGCCCGGATACCGTTCTGGAGATATGCGGATGAGTCTTGGGCGAAGCTCAGGCTCAAGCTGCATCATCCAGCTATTTTTGCCCGTTCGATGCCGTCAAGAATGAATTGCCGGGCTTCGTCGGCATCGCCCCAGCGGTTGATGCGGACCCATTTCCCTTTTTCGAGATCCTTGTAATGGGCAAAGAAATGCTCGATCTGCTGCACGGTTATCTCGGGCATGTCGGTATAGTTCTGAATGCGCTCGTAACGACGGGTGAGGTGCAGCGAAGGAACTGCAATGATCTTCTCATCGATGCCGCCGTCATCTTCCATCAGCAGCACGCCGACAGGGCGTACGCTCATCACCGCCCCGGGGATGATGGCGCGGGTATTCGCCGCCAGCACGTCGCAGGGGTCGCCGTCGCCCGATAGGGTATGGGGGATGAAACCGTAATTTCCCGGATAATGCATGGCCGTGTAGAGAAACCGGTCAACGACCATGGTTCCGGCAGCCTTGTCCATCTCATATTTGATCGGCTCGCCGCCAATGGGGACCTCGACAATCATGTTGACGTCATGGGGGGCATTCAGGCCGATCGGGATGGCATCAAGAAACATGGACTTTCTCCGGAAGCGGAAATATCGCATAAACCTAGCGACCGCGACAGGACGCCGCAAGCAGAATTAGGATGTAGGCCGGAGCTTGCGAATATCTTCTGGACCATTGCCCGCAAACGTGATCGCTGATAGAGACGCGGCAATACGTGCCGGTATGATATAAAAAAGACAACCGGTTCTGCGTATCGCGGCGATTTAAGTCATTCACGCGAACGCATGCCACCACGAAACAATTGCGAGATAGAACCCTGTGCTGAACCGCTTTCTAAAGCCCGAAACCCGCTATGCACGCCGTATGGCGCGAATTGAACGCTGGGATCGGCCGATTCAGGGTACCGGCGGCAGGGTTCGTGCATGGGCAAACATGCTGCTTTCCGACCACGGCGTGTTTCGGATGGCTTATCTGAACAAATATCAGGTAACGCCGAAACTCTGGCGATCCGCCCAGCCCGCTCCGCATCAGATCGCCGCCCTTGCAAGGGCGGGCCTGAAAACCATCGTCAATCTGCGCGGTGGTCGGGAGCACGGTTCCTGGCAATTGCAGAAAGAGGCCTGCGAGCGTTACGGAATCGAGCTTGTCGAGTTCATCGTGCGCTCGCGTGGCGCGCCGGATCGGGAAACCATTCTCTCGTCGAAAGAGTTTTTTGCTTCCCTGAATTATCCCGTTCTGATCCACTGCAAATCCGGGGCCGATCGGGCCGGTTTTGTCGCTGCGCTTTTCCTGATCGTGCACGAGGGAAAGCCGGTTCATGAGGCTCTGTCGCAATTATCGCTACGCTATGGCCATTTCCGTTTCGCCAAGACAGGTATTCTCGACGCGTTCTTCGAGCTTTACCGCAGGCAGGGCGAGGCGGCGGACCTGACATTCCTGGAATGGGTCGATACCGTTTATGACCCGCAGGAACTGGAGCGCGATTTCCGCCCGAGCTTCTGGTCGGATCTCCTGATCGACAGGGTCATGCACCGGGAATAAATGCGCTGCTATTTGGCGGGAACGTCATCGGTCAGTTGTAGCCGATAGAGCCTCGCATAGGCGCCATCCTGTGCGATCAGGGCTTCATGGCTGCCGGTCTCTATGATCCTTCCGGCCTCCATCACCACGATCATGTCGGCGTCGCGTACAGTCGAGAGCCGATGGGCGATGACCAGCGTCGTGCGGCCTTTCATGAGATGGCGGATCGCATCCTGAACCAGTCGTTCGGATTCGGAATCAAGCGCTGATGTCGCCTCGTCCAGAAGCAGGATCGGCGCATCCTTCAGGAAGGCGCGGGCCAGCGATACGCGTTGCCTCTCGCCGCCCGACAGGCGGTTTCCCATGGGGCCGACACGGCTGTGATAGCCTTCCGGCATCTTCATGATGAAATCATGGGCTGCTGCCGCTTTGGCTGCGGCTATGATCTCGTCTTCCTTGGCGTCGGCTCGGCCAAAGGCGATGTTGGCGCTCACCGTATCATCGAACAGCACCACTTCCTGGCTCACCACAGCGATCCTGTCGCGCAGGCTCCGCTGGGTTACGCTTCGAATATCCTGACCGTCTATCAGCACCGCGCCGCCTGTCACATCATAGAGGCGGGGAACCAGTGACATCAGGGTGGATTTTCCTGACCCGGATCGTCCGACCAGAGCGGTGGTTTTTCCCGCGGCAACGGTGAGATCGATGCCATTCAGCGCAATCGCGTCCTCGCGGTAAAGAAACCGCACGTCATCGAAGCGAATCTCACCCTTCGTCACTGCAACCAGCTTTGCATCAGCCGCGTCCAGGATCAACGGGTGTTCATCGACAACGGCGAAATAACGCACGAGCGCCGCTACTGCCTCCTGAAGAATGGCGCTGAGATTGCCGAGGGCGCGAATCGGCTGTGAGGCAAGCAGCAACGCGGTGACGAAGCCGACAAAATCGCCGACCGAGCTCTGCCCGGCCATGATCCTCCAGCCGATGAGGGCGAACACGCCAGCAAGAGCGAGGCCACCGGCAATTTCAAGCAGCGGATCAAGACGCCCGCGAGCGTTGGCGGCCTTCATCTTGAGAATGCGAATGTCATCGAAGGCGGCTGTCGCGCGATTCTTCAGGTAATCTTCGAGATTGTAGGTTTTAGCGACACGTGCACCCTGCAGGCTCTCAGACACCAGCCCGGCCATCAGGCCGATCTGCTCCTGTGTGGATGTCGACATCCGGCGCAGTTTTCTGCCGATCTTGGCGATGGGCGGCGCTACGAACGGTGCAGCGATGGCTGAGGCGAGTGTCAGGACCGGGTCGATCCAGATCATGGCGACCACGACGGCGGTGATTGTGGCGACATCGCGCAGAAATACGGTTGAGAGCCGTGTCAGTGCTTCCTTGATGAAGGTGAAATCCGTGGTGAAGCGCTGGGTCATCGTTGCCGCGCTCTCACGTCCGATCTGGGCGAGGTCACCGTCGATCAGGTGGCTGTACAGCTTGACCTGCATGTCGGCCTCGATCGTGCTGACGACGCGATTAGTCAGAACCGTCTGGGCCAGCAACGAGAAACCCTTGATTGCCGTGACCACGATGATGAATACCGGGGCCATCAGAATAACCTGCTGGTCGCGGGCGGTGAAGGCATCCAGCGCCATCTTGACCAGAAGTGGATAAAGGCTGGTCGTGACGGCGATCAACACCACCAGCGCCAGAATAAGCCCCAGCGCGGCCCTGTGCGGACGAATCCACTCCCGCCATAAACGCATGATGACGGGTAATGTATCCTTGCTGAAGGTCGATTTCGTCGCGCTCTTCTTTTTCATTGAGGTCTTTTTCGCCTTGCCCGTCGCGTATCGCCTCCGGTTGCCATTCACGATGCCACGTTGAGCGAGAGCCGGACGGTTCACTCGAAGGCAAAGCAAGAAGCGTTGCAGCAGAGATCGATTTTCGCTCTATCCTTTTGGGATCGCATTACTTTTTACGAAAGTCGGTACACGACTTCCAGGAAGCGCTTTAACACGCCACTGGCTCTCCACGCAACCAGTGACGCTGTCAGGGCACGCTGAACAGTTGTTTCAGCTTTGCCACCGAGGTTTGTGGCGCGGTCAGAACAGGTGTCTTGATGACGGCTCGGACGGAAGCCGCGGCACGTGACATCGAGAACTGGGCCAGCATCACCGCGTCGCAATCGACGAGGCTGCGCGCGCTTTCGGCTACCAGGTGGTTATGGGTGGTCACATCGCCGTTGCGCAGGGCGTCCATGGCTTCCGTGATAAGGATGGTGTGAAGTTTTCCATCCTTGCCGATACGCTGTTTTTCCTCCTCGAATTCCTTCTCCATGGACGCAACCGACGGCTGAAACGATACGACCATTCCTATCCGGCTGCCCTTGGCGAGAGCCTGCTGGAACATAGCCTCGTTCGGCTTCAATACGGGAATGGAGAGTTCTTCCGCTGCCCGCTCGATACCACGTCCGAAAGCGGAGCACGTATAGAGGATGGCGTCGGCCCCGGTTGAGACGGCATAACGGCCGAGCGCGACGATCCTGTCGGAGATTTCTTCGGACAGATCCGAGTTCTTTGCCCGGTCTCCAGGCAGGGAATCATCCCAGATATTGACCAGCTCGGCCTGAGGCCACTCCACCGAGAAGGCGGCATGGACGGGCTCCATCGACACCTTCAGCGCATGTATCAAAGCAATTCTGGGGGAGAGCGCCATATCGTTACCTCAAAAAATCGCTTCTAAGACAATAGGGAGAAGCCTGGCGGCAAGTGAATCATGAATGCCGCAGATCTTAAAATAAAAAAAGCATGCATCTAAGGGTTTTTCATCGAATTCCGTACTCCGGCATCTCCGTTCTTTTAGCGGATTCGCATCGATACCGGTTTTCTGCAATGAATGGTGCAATCATCGGGGCGGTTGCAGGCGGCGAATTCGCGATCTGCCCGCATGTCGGCCGGTCTTTTGGGGGAGTTCATGAAAAAACAGCAAACGGCCCTGGAAGGGATCAAGGTTCTCGATCTATCGCGCGTCCTCGCAGGCCCCTGGTGCACCCAGACGCTGGCTGATCTTGGTGCGGACGTCTGGAAGGTCGAGCAGCCGGGCACCGGCGATGAAACGCGTAGCTGGAAACCCCCGGAGCTGAATGGCGAATCCACCTACTTCATGTGCGCCAATCGCTCGAAGCGATCCATAGCGGTCGATATCAAGCATCCGCGCGGACAGGATATCATCCGCCGCCTTGCTTTCGAGGCTGATATTCTGGTCGAGAACTACCGTCGCGGTGCGCTCAGCTCCCTCGGCCTCGGATACGAAGACCTCAAGGCCGTCAATCCTCGGCTGATCTATTGCTCGATCTCGGGCTATGGCCGCACCGGTTCCCGGGCCAACGAAGCTGGATATGATTTCGCGATCCAGGCGGAGTGCGGCCTGATGGCAATTACCGGCGAGAGCGAGGGAACACCGATGAAGGTCGGGGTCGCGATCGTCGATCTTGCCACGGGCATGAATGCTGTGCAGGCGATACTGGCGGCGCTGATTGCCCGGCATCGCACCGGCGCAGGACAGTTCATCGATCTTTCGCTGCTTGACGCCGGGGTTTCGATCCTCGCCAACGTTGCTTCGGGCTATCTGGCAACGGGACGAGAGCCGCGTCGATACGGCAATGCCCATGCAGCAATCGTTCCCTATGAAATATTCTCCGGGTCCGACGGCATTTTTGCGCTGGCGGTCGGCAACGACGTTCAGTTTCGTGCATTATGCCAGCATGTTATCGGGCGACCAGGTTTCGTTGACGACCCGCGTTTCGCCACCAATCCCGCCAGAAATACCCACCGGGAGGATATGAAGCAGATTCTCGCTGCGATCTTTGCCGAATCTCCGGTTGCCTACTGGATATCGCTTTTACGCAGGGCCAGGGTTCCGGCGGCACAGGTTCGCTCGGTATCGGATGTTCTCGATTCGCCGGAGATCATGGAGCGCGGTCTCATCACCGAGGTGAATGACGACGTTCATGGCCGGCTGAAGCTCATGCGCTCGCCACTTCATCTGCGCGGTACTCCTCCGCGGGAGCCAACCCCGCCACCGCGGATCGGTGAACATACGGATGCCATTCTGGCGGAGGTCCTGGGCGCCGATGACGATGAGATAGAAGCCTTCAGAGCGGTGAGGGCCGTGGAGTGACACCTTTCAGTCTTCGTTGTGCCGTTATGAAAAAAGTAACATGATGCTGTTTCGCTGGTAGCAGCCGGGGCCAGGCTCTCCGGTCGTCTGAGTGTCAGAGGAGAAGCGTTTTATGAGCTCCTGTCAAAAACATATTCGCACGAAATCACCGATATTGAGGTTCTACGGGGCCGCCAAGGTTGTCACCGGGTCGTGCTACGAAATTGAAACTTCCAAAACCCGGATACTGGTTGATTGCGGTATGTTTCAAGGGTCAAAATCGGAAGCGGAGCTGAATTATCGTCCGTTTCCGTTCAATCCATTCGAGATCGATGCGGTCATCCTCACCCATGCCCATATCGACCATAGCGGGTTATTGCCGAAACTGGTCAAGCACGGGTTTGCAGCAAAAATTCATGCGACGGCCGCAACAGTCGAGCTGTGCTCGGTGATGTTGCCGGATTCCGGTTATATTCAGGAGAGCGAAGTCGCGCAGCTCAATCGTCGCAACCAGCGACGCGGTCGTCCGCTGGTGGAGCCGATCTACACCGCCGAGGACGCTCGCAATTGTCTGACGCATTTCCAGCCCGCATCCTATTGCGAATGGATTTCCGTTTCCGAGGATATCCGGATTCGCTTCTGGAATGCCGGTCACCTGCTCGGGTCGGCGTCGGTGGAAATGGAAATATCTGATGGCGAGGATAGCAAGACACGTATGCTGTTTTCCGGCGATATCGGGCCGTCGAGCGAGTTGCTGCAGCCGGACCCTGAAGCACCGCGCAATCTCGATTACGTCATCAGCGAATCGACCTATGGTGATCGTGATCGGCATGACGCGACCGCCGAGCGCAGAATGAAGTTGCTGGCAGACGAAGCGATGATCGCAGTCAAGCAGGGCGGCCCGCTCATCATCCCGTCCTTCGCTGTCGAACGAACGCAGGAGGTTCTGGTTGACCTTTATACGATCATGAAGAGCGGGTTGGTGCCGCAAGCTCCGATCTTCGTCGATTCGCCGCTGGCAACCAGGGCGAGCGCCGTTTTTGAGCATCACGCCCGTGAGATCGAACATGGCGATGTGCTGCTGGAGGCTTTTCGCTCCAGTCAGGTACGGTTTACCGAATCGGTCGAGCAGAGCCGGGCGATCAGCCGGTTACGCGGTTTCCATGTCATTATCGCAGCCAGCGGCATGTGCGAAGCCGGGCGTATTCGTCACCATCTCAAGCAGTGGCTGTGGTCCAGCCGCGCCAATATATTGCTGGTTGGCTATCAGGCGCAGGGTACGCTTGGGCGGATTCTCCATGACGGTGCGCGCCGCGTGCGCATTCAGGGAGAGGAAATCGAGGTCAAGGCGAGGATCGGCTCTCTCGATCTGTATTCCGGCCATGCTGACGGTTCGGACCTCCATACCTGGATTTCTCAGAGACTACCGATCCGCCATGAACTTTTCCTGACCCACGGGGAGCCGAACGCCATCGAGGGCCTGCGCAACCGCGTCGCTGACCTGCTGGCCGCGGAGCATGTCATCACACCCGAGCTGGACCGTGCCTATGAACTGACGCCCGCCGGAGCACGTGAAATCGAAACCGAACGGATGCATCGCGTTTCGCCAGGCGAAATGGGTCGCCTCGACTGGCACAACGATCTGTCGAAACTGCTTCTCGATATCTCCCAGACCATTGAGAAGGAAGCGGATGAACGCAATCGTGCCAAAGCTATCAGGCGGCTGCGCAAGGCGCTTGTGGAGGAATAGAAAACAAAAAAAGGGGAGCCCGTATTGATGGCTCCCCCTTCGAACTGAAAAAAGGTTCTTTCAGGAACGCCATTCCCTGACATCAACGAAATGTCCGGCAATGGCTGCGGCTGCGGCCATGGCGGGCGAGACGAGATGTGTACGGCCCTTGAGGCCCTGTCTGCCCTCAAAGTTGCGGTTCGAGGTGGAGGCGCAACGTTCCAACGGGCTGAGACGGTCGGCGTTCATGGCGAGGCACATCGAGCAGCCCGGCTCGCGCCATTCGAAGCCCGCCTCGATGAATATCTTATCCAGCCCTTCAGCTTCCGCCTGCAATTTGACCAGGCCCGAACCCGGTACGATCATGCCGTGGACATTGGGGTGAATCTTGCGGCCCCTGGCGATGGCTGCTGCGGCGCGCATGTCCTCGATCCGGCCATTGGTGCAGGAACCGACAAAAACCCGGTCGATGGTGATATCCGTAATCTTCGTTCCCGGCTTCAATCCCATATAGTCGAGCGCTTTCCATTTCGACTGGCGCTTGTTCTCATCCTCGATCTTGTCGGGGTCGGGAACCATGCCGGTGATCGAAATGACGTCTTCGGGGCTGGTGCCCCAGCTGACGATGGGTGGAAGGTTGTTGCAGTCTATCCTGACTTCGGTGTCGAAAAAGGCGTCATCTTCGGTCAGCAGACTGTCCCAGTACCGACGGGCTTCATCCCATGCTTTTCCCTTCGGGGCCTTGGGGCGATCCTTGAGATAGGCATAGGTGACGTCATCCGGTGCAATCATCCCGGCGCGGGCACCGCCCTCAATGGTCATGTTGCAGATGCTCATCCGCCCTTCCATCGAGAGCGAACGGATCGCCTCGCCGGTGAATTCGATGACATGGCCGGTGCCGCCTGCCGTGCCGATTTCTCCGATGATTGCCAGCACGAGGTCCTTGGCGGTGACCCCATCCTGCAGGGCCCCATCCATCGAGATACGCATGTTCTTCATCTTGCGCTGGATCAGGGTCTGGGTGGCGAGAACATGCTCGACCTCCGAGGTGCCGATACCGTGGGCAAGCGAGCCGAATGCGCCATGAGTCGAGGTGTGGGAATCGCCGCATACGATGGTCTGGCCCGGCAGGGTGAACCCTTGTTCCGGGCCGATGACATGAACGATGCCCTGGCGGCAGTCATGCTCGTTGTAATATTCGATGCCGAATTCACGAACGTTCTGGGCCAGAGCTTCGATCTGCTGCACCGATTCCGGGTCTTCGATCCCCTTCGAGCGGTCTGTGGTCTGAACGTTGTGATCGACGACGGCGAGCGTCTTTTCCGGGTGGCGGACTTTGCGTCCCGCGTGCCTCAGCCCTTCGAAAGCCTGCGGGCTGGTAACCTCGTGAACAAGATGCCGGTCGATATAAAGCAGACAAGTGCCGTCCGGTTGTTCGTCGATGACGTGATCGTCCCAGATCTTGTCGTAGAGGGTGCGCGCTTTCATAGCCTGTTCCCAATGAACGATAATTTCAATATCTATCTAATGCGGTTCAGTTTTTTAGCCAAGATGGCGATTATTACGTAATTCTCTTGCGCTGGATATTCCCGGCTTGCAAGGAACAAATGTTACTTTTCGATGCTCGAAAAGCGTGAATGCGTCAATGCGTTACAGCACAAAGTAAAAAGAGCACCCAATTTTATCCGGTGAGGGAAGCTCAGGGCAAAAGAAAAGCGCGGCTGAAACGGCCGCGCTTCGTATGCTCTGCAAGTTCGGCCCTCAGGCTTACTTTGCGGCTTTGGCAACCCGCGTGCGGTCAATGCGTTCGGCGATACGGGCCGATTTGCCACGACGATCACGAAGGTAATAAAGCTTCGCGCGACGGACCTTACCGCGACGCACAACCTTGATCGATTCGATCAGGGGGGTGTAGATCGGGAAAACGCGCTCGACGCCTTCACCATAGGAAATCTTGCGAACCGTGAAGCTCTCGTTGAGGCCGCCACCCGAACGGGCGATGCAGACGCCTTCATAGGCCTGAACGCGGGTGCGCTCGCCTTCCTTGACCTTCACATTGACGATGACGGTGTCACCCGGCTGAAAATCCGGAATTTCCTTGCCGAGGCGTTCGATCTGCTCTTTCTCGAGCTGTTCGATGATGTTCATGACTTTTACTCCTGCCGGGCTCGAGAGTGCCTGTGAGGCCTATCGAAGGATTTCGGCGTCCTGTTTTCAATTAAGGTGGCCGAAGTACCAGAGAAAGCCGACGTTGTCGAGTTCAATAATCGCCGTTTGCCTTATCACGACTCATTCCTGTCGTTTGTGAAGCAGGTCCGGTCTTCTGATTTCGGTTAACTGCTCGGACTGGCTTTTGCGCCAACGGTCTATTTCGGCATGGTTGCCGCTGAGCAGCACGTTGGGAATGGTACGGTTTTCCCACTCGCGGGGGCGGGTGTAATGGGGGTACTCGAGGCGGTTGTTCTCAAAACTCTCTTCGGTGGCGGATTCATTCTTGCCCATGACTCCGGGCAACAGCCGGACGCAGGCATCGATCAGCACCATCGCCGCGATTTCCCCCCCGGACAGGATGTAGTCACCGATGGAAACCTCTTCCAGCCCGCGCCCTTCGATGACGCGTTCATCCACTCCCTCGAACCGACCGCAGACCAGAAGTACTCCCGGCCCTTCGGCGAGTTGGCGAATACGGGCCTGGGTAAGGGGCTTGCCGCGCGGGCTGAGCAACAGACGCGGTCGCTCGTCCTTCGCAGCAGATGATGCGGCATCGATCGCAGCGGCAAGAACATCGCAGCGAAGCACCATGCCACATCCTCCGCCCGCCGGCGTATCATCGACGGCGCGATGACGTCCAAGACCATGGTCGCGAATGTTTCTGGCTTCCAATGACCACAAGCCGCGCGCCAGCGCATCGCCCGAAAGGGACATTCCGAGAGGACCGGGAAACATCTCAGGATAGAGGGTCAGGATGGTCGCGGAGAAACCGGTCAATGCCATTGCTTCCGTTTGTCGAATATCTGTGTCGCACATGCTGCGATGTCATACGGGATGAGAATACGAGAACGCGTGTCCGTTGGCTATCGATCCCGAGGATTCGGGAGAATCAATTTGAATCCCTCATGGCTGTTTTCAAACCCGAGGCCGAGATAAAACCGATGAGCGTCCGCGCGGCTCTTGTCGCTTGTGAGCTGCACCATCGTGCAACCATGTTCTCCGGCGATACGATTGAGTTCGTTTATCAGGAAGCTTCCCAACCCTTTGCCACGGCAGGCGCTCGATATCCTCACTCCCTCGATGAGTGTGCGTGTGGAAGCACGGCGTGATAATCCGGGAATGAATGTCAATTGTGCACAGCCGACAACAGAGCCCCTGAATTCGACGACATAGAGGTGATTGTTGGCATCACCGGCTATCGCATCGAACGCGTTCACATACACCGGATCGTCCGGATTGCCTTCACGCTGGCTGCCAAGGCCGTCGTCCCGGAGCAGCGCAAGGATAGTCGGCAGGTCGGATTTTTCCGCCAGGCGCAGCTTCGGCCGGTCGCTCATGCCCGGTTCTCCTCGTCGACGTCACTGTCGTCAGCGCTTTCGGTATAATCCACGACGATGCGCCCGGCAGCGATATCGATGGTCGGAACGAAGGCTTTCGTGAACGGAACAAGGATCGTTTCACCCTCGGCGGGTTTGACCTCAAGGATATCACCGCTGCCGTAATCGCTCACATTCTGGACAATCCCAACGAACTGGTTGTCCCCGTCAACGACATTCAGGCCGATCAGGTCGGTGTAAAGAAACTCATCCTCATCTTCGGCTGCGGGCAAGCGACTGCGTTCGATATGCAGTTTGATGCGATTGAGAGCTTCGGCCTGATCACGGTCGGAAACACCCTCGACTCGGACGACCAGCAGGTCTGGCTGGGTTCCGGCAGCCTGGCGGATCGATGTGATGATAAATGACCGACCGTCATCGCCAAACAGCGGTCGGTAATCCGCTATGACAGCCGGATCAGCTGTGAACGATTTCAGGCGAACCTCGCCTTTCAGGCCGTGAGCGCGCCCGAACTCTCCAAGAAGAACGAGATCGCCACTGGCCGGGGCGCGTCCGACAGCCTTCTGTCTGGTCGGTTTGTCTTTGGCGGATGTCATGGTGAAACCTGAATTGAAAACGGGCATGCAGCGCTTGGGGTATCAAGTGCCGCATGCCCGTTCATGTCATTGCTCGATCCGTATTGGCGCCTGATCCGATAGGAACGAACCGGGCGATGCGGATATCTGAATTATTCAGCCGAAGCGGCTTCTTCTGCGGCCGGAGCCGGAGCAGCAGCGGCCTCCGCAGCTTCCGCCTTGGCAGCGGCGCGTTCCTTGGCCTTGGCGCCCGGCTCACCCTTCTGCGGGTTATTGCGCTCGGCGCGCTTCAAGAGACCAGCGGCATCGAGGAAACGCTGAACGCGATCGGTCGGCTGGGCGCCCTTTGTGAGCCAAACCTTGATTTTCTCGACTTCAAGGGTGACGCGGGTCGGATCATCCTTCTTCTTCATCGGGTCGTACAGACCGACCTTGTCGATGAAGCGGCCATCACGCGGGGAGCGTGAATCGGCGACGATGATGCGGTAGTGGGGGCGCTTCTTCGCGCCACCGCGGGTAAGACGAATCTTGAGGGCCATGTTATTTCTCCTTGAACTTGAATTATGTGCTTACAAACTCTTCTGCCGTTTCCATCGTTGAACTTCGGAAAACGGCATGAAACTCATTTCTTCTTGCCGAACGGAAACCCGCCAAGGCCGGGAAGCCCCGGCATTCGTGGTGCTCCACCGAGACCGGGGAGCCCGACCGGTGGTTTCGGCCCGGAACCGAGACCCGGCGGCATGGGCGGCAGGCCGCCTCCGCCAGGCATGTCGGGCGGTAACTGACCACCCATCTGCTTTTGCAGCTGCTCGAGCATTTCCGGTGTGGGCTCCGGCATGCCGCCACCCATTCCGAACATGTTGCCAAGCATGCCACCGATACCGCCGCGCTTGTTGCGGCCCATCATTTTCATGACATCGGCCATCTGACGGTGCATTTTCAGGAGCCGGTTGATTTCTTCCACCTTCGAACCCGATCCGGCGGCAATGCGCTTCTTGCGCGAGGCCTTCAGGATATCCGGGTTGCGACGCTCCTTCGGGGTCATCGAATCGATGATTGCCCGCATGCGCTTTGTCATGCCTTCGCCGAAATTGGCGTTCTGCATCTGGGCTTTCGCCTTGGCGATACCGGGCATCATGCCCATAAGGCCGCCGATGCCACCGATCTTTTCCATCTGGATCAGCTGATCGCGCAGGTCTTCGAGATCGAACTTGCCCTTGCGCATCTTCTCGGCGATGCGCATCGCCTTTTCCTGATCGATATTCTCGGCGGCCCGTTCGACCAGCGAGACGATATCGCCCATACCGAGAATGCGGTTGGCAACCCGGGCAGGATGAAATTCTTCGAGCGCATCAACCTTTTCGCCGGTACCGACCAGCTTGACCGGTTTACCGGTGACGGCCCGCATCGACAGGGCGGCACCGCCGCGGGCGTCGCCGTCCATGCGGGTGAGCACGATACCGGTAATGCCAAGGCGGCCGTCGAATGCCCGCGCCGTACTGACGGCGTCCTGTCCGGTCAGGGCGTCAGCGACGAGGAGCACCTCGTGGGGATTGGTTGCCGCCTTGACCTCGGCGACTTCGGTCATCAGTACTTCATCGACGGTGACGCGACCGGCGGTGTCGAGCATCACGACATCGAAGCCGCCAAGCCTCGCCGCTTCCATGGCGCGACGCGCGATCTGGACCGCCGTCTGGCCCGCCACGATCGGCAGGGTATCGACGCCGACCTGCTTTCCGAGAACAGCCAGTTGCTCCATGGCAGCCGGGCGGCGCGTATCGAGCGAGGCCATTAGAACCCGGCTCTTCGAGCGTTCGGTCAGGCGTTTTGCGATTTTAGCGGTGGTTGTCGTCTTGCCCGAACCCTGAAGGCCGACCATCAGGATCGGAACAGGCGGTGCGGTCAGAAGGTCTATGGTTTCGGCTTCAGAGCCGAGCATGGTCACCAGTTCGTCATGGACGATCTTGACGACCATCTGGCCGGGAGTGACCGACTTGACGACTTCGGCGCCGACGGCGCGGGCCCGGACACGATCCGTGAACGAACGCACCACTTCGAGTGCAACGTCCGCCTCAAGCAGGGCCCGGCGAACTTCGCGCATTGCGGTATTGACATCGTCTTCGCTCAGCGACCCGCGTCGGGTCAGGCTGTCGAGAATGCCGGATAGCTTTTGCGAAAGGCCATCGAACATTGCCGTCACTCGAGCTCCCTAAATGTGGCGCGCATCAATGGCACGCCCCGTGTGAATGAACGGAGAGGCTCGCTACAAAACCAAACGCGCCCGAGGGCGCAAACGCGCTGTCGGACGTTGACCTCCGGCGAACCTGAACATATCAGGCCCGGACCGGGCGGCGGCTCATAAAGCTCGCTCTTTCCAGAATGTTGTTGCTCGTTAAGGCCATTTGCTGGAAGAGTCAAGGAAATCACAGCTTAACGGCACAAAGCCTGCGGCGAGTGGAGACGATATCAGGTGCATCAATTAACAGAACAATCAGTGTCGCCCCGCCGGAGGCAACAGAAAAATCGTTATTATACCGGTCCTGTCAGCGACCATTTCGATGGCGAACGGTTCTTTCTGGGGGCTCCGATGCGCCATATCGGCATCGGGGAACTTCTGCGGTGGCGACTCGGGCGGCGCAGGGCGTGGCCGCGGTCTTTTTCCAGCCCGTTTCAGGACAAGCCGCCGGAAAGATCGCAAGCCCTGCGTGTTTCATTCATCGGCCATGCGTCCTTTCTGGTGCAATATGAAGGTGTCAATCTGCTGATCGATCCGGTCTATGCGCAACATGCCGGTCCGTAGAAAAGGCTCGGGCCAAAGCGGGTCAATCCGCCAGGTGTTGCTTTTGACGATCTGCCGCCGATCGATGTGATTCTGATCACCCACAACCATTACGACCACCTTGATGGCCCCGCTCTGGGGGTATTGTGGCAACGTTTCCAGCCGAAAATCATTACTCCCCTCGGCAATGCCGCAATCATTCGCCGTTATGGCGAAATACCGGTCGAGAGCGTTGACTGGGGCGATGCCGTTGTGCTCTCGCCCGGATTGACGGCGCATTGCGTGCCTTCGGCGCACTGGTCGGCGCGCGGTGTGAGAGACCGGTGCTGGGCCCTGTGGTGTGCGTTCGTCCTGACCGGGGAGCAGGGCGCCGTCTATCATGTCGGGGACACGGCCTTCAGGGACGGTTCGCTGTTCTCTGATGTCCGCTCGACTTTTGGTGCTCCGGAACTCGCCATCCTGCCGATAGGCGCGTATGAGCCCCGCTGGTTCATGCAGGAGCAGCACATGAATCCGGCTGAGTCCGTGCGGGCTTTTGAGTTATGCGGCGCGAAACACGCTCTCGGCCACCATTGGGCAACCTTTCATCTGACGGATGAGGGGGTTGAACAGCCGAGGCATGATCTGCAGCAGGCGCTTGCAACAGCAGGGATTGACACCGAAAGATTTCGGGCCTTTCTGCCCGGCCAGGTTTGGGAAAGGAATAACCAGTGATAAAAATAGAAGCAGATTTGATCATTGGCGAAAGCGTTATGTGGCAACGGAAAGAGATAACTTTATCTGATCTGTCAGATCGAATACGGAAGCATTATAATGACAGGATAATCAGCATAACAAAGAGGACAATTCTTTTATTTTATTTAATTTTTATCCAGCTCTTGGTTAGTTCGCCTGTTCTTTTCCTATCCTTATCTTCAGAAAAAAATTGGCTGGTGTCTCAATGTATCGTTTTCAGCGGAGTTTTATGCGGCTTTGGCGTATGGATGACGAGATCTTCAAAATTTCATTTGCCTGCTGAAGGTCTTTCTCAGATAACGCTATCATCTATATTTACATTGATGGCTATTAGCATATTTCTTCAAAAAAATTTTTCTGAAAATGAAAGTAACTGGGATATTATAATTGGATGGCCTGCAATTATTGTGTCTCTTGTTGCAATACAGATAGCTTATGTTTCCAGATTGCGCTGGATCTTGTGCCTTGCCTGGATATATTTTCTATGTGGGATCGGTGTTCTCAAGCTCATGCCAGCCGTTACGGCAGGTGGTCTTGCGGTTGTTGTCCTTGGATACTGGCATCAGACAGCAGAACAGGGAAAATTTTTCCGGTTTCGTGGCTTTGGTAATGCCATGATGATTGTCGGCATTATTTATCTGAACTGTTCATTAGCAGCGATATCCATCGGCTGGGTTCCGGATGAGCACCGCTTGGTCTGGTCTGCTATTCTTATACTCTTCGGCATTTTACAAATTGGACTTGGGTTGTGGCTCAGGGAACAGATCATAATCGGTTGGGGAATGATTTTCTTCGCACTGAACCTGATAACGCAGTTTGTCCTGATCTTCCAAGGCACGCTTCCCATATCGGCTTACTTCTTTGCCGCCGGTATAACGGGTATCGTTTTCGGTCTGCTGGTAAACCGTTTCTATTGTCGGCGTTCGGATGAAACCATGAAACATCAGATACAGGGAGCATAATGGTTATGACTACCATGATATATAGCTCGCTTATGTTCCTGGGCCGGAAAAGAATTATCCGCAGGGAACTCGACCAGATGTTGCGTGACGGGATGATCGATCTCGATACGCACCGCAGACTCTGGAAACTTTATCCCCTGAATCCCTGGAAATGGCTCGGCAACTATTTATCGTGATAGGTATTCTCAGTCTGATAGCAGGAGGAGGTTTTCTTTTGTTTGAACTCCTTCGTGCAGCAAAGGTTTCCTGATCTCAGGCCTGTCCTGTGGGTCTCACATGGGAAAAGGACAGTCTGTGAGAAAATCCAAGGCTGAATTGCTGGTGCGTGAAAGTGCCGACTGGTTTCATCGCGGGCTGATCTCCGCTGAAGTGTCGAAACAACTTGGAGAACGCTATGACCGACAGGGTGCCTTCCTGGCGACGCTCGGTCGCTGGCTCGGCATCTTTGCAGTCCTCTTCCTTGGCGGCGGCGTGTTTCTGCTTATGGCGATGAGCGGGGCTTCGCCGCTTGCTAATGGAGTTGTTCTGCTTGTCGCGGCGGTCATGAGCTGGGCGGTCGGTATCAGGATGGCGACGTCAAAGGTCAATCCATTTCCCGTGACCGGCGCGGCGCTGGTGACCTTCGGCCTCATCGCATTGTTCGGTGCGCTTGCACTTATGCTTGTTTCTTACAACTGCTTGTTTCTTATCTCATGCAACTCCCATGCGATTGACAGACTGATACCGACCCTGATGCTGATCGTGGCGGCGTGTGCGGCGGCAACCGCCTATGGCTATGCCTTGCGATGGCCCTTGTTTCTGGCTGTTCTTCTACTCTTTCACGCCATGGGCGCAATGGGATGGTATGGCGGTCGCGGCTCTTACTTCTTCAATATCCAGCACCCGCCGAGCATGGCGATGATCGCAGCTCTGATGGCTGTACTCGGGTATCTGCACCGCCTTCTCGAAGAAACCAGGATCGAAAGATATTCCGGTTTCGGCAAGATTATGATCGTGTTCGGTCTCATCTACTTCAATTGTTCTTTGTGGTTCATGAGCCTTGGCTGGGATTGGCGGCATAGCGAGTTTCGCGTGATCTGGACACTCGGTTTTGCAGCCGCTGCCGTTGCTCAGATAGTTTTCGGAGCACGGACCAGGGATTCCACCTTCACCGGCTTTGGCGTGGTCTTCCTGGCAATCAATCTCTACACCCAGTTTTTCGAGAGGTTCTGGGACAAACTTTCTCTTGCTACTTTTCTGGCTCTTGCGGGCCTTGGTGGCTTGTTTATCGGCTACGGTCTTGAATTCATGGGCCGCCGACGGTCCACGTCGAGTAAAACCGAGGTGACCGGATGACGCCTCAATCCAGAAATGCTGTTATACGTAGTGAGCTCGACCAGCTTTTGCGAAGCGGCGATATCGATGGCACAACCTATCGCAACCTGAGCGAACTCTATCCCGTGACGTCGTGGGACTGGTGTTCGCTGGGCCGATGGTTTCTGGTCTTCGGAGCCATCAGCTTTGCAGCCGGTGTTGCTATCTTCGTGCGCGATATTTTCGACTTCACCCTCGAAAAACTGGCAGCATCGCTGGCTGGAGCGATGGTTACCCTGTTCATGTCCGGGCAATGGCTCAAGCGACGCGACTGGCGGATGATCGGGCAAAGTCTTGAGCTTGTTGCAGCTTTCGCCCTGATAGGCCTGAGTTTCGTTCTCGGGACGATCTACTCGACCGGTTCCGGGGATTGGCCGACGCTGCTGCTGATTGATTTCGCCATTATTTTGCCGGCTTCTTACCTGCTATGCAACAAGCAGTTGCTGGTATTGTCATCGGTGTTGCTCTTTATCTGGTTTGGAGGAAGAACCGGTTACATTTCCGGTTGGGGTGCCTACTGGTTCGGAATGAATTATCCGTTGCGCTTCGTTGCGGCGTCCGGTGGCATCGTTGCCATGGGCTTTGCGCATATGATGGGTGAGGGCAGCTTGCTGTCTCGCTATCGCGGGTTCGCCAAAATCTGGATATCGGTCGGTCTTTTTCTTGGCGAGATGGCGCTCTGGCTGTTGTCGATCTTCGGAAATTTCGAACTGATCGACGGTCCCTGGTACAAGGCGGGAATTGGGGAACTTATCCTGTTCAATGGATTATGGGCTCTGCTCAACGTTGCCCTGATTTTCGCCGGGAGCAGGTTGTCTTTCCGCATGCTGACGGGCTATGGCGCGACATTTCTGATCATTCAGGTTTACACGCTGTTCTTTACTCATCTGGCTGAAGGGTTCGGCGTTGTCGGCAGCGCCTTTACCGCAGGTTTGTCAGCACTTGTTCTTGCCTTCGTTCTTGAAAAGAGAAGAAGGAACAGGGTAGTCGCGAACGAGAAAGCGGATATCTGAAAACAAGGGCGGGCTTGATGTCCCACCCTCAATTTCGTCGTCTTTACGGGTTGAAGGAATTATTCCTTGTCTTTCAACTCGACATAGATATTGACCACCAGTCCGCGATCGGACTGATCGGTGATGTCGGTGACATATTCCTCGATAAAGGCATCTTTGGAAACCAGATCTTTCGATTCCAGATAAAGCGCGACGCCTTCATATGTCATGCTGATCTGTTCATAGGGTTCACGATGGACGAATCTCAGCGCCTTGCCGGGCGGGACTTCGCCGAAACGGATATTCGGTGCAAGGGGTGGCTGGTCTGCTGCCGGAGCTTCGGAAACCGGGATCATCGCGTCAAAGGAAAAACCATCGTCGGTGGTTTTGGTGAACACTGCCAGGGGCCTGCCTGCCGGCTTCTTACCCGCTTTGGTCAGTGCTTCCTCGATCTGCGTGAAAGCATTTTTCAGGTTGACGATGCTATCATCCCAACTGCTTTCTCCTGAGAGAATCGCGACCGGCTTCGCCGGGACCATGACTTCTTCCGCTTCCGGAGGGTCATTGGACATGGGTATCAGGGTCGGGATCTTCGACAGATCCGGAGCTGGCGCAGGAGGGGTTTCCTGAGTCGTTGGGGCCGGGGTTTCACCCTGAGGCGAGGTTGCGCTCTCAGCCGGTGTGTTCGACGTCTGAGCGAAACCGGCGCAGGGCGTCAAGGCAAGGGCCAATGCAAAGAGACATAAACCGAGAAAAGAACGGTCGATTGAGAGCCTGCCGAGATTCGGCAGGAAAGAAGAATACCGCATGTGCTGCATCCCGGATGCGAATCAGAAGCCTGATATGGCGCACCATAGGTCGATTTGGCCATTACAGCGAGAGGCGCGAATGCAACACCCCATTCAAGAATTGTATTGAACTGTTTCCAAAGTTATCAGCTGGCCGTGCGGAGACGACTCGCGATTCTTTCGAAAATGGCGCATAGAGCGTCATTCAAGGGAATTTGTGTGCGTGTGTTCCACCTGGCACTGTGATGAAACATGATGCATGCATCATTTCTGCCAAGAAAAGCGACGCGCACGGTTTGAATGTGAACTTAATGGATGAATTGTATAATGAGCCGTCTGGAACATAGCCGCTTCCTCAAGATGAACGGCCTTGGAAACAAGATTGTCGTACTCGACCTGCGTGGCAGCAGCCTGATCGTCACGGAGCAGGAGGCTCGGGCGATTGCGGCTGAGAAAAGTTCCACCTTCGACCAGATGATGGTTCTGCATACCTCGAACAACCCGGGGGTGGATGCCTTCATGCGCATCTACAACACCGATGGTTCGGAAGCGGAAGGTTGTGGCAATGGCACGCGTTGTGTGGCGTGGGCGATGATGTCCGACCCGCAGATGAGCTCCGGTTTTGCAGGTGGTACATCCCTGGTGCTGGAAACAAAGACCGGTCCTCTGATCTGCGAGCGTAAGGGGCAACTTGCTTTTACGGTCGATATGGGCCAACCGCGGTTCGGCTGGCGGGATATTCCGTTAAGCAGGGAAGTCGAGGACACGAGCGCTTTTGAGGTCCCCCTTGAGGGGCACGACCTCGGTCCGGCTTCGGCCGTCAGCATGGGCAACCCGCATGTCATCTTTCGCGTAAAGGATGTTGCGACCTGCGGTATCGAAGTGATTGGTCCGCTTGTCGAGAACCATCCGATGTTTCCGCAACGAACCAACATCTCTTTCGCGCAGTTCATTTCCAGGGACCATATCCGTCTGCGTGTCTGGGAACGTGGTGTCGGGGAAACCCGGGCATGCGGCACGGCAACCTGCGCAACCGCGGCTAATTCATGCCGCCTTGGCCTGACAGGCCGGGATGTAACCGTAACCCTTCCCGGAGGCGACCTCGCCATTCATTGGAGGGAAAGCGATGATCATGTGTTGATGACCGGGCCGGTCGAGCTGGAATGGGAAGGCCGTTTCGCGCCGGAATTATTCAGGGGACTGAGTTGATGGCGGTTGAGATCGTCACTTTCGGCTGCCGTCTCAACACCTATGAATCCGAGGCGATGCAACGCCATGCCGAGGCGGCGGGGCATGACAATCTCATTATCGTCAATACCTGCGCGGTGACCGGTGAGGCGACCCGCCAGGCACGTCAGGCGATCCGCAGGCTGGCGCGGGAGAATCCGGAAGCGAAAATCGTGGTCACCGGCTGCGCTGCGCAGGTTGAGCCTGAAACCTTTGCTGCGATGCAGGAGGTCAGCAAGGTGGTGGGCAATCATGAGAAAATGGTTGCCCAGACCTGGACGAGTATAAGGGATTTCGGCGTCGGCGAAGCGGAGAAGGTTCTCGTCAACGACATCATGGCGGTGAAGGAAACCGCGATCCATCTGATCGATGGTATGCGTGACCGCACCCGCTCGTTCGTGCAGGTGCAAAATGGTTGCGACCATCGCTGCACCTTCTGCATCATTCCTTTTGGTCGGGGCAATTCCCGTTCCGCCCCGATGGGAGCGGTGGTGGATCAGGTTCGCACCCTGGTCGAAAACGGCGTTCGCGAAGTGGTGATGACCGGGGTCGATATCACCAGTTACGGGGCCGATCTGCCGGGGGCGCCGAAATTCGGCTCTCTGGTCAAGACGATTCTGCGGCTGGTGCCTGAGCTGGAACGGTTACGTATATCCTCGATCGATTCGGTCGAGGCTGATGACGATCTGCTGGATGAGCTTGCCAACAATTCCCGCCTGATGCCGCACCTTCATCTATCGTTGCAGGCAGGCGATGACATGATTTTGAAGCGAATGAAGCGGCGGCACCTGCGGGATGATTCGATCCGCTTCTGCGAAACGGTGCGTCGGCTTCGCCCCGATATCGTATTCGGCGCCGACATCATTGCCGGATTTCCGACCGAGACCGAAGACATGTTTTCCCGTTCCCTCGACATCGTCGATGAATGTGGCCTGACACACCTGCACGTCTTCCCGTTCTCGCCTCGTCCGGGTACTCCCGCCGCGCGCATGCCGCAGCTCGATCGCTCTCTGGTCAAGGACAGGGCGCGTCGCTTGCGGGAGAAAGGCGAGGAGGCACTGCTTCGCCATCTGATTGCCGAAGTCGGTCAGCGCCGGAATGTACTCGTCGAGGCGGATAATCTTGGGCGTACAGAAGGCTTTACAACGGTGAGATTTGAAGGTGCCGTGGCGACGGGAGAGATCGTGCCCGTCACGATAAAAGGCTATGACCTGAAAGGCTACCTGACTGCCTGATGTCGGGTGCGCCGGGTAACTTGGCGTTGCATCTGGTTAAGTCCATGTTGGTGCAAAGACACTCGAACAAGGATTTATTCCATGCCTCTCGCCCGCATAGATCTCGCTCAGGGTAAGCCTGCCAGTTACCGGAAGATCATCGGTGAAGTCGTCTATGACGCCATGATCTCGGCGCTGAACGTTCCCGCCAATGATCGTTTCCAGGTCATTACAGAGCACCCGGTGGAGAATTTTGTTTTCGATACCAGCTATCTCGGCATCAAGAGAACCGCCGATTGCATCTTCATTCAGGTGACGCTCAATGAAGGACGGATCGTCGAGGTAAAACGGGCTTTTTACAAGGCCGTAGCCGACGGATTGCACGAGCGGCTCGGGCTTCGGCGCGAAGATGTTTTCATCAATCTTGTCGAGGTGAAAAAAGAAAACTGGTCTTTCGGCAATGGTGAGGCGCAATACGCGCAACCTTGATGGCGAGTCGTTCGTTGTAGGGGTTCACACAGTTTGTGATAATTTCGCAGACCCGCAGAAATGTCTTGGCTGATGGAGCCCCCGCAATGGAAAAATCGCTTTTGACGAATCTGGAAGAACCCCATTTCGAAATCGCTCCGGCGATGACGGTTGCCGGATTGAGCGCCCGCTACAATATGGAGAATATTGAAGGCATTTCCGAACAATGGGAGCGATTCATGCCCCATATCGGCAATGTTCCAGGCCAGGTTGGAAATGATTGCTACGGCGTATGCCGTGGCTACGATGAAAACAGTTTCGAATATATCGCAAGCGTCGAGGTCTCAGGCACCGAAGACCTGCCCGACGAGTTCATATCGGTTGCGATTCCGGAAAAGACCTATGCAGTTTTCTCCCATCGCGACCACATCTCCGAGATAGGCAAAACCCATTACACGATCTGGAACAAGTGGATGCCGGAATCCGGTCGTGAACTGGCGCATACGCCGAGTTTCGAGAAATATGATGAACGGTTCGACCCTGAAACGGGGACCGGTGTGGTTGAAATCTGGGTGCCGCTCAAGACGTGAAGTAACCGGCCATATGTTCTGGCACCGGCGCTTCGACAACGATCGCCGGTTTCTTCGGATATAATGGAATGGTCAGAGAACGGGCGTGCAGATGCAATCCCGGGCCTGTGAAGCGTGGGGCATTGCCATAGATAGTATCGCCGAGAATTGGCCAACCCATGGCGGCGCAATGAACCCGTAACTGATGGGTGCGGCCGGTGATCGGTTTCAGTTCGAGGAGGGAGAGCTTGTTGCCGGCGCTATCTTGCGTGCGGCCGAGGACACGCCATTCGGTCAGCGATTGCTGGCCTTGAGGATCGACCTTCATCCACCAGCCGCGATCCGGTGATTTCGGTGCCAATGGAAGATCGATCTCTCCTTCGTCCTCAGCCGGGCCGCCTTCGACGACCGCCCAGTAAGTCTTGTCGATATCGTTATTTTGAAAGAGTTTGCCTAGCCGCCGCAGTGCCTTCGGATGGCGGCCAAGAATGAGACAGCCGGAGGTGTCCTTGTCGAGACGATGCGCCACTTCCGGCTTTCTCGGCAGCCCGAAGCGCAGGGAGTCGAGATGATGAAACAGGGTTTCACCGCCTCCGGGCCCCGGATGCACCGGTAAACCCGCCGGTTTGTCGATCACCAGCATCAACCCGTCCCTGTAGAGCAGGCGGGCTTCCATTCCATCGGTGGCTTTGTCGTCCGCATTCATTCGTTTCACTTCCTCGCTCATTTCGGCTAAAGCATTTTTTCGAAGACGTGAAGACTGCCGCCGCACTGAAATGCGGTAGCGAATGTAAAACAGGCGAAAGGTATCTTGATTCCATGGCGGAGCGGGAAAGCGAGAAACCAGGATTTCTGTCGCGGCTGTTCGGGCGTAAACCCGAACCCGAGCTCCGGCAGACGGAAAGCGAGCCTGCCGTCGCAGGGGAAGAGGATGCGGCGGAAGAAACTGTTTTTGATGTCGTCATTCCCGCTGAACTCGAAGAGACCCTTATCGAAGAAGCGATAGCGCCTCCCGCGGATATCTCGGCTGACGACGTTTCGGCGGAAACCATCATCATCGATGAAGAACCTTCAGAGCAGACGGAGAGTGAAGCGCCCGCTGCCCCTGTTATTGCTGAAACGCCGGAGAAAAAACTGAGCTGGTGGCAGCGGTTGACGCAGGGCATGCGCCGCACGTCGTCTTCCATCGGCGAGCGCTTGAATGCCCTGTTCACCAAGCGGAAGCTCGATGCCGCTACGATTGAGGATCTCGAGGACATCCTCGTTCAGGCCGATCTCGGTGTGGAGATGGCAACCCGGATCACGGGACGGCTGGCAGATGGGCGCTTCGACAAGGAAATAGCGCCGGAGGAAGTCAAAGCCGTTCTGGCAGAAGAGGTTGAGAAGTCTCTCGTTTCAGTCGCCAGACCTCTTGAGGTCGACACCACTAAAAAACCATTCGTCATCCTGATGGTCGGGGTCAACGGCTCCGGCAAGACAACGACCATCGGCAAGATGACGGCGAAGTTCAAGGCACAGGGCCTCAAGGTCATGCTCGCGGCTGGCGACACATTTCGTGCCGCGGCTATCGAACAATTGAAGGTCTGGGGAGATCGCGCCGGAGTTCCGGTGCTGGCGGCAGCACAGGGCGCGGATGCGGCCGGTCTTGCCTATGAAGCCCTGGAACAGGCGCGCCGTGACGGTATCGATCTCCTCATGGTCGATACCGCAGGGCGCCTGCAGAACAAGACCGGCCTGATGGCGGAGCTTGAGAAGATCGTCCGTGTCATGAAAAAGGTTGATCCGGAAGCACCGCACGCCACCTTGCTGGTGCTCGATGCGACGGTTGGCCAGAATGCCCTGTCGCAGGTCGAGCTGTTCCAGAAGGCAGCCGGCGTAACCGGCCTGATCATGACCAAGCTTGACGGTACGGCGCGTGGCGGTATCCTTGTCGCCCTGGCCGACAAATTTGCGGTGCCTGTCCATTTCATCGGTATAGGCGAAGGTGTCGATGATTTGGAACCCTTCGAAGCTCGTGATTTTGCCCGTGCGATTGCGGGACTGGACGACGAATGACATCAGATAAAAAGCAACTTCATCCCCTTCTGAAGCTGTTGCTGGAAATGGGGCCGCTGGTCCTTTTCTTCATCATCTACAGCAAGGTCGATCTCAGGACCGCGATCGTTTCCTTCATCCCGGCGACGGTTGCAGCGCTTGTCGCTTATTATGTCCTGCAGCGTAAAGTCCCGGTGATGCCGCTGGTTTCCGGGGCAATCGTCGTCGTGTTCGGCGGGCTGACGCTGTTTTTCGATAACGATCATTTCTTCAAGATGAAGCCCACCATTGTCAGCGCGGTATTCGGCGTGGTGTTGATCTACGGATATGTGTCGGGCCGTCCATTACTGAAAACAGTTCTCGACAGTGCATTCAACCTTGATGATGCAGGCTGGCATAAGCTGACCCTTCGCTGGGCTGTCTATTTCTTTTTCATGGCGGCGTTGAATGAGGTGGTGTGGCGTAACTTCAGCGAGTCGACCTGGGTGTCGTTCAAGGTTTTCGGCCTGACTGCCCTGACGGTTGTTTTCGCCATGGCCCAGACACCCCTGCTCATGCGTTACGAAGTCAAGAAAGATGAAACCAAGACAGGTTGATGCCTGCTTCAGACGTTTCTCGAATGATCAGATGCATGACAAAGGGCCCGGCATGGGCCCTTTGCTTGAGGTACGTGTTGTTACTGTCCGAGAAAGATCGGTGTATCGAAACCGGTTGGCAGGCCAAAGGTCATCCAGATGATGATCATTGCCAGATACGCTATCGTATAGCCGATCGTGTAGGGGATCATGGTCGAGAAGATTGTTCCGATCCCGATATTCTTGTCGTACTTCTGCGCTAGCCCGTACAACACCGGAAAGAACGAATTGAGTGGTGTCAGGTGGTTGCAGATGCTGCCGCCGGTCCTGTGCAGCATCTGGACGAAGGCGGGATGTATGCCGAGCTGCATCAGCATGGGAACGAAGACCGGGCCGAAGATCAGATATCGTGAACTGCCGCTGACGATGAATAGATCGGCAATACCCTCAAGAAGAAAAAACGCAATGACGATGACAAGAACAGGCACTGCCATTGCCTTTAGTGCCTCACCGCCTTGAATGGCCAGCACGGTTCCGAGATTTGACTGTGCGAACAGAAACAGGAATTGCGAGACGATGATCGCAATGACGATAAAGGGTGCGATATTGATGATAGACTTCGTCAGGATATCGCTCAGGCTCTTGATATTTTTGATCTTTCCCGTGGTTATTCCGAATGTCAAGCCAGGCAGGAGAAACGCCAGAACGAGATGGGCATACATGGTTTTCATCAATGGCGAATTGACGGTCAATGACCCGGTGGGGGAACGCAGGAAGCTGTTCTGGGGGATGCACATGACGACGATGAAGAGCAGGTAGGCACTGAGCACGATCAGCGATCTTTTCAAGGCCTTTGTCTGAAGAGGTGTCACTTCGGAATCTTTTGCGTCCAGACCCTCAGGAGTGCCTTTGTACGGTCCGAATTTTGGTTCGATGAACTTGATCGTGACGATGGTTGCCGTTGTTGCGGCAACGAATGTCCCCACGACCATCATGTAATAGCCGCTGACCAGATTCATGTCGAAGGTGGGATCGATCAACTGGGCGGCTTGAACGGTGACCGGCGTCAGGATGACATCCCATCCTCCGGGGATGAGGTTGGTGCCATATCCGCCGCCAACCGCGGCGTAACCCAGGAACAGCCCCACCAGCGGGTTTCTACCGATACCGTAGAAAATGGTGGCGGAAAGGGAGGAAACAATCAGGAATGAAACATCGCCTGCGATATTGCCGCAACTGCCGACCAGGGCGATAGTGAAAATGACGGCGTTTCCAGAAGCGTTTCTGAGCGATGACTTGATCATCGTCGAAAAGAAACCGGTCTGTTCGCAAACGCCGGTACAGGCTGCAAGGATAAGCACGCTTGCCAGAACCGGGAAGTTTTGAAGGTTGCGCGACAGGTTGCCGCCCCAATCGAGCAGCGCGGAGACCGACAGTAGGTTTTTGACTGGCAACACCGCTTTGGTATGCGGATGCACTGCTGAAACGCCCAACAGGGAAAGGATGAATGACAGGACAAGAACGATGATGATGATGCCTAGAAACAGCGCAATCGGATGCGGCATCTTGTTGCCGACTCGTTCAATGCTGGCGAGTATGCCTTTATTTCGGATAAGAGTACTTTGCGCCATGGTGCCCCCCTTATTGATTGAAATAATTGATCGTGTACTGGGCGTGCATGGCTGCGCCGGTCCACAGCGGTTCCTCGTCAATGTTGAATTTCGGATGGTGATGCGGGTAACAGGCGCCGATTGTCTCGTTTCGTACCCCGATCAGGGCAAAGACGCCGGGATAGACATCCAGAAAGTCTCCGTAATTTTCGGACGCCATCATGGTATCATACTGAATAATAGCGTTTTTCCCGGCGACTTCTTCCGCTGCTTGTATTGCGATTGCGCTGCATGCCGGGTCGTTGAAAACAACGGGAACACCGCCCCTGAATGTCAGTTCCGCTGTTACGCGATAAGTTTCTGCAGTGCTTCTGACGATACGGGTCAAGGCATCCCTCATCCTGATCTGCGTTTCCTTGCTGGTGTTGCGCATTGTTCCGGCGAGGACGACCTTCTCGGGGATGACGTTCGGGGCATCTCCCCCCTGAATCTTTCCGAATGTCAGCGCGGCACCATGCAGCGGGTTGAGTTCGCGGCTGATGAGGACGGCTGCGTTCTGAACGATGGCGCAGGCGGCGATGATCGGATCGATGCCCCGGTCCGGATTGGCGCCGTGGCAGCCTTTTCCGTGAACGACTATCTCGAAACCTTCCCCCGCTGCCATACGGGGGCCCGCCTCCACTGATATCCGCCCGGTTTCTATTTCGGACCACAGGTGGATGCCGAAAACCGTTTTGACGGGAAATCGGCTGAGGTTGTCCAGGATGGCCTTGGTGCCGCCGCCGAATTCCTCCGCCTGCTGAAAACACAGTTTGACGGTTCCATGCAGCTCGCTTCGCACCGTATTTAAGATGCGGGCCGCACCAAGGAGCATCGCGACATGTCCGTCATGTCCGCAGGCATGCATGACGTTCGGTATCGTCGATTTGTAATCGACGTCGGTTTCTTCATTGATGGGGAGAGCGTCCATATCGGCTCGCAGAGCCACCATACGATCAGAGCGGCTGCCTTCAATGGTTGCGACAATTCCGTAATCTCCGACAATTTCATACGGAATACCAAGCTGTTCAAGCTCACTGAAAATTTTAAAAGAGGTTTTCTCTTCCTTGAAGGAGAGTTCGGGAAACCTGTGAAGTTCCCTGCGAATCCGCACTATGTACGGTTGTTGTTGTAGGGCGAGTTCCGAAATTTTCATTTTGAACCCCTTCTGGATTTTGACTTTCGACAAATGATCAGGGATGCCGCCATCGTTCATGGAGGCTTTGCTTTTGATTTCTCTAGGGAAAGGGCGTTGTTCGAGGCGCCCGATCTAACTGGCGGCTGCTTTCAGTCGCTCAAGCGCCAGATCGATAGTGTCTTTTGATTAGCCAAGATTGATGCGAATGAGGCCGTGCCTTCCAGTGCCGAGTTTCTGGCCCCAAACCATGATCAGGTTTTCGTCGGCATGAAGTTGTTCAATTCTTCAGCATGCATCCGGAGCTGTCGGCAATCCTTCCAGATCCGTAACCCAAATTAGGAAGGGATCGGCGGCGAATTGTTCGGGAGAAAGGTTTTCCCGGAAGGCCCATTTAATGGAGTCTGTTCTGGTGCGGCCTATGACCATATCGCAATCGAAAGCCATGGAAAACCTCCGTCAGTCTGAGTTTGGACTTACCAGAGGTTAGGCGATATATTGAAGCTTGGGAAATGGGGAGAATTCACAACGGATGTGAGTTTTGATCACAATGAGGAATTCCACATCCTTGTCGCAATTGGTGATTTTTGCAAAAATTGCTGAAACAGGGAGTCTGTCAAAAGCAGCCAACGACCTCAATATCACGCCTTCCGCCGTCAGCAAGAGCCTGACGATGCTGGAATCGCAGATTGGTGTTCTCCTTATCAAGAGAACAACGCATCGATCTACCTTGACAGCCTATGGCCGGGCTTTCTTCAAAAAGGTTTCGGGCATTCTCGATGACATGGAAAATGCTCTCGACGAAGCCCGGAGCTTCAAGGAATATCCCAAGGGGCGGCTTCGCCTCACATGTTCCATTGCATTCGGCTGTTCCCAACTGATGGAGATCGTCGGCCGTTATATGGAGGTATATCCGGAGGTGGATGTTCAGGTCGTGCTCGATGACCGGTTCGCCAATCTCGGAGAGGAAAAATTCGACATCGCCCTTCGCATCACAAGCGACAAGAACTGGCCTTATTCAGCGCGAAAACTGGCTCCGATCCACTGGATATACTGCGCCAGTCCGACTTATCTGGCGCAGCACGGAACACCTTCCTGCCCTGATGATCTCATCCTGCCGGGAAAGCACAGATGCCTCGTCTATCCGGAAATGACCCAGCACGGCGCGTGGACATACTGGTATGAAGGCGAGCTACAGGAAGTACAGGTTCACGGCGGTCTGGAATGCAACAGCAGCCTTGCTCTGGTAGCGGCTGCTCTTGATCATAAGGGAATCGCCTGCCTGCCAACCTATGTCGCGAGCGGGTATGTTCTTGATGGGAAGCTGGAGATCCTTTTTCCCTCCTATCGGGCGGCCAGCGTTCACACACTCTATGCCATGTATTTCCAGAGCCGCTACACCAACCCCCTGATCCGGACCTTTATTGATTTCATCGTTCGGGAAATCACGCCCTACCCGCCATGGGATAATACCCTGCGCGACACCATTGTGTTCGACTGAAAATCTAGCGCTTGGCTTCCTCGATTTTCTTTAGAAAGCTCTCGATGTTGCCCGGCAGAAGCGGGCCGATATGTTTGTGGCGGATAGTGCCGTCAGGGCCGATGATGAATGTTTCAGGTACGCCGTAGACGCCGAAATCGATACCGGTGCGGCCCTTGATATCGGTGCCGACAGCGCTGAATGGGTTCCCCAATCCCCCAAGGAAGGCACGGGCATTGCCGGGGTCGTCCTTATAGTTGATGCCGACGAGGCGGAAACCGTTCATTTCCGCCATTTTCATCAAAATCGGATGTTCCTGGCGACAGGGCACACACCAGGACGCCCAGATATTGATGACGGTGACGCCATCACCCTTGAGCTCTTCGCTGTTGAGCCCGGGAATGGGCTTGCCGCCGACCGTCAGACCTTCCAGCGGCTCCAGAGAGAAAGTCGGCACGGGTTTACCGATAAGAACCGAGGGCAGTTCGTTCGGGTTCCGCCCTCCAGGTGTGCTCGAGAAGAACCCCAGGCCGAACAGACACAAGGCCACCACCACGATGAAAACGAGCAACGGAACGATATAGACGCTTCTCGCTGATCCGGCGGCCTTCGCTATTTTCTGCATGACGTGAAGGCCCCCTCAGCTCTGTTGTGTCGCAGCTTGCTGTTGTGTCGCCTGACGCCGCCGCCCGGCACCTCTTGATTCGAGGGCATCCAGCTTGCGGGTCTGGTTTCTGGTATCGATGGCGATACGTGCGATGAGCGCGCCTATAACAATGACTGCGAATGCATAAGCGGCAACAATGAAGGTGGCATGGGGGCCTAATATCATCATCGGGTCGCTCCGGCTGCGTCAAGACGCTCTGCTTCGAGAATGGTCAATGTCCGCACGCGCCGACGTAGTATTTCCGCCCGCATTCCGGCCAGATGCAGCGTGATGCCGAGTAGCGTGAAACCGATTGCGATGAAGAGCAGCGGGTAGAGCATACTCGTATGCATCTTGGGTCCGTCCATGCGAAAGACCGAAGAACCCTGGTGCAGGGTGTTCCACCACTCGACGGAGAATTTAATGATGACGATATTGGGAATGCCGATCAGGGTCAGTACGGAAACCGCCCTCGCGGCGCGGCCCGGGTCTTCAATGGCGCGCCACAGGGCGAGAATACCGCAATAGATGAGAAAAAGAATAAGCACCGATGTCAGGCGGCCGTCCCACTGCCAGTAAGTGCCCCACATCGGCCTTCCCCATAGGGAGCCGGTCACCAGTGAAATGAGCGTGAACGCTGCTCCGATGGGGGCCGCCGCCTTCTGCGATACATCCGCCAGTGGATGACGCCACACAAGGGTTCCCAATGCCGAGGCGCTCATCATCATGTAGAAGAACATACAAAGCCATGAGGCAGGAACATGCAGGAACATGATTTTGATTGTCTCACCCTGCTGATAATCAGGTGGGACCTTTGTCCATGCCCAGATAAATCCCCCGAACACGATGATCCCTGACCACGCGGATAACCATGGCAGGAGCCTGCGGCTGAGATCAAGAAACCGGGTCGGGTTCGCCTGGGCGGTGATCCATTGCATCATGGGCAACTCATTTATCGTTTCAGAGGCAGAACGGCAATTGGCCGGAACCACAAATGTCGCGGGGAACGAAAGGGTTAAAACGTTATTTTATCGGGGCATCGTTGTCGCTTCGCATTGTCCGTGATCAAAAGTCGGTGAACTCATTCGGAAGCTCTCAATGCCGCTGCGGCGCCAAAGGTACCGATGACGGAGGAAATCAGGGAAAGGGCTGTCAGAATCAGGAATGGAGTCGCAAAGCCGATTGTCCCGCCAAGCGCGGCATTGGCTGCGGAAACTCCGAAGATGAGAGTCGGGATCATCAGCGGCAGGACCAGGATGGCGAGAATGAGCCCGCCGCGTCGGATTGAACAGGTCAGGGCGGCTCCCGTAGTACCGATGAAAGTCAGGGCGGGAGTGCCGACCAGAAGCGTTGCGGCCATCGCCGCCATGCCGACTGGACTCAACGCGACCAGAAGGCCGAAAAGCGGAGAGGCCAGTGCCAGCGGCAGCCCCGTTGCCAGCCAGTGCGCCACCGCTTTTGCGAAGACCACCGCTTCGAGGGGAATCGGCGCGGAGCGCATGAGGTCGAGAGACCCGTCTTCCTCATCGGCCTGAAACAGCCGGTCAAAACCGATAAGGGTTGCGAGAACAGCAGCCAGCCAGAGGATCGCCGGACCAATCCGGGAGAGTAGATTGAGATCGGGCCCGAGCGCGAACGGGATGAGCGTGACCAGCATCAGGAAGAATACGAGCCCGAGTGCTCCGGAACCGCCGATGCGGGCGGATAGCTTGAGGTCCCGGGCGATCAGGGCGAACATGATGCGCAGCATTATATCGTCTCCGCCGCGAATCGCGCATCCGAATCGGTGAAGGCGGGACGTTCAATGCGCAGCTCCCTCACATTGTCCAGTGGCAGTTCCTGATGGGTCGCGGCAATGACCAGCCCACCGGAGCGGGTGTGTTCGTTGAGAAGTTCGAACAATATCTGTTGCGAAGCGATGTCGAGTGCGGAGGTTGGCTCATCGAGCAGCCATAACGGACGATGGGCAACCATCAGGCGCGCCAGGGCGACACGGCGTTTCTGCCCGGCTGAAAGATAGGCGACCGGCGCGTCCGCCGCATGGGCAAGACCGACGCGATCAAGCGCTTCGGGTGCCCCCATGCGCGGGTCACCGAGGAGATCGCGGGCGAAATCCAGATTTTCCCGGGCTGTCATGGCGGCTTTCAGGGCTTCCCGGTGCCCAATGAGGTGCAGGCATTCCGGCAACGTGCGTTCGCTCACCCCGGAAACCTCGATCTTGCCGCCGCTCTGGCGCAACTGGCCGGAAAGAATGGCAAGCAAAGTCGATTTCCCTGCGCCATTGCGCCCGGTCACCACCAGGGCTTCGCCCGGGGACAACACAAAGGAAACATTATCGAAAATGCGCCGGCCACCACGGTCGCACCGAAGATTGTCTACAGTCAGATGCAAACGGGACGCCCCACCGATTAAAAAACTTAAACTACTTTAGAACTAATCTCACAAATGTAGCGGCTTGATGCAAAATGATCTATACGCGATTTTGGCTGCGCCGTACGTCAAAGGTCTCAGACTTTTAGCAGAGTCTGCCTAGTACGTCCCTCCCCCTTCCGGGCGCTCCCGGAGCGGCGCGCGCGTGTCGCGCATTCGGCTGTGGATTCATCTTTTCTGGAGGAGAGGGCCCATGTCTTCGCAAAACAGTTCATCTTCACAAAACAGTTTTAATGCCCGCAGGAAACTCACCGTAGGATCAAAGACCTATATCTATTATTCGCTGGTCGAAGCCGAGAAGAACGGTCTTGAAGGTGCGACCCGCCTGCCGTTTTCGATGAAGATTCTTCTGGAGAATCTCCTTCGCTTCGAAGATGGTCGCACGGTTACGAAAGCGGATATCGAGGCCATCGTTGCGTGGCTCGACAATCGTGGCAAGGCGGAAAAGGAAATCGCCTATCGTCCGGCCCGCGTCCTGATGCAGGATTTCACCGGTGTTCCCGCCGTGGTCGATCTTGCCGCGATGCGCGATGCGATGGAAGCGCTCGGTGGCGATCCACAGAAGATCAACCCGCTGGTTCCGGTCGATCTGGTGATCGATCACTCGGTCATCGTCGATGAGTTCGGAACGCCTCGTGCCTTCTCGAAGAATGTCGAGCTTGAATACCAGCGCAACGGTGAACGCTATCGCTTCCTGAAATGGGGCCAGAGCGCGTTCAAGAATTTTTCGGTGGTGCCTCCGGGCACCGGCATCTGCCATCAGGTCAATCTCGAATTCCTGTCGCAGGCGGTGTGGACACGGCAGGATGCCGATGGCGAGCTCGCTTATCCGGACACTCTCGTCGGCACTGATTCACACACCACCATGGTCAACGGCATGGCTGTTCTCGGCTGGGGCGTCGGCGGCATCGAGGCCGAGGCCGTCATGCTCGGTCAGCCTATTTCCATGCTGATTCCGGAAGTGATCGGCTTCAAGCTGACCGGCAAGTTAAGGGAAGGCGTGACAGCCACCGATCTCGTGCTGACGGTGACCCAGATGTTGCGCAAGAAGGGTGTGGTTGGCAAATTCGTCGAGTTCTATGGCTCCGGCCTCAATGACATGACGATTGCGGATCGTGCCACGATTGCCAACATGGCGCCGGAATATGGCGCGACCTGCGGACTGTTCCCGATCGATCAGCGCACCCTCGATTACATGAAGACCACCAGCCGTTCCGATGAGCGTCTTGCATTGGTCGAAGCCTATGCAAAAGCCCAGAATATGTGGCGGACGGAAGAGAGCGCTGATCCGGTCTTCACGGATACGCTCGAACTCGATCTCGGTGAAGTCCAGCCGTCCCTGTCCGGGCCGAAGCGCCCGCAGGACAAGGTGCTTCTGGATGGAGCCGCCCACGAATTCGCCAAGGCGATGGAGACAGAGTTCAAGAAGGCCGGTGAGCTTGCCAAACGTTACAAGGTAGAGGACAGCAATTTCGATCTCGGCCATGGTGATGTGGTCATTGCCGCCATCACGTCATGCACCAATACCTCAAACCCGAGCGTGATGCTTGGCGCCGGGCTTCTGGCCCGCAATGCCGTGGCACGTGGCCTGAAAACCAAGCCGTGGGTGAAGACCTCCCTAGCACCGGGTTCTCAGGTGGTGGAAGAATATTTCAAGAAATCAGGCCTGCAGCCGGCGCTCGATGCGCTCGGCTTCAATCTGGTCGGTTTCGGGTGCACGACATGTATCGGTAACTCCGGTCCGCTGCCGGATGCGATCTCGAAGGCGATCAACGACAACGATCTGGTTGCTGCGGCGGTGCTTTCGGGCAACCGCAATTTCGAAGGCCGGGTCAACCCGGATGTGCGTGCCAACTATCTTGCATCCCCGCCGCTGGTAGTGGCTTACGCACTGGCCGGATCGTTGCAGGTCGACCTTACGAGGGACCCGCTTGGAACCGATAACGACGGCAATCCGGTTTATCTTCGCGACATCTGGCCGTCGAACGTTGAAATTCAGGAATTCGTTGACGAGAATGTAACGCGGGACCTGTTCAAGTCCCGCTATGCGGACGTTTTCACCGGCGATGAACATTGGAGGAAGGTTGCCGTCAAGGAAGGGCAGACCTATGCCTGGGATGCCGGTTCGACCTATGTGCAGCATCCGCCTTATTTCGAGGGAATGGGCCATGAACCCAAGCCGGTCGAGGATGTGGTCGATGCACGTATTCTCGGGTTGTTCCTCGATTCGATAACCACCGACCATATTTCTCCGGCCGGTAATATCCGCGCGGCATCTCCCGCCGGTACATATCTTCTTGAGCGTCAGGTTGCGGTCGCGGATTTCAACCAGTACGGCACCCGCCGTGGCAATCACGAAGTCATGGAACGCGGCACGTTTGCCAATATCCGCATCAAGAACCAGATGGTGAAGGATGCCGATGGCAACGTGGTCGAAGGGGGCTACACCATCCATCAGCCTTCCCGTGAGAAGATGTTCATCTTCGATGCTTCTGCCCGTTACAAGACCGAGAACGTGCCGCTGGTGGTCTTTGCAGGCAAGGAATACGGTTCCGGCTCCTCGCGCGACTGGGCTGCGAAGGGGCCGAACCTGCTTGGTATTCGCGCCGTTGTTGCCGAGAGCTTCGAGCGTATTCACCGCTCGAACCTGATCGGGATGGGAATCCTGCCGCTGGTCTTCCCGGATGGTGGTTCCTGGCAGAGCCTGGGCATCAAGGGCGACGAAACCGTAACAATCCGCGGATTGTCTGGTGAACTTGTACCGCGTCAGAAGATGATCGCGGAAGTCACCTATGCCGATGGCTCCGTGAAGAATGTCGAGCTTATCAGCCGCATCGATACTCTGGACGAGCTGGAGTATTTCCGCCATGGCGGCATTCTCCAGTATGTCCTGCGGCAACTGGCAGCCTGACGTAGGATTGGATTAGAGCATTTTGCGTTCAATATGAATTGCTGTAATGCTCTAACTTATTGTTAGAACGCACTTTCTTATCGTTTAATCGGTACCGATTAAACGGAAAGGGCTCTAAACAGATCGGGGCAGGCGTTCATTGGCGAGCGCCTGCCCCGATTGCATTCATGCCGAAGTCATTTACGTGAAGGCCGTTCCGATCTGGAAAGCGGCGACAGCCAGTGCGAATGCAACGGCCGTATTGAAAACGGTTCCGAACAGCGCCCATTTCCAAGATCCGGTTTCCCTGCGGATCATTACGACCGTGACGAAGCATGGAGCATAAAGCAGAACGAAGATCATCAAAGCGGCAGCGGTCACCGCGTTCCAGCCGTGGTCTGCCTTGATGCGTTCCGCCAGGCTTGTCGCCTGTTCAGGATCGACTTCACCGAGGGAATAAGCTGTCCCAAGGGTTGAGATAATGACCTCTTTCGCGGCGAAACCGCCTATCAGGGCAATGTTCGTCCGCCAGTCGAAACCTGCATAGCTGCTGACACCCTCAAGAGCGATGCCGAGCCTGCCGGCGACCGAGGCGCGCAAAGTCTCGCCCGCCTCTTCAGCGTCGATTTCGGCCAGCCTGCCTCCAAGCTCCGTTTTATCCGCTCCCTTCATCTGCTCTTCGATGGCAGACTTTCGCTGAGCGAATTCTGCTGCCCGATCATCTGAAAGGCCGGGAAACTGCATGGCAGCCCATAGCAGAATAGATATGGCGAGAATGATCGTGCCCGCCTTCTTCATGTATTGCCAGGTACGCTCCCAGGTGTGGATGAACAATCCGCGCAACGTCGGCAGACGATAGGGAGGCAGCTCCATGACGAACGGTGTCGATTCTCCTTTGATCAGCGTGGAGCGCAGGAACTTCGCCACCAGCAGCGCCGTCGTCCAGCCGAGAACGGTCAGGAGAAACATCACCAGAGCGGAGTTGTTCGAAAAGAAAATGCCCGCGAACAACAGAAACACCGGCAGCTTGGCGCCGCAGGTCAGGAAAGGCAGCGTGAGAATAGTGGCGAGTTTCTCGCGCGGACTGCGCAGGGTGCGTGTAGCCATTACACCGGGCACGGCACAGCCGCCGGCAATTCCGCCGGAAACGATGTAGGGCATCACCGAATAGCCGTGCAGGCCGAACAGGCGGAATATCTTGTCGAGCATGTACGCGATGCGCGCCATATACCCGGAATCCTCCAGCGCGGCGATCAGGAAGAAAATGATCATGATAAGCGGCACAAAACCCAGAACACCGCCGACACCATCGATGATTCCGGAAACGACAAGCGATTTCAGCAGACCGTCCGGAAGCATTCCCGAGGCAAGGGCATGGAACCAGCCGAAGGCGCTCTTCACCCAGTCCATCGGATAGGCTCCAAGGGTGAAGGTAAGCCAGTAAACGGCATAAAGAACGCCAAACATGATAACCGGCCCAAGTACACGATGGGTCAGGAATACGTCTGCCTGATCCGATACCGCCAGGCGCTGGGAAAGATCGTCTCTGCGCTCCAGAACACCTTGCCGGAGAATGCCATTGATGAAGCCGTAACGAAAATCCGCAATGATTGCTTCCGGGTAGGAATCCAGGGTGCGGGAAAGGTACTGTGCGACAGCCTCTACCTCCGCCTCAAGCTCTTCATGCAGACGGCCCTCCGCCTTTCCCTCGGCAAGGACTTCCTCGTCGCTTTCAAGATATTTGAGAGCAACCCACCGGGCAGGGTAGCGGTTGCTCAGAAAGTTCTCCCGAGCGATGCGCTCGCTCATGCGTTCGAGAACCGGGTCGAGGTCCGGCCCATAGGAGATCGAGAGCGGGGACCGGGGTTGTCCGCGCCGTTTCTCGCCGCGTTCGCAGGCTGCGTCGAGAAGCTCCTGCAAACCTTTCTTTGTTCGCGCGACCGTTTCCACAACCGGAATCCCGAGAAGCTCGGAAAGCCTTGCCGCGTTGATGACAAGCCCCTGGTTGTGGGCTTCGTCAATCATGTTCAGACCGAGGGCGAGTGGGAGGCCGAGCTCAAGGAATTGAACGGTGAGGTAGAGGTTGCGTTCGAGGGCCGAGGAGTTGAGGATGTCGATAACGACGTCGACACCCTCTTCCAGAACGACACGCCGGACGACTTTTTCCTCTTCCGAGTAAGCGGTGAGGGAATAGGTTCCGGGAAGATCCACGAGATGGACGACACGTCCCTGGCTGTGAACGATGCCGTCTTTTCGCTCCACGGTTATGCCGGGATAATTGCCGACATGCTGGCGCGCGCCGGTATATTCGTTGAAGGCGGTGGTCTTGCCGGAATTAGGGTTTCCGGCAAGTGCGATGGTCAGGACATTCGCTTCAACTGGTGGTGTTTTCACGGTGGAAACGGGAGGTGTTTGCTTTGTCGTCATGCCTGTCCGTCTGGTCCTTGATCGGATTCTTCTTCCAGCATTACCCGGATGTAATCCGCTTCGCTGTTACGCAATGACAAGGTGAAACCCTTGAGCCTGAGCGCTACGGGGTCCTGCAAGGGAGCTCTGCCGATAACCCGGATTTCAGCTCCTGGAACCAGTCCCATATCGCGAATACGCCTGCCCATTTCGCCATGCGCGGCAACGGAGGTGACCCTGGCTTTTTGATTGAGCGAAAGCTGTCGCAGGGGAAGCTCGGTCGTCATTTTTGCTCCCTGTGAGCGAGCGTGAGGTTGCGTGGTCTGCTCGCATTGGGCCTCCGCCCGTTTTGAAAAGACACGCTTCATCCGGCGTTTTGCCTTAAGCGGATGCGTTCTTTATTTTGACAGGCGGGTTCTTCGCCATCTTGTTTTGCGGCAAGTGAATTGCATCCGCAGCAACCTGCGCAGGCGCTTCGTCCCATAAAATATCTTCGAAAAACGTAGAATGCCGCCAGGGCAACGATTATTATGACCGCAACAAGGTCCCAGGTCATGCTTTTGCCTGCTCCCGCGTTTCGGCTGTCTGCAAAATTCCAGTTAATGTGTCGGAGGAATGTGGGGCAGATGACGGGACCGCGGCGGGACACATGGCGACACCACATTCCACACTATTACATTCGACTGGATTGAGAAGGGGTGAACTCAGGAGCGAGAAGCCCATGGCTTCACATTCGATGCAACCGGCCAGAGTACTGCACAGAGCCAGGCAGGCGTTCTGAACCCGGATGCGGCATTGTCCGCTTTGTGAAAACACGTCAATTTCAGCGCCGGGGATAAGCCCCAGTGCACACAACCTGCCGCGGGCGGCATTCGTGGACTCGACTTTACGGATTCGAACCCTGGTCCCTTCAGGTGCCTGGTTCAGTCTGATCCGCTCAACCATCCGTTTTCCTCTTCGCATTTCGAGTCCGGCTCTGCCGAATAGAACTCCCTAGCGATTGTCGCGAGGACCAAAGCACGCGTGCTAAACTAGTGTCAATGCTAAAGTAAATCTTTGTTTTTTAATTAAATTTATAATATTTCTAAGCTTTGAGCCAAGGGCTTTTGCCATCAGTTGTTTGCAAGCTTTCTTCTTTTAATGCTCTCGTCGGGGAGTGCAACCGACATGCTGGAAATCAGGACATTCATGAATAAAACTGCCCTTGCGAGAGGGAAGGGCTCTCCTCGAATTTGAGTCTCTGCGTTATCGCGAAATTGCCTGTTGGACTTGCGATCAGGCACGGCGTCGTGTAATGGCCAGAGGGTTCAATTCATGCATGTGTGGTTGTTTTGATGGATGGAAGATAAGCTCCCGTCATTGAACGGCCCTTACGAATTCTAGTTAGGAAAGCGACAACGATGTCTTCCACTTTTGACACCGTCGCGGGAATCATTGCCGAAACGGCCGATATTCCGCGCGAGAAGATCACTCCTGAGAGCCATGCCATTGACGATCTCGGTATCGATTCTCTGGCTTTTCTCGACATCGCTTTTGCTATCGACAAGGCTTTCGGCATCAAGCTTCCGCTCGAACAATGGACGCAGGAAGTCAATGAAGGCAAGGTTGCCGCCGAAGAGTATTTTGTTTTGAAGAATCTTTGTGCACGTATTGACGCACTGGTTGCCGAAAAGAGCGCCTGAGATTCTGCCGCCAATCCTGTATACGCGGGGTTTCGGAACATGTTTGATGCAAAGTTCCAATCTTCGGATTCGGGGCTTTGCCTGATGTTCCGGGTGCGGAAGAGCTGAAGAGATTTTGAATTGGCGGGGTTGTTGCTAATAAGCGACAGCCCCGTTATGCGTCATGGTGCTGTGCGGGTGGCACGCCGCGATGGCAATGGATAACAGGCAGTTCTGGAACGTTTGGACAGAGCGTTCAGAATTTTGCAGTTGAAGCAGGGTGAGCTTATGCGCCTCGAATATTTCGAGATGATAGACCAGGTGATCCGGATGGATCGCGTGGCAAAAACCATTGAGGCCCGCTCGGTGGTACCGACCGAGAGTCCGGTTTTCGAGGGGCATTTTCCCGGGCACCCACTGGTTCCGGGTGTTCTGCTGACGGAAACCATGGCGCAGGCTTCCGGCTATCTTATTCTCGGCATGATGAACTATACCCACATGCCGTTTCTCATGGCTGTCGACAAGGCGCGCTTCCGCACCTTCGTGGGCCCTCAGACGGTACTCACCATCACGGCGAGTTTCGAACATGAGGGCTCCGGTTACGCCGTGACGAAGGCAAAGATCGCGACCGACGGCAAGGCGATTTGCGATGCCGAGATGCGTTTCCGGATCATGCCGTTCCCTGAAGGGATGGATGTCTTGATCAAGGATCGCGTCCGCTCGATCGGCATGAAGGTGGATTAGGTCTGGCCAGGCTTCACATCGTTGAGGCTGAACGGTTGATCGTGCAACATTTTTCCGCTGTGGAGCATTTCGGAAAATGCAGCGCGAATAAAAGTAGGGCGTTTATTTCGACTCGATCCGGGCCGAATATGCTTATAGTGGCTTGAAGATGCTTCTGTTGGAGACGGCATAATGCATGATGTGGTGGTGACCGGCGTCGGAATCGTATCCTGCGCCGGGGAAGGTGTTGAAGCGCATCTGGCGGCTTTGACCGCTGGTGCCCCGCCGAAGACCAACGGCGATCTGTTCCCTCCCTATCAGGTGCATCCGGTTGCACCGCTCGAATTTGACAGGCAGATTCCAAAGAAGTCCGATCAGCGACAGATGGAGCCATGGCAGAAGCTCGGGGTTTATGCCGCTGGGCTTACTCTTGATGCTGCCGGGGTCAAGGAAGACGCCGAACTCAAAAGCCGCATGCATCTTATTGTCGCTGCCGGTGGCGGTGAACGCGATTATGCCGTTGATGGCCAGATTCTGACGGGATTGCGCGATGCGGCGGATCCCGGCGTGTTTCTCAACGAACGCCTGATGAACGACATCCGGCCAACTTTGTTCCTGGCCCAGTTGTCCAATCTCCTTGCGGGCAATATTTCCATTGTCCACGGAGTGACGGGTGCTTCGCGCACCTTCATGGGCGAGGAAGCCTGCGGTATCGACGCTATCCGCATCGCCCATGGACGCATAAGCGCCGGGCAGGCCGATATCATCCTGGTTGGCGGTTCGTACAATGCCGAGCGGGCCGATGTGCTGCTGATCCATGAGATGGGCGGTTACCTGTGGAAGAAGCCGTTTGCTTCGGTGTGGGATCGCCCGGCATCCGGTGGCGGGTTCATTCTTGGAAGCGGCGCCAGTTTCATCATGCTTGAATCTCGCGAACATGCGGTAAAACGCGGTGCGCAGGCGATGGCCAGGTTGACTGCCGTCTCTTCTGACCGTTCGCGCCGCAAACCCGGCAGTGTCAGGGAAGCTCTTGCCAAAGCCTGGTCAACGATCGGTGCCTCTCCCTCTGCAACGGTTTTTTCCGGCGCGACCGGCGTTGCGGGGATTACTGAAGAAGAGCGCGATGCACTGGCGAAACTGGCGCCTCAGGCCCGGATTCATGCGCTCGGTGACCTCATCGGACACACCATTGAGGCGCAGACGACGGCGGGCATTGCTCTCGCTGCGGCGCAAATTCAGCAGGGTACGACAGGCGAGGCAGTGGTGACGACGGTCGGTCATTGCCGGGGCGAAGGCGCTTTGCGTCTTGTGAAAGCGTAGGAGGGCGGCGAGATGGCGAAGACCGACAGCAAGGGGCGCCCGCTGGTCGCGATCACGGGTATTGGAATGGTGACGCCGCTTGGACAGGGGCAGGATAGCAACTGGCAGGCACTGACCGCCGGACGCTCAGGAATCCACCGCATCACCCGCTTTCCGACGGAAGGCTTGCGTACCACGATTGCCGGAACGATCGATTTCGTCGAAGCGGAGCCTTTCTGCGCCCCTGCCCTATCGGAACGCCTGGCTGATCTTGCCGCGGAAGAAGCGGTGGAGCAATCGGGTATCGGGCGCAAGGGTGACTTTCCAGGTGCCCTGTTCATGGCTGTGCCGCCGGTGGAAATGGAATGGCCGCAACGCGAGGCGCTCGCCAAGGCTTCCGGTCAGAATGGTGACATCACCTATCCCGATCTTCTCACGGCAGCTGCGAGCGGGCAGTTCAAAACCTGGCACGATCTGTTCATCTTCGGGTCGGTTGCAGACCATATCGCCGACAAGTACGGCACCAAGGGCTCACCGATTTCGCTGTCGACCGCCTGTTCTTCCGGCGCGACAGCAATCCAGCTCGGTGTCGAGGCAATCCGGCGCGGAGAGACGGATGCAGCTCTCTGCATCGGTACCGATGGCTCGGTCAGTCCGGAATCCCTGATCCGGTTCTCGCTTCTGTCTGCTTTGTCAACCCAGAATGAAAATCCGGAAACTGCTTCCAAGCCGTTTTCCAAGAACCGGGATGGTTTCGTCATGGGCGAGGGCGCGGCGGCGCTGGTGCTGGAGAATGCGGAAAACGCCAGGGCGCGCGGTGCAAAAATTCTCGGCTATGTCCTTGGTTGCGGCGAGAAGGGTGACGGTTTTCATCGTACTCGTTCCAGCCCGGACGGAGCGCCCATCATCGCCGCCATCAATGATGCTCTGGATGATGCGGGGGTGACCCCGGCCGATATCGACTACATCAACGCCCACGGCACTTCCACGCCGGAGAATGACCGGATGGAAGCTCTGGGCTGTACGGCGGTGTTCGGGGAGCGCATGTCGGGGCTGCCGATTTCATCGAATAAATCGATGATAGGCCACATGTTGACAGCGGCTGGTGCTGTCGAGGCAGCGGTTTCACTGCTGACGATCCGCAATGGTCGTATTCCGCCGACCATCAATTATAATGTTCCGGACCCGGGCATTCCCCTTGATGTCGTCCCGAACCACGCGCGCGACGCACAGGTGACTTGCGTCCTGTCGAATTCGTTCGGTTTCGGTGGCCAGAATACATGTCTCGTAATCGCAGCGGAGCCTAAGTGATGACCAAGCGCATTCTCGTGACCGGCGGCGCCAAAGGCGTTGGAGCGGCTATCGTCAAGGCGCTTGTCAATGACGGTTTCGATGTCGATTTCACCTACCGTTCCTCAGGTGCGGCCGCGCTGGATCTGGCAAAGGAATTGGCGTCCGCCAGCGGTCGTAGCGTCAATGCCATGGAACTCGACCTGTCTGATCGTGCGAAGCTCGACACTTTCTGCGAAGCCTTGCATGACACCACCTATTTCGGCCTGGTCCACAATGCCGGCCAGCCTTATGACGCTCTTGCCGCCATGATGGCTCAGGACAAGGCCGAAGCGGCGATGCAGGTGAATTTCTGGTCGCTGACTCAGCTCGCCAAGGCGATGATGCGTGCGATGATGCGCGCCCGCGAAGGTAGGATTGCGGTGATGGGTTCGGTAACCGCTTTGCAGGGCAGCCAGGGTAACGCTGCTTATGCGGCATCGAAGGGAGCAATGCTATCATACTGCCGAACGCTGGCGGTGGAGACGGCAAAGCGGGGCATTACGGTTAATTATCTGGCCCCGGGGTTCATCGATACCGACATGATGGCGCCTTACGCCGCTTATCGTGAAAACATGGAAAAACAGATTCCGGCTGGTCGTTTCGCTAAACCTGAGGAGATAGCAGGTCTGTGTGCCTTCCTCATGAGCGAACCGGCGGCTTATATCACGGGTGCGGTTCTGCCGATCGATGGTGGATTGACCTCGATGATCGGAGTCCATCGGTAAAAAACAAGCCTGCCTGACCGGTCTTGGCGAAAGTTGCGACCGTGCGCGGGCTTGCCATTCCGATCTGTGAACGTTAAGCCCACAATCAATTATCGATAACGTCGATGGGGTCACCTGTCGGCGTAGGTCGTTACTGGTTTCGAGAAAGCATTAAGCCATGCGTGCCCTTCAACTGTTCGGTGACCGCGATCTGAGGATCGTCGAGGTCGACAATCCTCCTGCTCCCGCTGCCGGTGAGGTCCAGATTAGGGTTGGGGCCGTCGGTCTCAATCATATCGATGTCTGGGGTTTTCGCGGTATGGCTTTCGCCAAGCGCAAGCTTCCCCTGACCATTGGTGCCGAGGCTTCCGGCGAGATCGTATGTGTCGGCGAAGGTGTGACGGAGTTCAAGCCTGGCCAGAAGGTTGCGATGTATGGCGCCAAAACCTGCGGCGAATGTCCTGCCTGTCGTGCCGGTCGCGACAATCTCTGTGAAAATGTCGGTGGTGTTTACGGTTTCCACGTCGATGGGTTCGGTCAGGAACTGGTCAATATGCCGGCGCGCCTGACGGTTGCCGTTCCCGAAAACGTTTCGCTCGAAGATGCTGCCTGTGCGCCGATCGCTTTCGGTACGGTCCAGCATATGTTGTTCGACAATGCCAGGCTTCAGCCGGGTGAGTCCATTCTTGTCCATGCGGGTGGTTCCGGCATTGGCACTGCGGCAATCAAGATGGCGAAGGCGATCGGCTGCACCGTCTACACCACGGTGGGCGATAACGAAAAGGGCGAGAAGGCCAAGGCGTTGGGGGCGGATTTCGTGGTCAATTACCGCGAGGAACGTTTTGAAGGCGAGGTTCGTCGTCTGACCAAGCGCAAGGGTGTTGACGTTGTGTTCGAACATGTCGGTGTCGATACGTGGAACGGAAGCCTGTTGTGTCTGAAGCGTGGTGGCCGTCTGGTCACCTGCGGCTCCACCTCCGGCGTTTCCACCACAATGAACCTGATGCAGCTGTTCCAGCAGCAATATCGCATTTTCGGTTCGTTCGGCTGCACCATGCGCAATATCAGCGAATCCCTGGAAAAGATGTCCGGTGGCATGACGCCTGTAATCGATACGGTGTTTCCGCTGGCTGATTACGCTGAGGGGCTCAAGCGGCTCGAAGGCCGTAAGGTGTTCGGTAAAATCCTCGTATCTCTAGGAGCATGATGTTCGCGCCGAAACGTAAAAGAGGCATCCTCTCACGCCTCGGCGAAGCGGTGATGGTCGGTGTGGTACGCGCCGTATTCGCTTTCCTGCGTTTGCTCGGGCCTGAGCGCTCAAGCGCGCTTGGTGGCGGGATTGCCCGGACGCTCGGCCCCATTCTCCCGGTCAATCGCGTTGCCATGAACAATCTCCGCGCTGTTTATCCGGACAAGGATGAGGCGGAGCTGAAGCAGATTGCCAAAGGTGCATGGGAGAATCTCGGCCGGGTTGGAGCGGAATATGCCCATCTCGGGAATCTGTTCGATTATGAATATGGTTCCAATGAGGTCGGCCGTGTCGAAGTCGAGGGCATTGAGCATTTCATGTCCCTGCGAGACGATGACAAGCCAGGACTGATTTTTTCCGCTCATCTCGCCAACTGGGAAATGCCTGCGATCTGCGCCGCCCGCTACGGGCTCGATGCAACGGCGGTCTTTCGTGCGCCGAACGATCCGGCGATCGCCCGCGTGCTGCATGAAATTCGCGCAGGGACCATGGGCGGCCTTGAAGCGGCGCGTCAGGGAGCAGCCTTTGCGATGCAGGGCGCGCTGGAACGGGGCGCTCATCTCGGTATGCTCATCGATCAGCACTTTACCCGTGGCGTCAAGGTCAGCTTCATGGGCAGGGATTGCATGGTCAATCCGGTGATGGGCAAGTTCGCCCGCCGCTTTGACTGTCCGGTCCATGGCGTGCGTGTCATTCGTCTGCCGGGTCTGCGATTCAAGCTGCAATTGACACCACCGATCAATCTGCCGCGTGACGAGAATGGTGAGATTGACGTTGCAGCCGCCATGCAAGCCATGACGAATGTGATCGAGAGCTGGGTCCGGGAATACCCGGAACAATGGTTATGGATGCATCGTCGCTGGCGTCCGATCACCGCTGCCCTACATAGCGATAGCGCCGAAACTCAAGGTAATGTGACTTCCGCTTGAGCGCTCTTTGGTGTTGATTGGAATCATGAAATTAGCCATTCCGTTCCGCTCGATCCGCACGAACATCGCAATTGCCGCCGTGGCTGCGATGTTGCCATTCTCTCACTTCTTCAATGATGCACATGCATCGGATACCGCGCGCCGGCAGGCGGTGGTGGAGCTGTTCACCAGTCAGGGCTGCTCGTCATGTCCTCCTGCGGATCGCCTGCTTGGAGAACTGGCCGCTAATCCCGACGTGATCGCTCTGACCTTGCCGGTTGATTACTGGGATTATCTCGGCTGGAAGGATACGCTGGCAAGACCCGCCTTTTCCGAACGCCAGCGCGGTTATGCCGAAGCCCGCAATGACAAGCAGGTCTATACACCGCAGGTCGTTGTCGACGGACATATGACCTGTATCGGGTCACGTAAGGAGGAAGTCTCCGACAGGATCGAGAAATCCCTCAGGAGTCCGCTGGTGGCCAGCCTTGATGTCAGGATATCGGGCTCTTCATTGGGAATATCCGTTTCCCCTGCAGCGGGAGTGGCAGCCGGTCCCATGCGGGCCACTGTCTGGCTGGTCCCGGTACGATCACGGGTGACTGTCGATATCGGGCATGGCGAAAACGGTGGAAAAACATCGACCTATAGCAATGTCGCGCAGAGCCTCATCAAGATCGGGGAATGGAATGGCGGCAAGGCAGATTATGTCGCCACGATTTCAAGAGCCGGAGAAAACAAAGCTGACGGTTATGTTGTCCTCCTTCAGGAATCAGGTTCTCCCGTTCCGGGTTCCATTCTAGCCGCGGCCAAAGTTGGTTCGCTTTAGGGTCCTTTCAGTCCCGATATTCTTTTTCAGTCCATGAGGCTTCGGCAAGTCTGAAATCTCTAGCGAAAAAGCACGAGTGCGGCTGAAAGCAGTCCTGCTTTATCTTTTTGATCGATTGTCTCCCTGCAAAACATCGATCAGTCTTCTATGTCTTCCCAGTATCAGGATTTCGAACGGAAGGCATTTTCATGACCCCCAGTATTCTTGCGAGATGGCGCATGCCCGTCCGCAGTGTCGCCTTGGCTGCACTGCTGATTGCTCCAGCTGTTGCGATTGCCCAGACGACTACTGCTCCAACTGCTCCGGCGCCGGAAATAGGAACCGGGCGAAATTTTCATCCGGCGGCGCATTCACGCATCGATATGGTTGCTGCTGCCAATCCCCTCGCGGCTGCGGCGGGCAAGGAAATTCTTGCAGCAGGTGGCAGTGCCGTCGATGCTGCGATAGCCGTGCAACTGGTTCTGAACCTGGTTGAGCCGCAGAGCTCCGGCATGGGTGGCGGTGCCTTTCTGGTCTACTGGGACAAACAGGCTGGCAAAGCCTCGACCATTGACGGGCGTGAGAAGGCTCCCGCGGCTGCTACGCCGGATTTGTTTCTCGATACTGGCGGAAAACCGATGAAATTCTACGATGCCGTCGTGGGAGGTCGTTCGGTGGGAGTGCCCGGCACATTGCGGGCACTGGCGTTGGCCCATGAGAAATGGGGTAAACTGCCCTGGGCGCGTCTTTTTGAGCCGGCGATAGGGCTTGCGGAAAACGGTTTTGCGATTTCTCCCCGTCTCAACGGGTTGCTTGCGAGCGAAAAATATCTGCCCGACAATCCGACGGCGCGGACCTATTTCTATCAGGAAGACGGTAAACCGAAACCTGTCGGCTTTATTTTGAAAAACCCCGCTTTCGCAAAGACATTGCGGACTATTGCCGACAAGGGCGTCGACGCCTTCTATTCCGGTGAAATAGCTGACGACATCGTGAAAACAGTGACATCTCACCCGACCAATCCGGGGAAACTAACGACGGCTGATCTCGCTGATTACAAGGCAGTTGCGCGTGAACCGGTGTGCGGGCCCTATCGCAGCTATACGGTTTGCGGCATGGCGCCTCCCAGTTCCGGTGGTATTGCCGTCTTGCAGATTCTCGGGCTGATCGAGCGCCAGGACATGGCGGGACTGGAGCAGAAACCGGGACCGGATGCGGCGCATTGGTTGTCGGAAGCCGGTCGGCTGGCTTTTGCCGATCGCAATCTCTATGTCGGCGACCCGGATTTCATCGATGTTCCAACCGCCGGTTTGATCGATCGTTCCTATATCTGGACCCGCAGCCTGCTGATCGATTCGCAAAAATCGATGGGCAAGGCAAAAGCCGGACAGCCACCGATGCGGAAGACGATGCTGCTTGCCCCGTCTGATGGCATCGAACACGGCACCAGTCATGTTGCGATTGTTGATCGTGACGGCAACGCGGTTTCGATGACCACCACCATCGAGGACGGCTTCGGCTCGCGCCTGATGACGCAAAGCGGTTTCCTGCTCAACAACGAGCTGACCGATTTCAATTTCGCTCCGACCGAGGACGGCAAGGATGTCGCCAATCGGGTTGAACCGGGCAAGCGTCCGCGCAGCTCGATGTCGCCGACCATTGTTCTCGACGGTAGTAACAAGCTGTATGCGGTTGTTGGTTCTCCGGGCGGAAGCCAGATCATTCCCTATGTCACCAAGACGCTGGTCGGTCTGCTCGACTGGAAGCTCGATCCGCAGGTTGCGGTTGATCTCCCCAATTTCGGCAGCCGCAACGGCCCAACCGAGCTGGAGGCAGGCACCGAAGCCGAGGGCTGGAAGCCTGCGCTTGAAGCCATGGGCCACGAGGTTAAGATTGGCGAGCAGAATTCCGGAATCCAGGCAATCGTCGTGACGCCTGCGGGCTTCACCGGCGGAGCGGACAGCCGTCGTGAAGGTGTCGCTGTCGGAAACTGAGTTATAAGGATCGGGCGAGGAGAAACGACTTGCCCAGCATCCTGATTTCAGTTGCAGAAAGCCCTTTTTCAAACGATGGTTGTCGTTTATATCCCTAGGTTTACAGCCACAGGCATAGCGATGACCTTCGTCCCCGATCTTCCGGTTTTGATCAGCTATTCGGTTGCTTGCTTCCTGCTGTTCATCACGCCGGGGCCGGATATGAGCCTGTTTCTGTCCAAGACCCTGGCCGGGGGGCGCAGGGCGGGGATGGCGGCTCTGGTTGGTGCGCTGTTGGGATGCGGTGTCCATACCGTTCTGGCCGCATTGGGCATCTCGGCCTTGCTGCATGCTTCCGAAACGGCTTTCTCAGTGCTGAAGATTTTTGGTGCGCTTTACCTGCTATGGCTGGCTTTCAGTGCGGTGCGCAGCGGGTCTGCCTTCAATATGCAGGAAGAAGAGAGAGCCCAAACACCGTTCTGGCGCAATATGCTCATCGGAATCGGGTTCAATTTGACCAACCCGAAAGTCATTCTGTTTTTCGTGACCTTCCTGCCGCAATTCGTTCAGGTCGGTGACCCGCACGCGACGGGGAAACTCCTGTTCCTTGGGCTGTATTTCATTGCCTTCTCGTTCCCGCTGGCAGTCTTGCTGATTTTCGGGGCGGATAAGGTGGTTGGTGTGCTTCGCGGCAATCCCAAGGTTTTGAGAGTGATCGATTACACGTTTGCGGGATTGTTTGGAGCCTTTGCCCTGAAAATACTGACGCTGTCACGCTAGACTGTAAAGACGCGTGGCTCAGGCGCTCATCCTCAGATTCATGTGAGCTTCGATCTTGCGTTTGAACTCATCCTTGATTGGCTCGCACGCTTCCAGAATCTTGCGGGCAGCAAAGAAATTGAGCACGCGAAACGAATCGATCGGTGGTCGGATCAATATTTCAGGACGCTTCACCTTGAGCTTCTCCGAGACAATTGCCCCTTGCAGCAGCTGTAATGCGCCGAAGACGATCTCGAAACCGGAAGGTTGACCGTTCATCTCCTCTCCAGGGCCTCCGATCACGTCGACGGCGACGGTCAACGGAGCTCTGTTCCTCAGAAGATCGAAAGGAAGCGGATTGATCGTGCCGCCGTCGATCAGAATGCGTCCTTGATGTTCTACCGGCTGGAAGGCTCCCGGTATGGCCATCGATGCAGCGACTGCAGGACGGAGCGGCCCGGTATTGAACACCAGTTCGCTCCGGGCATGGAAATCGGCAGTCACCACGGAAATGGGGACATCGAGTTCCTCGAAACTTTGCGGCACGCTGTCCGGCCAGTATTTCTTCAGAAGCTTTTCACCATCGATGAGAAAGGGATTGCCGAAGGTTCTCATGTCCTTGAGACGTCCGACCCTTGCAGTCATCAAAGCGCCTGCCAGTGCCTTGCGCCGCGCGACAACGTCGAGAAAGAAGGCGCGGATATCCTGCCCGCTCATTCCGGCGGCGTAGCAGACGCCGATGATGGAGCCGATCGATGTCCCGGCGATTGCAACTGGTTTCAGGCCCAGTTCATCGAGTGCTTCGATGATCGGGATATGGGCAAGACCACGCGCCCCACCTGCTCCGAGCACGAGCGAAAATGACTGGTCTGTGGCGGTGTCGGCAAAATGCGATGTCATGTTAACGCCTGCAACGGAAGGGAGAACTCTGCCGGTCAGGCATTTTCGCCACGATTGTAGACGCAGGTTCCATTGACATAGGTGGCGAGCACCGCCCTGTCGTCGGCAAGCGTCATCTGGATAAATAGTGCCTCCGCGATGCTCTCGCAATATTTCATCCGGTAATCGATCAACGGAGTTGAGTGCATATCGAGAACGACGAGGTCTGCCTCCATCCCTGGCTCGATTGACCCAATTTTGTCATCGAGATGCAAAGCGCGGGCGCTTCCTCTCGTTGCCAGATAAAAGGCATGAGGGCCGGAGAGAGGGAAGGAGTTCAGCTGGGATACCTTGTAGGCTTCCCCCATCGTCTGAAGCATCGAGAAACTGGTTCCGCCGCCGAGATCGGTGGCCAACCCGACACGAACAGGCCGATTGCTGTGGTATTGCGCATCTTCCAGCCTGAAACACCCGCTGCCGATGAAGAGATTTGAGGTCGGGCAATGCGCGATGCTGGCATCGGCTTCGTGGAACATGCTCAGTTCCTTGTCGCTCAGATGGATGCCGTGGCCGTAAATGGCACGTGGCCGTAATAACCCGTAATTGCGGTAGACATCGGTGTAGGACGCACAATCGCGGAAGAGCTCGCGAACCAGCGCAATTTCCTTCAGATTTTCCGATACATGGGACTGGATCAGCATCCCCGGATTTTCCCTGGCGAGGGCCGCGGCTGCTTCAAGTTGCTCCGGTGTTGAGGTCGGTGCGAAACGCGGTGTAATCACATATTCGAAGCGGCCTTTGTTATGCCAGCGCTCAATCAGCGCCTTCGAATCATCATAGGAGCTTTGCGCCGTGTCCAGCAGTCCGGCAGGTGCGTTACGGTCCATCATCACCTTGCCCGCCATCAGGCGCATGTCATAGCGCATGGCTTCCTCGAACAGCGCATCGACCGATTGCGGGAAGATGGTGCAGAAAGAGGAGGCGGAAGTGATGCCGTTGCGCAGGTTTTCACGCAGATAGATTTGAGCGACTTCTCTGGCGTGGTCCTTATCCTTGAATGACTGCTCCGCCGGGAATGTGTATCTGCTCAGCCATTCCATCAATTGCACGCCATAGGAACCGATCACCTGAATCTGCGGGTAATGGACATGGCAGTCAATGAAGCCGGGCAGAATAAGGCCGTTGGCGTGATGGGTCAGTTTCTCGCCTTCTTCGAGCCTGGGCAGCATGACCGAAGCCGGGCCGAATTCAGCGATCCTGCCGCCGACCATGCGTATGATTGCATCGGAATCGTACACCATCGATGCATCGACTCCGTGTATGAAAGGGTCGCTGCGGAAGGTCAGCATAGCGCCGCGAATTGCATGTTTCATGGTACGGGTGTCCGGGGTGTCGTTGGTGCGTCCCGATCAGTGCGACGGGTGCTTTTTCCGGCTATCAGCCAGTAAACCAATCCGATGATGGCACCAACCAGGGCAAGAAGAGCCGAGATGTAAAGCTCCCCCGGTGAGGGAACACGCGTTTCCGGGCGTAGAAGCCATGGAACAGCGGCGGTCAGGATACCTGTCCCGGCTATGTACCACAAAGACGACTTCCATCTTGCGACCTCGCCGATCAGTCCGATCACGACAACAGGTGCAACAAGGAGCATTGTCAGGAGATGCCCGATTGAGGTGGCAGTTTCCGAGATGACCAGATCAGGCCGCTCGGAAAAGGCTATGATGTCGAACAGGCGCTGGATCGCCACCATCATCGTATCAGGCGCGAAGGGCCAGACGATGAATATCGCGATCGTACCGGTGAAGATTGCTGCGATGAAGGCGAAGGCCAGTCTGAACAGGCGACCGACGAAACTCATCCGTTGCTTCCGTTCGTGATTGCCTCAGATGCGCCTGTTGCTTGAATGGCATGGCCGTGATGGGTATCCGGGTCCACTCCCTCGAGGATCAGTCGCGCCCGTGCACTCAGCTTTTCCGTTGCGCTCTTCAACTGTCCGCAGGCGGCCAGGATATCGCGTCCACGAGGTGAACGAACAGGAGAGGCATAACCGGCCCGGAATACGATCTCGGAAAAGCTTTCAATCCGACTCCAGTCGGAGCATTCATATTTGCTGCCGGGCCACGGATTGAAAGGGATCAGGTTGATCTTGGCGGGGATGCCCTTCAGCAGGCGCACCAGTTCACGGGCGTCACTGTCGGAATCGTTGACGCCTTTGAGCATCACATATTCGAAGGTGATGCGCCGGGCATTCGACAGGCCGGGATAATTGCGGCAGGCATCAAGCAGCTGCGCGATCTTGTACTTGCGGTTGATAGGCACCAGCTCATCGCGCAGGTTGTCACGGACAGCGTGGAGAGAAATCGCCAGCATAGGGTTGGCTTCCTCACCCAGCCGTTCAATTTGGGGTACCACGCCCGAGGTCGAGACGGTGATGCGGCGCCGCGACAATCCGAGACCCTCGTTGTCACTGATGACTTCGATGGATTTGATGACGTTATCGAGATTGAACAGCGGTTCGCCCATTCCCATGAACACGATGTTGGAAATGAAACGGTTGCCTTCACCCGGAACGAAAGCGCCTTCGGGTGGCTCCTGATCCGGCCAGTCACCGAGACAATCCCGGGCAACCACCAATTGGGCGGCGATTTCAGCCGAAGTCAGGTTGCGCACCAGCCGCTGCGTACCCGTGTGGCAGAAGGAGCAGGTGAGCGTGCATCCGACCTGGCTCGATACACACAGAGTGCCGCGGTCAGTCTCGGGAATATAGACGCACTCGACCTCTGCACCCTTGTCATGAGCATCGGTTTTCTGCATGCGGATGAGCCACTTGCGGGTGCCGTCCGTGGAAACCTGTTCGCTGACGACAACCGGTCGGTCAAGGGTGAACACTTCGGTGAGCTTGATCTTGAGGGCTTTGCCGACATTGGTCATCTCTGCGAAGGACTTCGCCCCGCGAAAATAGATCCAGTGCCATAGCTGTGCCGTGCGCATGTTTAGTTCACGTTCGGGAACATCGGCGTCATGGTATAACTTGTATTTGATCTGCCCGCGTGTAAGGCCCACCAGGCTTGGTTTTCCGAGTGCGTCTCCTGCCTGAACCTCGCGATCAGGAATCTTTTCTATGCCATCCGCCGTTTTCACATTTGCTGCGTGACTGGCCGGGGCAGTTGCAACAGCGTCGGATATCGTCTGGGCGTGGTCGTGCGCCGCCACCATGTCTGTAAGCCTTCATTCTTGGGATTGCGGCCTTATAGCACGCTAAAACGGGAATGTCAGGCGTTGTGGGTCACGAAAGCGAAGTCATGAAGGCCGGATTATGGCAAAAATAAACCCCGTGGTGAACACCACAGGGGCTTTTTGCCGATGGGGGCTTTAACTTCTTACTGGCATTCCTTGCGCGCACGCGCCAGCGCGTTCGTGAAACCGGCAAGAGAGTATTTATCCGATACCTTATTGCCGCGCCCGGACTGGACCCTGACGATCAGAGACTGACCGCGTTCCATTGCGGAGACGACGCTGGCTTCCTCGGCTGCGTTCTTGAGCCAGACGTGAGGGCCTTTTGACAAAAGCGCAAAAGAAGTATCCCCGATCACGGCTTCGCCACCGGCATCTTCCTTGGTGCCGAAGCCCATGACAAGCGCCAGTTCGCCCTTGACGTTTTCCGCTGGCCGGAAGGACACGAACAGGTATCCCGGATCACGGTTCAGACCTGCAGGCAGTCGTTCTTTCGGTTGCGACAGGGCATAGCAGACCTTCGATTTGCCGGCCCTGGCCGTGTAGACGCCCCAGTCGCCGGAGGTTGCAACCTGAACGGCCTGGGTTCCCCCTGCTGCGCTTGCGGCTGGTTTCGCAGCAGGCTGTGCCTGGGCGTCAGTGGAAGAAGTGAACGCTGCGAAAGCCAGCGGGAGAGCGAGAAGGCCGAGACGGCGGAAGCAAGATGAGAGAATCATGGCGCGAACCTTAAAACGCAAAAAACATAAAAGGTAGAGAACGAGCCGCACATTCTGCACGGCACCTTCCATAACCTGAAAAATTCATCTTTCCTGACGCAGGAGAAATCCTGTCCAGATTGTTGTCGACTTGACGTTACACCTTCTTACTTAAAAAAGAGTGGCTTTTAAAGAGGCAGCGTCTTTCTGTTTGTTTTCAATCGGTTGTTATCTTTTTCCCATTCTGCTGTGCGCTTTTCCTCCCACGGATTCTTTACGGGTCAGGTGACCACGGAAAGCTATGCAGAAGTTTGGGGATACCTGCCATTCTCAGTCCAGCGGATAGGCTGCTTCGACCACATAAGGGCCGCCTCCAACCGAATCGCGGGACGAAAACAGTACAAAACGCCTTGCAGTAAAAGTCATTTTCGGGAACTGACCCCAACTCGCGATATAATCCGCCACACTGCCGGCAGAGCTTTCCCGCAGGCGTGCCAGGGTCACATGGGGCACGAACTTTCGTGCCTCCGGCGCTATGCCGACCCGGCGAATCAGGCGCTCCTGTTCCATTTGCAGATCGGTCAGTGCCGGAGTCGGTGTGACTCTGGCATAAAGGGCCCGTGGTTTGTCTCCGCCGAAACTCGCCATCTCATCCAGGGTTACGGGAATCGCTCCATGCTGTTTACGATCACCGAGAATTGAGAAGATGTCCCTGGCGGTTGCGGAGTCGATATCGCCGATGAAGCGCAGGGTGATGTGATAATTGTCAGAATCCAGCCAGCGCGCTCCCTGAAGGCCGCCGCGTAGCGCCGCTAGGCGCATCCCAACATCCCGTGGAATTTCTAATCCTGTGAAAAGTCGTGGCATTGAAGCTCCCCTCCCGCAACGGTAGGCCGGCCTCTGTTCGCGAAACGTTTCTCTTAACCTCGATACCGTCTCCGTATTGGATAAAGACGGTATTGAAGACGCATTCAAGGCCTTGATAATGATGATCTGGAAGGCCGGTTTGTTCCAATTCTTACCGGCCATTCCCACAGGTCTTTAGACCAATCCACTTTATGATGTCATGGGCAGGGGTTGCAGTGCAACTGGTGGATGTCATTGATCTCCCCTTCGATCTCGGGGGTAATGACGATCTTGGCGGACCCGATATCGGCTTCCAGTTGCGTCATGGATGTCGCACCGATGATGTTCGATGTGACGAATGGCCGAGAGGTCACAAAGGCAAGCGCCATCTGAGCCGGATCGAGATCGTGTTTCCGCGCCAGAGCGATGTATTTCTCGATGGCTGTATCCGCTCCCGGGCGCTGGTAGCGCTGGCCGCGATCAAACAGGGTGGAGCGGGCGCCTGCCGGGCGGGCACCGTTAAGATATTTTCCTGTCAGGTATCCCTGTGCCAGCGGAGAATAAGCCAGCAGGCCGACCTGCTCACGCATGGCAATTTCCGCCAGAGCGACTTCATATGTGCGGGTCAAGAGGTTGTAGGCGTTCTGGATGGACTGCATCCGCGGCAGGTTTCTGACAGCGGCCTGGTGCAGGTAGGTCATTGTACCCCAGGCGCTCTCGTTAGAGAGGCCGACATGACGAATCTTGCCCGCTTTTATGAGGTCATTCAAAACCCCGAGCGTTTCCTCTATGGGAGTGAACGGCGCATCCTTGAAGTGAAAAACGGTTGGATTGGCTCCCCAGGGCATCGGGCGGTCCGCCCAGTGCAACTGGTACAGATCGATGTAATCGGTTTGCAGGCGCTTGAGGCTCTTATCGACTGCCTCCTCGATCTGAACGCGGGTCAGGGCAGTCGGTGAACCGTCTTCCCGGAACCATGTGAAATCTCCGCGTCCGGTGACCTTGCTGGCGATGATGACCTTGTCGCGACCGCCGCGGGCCTTAAGCCACGAACCGATGATGCGCTCGGTTGAGCCTTGCGTCTCTGCGCGTGGAGGTATGGAGTAAAGTTCGGCGGTATCGATGAAGTTGATGCCCTGTGCGATGGCATAGTCAAGCTGGGCGTGACCTTCTGCTTCAGTGTTCTGCTGACCCCAGGTCATGGTTCCAAGACAGATGGCGCTGACATCGAGGTCGGTTCGTCCGAGACGGCGATATTGCATGATGCTTCCTTTGGTGTTTCTTGAAAGTCGTTGATGTCGCCTGGTTGCGAGCGGGCGTACCTTGATTTAACGCTTGCTGATGCGGGCGATGAAAGCCTCGACGCTGGGCAGAATGCGCTCGACGATGATCTTCACCCCTTCACCGGTCGGGTGCATACCATCCGGCAGGTTGAGCGAACGCTGCCCCGCAGTTCCATCTATAAAAAACGGGTAGAGAATCAAGCTGTATTTTTTTGCTAATTCCGGATAAATTATGTTGAATTTATCGGCGTAAGCCTGCCCGAGATTGGGGGCTGCGACCATTCCAGCCAGCATCACAGGGATTCCCCGGCTCTCCATCCGGTCGATAACGGCTTCGAGATTGGCTTTCGTTATCGTCGGATCAATCCCGCGCAGCATGTCATTGGCGCCAAGCTCCAGGATAACCCCGTCGACTCCGTCGGGCACCGACCAGTCAACTCGTTCCATTCCCGCCTGGGCGGTATCGCCGGAAACGCCTGCATTGATGATTTCAACCCTGTGGCCCCTTTCCCGCAATGCTTTCTCAAGCACAACCGGGAAGGCTTCATCCTGGCGAAGACCGTAGCCCGCTGTCAGGCTGTCCCCGAATGCGACCAGTGTGATCACTTTTTCGGTAGGGCCGGGAGTTTCGGCGGCAGATGCAGGCAACATTAGAAATACGACCAGAAAAGAATAGGTGAGCAGCATCCGTATTCCATTGAGGAGGGAGCTGATATTCCGGGTAACCGGACCGGTTGTGCTGGGCAAGGGACATCTCATCGGTGACGGGGCGGACTATTGATCGCTATTCCATATTTTAAACATAGAATTCGGTTCTTTAGCGAGCGCATATTCTTTTCCAGCAAGAACATGGCCGAAGCAGGGAGTTATATGAAGTTTGTGCATGGCATAAGTGAAAATCTCTCACTATGACATGCGTCATTATATATCTTGTTGCACAACGGACTTGCCTTCATGTGTCGAGGGCGTCCCAGTGTTTTTTGCAGCTCGCATCGTGCCTGCAGGAGCATGATTTTTATCGATGTCGAATGATGACCGGAACCACGCATGACCGTAAAAGCCGTTGAACTGAAAGCTATTGATCTCAATCTCGGGCACGGCGCTGCACGGGTTCACGTTCTGAAAGACATTTCTCTGACCATTAATGCCGGTGAGGTCGTCGGACTGGTTGGTCCGTCCGGGTCCGGTAAATCAACGCTGCTCATGACGATCGCCGGGCTTGAAAAGCCTGATTCCGGCAATGTCATTGTCGACGGGGCGGATCTTTCAGGTTTCGATGAGGATGAACTTGCGCGTTTCCGCGGGCAGCGTATCGGCATTGTTTTCCAGTCCTTCCACCTGATCCCGACCATGACCGCCCTTGAGAATGTCGCTCTGCCGCTGGAACTCGCGGGCAATAGCGATGCTTTCAAACGTGCGGCGGAGGAACTGGCCAGGGTTGGTCTTGAAGAGCGTCTGGATCACTATCCCGCACAATTGTCGGGGGGAGAACAGCAACGGGTCGCCATCGCACGTGCCATTGCTCCGCAACCCGGCATTCTCGTAGCCGATGAGCCGACGGGTAATCTGGATGAGGTCAATGGCCGCGCTATCGTTGATCTTCTGTTCGCGCTGAAGCGGGAGCGTGGTGCGACCCTCGTTCTGGTCACTCACGATAACGGGTTGGCTGATCTGTGCGACCGGGTCATCAGGCTGCGTTCAGGGCGAATCGAGGCCGATGTCCTGGACGGAATGGAGCGCACGGTTGAAAGTCAGAGCGCTTTGAAGCCGGTGCAGGCCTGATATGAAACATCCTTCGGATAATTCCGTGAATGGTTCTGCACGAGCTTCCAGGGTGCCGCTTCCCGCCTTGGTCATAAAGCTGGCATTGCGCGAATTACGCGGTGGCCTGGTCGGGTTCGGTATTTTTCTCGGATGCCTTGCGCTTGGTGTCGGAGCCATTGCTTCGGTCGGATCGATCTCGCGGGCACTGAGCGATGGACTGAGTGCGGCCGGAACCCGCATTCTTGGCGGAGACATCAGCTTCAGCCTCCTGCATCGTGAGGCGAGCAATGTTGAGCGCGACGTGCTTGAGCGCTTTGGCAAGGTATCGTCGATTGCGATTTTGCGGGCCATGGTTCTCGCCAACGAGGGAGCTGCGCTGGTCGAGGTCAAAGCGGTCGATGATCGATATCCGTCTGTCGGGGCGGTCGAGACCGATCCGGTCATGGGTCTTAAAGATGTTTTCAGGACGATTGATGGCGTTTATGGCGCAGCGGCTGATATCGCGGTGTTCGAGCGGCTCGGGCTGAAGCCTGGAGATACCGTTCGCATCGGCCAGACCACGATCATATTGCGCACCCGCCTTCTGTCGGAACCCGATAAACTGGGAGCCGGTGTTGGTTTTGGCCCACGATTGCTGATGTCGCAGGAGGCCCTGCGGGCGACCGGTCTGTTGCAACCCGGCTCGCTGGTGCGCTGGACCTATCGGCTCGGGCTCGGTGCTGTCCCGATTGAACAGGCTACGGAAAGCATCGCGAAAGCGCTGCCGGAAGTGGGCTGGGAAGTCCGAACCCGGGATAAGGCCGATCCGCGATTTGCGCGAGAGGTTGAGCGTTTCTCCCAGTTTCTGACTCTTGTCGGACTGACTGCTCTGCTGGTTGGTGGTGTCGGTGTCGCCAACGCAGTCAATGCGTATGTTGACCGCAAGCGTACATCCTTTGCCATCATGAAAAGCGTGGGTGCGCCGGGTGGGTTGGCTGTGGTTGTTTATTTTACCACTGTTCTTGCCATAGCCCTTGTCGGTATAGCGCTTGGCTCCGTGGTTGGAATGGCGCTGCCGTTCGCCATCTCGGGATTGTTCGGTGAGATAATTCCGGTTCCTCTGGCGCCGACAATTGCGTGGGGCGAGCTTGCACTGGCGATGTGTTACGGTTTCCTCATCGCCATCGTTTTTGCTGTCGCTCCGCTCGGGCGGATGCACGATACCGCTGTTTCTTCATTGTTTCGCGAAGAAGTTACCCCGGAGCGCCGAACCCTGCGCAAGCGTTATCGCTTCATATTGATCGCCTGTACCCTGGCGCTTGCGGCGATTTCGATCATCACCGCATATGACCGCAAAGTGGCGCTGATCTTCATTGCCGTGACGGTTGTCGCGTTCGGTGTCTTACGTGGCGTCGCTTTTCTGGCGATGAGCGTTGCGCGTCGCCTGCCCCGTTCGCGTAATGCCATCCTGCGTCTCGCCATGACCAACATCTACCGGCCCGGTGCCCTGACATCATCGCTGGTGCTGTCGCTGGGTCTGGGGATCAGCCTCCTGGTGACGTTGAACGTCGTTGACGCCAATCTAAGGCACGAACTGACACGCGTTCTGCCGCAACAGGCGCCGAACTTCTTCTTTCTGGATATCCCCAGCGCACAGACAGCCGATTTCGACAGGCTACTCGAGAAGGTTGCTCCGGGAGTGAAGCTCGACCGCGTGCCGATGATGCGCGGGCGTATCGTTTTCCTGAAAGGCCAGCCCACCAGCACCATCAATCCCCCGCCCAATCTTTCCTGGGTCCTGGAGGGTGATCGAGGCGTAACTTATTCCGGCAAAGTCCCGGAAGGGTCGCGCCTTGTTGCGGGGGAATGGTGGCCGGAAGATTATGGCGGCAAGCCACTGGTGTCGTTCGAGGACAAGATTGCTTCGGCGCTTGGCCTGACCATCGGCGATGAAGTAACCGTGAATGTGCTGGGTCGCAATGTGACTGCAACAATCGCCAATCTGCGGGCGGTCGATTGGCGCTCTCTGGGCATCAACTTCGTCATGGTCTTCTCGCCGAATACATTTGCCGGTGCGCCGCACACCCATCTTGCGACGGCCATCCTGTCGCCGGAACAATCAAACGCAGCGGATGAGGCCAAAATATTGAGGCAGATCGCCGAGGTCTTTCCGTCTGTCACGACGATCAGGATCAAGGATCAGCTTGAAGCATTCAGCTCACTGGTCGGGCAATTGCTCTTTGCGGTGCGTGGTATCAGCGCCATCGCGCTCGCCGCCAGCCTGATGGTGCTTGCCGGGGCCCTTGCCGCCAACCAGCGGGCGAGGCTCTATGATGCCGTCATCCTGAAAACGCTCGGTGCAACCCGAGGTCGCCTCCTGACGGTCTACCTGCTCGAATACGGCTTTCTCGGCCTGGTGACAGCGATATTCGGTACGGTGATCGGTATTGCCGCTGCCTACGCCATCATTTCGCAGACGATGCTTTTGCCGTTCTCGCCCCTTATCGGCGGAGCAATCCTGACGGCTATTGCCTGCGTGGTCTTTGCCGTCGTGCTCGGATTGGCGGGGACGTGGCGTATTTTGAAGCAGAAGCCGGCATCGGTACTCAAGGAATTGTGATCGCTTGAGATGCGTGAAAAAACACCGGAAAGCGCTCTTTTTACAAGCCCCCCTTGCGAAAACGGGAGTGGCAACGCATATTCACGTCATATGCGGAGTATATTCGCATGCGAGGTTTTGACGCGTGTCCCTCATGATGAAAGACACGCGGGGCCACAGTTAGAGGAACTCCTAGATGCAACCATATGAGCAGAACCGTTACGCCACCGGCGCCGGCGCTGTCCGTTCCGAGGTCCAGGTCGATCAGGGCCTTCGTACCTTCATGCTCGGCGTTTACAACAATATGGTCCTGGGCCTTGCGATCTCAGCTTTGGTCGCGCTCGGCATCAACAAGCTTGCCACAACCACTGCCGACCAGGCAGTTGCTCAGTTCGGCAAGGTCAATCCCATTTATCTGACTGCATTCGGTAAGGCTCTTTACGGCTCACCATTGATGTGGGTTGTTGCGCTTGCTCCGTTAGCTTTCATTTTCTTCTTCAGCTTCCGCTTTGACAAAATGTCGGCGGCATCCGCCCGCACGACGTTCTTCGCGTTTGCCGCTGTCATGGGCGCTTCACTTTCGACATTGCTGATCGCTTATACCGGTGCCAGCGTTGTTCAGGTATTCTTCATTACCGCAGCGGCCTTCGGCTCGCTGAGCCTCTGGGGCTACACAACCAAGCGTAGCCTGGCGGGTATGGGCTCGTTCCTGATGATGGGTCTGGTCGGAATCATTCTGGCTTCGATCGTGAACCTGTTCTTCGCTTCCAGCGCGATGCAGTTCGGCATCTCGATCCTCGGCGTGTTGATTTTCGCTGGTTTGACTGCCTGGGATACACAGAAGCTGAAACAGATGTACCTTTACGGTAACTTTGATCAGGAAGCCGCTGCAAAGGTTTCGATTTATGGGGCGCTGACCCTCTATCTCGACTTCATCAACATGTTCCAGTTCCTTCTCGCCCTGCTTGGCAACCGCAATAACTAAGCCGGTTTTTCAGGGACTGAAACGATTTGGCCCCGGCTCGAAAGCCGGGGCTTTTTTATGCTCTTGAGGAGAGTTTTGCGCTCAGCTCTCGACCAGCCGCATCGGTTTATCAAGTACAGTCAGCACACGGGCCAGCTCGAAGCCGCGTTTGAGAATCAGGCCGCTTTGCGCAACGACCGAATAAATTCCCTGTTTTCGGGCAAGCCGCGGGTCCTTGATGATCTTGTATAAAGGGTATTCCGAGGTTCTGCGAAAAACGGCGAAGACCGCCCTGGTGGAGCTGAAATCAATGGCGTAATCCCGCCATTCTCCCTGCGCGACCTTGCGACCGTAAAGATTGAGGATTTCCCGTAACTCCTGCCTGTCGAATGAGACTTTGGCTTCTGTTGGCGGAAAGGGTAGAATCGCCGCCAGCGTCTTGCGGCGCTGCTCTTGCGGACTTTTATCTTCCTCGCTCATCGAGCCTCCCTGACGGAGAATGGAAACGATATGCGCCGGACAGCGGACGCTGAAAAGATTGCATATATGACTATAAGCGAATCCCTTTGTCTCGAAAACCGGTATCGTCAAGGAGGCAGATGATCTCGTGGTTAGGGAAAAACATCATAACTCTATAAATATCCGCTATTTATTCCATACTAATTCACAGATAAAATTTATGAAATTCAACACAATAATGCCTTAATTGCGCCTTTGGCCGAACAAAGTCGGGCATCATAACTTTCATCGTTGCCTCGATAGCAGACGAACTAGGCCTCGCGGACATTCAGCCCCCCAGCCCCCCAGGTCGGGTTCGTCGGTTCCCTTATCAGAAGTCAGGCATTTGGCCGCCTACCCTCCCCGGTAGGCGGCCTTTTTTTCATATCAACGCAACCACAAAAGCAGGAGTTAGGCTTGGCTTTTAGGAGGCTTGCCCGGCAGGCGGCAATATGCCACCTATCTCTCCGGTCGTGTAGGAGAGGAATCCATGCGTATCGATCGACAGGACGAAGGCCGCGGCCTTTTAGACGCCGCTGTTTCCATCCTTCAATCCGACAGGAAGGCCGCTTTTCCCGAATTCGCAAGAGACCTGTTCGGTCGTGTTCCTGCTGAGGATCTTGCGAAATTATCAGCATCGGAACTGGCTGATCTTGCGCAGAGCGCTTATGGCCATCTCGGTGCGCTGCGCCCCCCCGGCACGGTCAATATCCGGCTGATCGACGGCAACAGTGAGGGCTCGCGCGAGCTCACCGTTGTCGAAGTCGTCAATGACAATATGCCTTTCCTGTTCGATTCCACTCTGGCGGAGCTGATTGACCGGGGATATGAGCCCGGACTGGTGGCGCACCCGATTCTGGCAGTCGAGCGGGACGGCGACGGGCGCCTCATCCGTTTCGTTGGCGAAATGACGGCAGGAGGATCTGCACAGGGGCTGGTGCGCGAAAGTCTCATTCACATTCATCTGCCGCGAATCGATTCGGCTTCCGAACGACAGGCACTGATCGAGGGTCTTGAAAAGGTCTATGCCGATGTCGCGGTTGCGGTGCGCGACTGGCAGGCGATGCGGACGCGGGTTCTTGAAACGGCGGCGCGGTACCGGATGACTCCGCCACCATTGCCTGAAGCCGAAGTAGCCGAGGCGGCAGCACTGCTGGAATGGCTGGCAGATGACAATTTCACATTGCTCGGGTTGCGCGAATATCATTTTCCCGGTGGAGATCTCGCCTCGGAGCCGGAAACGAGCCAGGGCTACGGAATCCTGAGCAATCCCGATACCATGGTGCTGCGTCAGGGCAGTGATTACGTGGCAATGACACCGGAGATACGGGCGTTTCTCGGGCGACAGCAGGCATTGATCATCACCAAGGCCAATGTCCGCTCTCGTGTTCATCGCAGGGTTCATTTCGATTACATCGGGATCAAGCTGTTCGATGCGAACGGGCGCGTTGACGGCGAGCTGCGACTGATCGGTCTTTTCACTTCCAGTGCTTACACCAGTACAACGCGGACGATCCCCTATCTTCGTCGCAAGGTCGAGAAGGTTCTCGCGCGCGCCGGTTTCGACAGGGCAAGTTATTCCGGGCGTGCGCTCACAAACGTGCTCGAGAATTATCCGCGTGATGAGCTGTTTCATATCGATCCGGATACCCTTTATCGCTTTGCGATCGAGATCATGAATCTCGCCCAGCGCCCGCGAATTCGGGTCCTGGCGCATGCGGACGAATTCGGCCGGTTCATCTCCGTTCTGGTGTTCGTCCCGAAAGATCATTACGATACGCAGGTCCGTATCAGGATCGGCGAGTTTCTGGCCAGAATTTATGGTGGCCGGGTTTCTGCCGCTTACCCGAGCTATCCGGACGGGCCGCTTTCCCGAACGCTGTACATTATCGGGCACGACAATCCATCCGAAGGCGTCGCACAGGAAAAGCTTGAGGAAGGCGTTGCTGCAATTACCCGGACATGGGGCGATTCGCTGGCTGAGGCGCTTGCGAGCGCCATGGGTGGTATCAAAGCCAGAAAATTTGCATCTCGCTACGGAGCGGCTTTCAGTGCGGCCTATCGTGAGGCATTCAGCGCCGAGCAGGCTATCGGTGACATTGCTATTATCGAACGGATGTCCGGGGTGCGGGCACGGGCGGTTGATCTCTATCGGCGCGAAGGAGACAGCAGCAACCGCATCAACCTGAAAGTTTTCTCCCGCGGTGCCGCCCTGCCGCTGTCGGAGCGGGTTCCGATGCTGGAGAAATTCGGTTTTCGCGTTATCAATGAGCGGACCTATCGCGTCGTACCTCCGGATGTCGGTGAGGCCGGACGTTTCTGGCTGCATGATATGACATTGGAACGCGCCAGCGGCGCTGCTGTTGATATTGCTGCCATTACCCTGCCGCTGGAGGCCGCTATACTGGCGCAGTTCCGCGGACTTGCGGAATCCGATGGTTTCAGCGCTCTGGTTCTCGAAGCATCGCTCGGCTGGCGTGATGTCGCGATGCTCAGGGCTTTCGGCCGCTATCTTCAGCAAATAAGGATTGCTTTCGGGCAGGGGTATCTGGCAGCGACACTGGCACGCTACGGATCGATCACCGCCAGGATCGCCGAGCTGTTTTACGCGCGTTTCGACCCGCGTATCGAGGAAGACAGGGATGAGCGGCAGGCAGTGGCGAGAGCCGAGATAGAGAAGGCCTTGCGTGATGTCGCCAGCCTCGATGATGACCGCATCCTTCGCAGTTTCGTCAACCTGGTCAACGCCTGTGTGAGAACGAACTTCTTTCAGCTCGGCGCAGATGGTCTTGCCCGCACCACGATTGCCTTCAAGTTCGAATGCGCCAGGATCGACCGTCTGCCGTTGCCAAGGCCGCTTTACGAGATCTTCGTCTATTCCCCCCGGGTCGAGGGCATTCATATGCGCTTCGGCAAAGTTGCGAGAGGTGGCTTGCGCTGGTCCGACCGTCCGCAGGATTTTCGCACCGAGGTCCTTGGCCTTGCCAAAGCGCAACAGGTCAAGAATGCGGTTATCGTTCCCGTGGGGGCCAAGGGCGGCTTCGTTCCGAAGGCGCTGCCTCCTGCATCGGAAAGACAGGCCTGGCTGGAGGAGGGAACCGAAAGCTATCGCATTTTCATCCGTACGCTGCTGCAACTGACGGACAATATCGTCGGCGATTCAATCGTTGCACCGCTGGATACTGTTCGGCACGATGGCGACGATCCCTATCTCGTTGTTGCTGCCGACAAAGGGACGGCAACTTTTTCCGATGTGGCCAATGCACTGTCCATCGAGAAAGGGCATTGGCTGGGCGACGCCTTTGCTTCGGGTGGCAGTCATGGTTACGATCACAAGAAAATGGGCATTACCGCACGCGGTGCCTGGGAAGCGATCAAGCGGCATTTCAGAGAAATTAATATCGATATCCAGACACAGCCGGTTCTGGCAGTCGGTGTCGGCGACATGTCCGGGGACGTGTTCGGCAACGGGATGTTACGCTCGAAGAAGTTGAAGCTAGTCGCCGCCTTCGATCACCGTGACATTTTCCTCGATCCAGATCCAGATCCGGAAACCGCGTGGGAAGAACGCCAGCGCCTGTTCGATCTGCCACGTTCAAGTTGGGCTGATTATGACCGGGAGAAGGTTTCCGCTGGCGGCGGCGTTTTCTCGCGTCAGGCGAAATCCGTGCCGCTGTCTCCTCGAATGAGGGAAATCCTCGGTATCGAGGTGGAGCAGGCTCCTCCGAATGACGTCATCACCGCCATTTTAAAAGCGCCGGTCGATCTCCTGTGGTTCGGAGGTATCGGTACCTATATCCGGTCTTCGGCGGAGACCGATGACATGGTGGGGGATCGTGCGAACGATGCCATCCGCATTTGTGGTCGGGAGATTCGTGCAAAAGTGGTTGGCGAAGGTGCCAATCTCGGCTCTACCCAGCGTGGGCGCATCGAGGCGGCGCGCAACGGTGTCAGACTGAACACCGATGCCATCGATAATTCCGCCGGTGTGAACACCTCCGATATCGAGGTCAACATCAAGATTGCGCTGGCCGGAGCGGAAAAGGACGGGCGTCTCTCGGCGGACGAGCGCAATTCACTTCTCGTCGACATGACGGATGATGTTTCCCGGCTGGTGTTGCGCAACAACTACCTGCAGACACTTTCGCTTTCCCTGACGCAACGCCGGGGCGTCGCCGATCTCGGCTTCCATAAGCGTCAGATGCAAAATCTGGAGCAGGCCGGGCGTCTTGATCGCTCCGTCGAATATCTGCCCGATGATATCACATTGACCGAGTACGAGCGGCATGGCGATAATCTCAGCCGTCCGGAGCTGGCCGTGATGCTGGCTTACGCCAAGCTCTCCCTTTACGATGACCTGTTGCAGAGCAAGGTTCCGGACGATCCTTACTTTGCGCTGGAATTGGAACAGTATTTTCCGGTGACCCTTATCGAGCGTTTCCCGCGGGACGTGACCAGTCATCGGTTGCGGCGCGAAATTATCGCAACCCGCCTGGCTAATACGGTGATCAACCGCTGCGGTCCGAGCGTGATTGCCCGCCTTTCCGATGAGACCGGAGCCGATGCTTCCACGATTACGACCGCTTACACTCTCACGCGCGATGTTTTTCAACTGCAGGGCCTGAATGAGGCGATAGATGCTCTCGACGGTAAAGTTGACGGAGACTTGCAGCTCAGGCTTTACGCCGGTGTTCAGGACCTGACCATGAGCCGTATTGTATGGTTCGTCCGCAATATCGATCTGTCTGCCGCGCCGCTGGCGGCGATCGTTTCGCGTTATCGCGAAGGAATCTCCAGTATCGGCGCCAATCTCGACAAGGTGCTGGCTCCCGATGCCTTCGGTGTTTGGAATGCCCGCAAAGCCGACATGGTGGCTCTCGGCGTTCCTGATGAGCTGGCTGGGCGCCTTGCCGCGTTGCCTGATCTTCTGGCGGCACCCGATGTGGTCATGATCGCGGAGAAGACCGGGCGGTTCGTGCTTGATATCGCCCGGACCCATTTTGCAATCGAGGCGCTTTTCCAGCTTGGAGCTTTGGCAACATCGGCGCGTGATATCGTCACCCGCGACTATTTTGACCGCCTGGCTCTCGATCGCGCCAATGATGCCGTTTTCTCAGCTCATCGCAGACTGACGGCCGAGGTTGTCGCTGGTGGACAATCGGGTGCGGAGGCGGTGCAGGAATGGAGCCGCAAGCGCGGAGCGGAACTCACCCGGATTCGGGCGGCAGTGGGGGAAATCATTTCCTCCGGCTTGACGGTTTCGAAATTCACGGTTGCGGCGAGCATGCTTGGAGATTTGCCTCGCGCCTGACGAATTGTCCGGCACCGTAGTGGCTCAGGTTGACGGGTTTCGGTTTGCCAGAAGCCTAAAAGGCTCTATACCCGATCCGGTTCGCCGGACAGGGTGAGCAAGTCTGTTCAGGAGCGCCATCAAGCCAATGCCGACCATCGTAACCCATGCCGCAGTTCCTCTGGCGCTTGGCCTCGGTCTTGGCCATAAACGCATACCGGGTCGCCTGCTGGTGATCGGCATAGCTGCGTCGATGCTGCCGGACATTGATGTGCTCAGCTTCAGGTTCGGGATTCCTGCCGGCGATATTCTCAGCCATCGCGGGTTGACCCACTCGCTGTTTTTTGCGGCGATGACGGCGGTTTACGTTGCTTACTCCTCAAGGATGCTCAAGGTGAATGCCTGGGTGGCCGGGCTGTTTGCATTTGTGTGTATTGCCTCGCATCCGTTGCTCGACATGTTGACGACCGGGGGCAGCGGTGTCGCCCTGCTCTGGCCGTGGTCAGATGAGAGAATGTTTTTTCCCTATCAGGTCATTCAGGTTTCACCGTTCAACATCAGCGCTTTCTTTTCACAACGCGGCGTGAATGTGATCGTGTCGGAACTCGCATGGGTGTGGTTCCCCTGTGTATTGATCATGATGGCCTTGGCCTGGCCGCGGCTCAACAGGCAGAAGCGGCAGTTGGAACGTATCCGCAATTCCCAGCGCGGCCCGACACAGGAATGAGAAGCCTCCCGATGAAAAAGCACCGCGACCGATCTTCGGTCGACAAGAGCACAACCCAGGGTCAGGCAGCCAGGACGGTGGCCATCGATGTGATCCTTCAGGTTCTGAAGAGCCGGTATGCTCTCGACGATGTTGTTGAAGGGCTGGCGCGCGAGGCGAAGCTCGACCCGAGAGACGCCGGTCTGGTGCGGGCCATTGCGACTGTGGTGTTTCGTCGTTACGGCAGTCTGCGTGCCATTATAGAGCGGCGGCTGGAGCAGGGCGCGCTTCATTCCGAGCGCCTGCTGGCTCTGCTGATGACCGGTGCGGCGCAGATTTTGTATATGGATGTGCCCGATCGTGCAGCGGTTGATCTTGCTGTCCACATCGCCAACAATAACAGAACTTTGCGCCCCTTCTCCGGGCTGGTGAATGCGGTACTGCGCCGGATTGCCCGTGAGCGGGCGGAGATAGAGGTTGAAGACGATTCGAAGCTGGATGTGCCCGAATGGCTCTTCAACCGCTGGCGTGACGCTTACGGTGAAGAGACAGCGATAGCCGTCATCCGTGCGCATCGTGAGGGCGCATCGGTTGATCTCAGCGTGAAGGCACATGCTGAACATTGGGCCGCAGAACTGAACGCCGACCTTCTCGAAACCGGATCGCTGAGGCTGCGCGACAAAACTCCGATCCGCGAACTATCCGGTTTCGACAGCGGAAACTGGTGGATTCAGGATGCTGCCGCCGCACTGCCCGCCCGCCTCATCGCTCCGCAGGTGGGAGAACGTATCGCAGATCTTTGCGCCGCTCCGGGGGGGAAGACCGCGCAACTGGCTGTAACAGGTGCAAAAGTCATTGCGGCTGATCGTTCTGCCCAGCGTTTGAAGCGCCTTGAGGCAAATATGAGCCGCCTCGGCCTCGATGTCGAAATTCTGGTTGCCGATGTGCTGAAGATGGAGGCAGAACCTTTCGATGCGGTTTTGCTTGATGCTCCCTGTTCCGCAACGGGGACGCTCCGTCGCCATCCGGAAATCGCCTGGATCAAGGCGGCGGATGACATCGTCAAACTTGCCGATCTGCAACGAAGGCTTCTCGACAAGGCCGCCGATCTTGTCCGGCCGGGTGGTCGGCTGGTCTATTGCACCTGCTCTCTCGAACCGGAAGAAGGCGAGGACCAGATCAGGGCGTTTCTGGCGCGGCGAACGGATTTCAGCAGAGTGCCCGTGACCGCGGATGAGATATCGCTGCCGGAGGCTGTGACGGCCTGTGGCGATATGCGGACCTTGCCGTCGATGGGATTTGTCGGCGGTTGTCGCGGCATGGATGGTTTTTTTGCTGCCCGGATGATTAAAACCCGTGAAAACGACGGATAGAATCAATTCGTTAATCATTTTCATACCAACCCTGTTGGAGAGTTCTTTCTTCTCCGGAAAGCCGGTTGTCGCATCATTCGTGCGTCATGCCGGTATCAGCCTTTCTGCACAGCCAGGGTGACGCGTGAAAGCACGGTTCGATCGTCGGCAGATTTACCAACTGGCCCTCTGGGAGGTCGGAAGGATTTGTCGTGCGTTTGCTACCCGTACTCTATTCCGCCTGAAGCTTCGCGCCAGCGTTCCGACGCGGCTGCTGTTTGCGCCTCAGGATTTGCGGACCGGCGACCCGACAATCGCAAATGATATCTATTCCGGATTCTTCGTTTTTTCCGGTCGTGCCATTGCGACATCGGGGCGTTCGCCGTTCGAATACGAGCCGCCAAGCAGGGCATGGGGCGAGGCTCTGTATGGCTTTGGCTGGCTCCGGCATCTGAGAGCGGCGGGTACGGCACTGGCGCAGGTCAATGCGCGGGCGCTTGTCGATGACTTCATGGTCAATACGCGCCACGCGCCTGTGCTTTCGCAGGATACGGGCGTCAAGGCGCGACGGCTGATTTCGTTCATCAGTCAATCTCCGCTTCTTCTCGAAGGAGCTGATCGTGAGTTTTATCAACGATTCCTCAAAACCATCGGTCGGATGGTGCGGGATCTCGAGCGCGATATCAGAATATCCGGCTCGTCCAGGTCGAAGCTGATCGCTGCGATTGCCTGCTGTTATGCAGGGCTCTGTTGCGAGGGGCTTGAGACGCCGTTCCAACGGATGATGCGCGTTCTTCTGAAGGAACTGGACGACAAGATTCTGCCCGATGGTGGCCATGTCAGCCGCAATCCGCGCCTTCTTATCGAGCTGTTGTTCGACCTTCTGCCGTTGCGCCAGATATTCGCCAGCCGGGGGCTGGAACCGCCCGCCGCACTGAATGGCGCCATTGACCGGATGCTTCCGATGATCAGGATGCTGCGTCATGGTGATGGTGACGTGGCGCGGTTCAATGGCATGGCGGCAACTGCCGCCGACCATCTTGCGACACTCCTGCTCTACGATGAAGTCAGGGCGAGACCCATCCAGCATGCCACCCATTCCGGATACGAGCGGCTTGAAGCCGGTTCTTCCCTTCTGATCGCCGATACAGGCAGGCCACCGCCCTTCGATCACTCGCTTGAGGCGACTGCGGGAACCCTGTCCTTCGAACTGTCCAGCGGTAACCAGTGCATTGTCGTCAATTGCGGTATGCCTCGGTTTTCGAAGGAATCAGTCGAGATAGCCGCAAGGACAACCGCTGCTCACTCGACCGCGAGCGTCGGGCTTGCCTCATCTATGACCTTCCTCGGCGTGCAGCCCGGCAGAGTGGTCGGGCCGGTATCAGGTTGGCTGGTGGAGCGTATAGGTCGGGTGGTTCTGTCCGGTCCGGAAGAGGTTCGGTGCGAGCGGGGGGAGTGGAACAACGGCACCATGCTTGCCGCTGCGCATGACAGCTACAAGAAGCAGTTCGGCGTCGTTCATGAACGACGCTGGTTCATGTCCGAAGACGGTGGACGCCTCAATGGAGAGGATAGTTTTCAGGGGGCCATCGGCAGCGACGAGGTGACAATACGTTTTCATCTCGCCCCGGGAGTGCGTGCTGAAAGGGTTGAGCAGGGCAGTGTTATCGTCCTGGCACTGCCGAATCGCGAATTATGGCAGTTCGAGTCGACACCGCTGCCACAGCTAGATGCCAGCATGTTCTTTGCTGCAGCTCAGGGCGCGCAGAAGACCGAGCAGATAGTAATCTCGTTCAAGCTGAATGAAGTAACGAATGCCCGCTGGCGTTTCATCAAGCTGGGAGCCGCGGTTGTTGCAGCGGATGCGGAGTTGCAGGTTGAACCGGATGTCATGAGCGAAGCCTAGCGGCGTCCCCGCACTGAAGTTTTCGTCGTATTATCAATAAATCCCGAAGGCTGAGGTTTTACCTTTGTCGCTTTCATGATATCCGGCAGGTCATCACGTGGAGCGTCGGTCGATGAGACAAGCTTTCGCCATTCGGGCGATGCTTCAGGATATGGCATCAGGCCATGCTCGCCGATCAATTGCTGTTTCGGGGAGAATATTTCTGCCCGGAGGGATTACGCCATGCAAACCGATATCAGACAAATCCGTCGCGCTCTTCTGTCCGTTTCCGATAAGACCGGTCTGATTGAATTTGCCAATGCGCTGGTTACACGGGGGATCGAACTGGTTTCCACAGGGGGGACCTGCAAGGCATTGCAAGATGCCGGGCTGGCCGTTCGCGATGTCAGCGAGTTGACCGGCTTTCCGGAAATGATGGATGGCAGGGTCAAGACATTGCACCCGGCGGTTCATGGTGGCCTATTGGCGATCCGCGATAATGCCGAGCATCAGCAGGCTATGCGGGAGCATGGGATCGGCCCGATCGATCTCCTGGTGGTCAATCTCTATCCGTTCGAGGCGACCGTTGCAGCAAAGCGCCCCTATGACGATTGTGTCGAGAATATCGATATCGGCGGGCCTGCCATGATCCGCGCCGCAGCTAAAAACCATGATGATGTTGCGGTGGTGGTCGACGTTGCGGATTATGCGAATGTTCTGGCCGATCTTGAGAAGCATAACGGTGCAACCTGCCTGAATTTCCGCAGGCGTCTGGCCCAGAAGGCTTATGCCCGCACCGCCGCTTATGACGCCGCGATCTCCAACTGGCTTGCAGCCGAACTCGATATTTCAACTCCCGATTACCGGTCGGTAGGCGGTTTTCTGGCGGAGCCGATGCGCTATGGCGAGAATCCGCACCAGAAAGCAGCTTTCTATCGCACGCCGGAACAGCGCCCCGGGGTCGCGACGGCGCGTCAGTTGCAGGGTAAGCAGCTTTCCTACAACAATATCAACGATACCGATGCCGCCTTTGAGGCGGTTGCCGAATTTGATGCGAAGCGCAGTGCAGCTGTCGCGATCATCAAGCATGCCAATCCGTGCGGTGTCGCGGAAGGCCGCACCCTGGCGGAGGCCTATGAGAAAGCGCTGCTCTGCGATCCTGTTTCCGCATTCGGCGGCATTGTTGCGCTGAACCGCACTCTGGATGCCGAGGCTGCCCGCAGGATCGTTGAGGTCTTCACCGAGGTGATCATCGCTCCCGACGCCAGTGAAGAAGCGATTGCCATAGTCGCCGCCAAGAAGAACCTGCGGTTATTGGTGACGGGAGGCTTGCCCGACCCACGCGCCGTCGGCCTGACGGTCCGCACCGTCGCTGGTGGCTTCCTCGCCCAGGCGCGTGACAACGCTGTTGTCGATGACATGGAACTGAAAGTAGTGACGAAGCGTGCGCCAACCGAAAAAGAGCTGAGCGACCTCATCTTCGCTTTTCGAGTCGCCAAGCACGTGAAATCAAATGCCATCGTGTACGCCCGTGATGGCGCAACCGCTGGTATCGGAGCCGGGCAGATGAGCCGGGTTGATTCCTCGCGCATCGCTGCCTGGAAAGCTGCGGAAGCAGCCAAGGCGGCAGGCATTGCGGAAAGTCTTGCCATTGGCTCCGTCGTGGCGTCTGATGCCTTTTTCCCGTTTGCTGACGGTTTGCTGGCAGCAGCAGCAGCGGGAGCGACCGCGGTGATTCAGCCGGGTGGTTCCATGCGGGACAGCGAAGTGATCGCGGCAGCGGATGAGGCAGGTCTTGCCATGGTTCTGACCGGATATCGCCATTTCCGTCATTGAGCATGTTGGGCAGGAAAAGGGAGTAAGGACATGAGCGAGAATAACGGGCCGGGGGCCGCGCCTGGAAAAGTACTCTCCCCTGTGGCGCAGCAGGCTTTGCGGGAAGCGCAGGAACGAAGGGCGAAGATTGACGCCAAGGCGGCGGAGATTGCACGTGACAAAGAAAAGAACGGTCGCGGCGGACTGGAGCCGGTGCGCTACGGTGATTGGGAAGTCAAAGGCATCGCCAGCGATTTCTAGAACGGGTGCATAGGGACAAAACCGTTATGCCGGAAGGTGACACGTGCCTACCCGTCGGATAAGGGAAGGCAGCGTACGATTAATGAGTTATCCGGGAGACCGATCTTGACCAAAGCGATGAAGCGGCTTGAAGCCATGCGGTCCCTGCTCGAAGATGCCCACCACAAGCTTGGGCTCGATTTCGGTTTCGAGCTATGGGACGGCTCTTTCGTTCCCGCTACCATCGACCCTGACGATTTGCGCATCTCCATTGCCGATGAGGGCGTCATTGCGGGTCTGGTGCGAAAGCCGGGCCTTGATCGGGTGATCAACGCCTATGTCGCGGGCAGGCTCGATATCAAGAACGGCACCATCTTCGACCTTGCCGTGCGGCGACCACAGGGGAAGGTTGGCCGGGTTCTACGACAGCTCAGCAAGCTCAAGATCCTCAATCTGATCATGAGGTTCCGCTTCGCTGCGGTCGATGCGCCGACGCCGCTGGCCGGTATCAAGGGCGACAGCATTGTCCGCGATGGCAAGCCGGAGACCAACAAGCAGAACGTCCATTATCATTACGACGTCTCGAATGAATTCTACCGGCTCTTTCTCGATCCGGAGATGGTCTATACCTGCGGTTATTTTACCGAATGGCATGACGACATTGCCAGGGCGCAAAAAGACAAGCTCGATATGATCTGCCGTAAATTACGGCTGAAACCCGGTGAGAAGCTTCTCGATATCGGTTGCGGCTGGGGCGCGCTTATCTGCCATGCGGCACAGCATTATGGTGTCGAAGCGGTTGGCGTGACTCTGGCCGAGGAGCAGGCCAAACTCGCTCGCGAAAAAATCGAGCGCCTGGGCCTGCAGGACAAGGTTACGGTTGTTCTGAAAGACTATACCCAGATGGAAGGCGAGTTCGACAAAATCTCGTCGATCGGCATGTTCGAACAGGTCGGCATCGTCAATCACCAGACCTATTTTCAGACTGTAAACCGGCTCTTGCGTCCGCGCGGGCTCTATCTGCATCACTCGATTCATCGTCGCGCCAAGAAACGCGACAAGGATTTTTCCAAGCTCAAACCGGAATACCGGGCGCTGATCCGCTACATTTTTCCCGGTGGTGAGCTCGATCATCTTGGCATGTCAGTTGCCAATCTTGAACGCAACGGTTTCGAGGTTCATGACGTCGAGGCCTGGCGCGAGCATTATCAGCGCACCTGCAAGCTGTGGTTCGACCGCCTCAATGCCAATCGCGAGGCGGCTGTGCGGGAAGTCGGCGAAGAGAAGACCCGTATGTGGCTGCTCTATCTTGGCGGTTGCTCGCTTGCTTTTGAACGGAGCGCCGTCGGTATCTGCCAGACACTGGCGTCGAAGCGCACGCGCGGACCTTCAGGGTTGCCGTCAACCCGTGCCGATCTTTATTTAAAAAAGTCTGCCGAAATTTCAGTGAGCAACGAAGTCGCGCCGATCGAACAGGCTATTCTGTCCGAAGATATCGGCGTGAAACAAGAGGCTCCCAAGAAAACTGCGCCGAAGAAGGCACCTGTCAGGAAACCGGCTGCTAAGGCGGCACCGAAAACGACTGTGCGTAAGAAAAAAGCAGATACTGAAAAGACTTAATATTCTCTGGCCGTAACCGGCAATGTTTCGTGAGAGACCAAGGGTGGTGGTGCCGCCGAACAGGAATGAAGCACAGACGAAAAGAGAGTTCCCTCTCTTCACGTTAGCTTTATAGTACTCCCAGCACTAGAGCCTTTTCCGTTTTATCGGCATCGATTGAACGATAAGAAAATGGGTCTTAACAATAAGTTAGAGCGTTGCAGCGATTCATATTGAACGCAAAATGCTCTAAATGCGACGGGAGTTTTGTGATGGTCGTTCTCAATCGTATTTATACCCGAACCGGTGACAAGGGCACGACCGCCCTTAGTGACGGCGAACGGCGGCCGAAATACGATTTGCGGATCGAGAGCTACGGTACGGTTGACGAAGTGAATGCCTTCATTGGTCTCGCCCGGCTGCACAGCGCCGCCATTCCGGAACTGGATGGCATGCTGATGCGCATTCAGAACGATCTGTTCGATCTGGGCGCAGACCTTGCAACGCCGGATCGCGGAAAGCCCCTGCCATATGAGCCGTTGCGGATCATCGATAGTCAGGTGGCGCGGCTGGAGAGCGAAATCGATGAGTTGAACAAGTCGCTCGCGCCTCTGCGGTCCTTCGTGCTGCCGGCGGGCTCTGCCCTGGCCGCCGCACTTCACGTTGCCCGCACTGTCTGTCGCCGGGCTGAGCGGCAGGTCGTAGAGTTGGCGGAGCGCCCGGATGAACCGGTTTTTGAAACCAACATCAAATATCTGAACAGGTTGTCCGACTTTCTGTTCGTAGCCGCTCGTTATGCCAATGCCAGGGAAAGCGGTGATGTTTTGTGGGTTCCCGGAAAAAATCGGTAAGGTTATAGGCCCTCGCTGCGGTTTTACGGCTGATGGTGAGTTTCTCCGACGAAAATCTCACCATGTATAGACGAAACGATAATACCGCCACGTTGACAAGGATTGAATGCCGTAGCTAGGGTCTCGCAGCGTCAAAAAAGGATTGTCCGTCCGACTAACGAGAGACAATCCAGACCAGCCCTGTCGTGGAGGACGAGAAATCATGAAAGTCCTGGTTCCAGTCAAGCGGGTAGTTGATTCCAATGTCAGAATTCGGGTGCGTCCCGATGGTTCGGGGGTCGAGCTCACCAACGTCAAGATGTCGATGAATCCTTTTGACGAGATCGCGGTTGAAGAGGCGATCCGGCTGAAAGAGCAGGGTAAGGTCGAGGAGATCTTGGTAGTCTCCATAGGTCCGGCCCTGGCTGCGGAAACAATCCGTACCGCTCTGGCAATGGGGGCTGATCGCGGCCTTCTGATCAAGACCGACCAGACGGTCGAACCGCTTGCGGTCGCCAAGATACTCAAGAAGGTTATCGAACAGGAAAACCCGCAACTGGTTTTGATGGGCAAACAGGCCATCGATGACGATTGCAACCAGACAGGCCAGATGCTTGCCGCACTCACCGGCTGGGCCCAGGGTACCTTTGCTTCGAAAGTGACGCTTGCAGAAGGCACGGTAGAGGTTGCTCGCGAAATCGACGGTGGCTGCCAGGCGGTATCATTGAAACTGCCGGCAATCGTCACGGTGGATCTGCGCCTGAACGAGCCGCGCTATGCATCGCTGCCCAATATCATGAAGGCCAAGAAGAAGCCCCTCGAAGAGGTGAAACCGGAAGTTTACGGCGTCGATATCTCGACACGTCTCAAGGTTCTCAAGACAACCGAACCCGCCATGCGCAAGGCCGGTATCAAGGTTGCATCCGCAGCCGAGCTTGTCGCAAAGCTCAAGCAGGAAGCCGGTGTGCTCTGAGGGGGATGGATAACATGACGACACTTCTTATTGCCGAACATGATGGACGATCGCTGAAAGATGCGACCCACAAGGCTCTGACCGCAGCGCGTGAACTCGGTGCACCCGTCCATATTCTGGTTGCGGGGAGCGGGGCGCGCGGCGCGGCCGATGAGGCCGCGACCTTGCAGGGCGTCGAAAAGGTTCTCTTGGCGGAAGCGGCGCTTTACGACCATGTGCTGGCTGAGCCACTGGCCGATCTGATCGTATCGCTGGCGGGTTCTTATGAGGCCGTCGTTGCCGCGGCAACGAGCGTCGGCAAGAATGTGATGCCCCGGGTTGCCGCCCTGCTCGACGTGATGCAGGTCTCCGACATCGTCAAGGTCATATCGCCCGACACGTTCGAGCGGCCGATCTATGCCGGCAATGCGGTTCAGACGGTTCAGGCGACCGACGTGAAGAAAGTGCTGACGGTACGTCCCGCTGCGTTTACCGCAACGGAGGCCGGGGGTAGCGCCGGGGTTGAAACTGTCGCTACAGGTACCGATCCGCAACTTTCACGTTTCGTGAGCGAAGAGATCATCAAGACGGAGAGGCCTGAACTGGCTTCTGCCAAGGTGGTTATTTCTGGCGGGCGGTCGCTTGGCTCCGAGGAAAATTTCGCAAAATATATCGAGCCTGTCGCCAATCGGCTGGGGGCTGCCATCGGGGCGTCGCGGGCGGCGGTTGATGCCGGTTATGCGCCGAATGACTGGCAGGTCGGACAGACCGGCAAGGTGGTTGCGCCTGAACTCTATATAGCTGTCGGCATTTCCGGCGCGATCCAGCATCTGGCCGGAATGAAAGATTCGAGAATCATTGTCGCGATCAACAAAAATGCAGAAGAACCGATATTTCAGGTCGCTGATTATGGTATTGTTGGTGACCTGTTCGTAATTTTGCCTGAACTTGATCAGGAGCTGGCAAAAATCGGGCTTTAGGGTAAAGCGCGTTCTGAGAAATTTATAGCGTCATGCAGTTCATGAAAATCGCATGACGCTAGAGGGTAACCTGCATCAGGTGGTGATTGGTTGAAAAGCGATGTTCGAGTTTTGCGTGACACGTGCAGTGGGTTTGCTGTCGAGCGTTCCGCTCCAATGCCATAACGATCCTTAGGGAGGGAAAACCGATGGGTTTCGAAATCAAAACAATCGGGATCGTTGGTGCGGGACAGATGGGTTCCGGCATTGCACATGTAAGTGCTCTCGCGGGCTTTGCTGTACGCCTGCATGATATCAGCGAAGAACGGGTCCATGCCGGACTGGCAACTATCAATGGCAACATGACGCGGCAGGTTGCCAAGGGTGTCGTCTCGGAAAGCGATAAGGAAGCGGCGCTGGCCCGTATCGAGCCTGTGCTCACCTATGACGGTTTTTCCCGCTGTGATCTCGTCATAGAAGCGGCTACGGAAAACGAGGTCATCAAGCGGCAGATACTGAACGATCTTTGCCCGTCGCTGCGTCCGGACGCCATTATCGCCAGCAATACATCATCAATTTCCATCACGCGCCTTGGCGCGGCAACCGACAGGCCCGAGCGTTTCCTCGGGATTCATTTCATGAATCCGGTGCCGCTCATGCAACTGGTTGAGCTCATTCGGGGCATTGCCACCGAAGACGAAACCTTTGGCTTGGCGAAGATGTTCGTCGAGAAACTTGGAAAGACGGTAACGGTGGCCGAGGACTTCCCGGCTTTCATCGTTAATCGCATTCTGATGCCGATGATCAACGAGGCGATTTATACGCTTTATGAAGGGGTGGGTACCGTCGAGGCGATAGATACGGGCATGCGGCTTGGTGCGAACCATCCCATGGGGCCGCTGCAACTGGCTGATTTCATCGGTCTGGATACCTGCCTTTCGGTTATGCAGGTGTTGCACGACGGGCTCGCGGATTCCAAGTATCGCCCCTGTCCGCTGCTGGTGAAATATGTCGAGGCGGGATGGCTTGGTCGCAAAACCAAACGCGGCTTCTATGATTATCGCGATGAAACTCCGGTTCCGACCCGTTAGAGCGTTTTGTTCAACAGAACCGCTGCAACACTTTAACTGATTGATAAGGCATGTTTTCTTGTCGTTTAGTTGATGCCGATTGAGCGGAGGAGGCTCCGGAAGAGCCTCTTTTCAAGCTTTTGTTCACGTCTTATCCTCTTTTCTAGGCTGTAATCAGCCTGGAAAATGACATTTGTCTTCACAACGATGTCACAAAGCCTGTACATCTAGTCATGTGGGGACAGATTCGACCCTTCCCGGTAAGGTGAAGGAGGTGGCGTGAGGTTAGACGTCAGATCTGTAGAACCCTTGATGCGGCTTGCCGTATTCCGGATGGTTCGTCTGAAGCGGGATGTGTTTGGCAAGTGTCGAAACTCTCGCAGGGGATTTTTTGCTTCTTTCTCCGCCCGATGCTCACTCCTGACCGGATGTTCTCCGGAGAGGGGAGCAAGATGATGGGGCAAGCTTATAACAACCTCCAGACGCTGGTTCTGAATGCCGATATGCAACCGCTCAGCTGGGGGCCGTTATCCGTATGGCCCTGGCAGGATGCTCTCGTCGCTGTCTTGCAGGACAGGGTCAACCAGATATCGACCTATGATGTCGAAGTTCATTCGATAAGCCAATCCTTCGCCGTTCCCTCGGTTGTCGCGCTCAAGCAGTACCATAAGCGCAAGAGGGTTTCTTTTACCCGCTACCATGTGTTCCTGCGTGATCGTTTCCGTTGTCAATATTGCGGTGGCCCGTTCAGCGCCAAGGAGCTGACATTCGATCATATCGTGCCACGCTCGAGAGGCGGGCTTACAACCTGGACCAACATTGTCACTTCCTGCTCCGAGCATAATCTGCAGAAAGGCGACAGAAGCCTTAAGGAAAGCGGGCTAAGCCTGATTCGCCGGCCTTTCGAGCCGACGCCCTACGAGCTGGATGATATCGCCAAGCGGCAGACCGTGATTGAAAACCTTCACAAGACCTGGCTTGATTATCTTTACTGGGGCGCCTCACTGGAGGAGTGAGATTTTGTATCTCCGGTGCGGGTGGATGTCCTGTTTTACTTTTTCTTCGGTTCTTCTTCCTCGGGCTTGTTCTCGAGAAGAATGCTGGCTGCAGCCTGTTCCAGCGTGTCGTGCGAGATCATGTTGCCATCCGGCACCTTCACGGTCACCTGCGGTCGGGCGAACTCTATCCCCACCTTGTGGAAACCATCCCGAACCCGCTGGTAGACCTCGCGCCGCAAGGTCCATTGCTCACCAGGTTTGGCGGTGAACTTCACACCGACAACCAGGCCATATTGATCCATGCGCCGAACGCCCTGGAACTTGATGGGTTGCAGCAGACTTTCCCCTATCTCCGGATGGGCGGTGAGCTCGGCATCAATCTGTTTGATGATCTTCTTGGCCTGAACGAGGTCGGAATCGAATGCGACCAGAAACTCGAGCTTGAGAATGGTGTAGTCGCGGCTCTGGTTATTGACCATGTTGATCGAGCCGAAGGGCACGGTATAGAGCGCGCCGCGTGAATGGCGAAGTTTAAGGGACCGGATCGTGATGGCTTCCACGGTGCCCTTGGCCGATGAAACCTCGACCCATTCACCGATGCGAAACGCGTCATCCGCCAGGAAGAAAATGCCGGAAATCACGTCCTTGACTAGGGCCTGTGAACCGAATCCGATGGCAACGCCAATAATTCCCGCACCCGCGAGCAGCGGTCCGATATTGACGCCCATGGCCGCAAGGCTGATCATGACGGTTGCGGCAACGACGAAACTGAGTGTTACAGCCCGTAACAGCGGCACGAAGGTCTGAATTCTGGTTGCACGGTAATTCCCGGAATGAATCGCATCATGTTCTCCTGGCAGGGCGGGCCGCTCAGGCAGCGACACCATGTCGAGTGCGGTGCGTGCAACGGACCACAACACGTATGCAAGAGCAATGGCGATGCAGACATCTATCAGAATGACGCCAACCCTCTCACCGAGCTGGGTCGAGGCAATCGCGAATGGGTTGATATTCCAGATCGATGCCAGAATCAGCCAGAATGCCACGAAGACCAGCAGGCGAAAACACCGGACCAGTGTTTGCTGCCAGGGGCCTATGCGCTGGTAAAAATGCTCTACAACCTTCGGTGCTGCAGCCACGATCGTAGGGAGCGCTCCCAGGAGCGCAATGCTGAAAATACCGTCCCCGTAAGCTTGTGGACCATTTGATATTGCAGAAACAACAGTTGCAACGCCGAGGACACAGATCATTGTTCCGAAGAATAATGGTCGTTGCTGCAACAATAAAGTCGAGACCGGGTCAGTTACAATATCCGTGGCTCGCCATTTCGTGGTTACTGTGGCGAATCGCTGAACCATTAAAGCGCAGATGGTGAGGAAGATGATCCAGATGATAAAGCCGATGAAAATACGTGCGGGCTGAGGGGTGCCGGCGAGCCGCATCAATCCGAGTACAATATAGCCAAAAGCAACGACAGCAGAAGCGAAACCTACCTGGCGTATGATCTGGACGTTGGAAGAGCCGCCGATTGCGAGGATGCCGCGTGTCATGGACCGCATGACGCAGACGGTGCCACATGCGAGAAAGATCGTGAGCGCTAACCCATGGATGCGGGCCCAGGCTGGAAGAGACGTGAAAACAATCATGCCCGCTGCGAAATACGAAGCCTCAACGGAAAGCCAGAACAGAATGCGTCTCGCAATCGATCGCTGATGGTCTGGACGTATCAGCTTTTTCAATAGCCAACGTGTAAATAGTCCTGTTGCCGTTCCCAAAAAAGCATAACAGAAGACCCATGACCATTCCGTTGTGCCGCCGATCCAGCTGATGGTTGTGCCGATCGCCGTAATGACTACTGAGCCGGCTTCCAGAACACTGAACAGCCCTCTGCCGAGGAAATAGTGGTTCTCAATCATGTCCGCAGCATCCATCATCGCTGCGGCTCGGGCTGTCAGAGGGGCCAGCACCGTCAAAACTGTGGAGATGAAAGTTCTATATAAGAAACTGCGACACAAGGGTCAGATACTCCGATTATCGGAATTGATACTTCAAAATGGTCCGCCCGTCCATGTTTCTCACCTCTCTTCGCCTTTTGGATTAAGAGATTTGGCCATTTTTACATGCCTTTATCAATCACGAGAACGTATTTCGAGAAAACAAGAGATCATACAAATTGTTTATTGTTGATCATACAATGTTGTGTTGTTCCTGTAAATTACTATAAAATTTACATTTTTAGACATCTAATCATTGATATATAACATCTGGTCAACAAAAAAATAATTGAAGGTTATTCATTTTTACTGTAGCAATTTAACAGTAAATATTAATTGTCTCTATTTTTAATGAATTATTATAAATAACAAATAATAACTCACCAATCAGCTTATAGAGGAGTCTTTTTATTATATATTTTTATTATATGTTTGGTTTTTTGGGATCTTTTTTATAAAAAATAAAATAAAACTTGAAGCACCGTGGATTTTAAATAATAAAAACGCGTGATTCAGCATGATTCTACATCACAAGTGGTTTCTTGCTGTTATTAGTTTCTCAATTACCGTGGATTGATCTATCGCTATGATAAAAAACGGAAGCCATTTTCCCGCAGATTCCACAACATTGGAACGATATTTTTCACCTGCTCTTCGTCGAAGCAAGGCTTTGTCGCCAACGACGCCGCTGTCGGGTGTACAGGCCGTGATCCACGACCGTATCTGGAATGCACTTCTCGGCGGTAAGCTGAAACCCGGCATGAAGTTGCCGGAAGAGCAGATAGGAATGATATTCAAAGTCAGCCGTACAGTGGTGCGAAAAGTACTGATTGTGATGGAGCAGGAGGGAATTGTTTCCCTGCTTCTCAACAGGGGCGCTTATATCGTTACGCCGACGCCGGAAAAGATTTATGACGTCCTTGAAGCGACGCAGTTGGTTGCCTGCTACATTGTCGAGAAATTGGCGTCCAAATATAAATTTCTGTCGGAGGATGACAAGGCCAGACTGGCAGAACATAACGCTGCGCAGCGTTCAGCCATAGAAGAGCAGGATTTTCAGGCGGCTCGCAGACTTTCCCTCGAATTTCTGCTTCTGCTGGCAACTGTTCACCAGAACAAGATCTTCGCGTCCCTGCAGGAACAGGCAATGAGTCATATTGTTTTGGCCATGCTTATGAACGAGGGCCGTACTTCGGAGCGGGCTTTGCTGGAGATTCAGTTGTCCATTCTGGAATTCATGGCTATGGGCAAGAAAGCTGAGGCCGGCAAAGCCATGAATGAATATCTGGACGTAATCAGGGAAAGTCTGAACGGGGTTTCACCAGACCGCAGCGGTGATTTGCGTAGTATTTTGTCTGAAGGGCTGGACCTTTCCCGAATTTCGAAACGCGGGAGATTATCGGCCTGATTGCGCAGAAATCGGTCTTTTAGCGAGGCGCACATATCGTGGCGCCGACGCCAGAAAAGATTTCCATTCTATCGAGATTGCTTTAGCATGAATGGTCGGTGTGAATAATCGTTGCAGTATCATCGATATTCGCGGCAGAATTCGTTTATGATTCGGAAACCATATTTATTATTACTAAGTTTAGTGCCGTATGTTATTTTTCTCTGAATAATTTGAATCATACGTCTTGGAGAGCGAGTGTTGAAAAACTACATCGTGGGTGCCGCCTGCTTGGCTCTGGTGGGTTTTAATATCGAGAATGCCCAGGCTGGGGATAGTGCTTTTCTTGATTCCATCGGACTCGGTGGACCTTGGGTTGTAACGGCGAAGGGCAATATCATTGTCTCGCCGAAATGGTCAGGCGCTGATAAATATACTCCAATCGCTTTCCCGTCATTTTCGCTTCGTCGCCCGGGGGAAGCTCCGATATGGAGCTCTCCTGACGACAGCATCTCTTACAGGATGCCCATCAACGAGATATTCAGCGTTGGCCCGGTGATCACTTATCGGTCGGGCCGTTATACTGGTGGAAATCGTGAGCTGACCGGGATTCACGATGTGCGTTGGACGCTCGAACCGGGACTCTTCCTTCAGGCATGGATTGTTCCGGATGTTCTGCGTGCCCGCATTGAAATTCGCCGTGGTTTCCGTGACAAGGACGGTTTTGTGGCCGATATCGGCGCAGACTGGGTTAATCGGATTGGTGCATTGAGTCTTGGGATCGGGCCACGTGTTTCTATTGCAGACGGCAGCTATATGCGTGACCGGTATGGGGTCACGTTCCAGGATGCCGCCCTGAACGGGCAGGTTACGCCTTTCAGGCCGACTTCCGGAATCCAGTCGGCCGGTGTTTATGGGTCGGCCGGGTATCAATTCAACGAACAATGGAGCGGTACGCTTCATGGCGGATATTCCCGCCTCGTCGGCGATGCGGCGGATAGTCCGATCATCCGTAGATTTGGCGATAAGGACCAGTGGGTTTTTGGTGCGAGTGCCGGGTATTCCTTTAATTTCTCAGGCTTCTGAAAGGCCGGGAGAACCTCGCGCTCTTAGAGTATTATCGCGATGTGAAGATCACTTAAGGCAGAGTGTCTTGAGGCATGAAGCATTTGCGATTTTGTGCTGCCCCCTCCGGGGGACATCGGGAACGCGGGGATGTCACGATCACAACCTTTCATTTGTGTTGCTCAGCCGTGTCCAACGGTGGAATTTTGCACCAGTGTCATGATGGTGTTCCGGACGTCCGGATAGGTTCGTGATTCTCGATTCGCAAATGGAGTGACTGAGCATAGAGATTTGCCCTTTCGGACCCCGTAAGCGCTATGTTTTCAACATTCCTCGAATGCGACTTGTGTCGATGGTTGTTGAAGTCTTAACAGGAAAAGCGGTTAAGCGTAGTGAGAGCGGGTACCCTGATTTTCACATGAACATATTGAGAAGTTTCAAAAAAATTGAATTGATTTTTTCTGTGAAAGCGAATTTTGATTGTGAGGTTTTGCACTGCTCCCGCCTTCTTCCGAGGAGAATGCCCTATCATCGGATGAGTGTGGCATTTCTGCACTACCGTTCGACGGCAATGTTTAGTAGCAAGTGAAGGCAATCAAATTTATCCCTCTGGTGGAGAATTAAAATGAAACGCGTTATTGTCTCTCTTCTGGCTGCTACGTGCCTCAGCACGGCCGCTATCGCTGCCGACCTCCCGAGCCGTCGCGCTCCTGCTCCTTACATCGCTCCGGTTTTCACCTGGACCGGTTTCTATGTCGGTGTTAACGCCGGTTATGCTTTCAATGGCGATTCCGATCTGAAGGACGTCAACTTCAACAACTTCAACAATGCCGGGTTCGATTTTGCTCGCAAGAGCGATGACGGTTCGTTCACGGGCGGCGCTCAGGCTGGTTACAACTACCAGATGGGTAGCGTTGTGTTCGGTATCGAAGCCGACATCAACTACGTCAATCTCGAGAAGAAGTTCGAAGCCGGATTCAACGATGCTTTTGCCGCTTTGCACGCCAAGAGCGAAGTTGAGTGGTTCGGCACGGTTCGTCCGCGTCTCGGCTTCGTGCCGGTTGATCGTCTGCTCGTATTCGTGACCGGTGGTCTCGCCTACGGTCAGGTCAAGACATCGGGCACCTACACTCAAGCCAATGGCTTCTTCCTGGGCGGCTCCAAGGACGACACCCGCGTTGGTTGGACGCTCGGCGCTGGCCTCGAATACGCCATCACCGACAACATCACCGTCAAGGGTGAATACGCTTACGTTGATCTCGGCGACAAGACGCACTCCGTGCACGATAGCCTTGGTAACTTCCTGACCGTTAAGGATGAGACCAACTTCCACATCGTCCGCGCCGGCGTGAACTACAAGTTCTAATTCCGGTTCGAATCGATAGGGTTCAGAAAGACCCGGCAGGTTTTCCTGCCGGGTCTTTTGTTTGTGCGAATTGCATCGGCATAGTCGTGCGGGGTGATTATAGCGGACGGAGCGAGCCATAGCGCTTTGAAAGATCGACGGCCCGCGAAGTCATAAGACAAGCTGATTAGAGTAAGGCGCGTTTAAGTGGACACCGGTTAAACGCAAGAAAGCCTTACGGCATAAGAAATTTAGAGTATTTTATAATTCATATTAAATGCAAAATACTCTAAGCTCGGAACCATTTCTCGGAGGCTCTCAGTTTGAGCTTTCAATAATGCTCGCAAAACAGGAAACGGTTTTGTTGATGCCTCATTTGATCATGCCGATGGCTTGCGGGTCGCTTCCATTGAAGGTTCCTCCATTGCCATATGCCGTAACCGCTGCGACCTCTGCCTCTCAGAGGCCCTGGCCGAGCCGGTCGGCAAAATAGGCTATGGTCTTGCGGTAAACAACTGCCCGGTTCCACTCACGCATCGCCTCGAAATTCGCCGTTCCCTCGCCATAAGGTTCGCCCGCCCTCCAGCCGTTCGTCTTTAAAAGATTGGCGGTCGAAGCCAGGACATCGGGTACGCTGTGCCTGAGATCCACGCGACCATCGCCATCATAATCGACACCGTACTTGATATAAGACGACGGCAGAAATTGCGTCTGGCCAAGTTCGCCGGCATAGGCACCCACCATGTCGCTCAACCTGAGATCCCCGCGCTGAACGATCTTCAGGGCAGATAAGAGTTCCCGTTGGAACAGGTCCGTGCGCCGGCAATCATGCGCCATTGTGGACAGCACGCGGAACACCGGCAGACGCCCCATGTCGCCCTTGCCAAAGTCGGTTTCGAGCCCCCAGATCGCCACGATGATCTGACGAGGCACGCCATATTGCCGCTCAATCTGGTCGAGGAGCGAGGCGTAGTGAAGCGCCCCGGGTTTGCCGGAGGCTAATTAGGTCAAATTACGCGGCGATTGGCATGAAGTCCATCGTGGCGTAGTAACGTCGTTCGGCTTCAGCGGGCGGGATATTTCCGATTGGGCCG
>Ga0153941_1000030_pt1 | contig 110602 bp, 109 predicted proteins | sample TSNJ025MetaG_FD_104733 | JGI IMG/M metagenome (GOLD analysis project Ga0153941, IMG submission 104733) | Attine ant fungus gardens microbial communities from New Jersey, USA - TSNJ025 MetaG | ecosystem: Host-associated > Fungi > Mycelium > Unclassified | place: USA: New Jersey, Brendan T....
CGGCCCCTCTGTCCAATGAGGCGGGGGCCGAGATTCCGACGGTCGCTAAAGACCTCCCATGAACTCGCAACGCCCCGCCCCAAAGACCTCATAATCGAGGCGGGTCAGACTTACGACCCATGATCACGGTTCCATCTGCGGATCGAGTTCATGGGTCCCGGCTCGTGCTCGCTTCGCTCGCGCGGCCGGGACGACACCTGAGCTTGGGCGCTGGGCCTTTCGATCCTATATTGCCCATGATGCCGGCCGGCAGGAGTTCCTGCCGGCCTTTTGGCGCAGGCTAGCGACGTGCAACAGATGACCGCGCACAATCTTCCGGGCTCGATCGATGAGGCCTTGGCGCTGCTCGCCAAGGCCGATTACCTCGCCGACCGGTCGCTCGCGACCGTGCTGTTCCTTGCTTTGCGCATGGGACGGCCGCTGTTTCTCGAAGGCGAGGCCGGAGTGGGCAAGACCGAGGTCGCCAAGGTCTTGGCAAGGACGCTCGGGCGGAAATTGATCCGCCTGCAGTGCTACGAGGGTTTGGATGTCGCCGCCGCCGTCTACGAATGGAACTACGGCGCGCAAATGATCGCGATCCGGCTCGCCGAGGCCGAAGGGGTCGAAGACCGCGAGCACTTGGCGCAGGACGTGTTCTCGGAGAAATTCTTGATCAAACGGCCGCTGCTCCAGGCGCTCGAGCCGGACGTCGCCGGGCCGCCGGTGCTGCTCATCGACGAGCTCGACCGCACCGACGAAGCCTTCGAAGCGTTCCTGCTGGAAGTGCTGTCCGATTTCCAGGTGACGATCCCCGAGCTCGGCACCGTGAAGGCCGCGCACCCCCCGATCGTGGTCGTCACCTCCAACCGCACCCGGGAAATCCACGACGCGCTCAAACGGCGCTGTCTCTATCATTGGCTCGGCTATCCCAACGCCGAGCGTGAGTTGAACATCGTGCGCGCCAAGGTGCCGGGCATCGCCGAGCGCCTGTCGCGGGAGATCGTGCAGTTCGTGCAGAATCTCCGCAAGGAGGATCTGTTCAAGGCGCCCGGCGTCGCCGAGACGCTGGACTGGGCTTCCGCGCTGAGCGAGCTCGACGCCGTCGCGCTCGATCCGGCCACCGTATCCGATACGCTCGGCGTGCTGCTCAAATACCAGGACGACATCGCCCGACTCGAAGGCACCAAGGCCAAGGAGCTGCTCGACGAAGTGCGGGCCCAGTTGCGCGCCGCGGAGTGAGTTGCGTGCCGGGAACAAGAGACCCCGCCGGGCGGCTGCCGCAGAACATCGTGTATTTCGCCCGCGCGCTGCGTGCCGCCGGCATTCCGGTCGGCCCCAAAACCATCATTGACGCACTCGATGCGCTGAAAGCCGCGGGCGTCGGCACCCGCGAGGATTTTTACTGGACGCTGCACGCGGTGTTCGTGAAGCGCCACGAGCATTCGATCCTGTTCGACCAGGCGTTTCGGCTGTTTTTCCGCAAGCGCGCCTATCTCGAGCGGCTGATGGCCATGATGATGAGCCAGGTGCCGGCGCCCGTGACCGAGGCGCCCAAGCCTGCGTCCCAGCGCGTGCAGGAAGCCTTGTTCGGCGGCCTCGACGAAAAGCGCGTGCGCGAAAACTCCGAGATCGAGGTCGACGCGCGGCTCACGATGTCGGCGAACGAGATCCTGCAGAGGAAAGACTTCGCCCAGATGACGACCGCGGAGATCGCCGCCGCCAAGGACGCGATTGCGCGCCTGGTGCTGCCGCTCGATGAGTTGCGCACGCGCCGGCTCGCGCCGCATCGTCACGGCCACATCATCGACATCCGCCGCACGCTGCGCTCCAGCCTGAAGGCCGGCGGCGCCTTCATCGACCTCAAATATCTCGGGCCCAAGACCAGGATGCCGCCGATCGTGGCGCTGCTCGACATCTCCGGCTCGATGAGCCAGTACACCCGGCTGTTCCTGCACTTCGTGCATGCGGTGACCGACGCGCGCAAGCGGGTCACCACGTTCCTGTTCGGGACGCGGCTGACCAACGTCACGCGCGCGCTCAAATCGCGCGACCCGGACGAAGCGCTCGCGGCCTGCTCCTCCGCGGTGCCGGACTGGTCGGGCGGGACGCGCATCGCAACCTCGCTGCGCAGCTTCAACAAGAAATGGGCGCGGCGCGTGCTCACCCAGGGCGCGATCGTGCTGCTGATCACCGACGGACTCGAGCGCGATCCCGACGATGTGCTGGCGTTCGAGATCGACCGCCTGCACCGGTCCTGCCGCCGCCTGATCTGGCTCAATCCGCTGCTGCGCTTCGACCGGTTCGAGGCTAAGGCCAAGGGCATCCGGGTGATGCTGCCGCACGTCGACGAGTTCCGCCCCATCCATGATCTCGAGGCGATCGCCGATCTGTGCCGCGCGCTTTCCGCCGATGCGGCGCGTCCGTTGCCGCCGCGCCAGTGGCTGCGGCAGGTCGCTTGAGTGGCGATTCTCCGGCATTGCCGGACCGCCCGGCTCCAACCATATTGGGGTCGTTTCGGATCAAAAGTACCCTCGAGCCGACGGAGGAACTCATGCTCGCGCGCGACGAGGAAATCCTGAAGGCCGCCGAGGAATGGCGCCGCAGCGGACGCGGGGTGGCGCTGGCGACCGTCATGGAGACCTGGGGCTCGGCGCCGCGGCCGGTCGGCGCCAATCTCGTCATCGACGAGGAGGGGAATTTTCTCGGCTCGGTGTCGGGCGGCTGCGTCGAGGGCGCGGTCGTCGCCGAAGCGCTGGACGTGATCGAGACCGGCAAGTCGAAGGTGCTGGAGTTCGGCGTCGCCGACGAGACCGCGTGGAACGTGGGGCTCTCCTGCGGCGGCACCATCCGCGTGCTGGTAGAAAAGGTCGAGTGACGCCGTGAGCGCGCCGCGTACTCCGGCTACCTCCCCCCTTGGGGGGGAGGTCGACGCCGAAGGCGTCGGGAGGGGGACGTGTGATGCGGCGCGTTCAAGCGCCAGTCCCCCGCGCGGCTCCATCCGACTACCCCCCTCCCTAACCCTCCCCTACAAGGGGGGAGGGAACCCGGCCTGCGTTGCCGACTCCTCTGAGCTCCGTCTCTCGCGCCCTCTCACAACCACCGGGAATTTGCTCGGCTGCGAGCTCTGTTATTTGGAGCCACGCCGGTGAAGCTCGAAATCCTCTCCGCGCTGAATGTCGAACGCGCCGCGCGCCGCGCCGCGATCGTGGTCACCGACGTCGAAAGCGGCGCGCAGCGCTTGGTGAAGGCGGCCGATATCGCGGCCGATCCGCTGCGCGACGTGCTGGAAGCGCGGCTGCGGTCCGGAAAGAGCGGCATGGCGGACACGGGCGAAGGCCGCGTGTTTCTCAGCGTGTACGTGCCGCCGCCGCATCTCGTCATCACCGGCGCCGTGCACATCAGCCAGGCGCTGGCGCCGATGGCGAAGCTCGTCGGCTACGATGTGGTGATCGTCGACCCCCGCACTGCGTTCGCCACCAAGGAGCGCTTTCCCGACGTGCCGATGCTCGCCGAATGGCCGGATACCGCGCTGCCGCGGCTCGCGGTCGACCGCTACACCGCCTTCGTCGCACTCACCCACGACCCGAAGATCGACGATCCGGCGCTCGCCTACGCGCTCGCGCGCGATTGCTTCTATATCGGCGCGCTCGGCTCGACGAAGACCCATGCACGCCGCCTCGCCCGGCTCGAGCAGCAGGGCGCGAGCAAGCAGGCGCTCTCCCGCATTCACGCCCCGATCGGGCTTGCGATCGGCGCGGTGTCGCCGGCCGAGATCGCGGTCGCGATTCTCGGCGAGATCACCGCGAATCTCAGGTTGCCGGAGAAGGCGTCATGAAATTCGGCCCCGTGAGTCCGGCCGAGGCGCTCGGCGCAATCGCGGTCCACTCGATCCGCAAGGACGGGCTGGTGCTGAAAAAGGGCACGCGGATCGGCGAAGCGGAGGCGGCGGCGCTGCAGGCGGCCGGGATCGAGGAGATCGTGGTCGCGCGGATCGAGCCGGGCGATGTTTCCGAGGACGAGGCCGCGGCCGATATCGCCGCCGCGGTCGCAGGCGAGGGGGTGCGGGTCGACCGCGCCTTCACCGGGCGCGCCAATCTGTTCGCCGAGACGGCCGGCGTGCTGCTGGTCGCCCGCGTCGCGATCGACCGCCTCAACCGCGTCGACCCGGCGATCACGCTCGCGACGCTTGCGGCCTTCGCGCCGGTCGTCGCCGGAAAGATGATCGCGACCGTGAAGATCATCCCGTTCGCGGTGGAGGCCAAATCCCGCGACCGCGCGGTCGCCCTCGCCAAGGAGGCGAAGCCGCTGGTGCGGGTGGCGCCCTACCGGGTGAAAAAGATCGGCGTGGTCTCGACCCTGCTGCCGGGCCTTGCCGACAAGGTCATCGAGAAGACGCTGAAAATTCTCGGCGACCGTATTGCCCGCGCGGGCGCGACGATCGTCGCCGAGCGTCGCGTGCCGCACGAGAGCCGCGCTCTCGCGCAGGCTCTGGACGAAGTGCTGCGTGCCGGCGCCGAGCTCGTGATCGTGTTCGGCGCCTCGGCGATCGCCGACCGGCGCGACGTCATTCCGGCCGCGGTCGAAGCGATCGGCGGAACCATCGGGCATTTCGGCATGCCGGTCGATCCCGGAAATCTTTTGTTGATCGCCGAGGCGCAGGGCCGGCCGGTGCTCGGCGCGCCCGGCTGCGCGCGCTCGCCCAAGGAGAACGGCTTCGATTGGGTGCTGATGCGCCTGCTCGCCGGGCTCGAAGTCAAGGGCGAGGACATCGCCGGCATGGGCGTCGGCGGCCTGCTGATGGAGATCGTCACGCGGCCGCAGCCGCGCGAGGCGCTGCCGCCCGCCGCCGCTCCCGCGCCGTCGGCCGGCCGGCGCGTCGCCGCAATCGTGCTCGCCGCCGGGCGTTCGACCCGCATGGGCGGCCCCAACAAGCTGCTCGAGAAAATTTCCGGCAAGCCGCTGGTGCGCATCGCGGCCGAAGAGGCGCTTCGCTCACGCGCCGGCCCGGTCGTGTTGGTGACCGGGCACGAGCGGGCGCACGTCGAGGCGGCACTCGCGGGCCTTCCCGTGCGCCTCGTCCACAATCCTGATTACGCAGAAGGGCTCTCGACCTCGGTCAAGGCCGGGCTTGCCGCGCTGCCGCCGGAAGCGGAGGCGGCGATCGTCTGCCTCGGCGACATGCCGCAGGTGACGAGTTCGCTGATCGACCGCGTGATCGCCGCGTTCGATCCGGAATGCAATGCGCTCGTCGTGCTCCCGACGTTTGCCGGCAAGCGCGGCAATCCGGTGCTGTGGTCGCGCCGCTTCTTCCCGGAGCTGATGGCGCTCGAAGGCGACGTCGGCGCGCGGCACCTGATCGGCGCCTATCCGGAGGTCGTGACCGAAGTGCCGGTCGATAACGCCGCCGCCATGGTCGACATCGACACGCCCGACGCGCTGCGCGCGGCGAAAGCGGAGATGGAGCGGGCGTGAGGTCAGTAGCGGACAACAACTCCACGCTCGTCATGGCTGGATCAGGTGAGGCAATCCTCGATCGGGTGCGGATCTGGCCGCCGGAGCGGCAGGCGGACCTCGCGCACGCGGCCGAGCTCATGGAGGCGCAGTACAAGAGCGTGCGGCTCAGTGATGGCAGTTCGCGGAAGCGCACCGCAGCGGCGCGGCGGTAGAGATATGGTGTTCGGGATGTCGGAGAGAGACAATGTTGGCAGCGACGTCGTGCCCAATGATCCGGCCTCCTTTTCGTCGCGCGACCCCGGATGACGCTGGCGCCTTGGCAGAATTCGTGCAATTCGCGAGTGAGGGTCTAGCTCTTCATCTGTGGACGCAGATTGCCGGGGCCGGGCATGATCCCTGGGATATCGGCCGCGAGCGCGTACGAAGCGAAACGTACGGCGTCTCCTACAAAAACGCCATCATAGCAGAACTGTCTGGACAACCCACGTCCGGTCTTATCAGCTATTTGCTCCGCGATAGAATGGAGCCGATGTCTGACGAGCTCTCAGCCGTGCTCATCCCGCTGCATGAGCTCATGAATCAGGCACCCGATACGTGGTATGTTCACGCGCTTGCCGCTTACCCGAGCTATCGAGGTAGGGGCCAGGGTTCGGCGCTTCTCGCCGTTGCCGACAAGTTAGCCGCTGCAAGCGGAGCGGCGGGCCTGAGCCTCATCGTCTCTGACACAAACGTGAGCGCGCGCAAGCTATACGAGCGCTGCGGCTATCGCGAGGCTGCACACTGCGAGATGGTCAAGGAACATTGGCCGCATCCGGGCACCAATTGGGTGTTAATGAAAAAGCGGCTCTGATTGAGTTATTCCGATCCAAATTGGTCTGAAATCGTTCAACTATCCAATTCGACGATCGTACAGCTGCCCGCCTCACCCGCACTTCGCCACTTGTGAGCTTACAAAAATCCCACCGAAAGCCACGGCACCAGCGCGACGACGATGAGCGCCAAAAACAGCGCGCCGAGATAGGGCCACACCCGGCCCATCGCGGCGTCGGGCGAGACGCGGCCGATCGCGCAGGCGGCGTAGAAGCCGACCCCGAACGGCGGCGCGAATAGCCCGATGCCCATGGAGAGGATCACCACCATCGCGTAATGCACTTCGTGCACGCCGATGGCGCGCGCGGCCGGAAACAGCAGCGGGCCGAACAGCACGATCGCCGGGATACCCTCGAGCACGCTGCCGAGCACGGTAAATGCCACGATCGACACGGCGAGGAAGCCGAGTTTGCCGCCCGGCATGCTCGCCATCGCCTGGACGAGCTGGCGCGAAAAACCCGATTGCGTGAGCGCCCACGCCATGGCGGTCGCGGTGCCGATGATGAGCAGGATGGCGCCGGAGAGCGATGCGGTCTCGATCAGCATCGGATAGAGCCGGCGCCATTCGAACCGGCGGTAGATGATAAGCCCCGCCAGCGCCGCGTAGACGATGCCCACGGTCGAGACTTCGGTCGCTGTCGCCACCCCTTCGACGACCGCGGTGCGGATCAGGAACGGCAGCGCGAGCGCCGGAAGCGCGATCACGAACGTGCGCACCACCTGCATCGGCGCGGCGCGAGAAACCCCGGTCAGGTCCTCGTCGCGCGAGCGGAAATAACACACGACGACCAGCGCTAGCGCCCCGACCAACGCTGGCAGCAGGCCCCCCGTGAACAGCGCCGCGATCGACACGCCCGTGACCGAGCCGATCGTGATCAGCACGAGGCTCGGCGGGATGGTCTCCGACATCGCGCCCGAGGAGGAGAGCAGCGCCACGAGCTCGCCCGGCCGCGCGCCGCGCCGCTTCATCTCCGGGAACAGCACCGGCGCGACCGCCGCCATGTCGGCGGCCTTCGACCCGGAGATGCCGGAGACGAGATACATGGCGCCGAGCAGGACGTAGGCGAGGCCGCCGCGGACGTGGCCGAGCAGCGCCGCCATGAAATCGACCAGCACGCGCGCCAGCGAGGTCATCTCGATGAGCAGGCCGAGAAACACGAACAGCGGCACCGAGAGCAGGATCAGCGTCGACATGCCCTCGTCCATGCGGCTCGTCACGATGGTGAGCGGCGCGCCGGTGACGAGCGCCAGATACGACATGGTCGCGACCCCGAACGCGAATGCGATCGGCACGCCGATCGCGACGCAGACGGCCACCATGCCGACGAAGAACACCACGAGATTATAATTGCCGAACGCCATCAGGGCCGGGCGCAGCAGCCACAGCGCCAGCGCCGCGACGGCGATCACCGCGAGCGCCGCGGCGGCCTGCGCGAGGGTCGAGCGCTCGATCAGCCGCGCCGCGGCGATCACCATCATCAGCACGGCGCCGACCGCGATCGCGCCGACGCGATAGCCGTCGTGGATCTCCAGCGCCGGCGTGGTGATCAGCCATTGCGCGTCGAAATAATTATAAGCCGGCAGGATGATCTCGAGCACGAACACCGCCACCACCATGGCGGCCAACGTCTCGAGCCGGCCGCGCCAGCGCGGCCGCGCCAACGCCACCAGCACGCCGAGCCGCATGTGCTCGTCGCGGCGGAGCGCGATCACGGCACCGAGCATGGCGAGCCAGAGAAACAGGATCGAGGCGAGCTCGTCGGTCCACGTCAGCGGCTGGTTGAAGACGTAGCGCGAGACGACGCCGGCCAGCAGCACCAGGATCTCGACCGACACGAGAATGGCCGCGGGAACCTCGGTCGCGAGCGCGAGTGCGCGATCGAGCCGGGCGAAGCGCGCGGGCGGCGCGGCGGCCGTGGCCGCGACGGCCGCCTGCTCCGAGGCGAGGAGTTCGATCGGCCCGCCGACCTCGGCCGCCATGGTTTCAGCTCAGCGCGCCGACGTGGCTCTCGAGCAGCTTCCAGGCATCGGCGCCGAATTTTTGTTTCCACTCGTCGTAGAAACCCGCCTTGCGCAGCGCCGCGCGGAACAGCTCGGCATCGGTACTGTTGAACACCATGCCCTTCTGGGTGAGCTGGCCCTGCAGGGATTCGTTGAGCTTGCGGATATCGTCGCGGTCTTTCAGCGCCGCGGCGTTGAGATTCTTGGCGACGATCTCCTGCAGGTCGTTCGGCAGCTTCTTGTAGGCCGCGGTGTTGGCGAGGAACCAGAAGCCGTCCCACATGTGGTTGGTGATCGAGCAATATTTCTGCACTTCATAGAGCTTGGCGATGTCGATGACGGAAAGCGGGTTCTCCTGGCCTTCCACCACCTTGGTCTGCAGCGCAGAATAGACCTCGCTGAAATTGATGCTGGCGGGCGAGGCGCCGAACGCCTTGAACATCGAGGTCCACAGCGGGCTGACCGGCACCCGGATCTTGAAGCCCTTGAGGTCGTCTGGCGTATTGATCGGCTTGGTGCTCGACGTCATCTGGCGATAGCCGTTGTCCCACATGTTCTCGAACGCATGCAGCCCGGCCTTGTCGATCGCCGCGCGCACGTGGGCGCCGAGCGAGCCGTCCATCGCCGGCCAGACCTGGTCGTAGTTCTTGAATGCGAAGCCGATGCCGTTGATCGACGCGACCGGCACCAGGGTCGAGAGAATGAGGCCAGAGAGCGTGAAGAACTCGATCGCGCCCGAGCGCACCTGCGAGAGCATGTCGGTGTCGCCGCCGAGCTGGTTGTTGGGAAAAATCTGGATCTCGAGCCGACCGCCGGATTCCTCCTTGATCTTGTCGACCGCCTCGCGCGAGCGCACGTTCATGGGATGCGTCACCGGCACGTTGTTGGCGTATTTGTAGGTGAACTCGGCGGCGCGAGCGTGCGAAGTGAGAATGCCGAAGCTCGCCAGGCCGCTGCCTGCGGCCGCGGTGGTGGCCAGGAATTTTCTCCGCGTCAATCTGCTCATCGATGTTTCTCCCTTGGGTCCATCGAACATTCAAAACCTTCCGTCACCCTGAGGTGCTCGCGCGCAAGCGCGAGCCTCGAAGGTGCGCGGCTGACCATCCTTCGAGGCTCGGCGCTTCGCGCCTCGCGCCTCAGGATGATGGCTGGCATCACAGCATGCCGCGCACCGTTTCAGCAATCTGTGCGGGGCTCACCTTGCAGGCTTCCTCCAGCGGCGGCGAGTAGGGGATGGGAATGCGTGGCGCGCCGAGCCGTCGCACCGGCGCCTTGAGGTTGCCGAACAGCTCCTCGGCCACGGTGGCGGCGATCTCGGCGCCGAAGCCGCCGGTCGCGACCGCTTCGTGCACGATGAGCAACCGGCCGGTGCGGCGCACGGAATCGAGCACCCTGTCGCGGTCCCAGGGATAGATCGTGCGCAAATCGATGACCTCGACGGAAGGCCCGTCCGCTAGCAGCGTGAGCGCCGCCTCGACCGCGCGTAGCACGCCGGACCAGGCGACAAGCGTCACGTCGCTGCCTTCGCGCACGAGCCGCGCCTTGCCGAGCGGAAGATCGGCGGCCTCGTCGACCTCGCCGGTCATGGCCCAAAGGTCCTTGTGCTCCATGTAGACCACCGGATCGTCGCAGCGGATGGCGGCGCGCAGCAGCCCGTAATTGTCCGCCGGCGTGAACGGGCACACCACCACGAGCCCGGGGATGTGCGCGTACCAGGATTCCAGCGATTGCGAGTGCTGGGCCGCCGAGGAGCGCCACATGCCGATCGGCTGGCGTGCGACCAGCGGCACCCGGCCCTGGCCGCCGAACATGTAGCGCGCCTTGGCGGCCTGGTTGACCAGCTCGTCCACCGCGCAGAGCGCGAAATCGGCGAACCGCATCTCGACCACCGGGCGAGTTCCCAGCAGCGCGGCGCCGACCGCGGCGCCCATGATGGTGGCTTCGGAGATCGGCGTGTCGACGATCCGCGCCGGCCCGAACTCGTCGACCAGGCCGCGGTACTGGCCGAACACGCCGCCGCGGCCGAGGTCCTCGCCGAGCGCCCAGACCGAGGCATCCTCGCGCATCTCCGCGGCGAGCGCCGCCTTGCCGGCCTCGAGATAGCTCATCACCGCCATGACGACATTCTCATGTCCTGCACGTCGGTGAAGGCGATCTCGGCGGCGGGCCAGGGTGCGGCGAACGCGCTTTTCCATGCCGCGGCGATCTCGGCGCGCGCCTCGCCGTCGATGGCGATGATCGTTTCGTCGGCGACGCCGCTAACTTTAAGCATTTCGGCGGCGTGCTTGAGCGGGTCGTGGGCTTTGCGCGCCTCGACCTCGGCGGCCGGCCGATACGCGCCGAGATCGGAGGCGGTATGTCCTTTCAGGCGATAGGTGCGCGCCAGCAGGAATTGCGGGCCGTTGCCGGCGCGAACGCGCTCGATGAGCTCGCCGGCCGCCTCGTCGACCGCGGCGACGTCGTTGCCGTCGATCGTCCGCGCGGGAATGCCGAGGCTTTCGGCGCGCGCGTGCGGTCCGGGACCCGAGGACATCGCCCGCGTGCGCGTCGAGGCCGCAAAGCCGTTGTCCTCGCACACGAACAGTACCGGCAGCTCGTAGATCTTCGCCCAGTTGAGGCTCTCGAGAAACGGGCCGCGGTTGGTCGCGCCATCGCCGAAGAAACACACGACGACGCGCGGTTCGCCGCGCAGCTTGACCGCATGGGCGGCGCCGACCGCGATGGTGAGGCCGGCGGCGACGACGCCGTTGGCGCCCAGCATGCCGATCGAGAAATCGGCGATGTGGAGCGAGCCGCCCTTGCCCTGGCACGTGCCGCTGGCGCGCCCGAGCAGCTCGGCCAGCATGGCGCCGGTGTCGGCGCCCTTGGCGATGGTGTGGCCGTGTCCGCGGTGGGTCGTGGTGATGAGATCCTCGCGTTGGAGATGAACGCACACCCCGGACGCGACCGCCTCCTGGCCGATGGAAAGATGAACCGCGCCCTTGACGTGGCCCTCCTGGTGGGCCCGCTCGGCCGCCTCTTCGAAGGCGCGGATCCGCGCCATCGTGCGGTAATGCGCGAGCAGCCGCTCGACGTCGATATTCGCTCGCGCGGCCATCCCGTTTTCCTTCCCCGGAGCGCCGGTGCCTGCGGCGCATGGCCGGCCCGGACGCATTGTACGCAAACCCTTGCCATGCTTGATGGCCCAGGAGAAGCCCTCGCCGTATCGGACACGACCCGCATGACCGCCGCGCATACCGAAGTACTGGTGACCGACAGCATCACCAAGCTGGGGTCGGAGGCCGCGGGCTGCGTCGCCGTCGCGGCCTCCCACGGCGGGCTCTATGCGGCGTATCTCGCCGCCAAGCTGAAGCTCTGCGCGGTGATCCTCAACGATGCCGGCATCGGTCTCGACGAGGCCGGCATTGCCTGCTTGCGCTATCTCGACGCGCTCGACATGGCGGCCGCCGTAATCGGGCACGACAGCGCGCGCATCGGCGACGGCGCCGACATGATGGCGCGCGGGATCGTCAGCCGCGTCAATCGAGCCGCGGCCCGCCTCGGCGGTGCGCCCGGGCAGCGCTGCGTCGAGGCGGCGGCCGCCATGCGCCACGGCCTGCCGCCTGCGAGCGAGCCGCCGGCCTATGCGGAGGCGCGGTTTCTGCTGCGCGAGAATCCCGGCGGGCCACCGGCGTGGGGCATCGATTCCAACTCGCTGGTGTGCGCCGAGGACGCGGGGGCCATTCTCGTCACCGGCTCGCACGGCGGCCTGCTGGGCGGAAAGCCGGAAACCGCGATCTCCGTGTCGGCGCTCGCCGCCGTCTACAACGATGCTGGGATGGGCATCGATCGCGCGGGCATCTCACGCCTCCCGGCATTGGACGCGCGCGGCATCGCCGCGGCCACGGTTTCGGCCGCGAGCGCGCGGATCGGGGATGCGCGTTCGGCGTGGGCTACCGGCCGGCTCTCGGCGGTGAACCGCTGTGCCGCGGAAGCCGGCGCGGCAACGGGCATGAGTGTCCCTGAATTCGTCGATCGCGTCCTCGCGCATGCGAGCGCGCAAACTTCGGGTCGCAGGAGTGCATCATGAACGACACCGCGTCCGCCAATCGCCCGTCGGGCCGAATGCTCGGCGGCCGCGCGCTTGCCGAGATGCTGCGCTTGGCCGGCGTCGGTCCGATGTTCGGCATGGGCGGCTTTCAGCTGCTGCCGTTCTACGATGCGATCCATGAGCTCGGGCTGCGGCACCATCTGATCAACGACGAGCGCACCGGGGCGTTCGCGGCCGATGCCTATGCGCGGGTCACGGGTCGCCCCGGCGTGTGCGACGGCACGCTCGGGCCCGGCGCCACCAATCTCGTCACCGGGCTCGTCGAGGCGCTCAACGCCGGCACGCCCGTGATCGCCATTACCGGCGACACCCATCGCGCCCACGCCTGGAAGAACATGACCCAGGAGTGCCGCCAGACCGATATTCTGCGCCCCGCCGTCAAGGAGCTGATCCGGGTCGAGCAGGTGGCTCGCATTCCCGAGCTGGTGCGCCGCGCCTTCGCGCTGGCGACATCCGGGCGTCCCGGCCCGGTGCTGCTCGACGTTCCCGAGGATGTCTGCCACGGCGAGCACGAGTTCGCGGCCGAGGATTTTTCGATCGATGCTGCGACGCTCGCGGTGCCGGCAAGGCGAGCGCGGCCGGCGCGCGACGCGGTCGAGCGCGCGGCGGCGCTGTTCGCCAAGGCGAAGCGGCCGCTGGTGCTGGCCGGCGGCGGGGTGCATCTCTCCGGCGCGCATCGGGCGCTCCAGGCGCTCGCCGATCTCACCGCGATGCCGGTCGCCCACACCATGAGCGGCAAGGGCAGTATCGCCTGCACGCATGCGCTGTCGGCCGGACTGTTCGGACGCTATTCCCGGATCGCCAACGACCTCATCGCCGCGTCGGATTGCTTGCTCGTGGTCGGCTGCAAGCTCGGCGAGATCGCGACCAAACGCTACGCCCTGCTGCCCACGGCGGTCCCGATCGTCCATCTCGACGTCTTGGCCGAGGAGATCGGCCGCTGCGCGCCGGCCGAGGTCACGCTGTGGGGCGACGCGCGGGAGGGCCTGTCCGATTTGACCGAGGCATTGCGTTCCGATGCGGCCCGGCTGCGCGCGGCGCGCGCCGATTACATCGCCGAGCTGCCGCGGCGAATGGCGAAATGGCGGGAGGAAGCGGCGGCGCGGCTCACCTCCGCGGAGCGGCCGATACACATGGCGCGGCTGGTCACCGAGATGAACCAGGCGATGCCGGCCGACAGTATCCTGGTCGCGGACGGCGGCTTTGCCGCGCATTGGACCGGACTGATCTACGACACCAAGGCGGCGGGGCGGCATTACATCGCCAACCGCGGCCTCGCCTCGATCGGCTATGGCTTGCCGGGCGGCATCGGCGCGGCGCTCGCGGCGCCCGACCAACCGGTCGTGGCGCTGACCGGCGACGGCGGCTTCAACATGACGATCGGCGAGCTCGAGACCGCGCGGCGCACGGGCGCGAACAATTTGACGGCTGTGATCGTCAACAACGCCGCCTCGGGTTACGTCAAGGCGCTGCAGCATTCGATGTTCGGCAAACGCTATCAATCGAGCGATCTCGTGGAGATGAACTACGCGGCGGTTGCCGAAGCGATGGGCTGTCGCGGCATCCGAGTCGAGGATCCGGAAAAGCTCGGCGAGGCGCTGCGCCAGGGCGTCGGCGGGCGTGACCGCCCCACCGTGATCGACGTCGTCGTCACGCGCGACGCCGGAAAAATGCTGCCGGCCGTCGACAGCCGAACCGTCGAGATCAAGAAGGGCGACCGGGTTGCCTGATTTCGCCGGAAAGGTCGCGATCATCACCGGGGCCGCGGGCGGCCTCGGGCTCGCGATCGCCGAGCGGCTTGCATCGGACGGAGCCGCGGTCGTTCTCGCGGATGTCGATCTGGCGGCGGCCGAGGCGGCGCGCGAAAAGCTTGCCGCGCGCGGGTCCCGCTCGCTCGCCCAACGCACCGACGTGAGCGATGCGACGGACGTGGCGGCGCTCGTCGCGCGCACCCTCGAAAAATTCGACCGGCTCGACATCATGATCAGCAATGCCGGCATCGGCGGCACGCATGCATTCCTCGACGAGCCGCTCGAGCATTGGAATCGCGTGCTAGCAGTGAATCTCACCGGCGTGTTCCTGTGCGGCCAGGCGGCGGCACGCGCGATGATCGAGCAAGGGGCCGGCCGCATCGTCAACGTCGCGTCGATCAGCGGCGTTCGCGCCGGCTCCGGCCGCACCGCCTACGGCACCGCGAAGGCCGGCGTCATCCAGCTCACCCGGCAGATGGCGCTGGAGCTCGGGCCGCTCGGCATCAACGTCAACGCGGTCGCGCCCGGCCCGGTCGAGACCGCGCTGACCTTGCGCGACCATACCGCCGAAACCCGCGCGGCCTACAACGCGCTGGTGCCGCTCGAGCGCTACGGCACGCCGCAGGAGATCGCCGCCGCGGTCGCGTTTCTTGCGAGCGCGGAGGCGTCCTACATCAACGGCCAGACCCTGTTCGTCGACGGCGGCTTCACCGCGGCCGGCATGATCGCCCGGGACGTGGCGGCGAGGTCGGGTGGGTAAAAAAAGCCGGCAATTGTTGGCTCGTCATGGCCGGGCTCGTCCCTGCCATCCACGCCTTCCAAACATCGGGCCTCAGATCGTGGATGCTCGGCACAAGAGCCTGCCCCGGACTTGATCCGGGGCCGGGCACGACGGAATCAGAAACCGCCTCACCCGCGCTTCGGTTCGGTGACGGCGCTGGTGTCGGCGGCGAGCGAGCGGCGCAATGCTTCGGGCTCGACGGCGATCGCAACGCCGGCGCGTTCCTGCTGCAGCAGCATGGCGGAGCGCGAATCGCGCTCGTCCCAGCCGCGGTTGCGCGCCTCGGTCATTTCCTCGAGCGCGAGATTGCACAGCCGCATCGGCACGCCGAGCTCGCGACCGAGCGCGGTCGCGAGAGAGACGTCCTTGTGCGCGAGCCGCAGCGCAAAAGCGGGCGGGTCGTACACGCCCGGCAGGAACTGGTCGATCAGCGCATCGAAGGTGCGGCGGCGGCCGACCGCGCCCTGGCGGATCGCCTCGAACAAGGTGAGCGGGTCGACGCCGGCCTTGACCCCCATGGTGAAAGCTTCCGCGAGGGCGACGTTGAGGGCGTAGCCGGTGCAATTGTGCACGAGCTTCGCCACGGTGGCGTGGCCGATCGGCCCGATGTAGCGCGCCTGATCGCCGATCGCGTCGAGCACCGGCTTGTAGCGCTCGAAGATTTCGCGATCGCCCCCGATCCAGAGCGCGAGCTTGCCGGTTGCCGCACCGCGCGGCCCGCCGCTCACCGGCGCGTCCAGCATGTGGGCGCCTTTTTCGGCGAACGCCGCGTGGATCTTTTGCACCAGGCTGCGCGCGTTGGTGGAGAGGTCGAAATAGGCGGCATCCTTGCGGATTCCGGCGAGCAGCCCGTCGCGGCCGAGCGCGACCGCCTCTACTTCCGGCGGACCGGGCAGCGAAGTGAACATCACCTCGGTTGCGGCAGCGACCTCGCGCGGCGTCTCGGCCCGTACTGCGCCGGCAGCGACGTGATGCGCGGCAACCTCGCGCCGCGCATCGTGCACGACCAGCGCATAGCCGGCCTTCTGCAGATTCGCCGCCATGCTGGCACCCATGGTGCCGAGCCCGATGAACCCTATTTGCATGTCTGGTCACCTCAGTTTGGATGCGTTCCATCCGCGCCACGCCGTGTGTCGCCGCGCCCCGGTGGCGCCGGAGCTATGCCTTCGGCTCCGCGTCGAGCCGCACCGCGATGTCCTCGAGGCCGGGTTTCGCCGCCGGATAGCGCTGCATCACCAGCGGATCGTGGCCCGGAATGATGTGCGCGGACGAGCTCGCAAGCTTCACCAGCTTGCCGTAGCCCTCGAGCGTGTCGCCGACGTTGTAGATGGTCGGGAACAGCCGGCCTTGCTCGCGGTGCGCATAGAAATGCGTGGCGTCGGATGCGAGCACGACAAAACCGCGGCGCGTCATCACCCGCACCGACTGCAGGCCCATGGTGTGGCCACCGATCGCATGCACGGTCAGGCCCGGAGCGATCTCGCCGGCGCCGTCGTGAAACCGGGCCCGGCCCGCGAACACCCGGCGCACCATGGCGGCGACGTCGTCGGCCTCGAACGAATTGCGCAGTGCCGGATGGCACATGCAGCGTCCGGTGCAATATGCCATCTCGCGTTCCTGAATATGGTAGGTCGCGTTCGCGAACAGGTCGAAATTGCCGGCATGGTCGTAATGCATGTGGGAGACGATCACGTCGGCGACCTCACCCGGGTCGATGCCGATCGCGCGCAGGCCCTCGGCCGGCGCCCGCAATGCCTGGCGCCCGCGCTTGCGCGCGCTCTCGGGGTTGAAGCCGGTGTCGACCACATAGGTCTTTCCGGCGCCGACGATCGCCCAGACGTAATAGTCGAGCGGCATCGGCCCGTCGTGCGGGTCGCCGCCGATGAAATTCGCGCTGGCGAGCCGATCGTGCCGGCCGTAGCGGATGGCGAAAACCTCGTAACTTTGCATCAGGCGCGCGCCTTCACCTCGACGCCGGCCCAGGCCTCGATGCATTTCACGATCGCGGTGAAATCGCTCGCCGGACCAAGCTCGGAATTGGCGAACTGCCAGAGCTGACGCACCGCGGCGCCGACCCACATCTGCACGCCGAGCGCCTCGGCTTCCTCGAGACAGAGCTTCACGTCCTTGTACATCAGCCCGGTGGCGAAGCCGTAATCGAAGCTGCGGGGCAACACCGACCGCGGAAACTTGTCCTGTGTCGCGGTGTTGCGGCCGCTGCCGGAGTTGATGACATCGACCATCACCTGCGGATCGAGCCCGGCTTTGACCCCCATGACGATCGCTTCCGACGAGATCGCCATCGCGGTCGCGGACAACAGATTGTTGGCGAGCTTCATCGTCTGTCCCATGCCGGGCCGCGCGCCGATGTAGAACACCTTGCCGAACACCTTCAGGATCGGCTCCAGCCGCTCGAACAGCGGCCGCTCGCAGGCCACCATCACCGCGAGCGTGCCCTTTTGCGCGCCGGAGACGCCGCCGCTCACCGGCGAATCCACCAGCGCAATGCCCTTGGCCTTCAGGCCCGCGGCGATGGCCTGCGTCATGCGCGGCCCCGTGGTCGAGAGATCGATGACGGTCTTGACGCGATTGCCCGCGGCGATGCCGTTGGCGCCGAGCGCGACCTCGCCCACGATATCGGGCGTGGGCAGGCTCACGATCACGGTCTCGACTGCCGCGGCAAGCTCGCGCGCGGAGGCCGCCGCGACGGCGCCGCGGGCGACGAGCGGCGCCATCGCCGCCCGGTTGGTATCGAAGATCGTGAGTTTTCGGCCGGCATCGATGAGCCGGCCGGCCATCGAGCCTCCCATGCGGCCGACGCCGATGAAGCCGAGATGCTCCGCCATGATTGTCATGCTCCCCAGTCTCCGACCCGTCATGCCTGGCCCCCGGATCAAGTCCGGGGCAAGCTCTCGTGCCGGGCATCCACGATCTCAATCCCGGTCCATGAAAGGCATGGATGGCCGGGACAAACCCGGCCATGGCTAGTTTGCTGTTGGTTATTTGCTCACCCAGATCGGCTTGGCGCTGCCCGGGCCTTGCGGGTAGACGGTCACCGGCTGGCCCTTCTGCCATTGGAAGATGACGAGCGGCGCGTCGACCCGGCGTCCCTTGTCGTCGAACTTGAGGTAGTTGCCGGCGAAATATCTCGCCGCCCCTTCCGTGGTGTCCATGGTCCGGATCGCGTCCGCCACCTTCTTGCGGTCGGCCACGCCGGCCTTCTCGACCGCCTCTTTCAGGATCCAGACGTGGCCGTAGGCGCACAGGCTATCCTGGGTGAGCCAGGGCTCGCCGGTGCGCTGCTTGAACGCGTCGATGAGCGGGCGCTGGCCCTCGTTGCTCCAATTGGCGACGGTCACCAGCATGTTCTCCATGACGTCGGCGCCGGCGACCTTGGCGAGCTCCGGCGCGCCGAGATGCGCGCCGTTGCCGACCACCGGCAGACGGCTCGCGGCAATGCCCATCTCGGCGAGCTTCTGCATGATCTGGGAATCGTCGGGAATGCTGGTCGAGATCACCCACAGAAAATCCGGCCGCGCGGTGCGCACCTTCGAGACCAGCGGCGTCGCGTCGGAGAGCGGCGGCGTGTAGATCTCGTCGACCAGCACCTTGAGCCCGGCCTTCTCGAAGCCGCCAGCGCGCATCGGCTTCATGAAGCTGACCGGCGCCGCGGTATTGTCCTGAATGACGGCGGTCGTGGTCGGCTTTTTGCCGGTCGCGCTCTCGGCAAGCTTCATCACCGTCGGCAGCGCCAGCTCCGATTGCCGGTCGCCGGTTGCCGAAGTCTGGAACACGTAATGGAACCCGCGCCCGGTGATCTGGTCGGAATAGGAAAGCGTGAGCCACGGCAGCTCCGCGCGCTCAGTGACTTCGGTAACCGCGAGCGTGAACGAGCTCAGCCATGCGCCGAATCCGCCGACCACGTTCGGCTCCTGCGCCACGAGCCGCTGGGCGGCGTTCTTGGCTTTTTCGGAGGAATCGCCGGCATCGGAGATGATGAGCTTCATCTTGGCGCCGCCCAGCGCTTTGATGCCGCCCGACTTGTTGATGTCGTCGATGGCCATTTCAGCGCCGAAGCGCTCCAGCACGCCCTGCCGCGCCCACGGGCCGGACAGGGGAACGATCATGGCGATCTCCACCTCCTTGGGCTGCTGCGCCGAGACGCCGACCGGCAGCGCGGCTGCCGCGCCGCCGACGAGCGCGCCCATGAGCAACGACAGCCATGTGTTTTCCCGCGACATCGATTCCTCCCTTCGTTCCGGTTTTTACATCCCCAGATAGACGCTGCGGATGCGGTCGTCCGCGAGCAAGATCCGGTGCGATCCTTCGAGCACGACGCGGCCGGTCTCCAGAACATAGCCGAAATCGCAGGATTGCACCGCCTCGGCGACGCGCTGCTCGACCAGCAGGATCGTCAGCCCGTCGCGATGCAACTCGCCGATGCGCTCGAAGATCAAGTCGGCAACCCGCGGGGCAAGTCCCATCGAGGGCTCGTCCAGCATGAGAAGTCGCGGCGAAGAGGCGATGCCGCGGCCGATCGCCAGCATCTGCTGCTCGCCTCCCGAAAGCGTTCCCGCCGCCTGTCCGCGCCGCTCGGCCAGAATCGGGAACAGCGCAAAAATGCGCTCGAGGTTGCGCGTCCAGTGCCGCCGGCCTGCGGCCGGATAGGCGCCCATTTCGAGATTCTCCATCACGGTCAGGGTGGGAAAGGTTTGACGGCCCTCCGGCACATGGGCGATGCCGAGATGGGCGCGCTCGGACGGCGCGACCCGCAAGAGATCGCGGTCCGCGAAGCGGATGCGGCCCGCGATCGGCCGCACGGTGCCGGAAATAGCCTTGAACAGCGTGGTCTTGCCGGCGCCGTTGGGGCCGACGATCGACACAAATTGTCCCTCGCGGACCGACAGCGAGACGTCGGAGAGCGCCGCAAGCCCGCCGTAGGCGACGGTCAGCGCATCAATGAACAGCACGGATCGCCGCCCATTTCTTGCCGAGATAAGCCTCGACGACGCTCGGCTCGCTAGTGATCTCGCTCGGCTTGCCGACCGCGAGGATGCGGCCGTGGTCGAGCACGATCAAACGCTCGGCAATGCGAACCATGGCTCGCATCGTGTGCTCGATGATGACCACGGTCGTGCCGCGCTCGGCGAGCGAGCGAATGACGGCGAGCATGTCCTCGATCTCCGGGGCGGCGAGACCGGCGAGCGGCTCGTCCATCAGTAGCAGGCGGGGCCGGCCCGCGAGGGCGCGTGCGAGTTCCATCAGGCGGAGCTCCTTGTTGGTCAGCGCGCCGGCGATCGCGTCGGCCCGCGCGAGCAACCCTACTTGCGCCAGCGCCGCGGCGGCGGCCGCAGCGGCTTCGGCATCGGTCCGCGTTGCGACGTAGCTCCCGACAACCACGTTCTGCAGCACCGAGAGCCGCGGGAAAGCGCGTACCACCTGGAACGTGCGCCCGACTCCGAGCCGGCAGATCCGGTTCGGCTTGAGCCCGTCGATCAGCTGACCGTCGAACCGGATCTCGCCGGCGTCGCGCGGCAGAAACCCATTGAGCACATTGAACAGCGTCGTCTTGCCGGCGCCGTTCGGCCCGATGATCCCGAGGATCTCGCCCGCGTGCACCTCGAAGCTCACATCGGCGACCGCCCGCAATCCGCCGAAGGATTTGGCGAGGCTGCTCACGATGAGAAGCGGCGCGCGGCCGGCGCTTGGGATCGGCGCGTCGATGGGCGCGGCGATGTTCGCCACGGCCGGCGCCGGTTCCGCGGCGAGCGTCGGCGCGCCGGCCCGAACGAGCCGGTCGCGCACGCGCCAAAAAATGCCTTCGGGGGCGAGCAGCACCACCACGATGATGGCGCCGCCGTAGACGACACCTTGGATTCCGGGGATCACATTGCCGAGGTAGGCCTGCAGCGTCTCGCTCAGCGGGATGAGCACGGCGGCGCCGATCACCGGGCCCCACAACGTGCCGACCCCGCCGAACAAAGCCACGACCAGCGCCTGGGCCGAGACCAGCATCCCGAATACGCTCTCCGGGGTCACCACCAGGAGAATCACGGCGTAGAAGCCGCCCGCGGCCGCAGCGATGGCGCCGCTGAGCATGATGGCGCGCATCTTCCAAGCGAGCGTGTCGATGCCGGCGGCCTCGGCGGCCGGCTCGTTCTGCTTGATCGCGACGAGCGACATGCCGAACCGCGACCGCTCGACCGCAAGCGAAAGGAGCAGCGCGGCAACGAGCAGCGCCACCGCCAGCGCGACGTACACCCGGTAGTCGGAAAACTGCATGTAGAATCCCGGCGTCTGGCGCTTCATCGGCAGCGGCACTTCCTGATAGCCGAGCCACTCGAACACGTAGAGCAGGGCCATCGGATAGGCGAGCATGGACAGCGCGAAATAATGCCCGCGCAGGCGAAACGTCGGATAACCGATGACGATCGCGGCCAGCGCGCCGACGATCATGCCGAGCGGAATGCCGAGCCAGGGCGTCAGATCGTATCCGGCGAACGCGATGGTGACCGTGTAGGCTCCGAGCCCGAAAAACGCCGCGTGGCCGAACGACACCAGGCCGGTGTAGCCGCTGAGCAGATTCCAGGAAAGCCCCATCACCGCCCAGATCGGCACCAACGTGAGCATCAATTGATAATACGAATTGGTGACGAACATGCCCAAGGCGAGCCACGCCGCGGCCAGCATCGCGATCGCCAGCAGGGAGGGCAGCAGCCTGCGGCGAGCGTGCATCGTTAGATCCGCTCCGCGGCGCGGCCGAACAGGCCTTGCGGGCGCACCAGCACGATCAGCAAGAACACCGCGAAGATCGCGGCATTCTGCAATTGCACCGGCAGCACCAGAGTGGAGAGCTGCTGCACCAGCCCGATGGTCATTCCGCCCCAGAACGCGCCGAGGATGCTGCCCATTCCGCCGAGCACGACGCCCGCGTACATGATGATGACGAAATCGAGCCCGATGTAGGGCTGGAACGGATTGTAGGTCGCGACCAGGCCACCGGCGATCGCGGTTACTCCGGTGCCGATGCCGAACGCGATGCGGTGGGCTTTATCCACGTCGATGCCCATGTAGATCGCGGCTTGGGCGTTGTCGGCCGCGGCCCGCAAGGTCTTGCCGAGCCGGGAATAATTGACCAGCCAGTACAGCGCCGCCGCGACCACGATCGACACCGCGCCCGAGACCATCCGCGCCTTGTTGAGGAACAGCGACGCCGTCTCGTGGTAGAGCAGCGGGATTTCCCAGGCGCGCGAGGAAAGCGGCGTGCGCACCAATTCCGGCGTTGAGCCGAACAGGATCAGCCCGCCGTTCTGCAGCACGAGGGCGACACCGAGCGTCAAGATCAATTGCCCATAGTGGCCCTCGCCCTCGATGCCGGCGACGTTCACCCCGGTGACGCGGGAGATGAGAAAGCGATGCAGCGCATAGCCGACGAAGAACAGCGCCGGTCCCGCGAGCAGCGCACCCACATAGGGGCCGACCACGGGCCCAAGCAGCGCCAGCACGCCAAACGAGGTGACCAGATAGAAAGTGAAATACATGCCGAGCATCAGGAACTCGCCCTGGGCGAAATTGATGACCCGCATCACGCCGAAGATGATGCCCAGCCCGACGCACATCAGCCCGTAGATCGCCCCGACCAGGATCCCGGCAGCGAGCGCCTGGAGAAAGATCTCGAGGAAGGTGCCGAGTGCGCTCAATGTCGATGGCCCCCGACTTGCAAGAGATGGCGCAGCGCGCGGATCATTCGTGCGCCAAGCGCGCGGTCAAACAGACGGCGAGGGGGCGATCTTCGTCGCAGTCATGATCGCGCCGCTGCAAGCCGCATGTGCCACGCCAAGCCGGCGATGAGAACCGCGGTCGCCCAAAGGGAGTTTCCGACGGCCGCACCATAACGCGGGTGAATATCCGGAATGCCGATCGCGAACAGCACCATGGCGACCGCGATCAGGCCCCAGGTGCCCCAACGCATGAGCCGCTCCTGCGCCACCGCCGCACGATACACGAGCACCGTCAAAGGAAACAGCAGCCACACGAAGAAATAGCTGTAGGCAACGGGCGAGCTGATGACCACGAGGCAAAGAAGAATGGCAAGCTCGGCCGCATCCGACTGCGGGGTCCGCCGGCGACGTGGCGGCATTGCCAGGATGAACGCAAGCCCGATCAACGTCGCGGCTGAAAAGAACACCCGATCGGCTGTCTCATAATCAAGCGTGACAATATTGACATAGAGCGGCCGCTCCCCCGCCTCCGCCTCGGCATCGACGGGTCGGACCAACCGGTGCGTCACCGCATAAAGCGACTGGTTCTTCCAACCCCAGTTCCGCCCCGAGCGCTGGCTGAATGCATTCTCATCATGCGACAACAGCATTCCACGGAACCAGGTCTGCAGTTCATCCAGATTGCGCTGGAATCCGCGAAACGGTGCCGGCGCCAAGACCAGGAACACCGCGACGAATATCACCATGCTGGCCGTCGCGCGCCAGTACCGGCGCCAGACAAGATAGGGCAGAATCGTGAAGGGGAAAGCCTTGATCGCCGCCGCCGCGGCAAACAACGCGCCCGCGGACCAACTTCGCCCGGCCTGGAGCAGGCACAGGCCGGCGAGCATCATTGCCAGCAGCAGAAGATTGGGCTGACCCAGTAGGAACATGCCGTAAATGAAGAAGATGCAGAGGATCGAAGGAAGCGCCGGCGCCCACCATGGGAGCGGCCGGGTTTGGGCCGCCAGGCGGTCGGAGGCGCCGATCACGACCCACCAGCTGGCAATATTGACGAGAGTCAGAAGAATAATCATCGGCGCGCGGCCGAAATAGCTCAGCGCTGCGAGCGGGAGAGCGGCGAACGGGGGATAGAGAAAGCGAAACGCGGCCTCCCCCTCGCCGTACAGATCGCGTCCATGGAGCACCCATTGGCCGACGTCGAACCACAGCGGATAGTCCTTGCCCTTTCCAGGTCCAAACAGCTGGGGAATGATGGGAAAGGCCGCGAGCACCACGCTGGCAAGGGTAAACAGCGCAAGCGGTGCACGACGCGTGAAAGCCGGCCACGCAGCTTGCATGCTGCGCGTCAGGCTGCGCTGTGAAGGCGAGGATTTGGTCGCGGTCGGCGTTTCGAGGCATCCATTTCTCGTCGACACGCACCTCTCCCGTCGTTGTGTTGCACGCGCCTCGCGCTGGGGCCGGCGGCGGTCGCAGTTCCGCGAGCCGCCGTGTTCGATTCAGGATAGGGCGATGGTTCCCGTATCTCCATCGCCGCAGCCATGCCGCAATTCATGGCCTCACCCGCCGCGTCCGGGCAACGCCGAATGGATCTGCCGCAATGCGTATCATCTCCTAAAGCTCACTCGGGCAGGTCGAGCCGGTAGAACCGTGCCGCGGTGCGGCCGAACAGATCCGCCTTCTCGGCCGCACCTGCCGCCCGGGTCATAACCTTGCAGGCGTTCCAGAACGCCGCGTAACCATAGGCGCCCTTGTCGACCGGGAAATTGCTCTCGAACATGCACCGATCGGTGCCGAAGCTTTCGATGCACGTCTCGAAATAAGGCCGCCAGGCATTCGCTAAGGCTTCGGACGAGAGCGGCCGCGGCTGCTTCTGAAAATCGAACCCGCCGATCCGCATGCCGAGCCCGCCGAGCTTCACGCTGACGTTCTCGCACCGGGCGAGCTCCCGGATGGAAGCGGTCCAGCGCGCGAACACTTCTTCCCGCTCCTGCGCATAGCGTCCGATTCCGAGCGGACCGCCGACATGATCGAGCACGATCTGCGTCTGCGGAAACGTTCGCGCCAGCGCCGTGAGCTCGTCGATCTGCGGATGATAGAGCCAGGCATCGAAGCAAAGCCCGAGCGGCGCGAGCCGCGCGAACCCCTCGCGAAACCCGCGCTCGGCCAAGAGACCCGGCGGCGGCCGGTAGCTCGGGTTCATGATGGATGCGTCGGCGTCCCAGGCGCTGATATGGCGAATGCCCCGGAAGCGGCCGCCTGCCGCGCGCACATGCGCCGCGAGCACGTCCTCGACGCGTGCTCCGAGCCGCAGATCGGCATGGCCGACGATGCCGGCGCAAATCCGGGCGGCACCATAGCCGCCGCTGGCGCTCACCGCCGCCACGCCGTTGACGAACTCGGTCTCGCCGAGCGGCCGCAATTCCTCCGGTCCGTCGCGGTGGTACATCGACCGGCACTGCACGAACACGGTCGCGACGACGTTGTGGCCGCTGTTCACGTCGGCCAAGAACTCCTCCAGCAGATAGCGCCAGCCCGGCCGAGCCCACAGGTGGTGGTGCGGATCCACGATCGGCAGATCCGGCTCGAGAATCGCCTCGTCCCACTGCGCCAGCCAGTCCTCGCGGATGGGCAGGTTCGAGCTGTGTTGGGCGGCGGGAGCGGGGAGGGGGGTCATGCGGGATTTTGCTCGAACTCGATGCGTCGACGCGGGTTGCTGTTGTCGCCTGCCGGGCGGCGGGCTTGCAAGCGGGCCGATGCCCGCGTATACTGACTGACTAGTCAGTCAGTATTGGATATGGCCAAGGCACTCAGGATACGGCCCAAGCCGGAAGCCCCCCCGCCCAGCAAGCGGGCCGGCGGGCGTGCGGAAAAGAGCGCGGCGCGGCGCGAAGCGATTCTTGCCGCCGCGCTCGACGAGTTCGCGGCCCAGGGGTTCGCGGCCACCCGGCTCGACGACGTGGCGCGCCGCGCCGGTGTCGCCAAAGGCACCATCTATCTGCATTTCCGCGACAAGGAGGCGCTGTTCCAGGACCTGGTGCGCTCGGTGCTGAGCCCGCTGGTGGGCAAGCTGGAGACGATCGCGCAGGCCGACGCGCCGCTGCGGGCGCTGGCCGAGCGCATCGTCGACGTGTTCGTGACCGAGATCTACGCGACGCGCCGCAAGGACGTGATCCGGCTCATCATCACCGAAGGCCCGCGCTTCCCGAAGCTCGCCGAGTTCTACTATCGCGAGGTGCTCTCGCGCGTGATCCAGGCCATGCGCGGCCTGCTCCGCCATGCGATCGAGCGCGGCGAGCTCGAGGGCGAGGCGATTCTCCGGTTCCCGCAGCTGCTGGTGGCGCCCGGCCTCGTCGCGATCATCTGGAGCGGGTTGTTCGAGCGCTTCGAGCCGCTCGACGTGCGCGCACTGATGCACGCTCACCTCGACTTGCTGTTCGGGAAGGGCAAGGCGCAATGAAGCCGGGTCGCCGCGTCGCATGCCTGGGTATCCTCGCGGCGGCGCTGGGGCTCGCCGGCTGCAATCATGCGAGTGAGGGCGTCTATCAGGGCTGGGTCGAAGCCGACCTGATCTTCGTGGCTCCCGACGAGACCGGGCGCGTCCAGACGCTTTTGGTGCGCGAAGGCGACGCGGCCACCGCCGGCACGCTGCTGTTCACGCTGGACGAAGACCTGCAGCTGGCGGACGTGCAGCAGAACCAAGCGACCCTCGCCAATACCCGGCAGGCGTTCGAGCGCGCGCAGCAATTGCTCAAGAGCGGATCCGGAACCCAGAAAGCATTCGACGACGCCCAGGCGGCGCTGCGCGAGGCCGAGGCCAAGCTCAATTCCTCGCAGACCCGGCTCGCCCGGCGCAAAGTGTTCAGCCCCGCGACTGGGGCGATCCAGCAGGTCTACTACCGGCCGGGCGAGATGGTGCCGGCCAGCCGGCCGGTGGTGTCGCTGCTGCCGCCCGGCAACATGAAAATCCGTTTCTTCGTGCCCGAGGCCGAGCTGCCCAAATTCTCCTACGGTGAAACGGTGCGGATCTCCTGCGACGGATGCGCGGACGACATCAAGGCGCGCATCAGCTTCCTCGCCAAGTCCGCGGAGTTCACGCCGCCGGTGATCTACAGCCTTGAGGAGCGTGCCAAGCTGGTGTTCCTGATCGAAGCGCGCACCGACACGCCCGAGAAGCTGCGCGTCGGCCAGCCGGTTAGCGTGTCGACCTTGCCGCAGGAGGCTTCGCGGTGAACGCGACGCCGGAAATCGCCATCGACGTCGAGGGCCTCACCAAACGCTTCGATGGCCGCGCGGCCGTGCGCAATCTCACCATGCAGGTCAAGCGCGGCGAGATCTACGGCTTTCTCGGGCCGAACGGTTCGGGCAAGACCACTACCATCCGCATGCTGACCGGGCTGCTCACGCCCGACGAGGGCCGCGGCACGTGTCTGGGTTTGGACATCCGCACCCAGGCGGACGAGATCAAGCGCCACGTCGGCTACATGACCCAGCATTTCAGCCTGTATCAGGATCTCTCCGTGCGCGAGAATCTGGAGTTCGTCGCCCGCGTCTACGGGATTGCCGATCCGGTGGGCGCCGCCAAGGCGATGATCGAGCGGCTGGGACTGCAGCATCACGAAGAGCAGATCGCCGGGACATTGTCGGGCGGATGGAAGCAGCGGCTCGCGCTCGGCGCCTGCACCCTGCCGAACCCGCAATTGCTGCTGCTCGACGAGCCGACCGCCGGGGTCGACCCGAAAGCGCGCCGCGAGTTCTGGAGCGAGATTCACGCGCTCGCGGCTCACGGCCTCACCGTGCTGGTCTCCACCCATTACATGGACGAGGCGGAACGCTGTCACGAGATCGCCTACATCGCCTATGGCCGACTGCTCACCCACGGCACGGTCGAGGCGGTGATCGCGCAATCGCATCTGACCACCTACATCGTGGCGGGCGTGGGGCTCGCGACACTCGCGGAAGAACTCAGCGAACGTCCCGGCGTCGACATGGTTGCGCCGTTCGGCAACAGCCTGCACGTGTCGGGCCGCGACCGGGAAGCTTTGGAGGCGGCGATCCAGCCCTATCGCAGCGATCCGGCGCTGACCTGGGCGCCGGCCGCACCCTCGCTCGAGGACGTGTTCATCGAGCTCATGAGCCGCAGCCCGGATGATCTGCAATGAGCGCGACGGCGCGATCCACGCTCGGCGGTTTCCGGGGCCGGCTCGCGGCCATGGTTCGCAAGGAATTTCTGCAGCTGCGGCGCGACCGGGTGAGCCTGGCGATGATCGTCATGGTCCCGCTGATGCAGCTGCTGCTGTTCGGCTACGCCATCAACACCACGCCGCGAGATCTGCCCACGGCGGTGCTGCTGCAGGAGACGAGCGACGTCGGCCGGTCGATTCTTGCCGCGCTGCAGAACACCAAATATTTCAAGGTCACGCGCCGGCTCCGCGACGAGGCGGAGTTCGACCACGTGTTCGCGTCGGGCGAAGTGCTGTTCGCGGTGGAGATCCCGCGCGGCTTCGAGCGCGCGCTGCGTCGCGGCGACAAGCCCGCCCTGCTGGTCGCGGCCGACGCCACCGACCCGGTGGCGGCGGGCTCGGCGCTCGCCGCGCTCAGCGGCCTGGTGCAGACGGCGCTGCAGAACGATCGCGCCGTCCCCGATGCGGCGGGAGCCGCCTTCGAGATCCGCACCCACGCCCGCTACAATCCCGCGGCGGTGACCGCGCTCAACATCGTGCCGGGTCTGCTCGGCACCATCCTCACCATGACCACGCTGATCTTCACCGCGCTGTCGGTCACGCGCGAGACCGAGCGCGGCACCATGGAGAGCCTGCTGGCGATGCCGATCAAGCCGGTCGAGATCATGCTGGGCAAGATCTTTCCCTACGTGCTGATCGGCTTCTTCCAAGCGGCGCTGATCCTGGTTACCGGGGTGCTGCTGTTCCGCATCCCGATTCTCGGCGACCTGGCGCTCCTGGCTACGCTCACGACGCTGTTCATCACCGCCAACCTGTCGATCGGCTACACGTTCTCGACGCTCGCCCAGAACCAACTGCAGGCGGTGCAGATGAGCTTCATGTTCTTCCTGCCGAACATCCTGCTTTCCGGGTTCATGTTTCCGTTCGCGGGCATGCCGGAATGGGCGCAATGGATCGGCCAATTTCTGCCGCTCACGCACTTCATCCGCATCGTGCGGGCGATCCTGCTCAAGGGCTCGACGCTGACCGATCTCGAAATCGATACGGTCTGGCTGGTAGGCCTGATGCTGATCGCGATGACGGTCGCGGTCACCCGCTTCCGCCGCACGCTGGATTGAGCCGGCATTTTTCCCTCCCCGGAGGGGAGGGTCGGCAGCGAGCATGTTGCGAGTTGCCGCGGTGGGGTGAACTTAAATCACCCCACCCGGCTCGACGCTGTCGCGTCTCGCCACCCGCCCCTCCGGGGAGGGAAAAGCCCGGGTGTCGCTCACCCCAGCATCTGCGCCAGGCGGTCGATGAACTCCACTTGGCCCGGCAAGATTTTCGCGCGCGCGGCGTCGGGCAAAAACCATTCGGCGCGGTCGATTTCCGGGAAGCTCTGCTTGCGGCCGCTCTTCGGCGGCCACTCGATCTCGAACGAGTTGGACTTGACTTCGGCCGGGTCGAGATCGCCCTCGACCGCCCAGGCGAGCACGCGCTTGCCGCCGGCTTGGCGCACCTCGCCGAGCGGGCGGAACTCGCCTTCGGGCCTCACCCCGGTCTCCTCCTCGAACTCCCGCATGGCGGCCGCAAGCGGATCCTCGCCGGCCGAATATTCCCCCTTGGGAATCGACCAGGCGCCCAAATCCTTCTTGGCCCAGAACGGTCCGCCGGGGTGTACCAGCAGCACCGACCAGCCGCTCGGATCCCTGCGATATAGCAAGATGCCGGCGCTCTGCATGGGCATGCGCTTGCTCCCGGCCGAGCGCACATGAGCCCGACCTCTGCAAAAAGCGAATAGGTGAATCGCGCCTCCTCGCGTTATAGGCAAGGGCCGGTTCAAAGGAAAACGTGCCCCATGGATGCTCGTGCCGTTCCGCTAAATTCGATCGACGCCGATGCCGGGCGCCGCGTCTCGATTGCGTTCCTGAACTGGGCGCATGCGCTCGACCATTTCGTCATGCTGATTTTTCCGACCGTGGTGATCGGGCTGGAAGTCATCTATGCGCGGCCCTATTCGGAGCTGATCGTGCTCTCGACCGCCTCGTTCGTCGCCTTCGGCGTGTGCTCGTTGCCGGCCGGCTGGCTCGCCGACCATTGGAGCCGCCGCAACATGATGGCGCTGTTCTATTTCGGCTGCGGCGCCTCGCTCGTGGGGGCGGCGTTCGCCCCGAATCTCGTGATGCTCGCCGTCGCGCTGTTCGCGCTCGGCGTATTCGCGGCGATCTACCACCCGGTCGGCATGGCGATGCTGATCGAGGCTTCCAAGGCGCGCGGGCGGACGCTCGCCTTCAACGGCGTGTGCGGCAACCTCGGCGCGGCGTTGGCGGCGGGCATCACCGCAGTGCTCGCCTCGACCCTGAGCTGGCGCGGCGCCTTTCTGGTGCCGGCGAGTCTATGCATCGCCACCGGCGCCGCGTATCTGTGGCTGGTGGCCGACGACGGTCGTCACGTCAGCACCCGGAAATCGGTTCCCGAAGTAGCGTTGCCGCGCGCGCTCGCGATCCTCATGCTAGTGCTGTTCATCATCGTCGCGCTCGCGGCCGGCATCACCTTCAACACCATGTCGGTGTCGCTGCCCAAGATCGTGGACGAGCGGCTGGGCAAGGACGTGCCGCTGGTCATGGTCGGCGGATTGGCGACGGCGGTGTTCCTGTGCGGGGCGCTCGCCCAGCTCGCGGTCGGGCGCCTCGTCGAGTGGGTCGCGCCGCACGTCGTGTTCGCGATCGTCGCCGTGCTGGCGTTCCTCGGCGTGCTGTGGGCCGCCTATGCCACCGGTCCGGCGCTGATGGCGGCGCTCGCGCTCACCATGGCGGCGATCTACGGCCAGGTCACCGTGAACGACATGGTGATCGCCCGCTATACCGCCGACCGCTGGCGCGGGCGCATCTATGCGGTGCGTTATTTCCTGATCTTCGTCTCCTCCGGCGCGGCGGTCGCGGCGATCGCGTTCCTGCACAGCCGTGGCGGCTTTCCGCTCGTGCTCGGCGCGACCGCGGTCATCGCGCTCGTGTTCTCGGTCGCCACGGCCGCGATCGCCGTGCTGGTGTCGGGAGTGGAGCGCGAGCGCACGCGGGCAGTGCAGGCGGCCGAGTGAGGCGTTTCCCGGTCGCAACAGCACGTTCCGGATGAAGCGAAATCCGGGGTGATATCCCCGGATTGCGCGCCGCTCCGCAGCGCTCCATCCGGGCTACAGAGTGGCGTGTGGGGGACACGCGAACGAGAAAGGCCCGGGCTTGCGCCCGGGCCTCGTGTCTTCTGTGGCGTGCGAGGAGATCAGAAGTCCATGTCGCCCATGCCGCCCATGCCGCCGCCGCCCGGTCCTCCGGGCATGGGCGGAGACTTCTTGGGCACCTCGGCTACCATCGCCTCGGTGGTGATGAGCAGGCCGGCGACGGATGCCGCGCCCTGAAGCGCCGCGCGTACCACCTTGGTCGGATCGATAATGCCTTTGGATATCAGGTTGCCATACTCGCCGGTCTGGGCATCATATCCATAGGCGTAGGCCTCGTGCTCCAGGATCTTGCCGACCACGATCGAGCCGTCGTCGCCGGAGTTGATGGCGATCTGACGGGCCGGCCACGAGATCGCTTTCCTGACGATCGCGATGCCGTGCCTCTGGTCTTCGTTTTCGCTCTTCAGCCTGGCCAGCGTCTTGATCGCGCGCAGCAGCGCGACGCCGCCGCCCGGCAGGATGCCTTCCTCGACCGCGGCGCGGGTCGCGTGGAGCGCGTCGTCGACGCGGTCCTTGCGCTCCTTCACCTCGACCTCGGTCGCGCCGCCGACCCGGATCACCGCAACGCCGCCGGCGAGCTTGGCGAGCCGTTCCTCGAGCTTCTCGCGATCGTAGTCGGACGTGGTTTCCTCGATCTGCGCCTTGATCTGGGCGATGCGGGCCTGGATGTCGACCTTCTTGCCCGCGCCGTTGACGATCGTGGTGTTCTCCTTGTCGATCATCACCTTCTTGGCGCGCCCGAGCATGTTGAGCGTGACGTTCTCGAGCTTGATGCCGAGGTCCTCGGAGATCGCGGTGCCGCCGGTCAGGATCGCGATGTCTTGGAGCATCGCCTTGCGGCGATCGCCGAACCCCGGGGCCTTCACGGCCGCGACCTTGAGGCCGCCGCGCAGCTTGTTCACCACGAGCGTGGCGAGCGCCTCGCCCTCCACCTCCTCGGCAATGATGACGAGCGGCTTGCCGGTCTGCACCACCGCCTCGAGCAGCGGCAGGAGCTCCTGTAGCCCGGACAGCTTCTTTTCATAGATCAGGAGATAAGGGTCTTCCATCTCGACCCGCATTTTTTCGGCGTTGGTGACGAAATACGGCGAGATGTAGCCGCGGTCGAACTGCATGCCCTCGACCACTTCGAGCTCGGTCTCGAGCGATTTCGCCTCCTCGACGGTGATCACGCCCTCGTTGCCGACCTTCTTCATGGCATCCGCCAGGAATCGGCCGATCTCTTCATCGCCGTTGGCGGAGATGGTGCCGACCTGGGCGATCTCGTCGTTCGACGTGACGTCCTTGGAGTTCTTGTGCAGGTCCGCCACCACGGCGGCGACCGCCAGGTCGACGCCCCGCTTGAGGTCCATCGGGTTCATGCCGGCGGCGACGGCTTTGGCGCCCTCCCGGACGATGGCGTGGGCGAGCACGGTTGCGGTGGTGGTGCCGTCGCCGGCCTGCTCCGATGTCCTCGAGGCGACCTCGCGCACCATCTGGGCGCCCATGTTCTCGAACTTGTCCTCGAGCTCGATCTCCTTGGCGACGGTGACGCCGTCCTTGGTGATCCGCGGCGCACCGAACGACTTGTCGAGCACGACGTGGCGGCCCTTGGGGCCGAGCGTCACCCGTACCGCGTGGGTGAGTATGTCGACACCGCGCAGCATCTTGTCGCGAGCATCGACCGCGAATCTGACTTCTTTGGCAGCCATTTGCATGTACTCCATCTCAATTCGTCACCTGAGGAGCCGGGCGGAAGCACCGGAGCCTCGAATGTGGCGCTGCTGTCGTGCTTTCAGGCTCGGCCTCCGGCCGATACTCAAGACGACGAATCGGGATCAGGCGGCTTTCCTGCGGGATACCGCCTCGGCGAGCACCCCCATGATGTCGCCTTCATTCATGATCAGATACTCGACGCCATCGATCTTGACCTCGGTGCCCGACCACTTGCCGAACAGCACGCGGTCGCCGGGCCTGACGTCGATCGGGATGAGCTTTCCGGCCTCGTCGCGGCGGCCGGGACCGACCGCGAGGATCTCACCCTGCTGCGGTTTTTCCTTGGCGGTATCCGGGACGATGATGCCGCCGGCGGTTTTCGCTTCGGCGTCGATGCGGCGAACGACCACGCGGTCGTGAAGGGGGCGGAATTTCATTGGATCCTCCTGATGGCTGGCGATGGCGCCGCTCGATTTGATGGCCGGCTTGGACTGACTTGGACTGCCGCCCGATTTGGTGCGGTCGTGGAGCGGCCGCGATGCTGAGGTCGCCGTTCGGGACCCAGGCCCAAACGTCGCCTGCCGCGTGCGATGGAACACAGAGACGCTGCGATTAGAGCTCGGCCGGCAGGTAACCGTTGATCTCCAGGCCGATACAGATTTCGACGAGAGTCGGGGTGGTCCAGGCCATGATTCATTTCCTTGATTACGCGGATCGCCGCCGAAACGGCCGTTCCTAGATCCTAGAGAGAACGTAATCTGAGAATGTTCGTCATTCACACCGCAGATAAGCTTGAATCTCTGGGAAGCTAGAACATAAAATAAATAAATGTGCGTTTGCCCTTGATCCGCGGTGGCAAGAAACTAACCCGCCAATTCTACGCCGATCACTCCAACACGGATTCATGCGCGGATCGCCGCTGTGCGATCCGCGTTGTCCGATCGGTCGAGGCCCGCAAATTCCAGATCACTGGGCCGCAGTTTTGGCTTGGACCAGCTTCTCGGCACATGCCCTGGCAAGAACGTAGTCGGGCGAACTGGCTCCTGGGCGTGTGGCCCAGCCGCCTTTTTCCACGAAATTGCCCTGTTCCCAGCTCGACGAGATCTTCTTCAGGGCAAGCAGGTTTGCCGTCGCATCGCCGCTCTGCTGGAATTTGTCCACGCAGATCGGGGTCAGGATCGCCACCACGGCTGAGTCGGCCCGGTGGTCCGCAAGCTTATTGGCGGTGCTGGTGGTCATCCAGCCGCCCCAGGTGAATCCGACGATCGCGAGGGCGATGGCTCCGCCCGCGGCGCCCCAAAGGGCGGGTTTAGTTTCCGATGGAACTTGCATGGCTCTCGCCTTCCGATTATCGAGGGAAAAGGGATTTCTCCCTCTGCACGGCGCCTCAAAGCTCCGAAACATCTGGCCCCGGAAGGCGTCATGCTCCGACTAAGCGGCGAAAGCCTAGGATGTTTCTGGCTCCCCGGCTGTTCAATTTTATACAGTCCCAGTCATCGCCCTAAACTCTATTAGCTTCACTTGATACCCAACGACCGCAAGTCTTGGACATAGTGGTCGGCATCGATCACTTCAGTCCACACCTGCGTGGGCTGCACATAATAAGCGATGCTGGAAATGGTGCCGATAGCCGATAGTGTGAGTGCGACCGCGATGGTGATTTGGGATGTGCTATTCATTTTCATTTTGCCCTCAATTCCCAAGATAATCATTTTCTAACAAGGATGAAGGTCGCAGCTAGGCGGGAAAGATTAAGGAAAGCATCGCGGTTAACGGGGTGTTCGCCTTCGATACGCCGGCCGCATCTCTTGTGGCCTGTGCTCGACCGGTGCTTCGGCAGTGTTCAACTTTATACAGACTCCTTCTGGCCACGCGCGCAGCCTCCCATCGATTCGAGCCGCTATCGCAAGGCGACCGGACCGCGTTTGAACTCTTGCTTCGCAAACCGGCGTCGAAAAAGGGGCGTTTTGGGCTCGCGCCGAGCAAGTCGGCGGGAAGGGGAGTGCTACGCTTACGCAGCAATCGCCTGGCGCGATTACCACGAGTATGTTGTGTCCAGTATGCGGAGGCTGTCTGCGACTCACCGTCGTTGAACCCCATTGTAACGGCAAGCGCCTGGACAGCCACATCTTTGCCTGCAACGCGTGCAATGAAATTCAGACGCATGTGTTCGATCGCACCTCGAGCGTCTCGCGCCTGCTTCCGTTGTAAAGCGCATTGCGCTCAGAGAACCAGGCGGCAAGGCTTCATAACGCTTGGCACCAGTTGCGGGCCGTAACATGAGGGACAAAGCGTAACATTTGCGAGGATCGGGACATGGCACAAGCGCTCAAGGCCGGTGATGCCGTTCGGCTGAAATCGGGCGGTCCGAGGATGATGCTGACGAGCGTAGACGACAGAGGTTACGTCCGCACCGCTTGGTTTGTGGGTGCAGCAAAGCAACGCGGGCATTTTCACCTCGATGCCTTGATCGACGCTCAAACCGAGCCGCCGAAAAGACCGACGATCCGTTGATGAAGCGGAGATCCCGGCTGACGACAATGATAATGCCTGTCCGGAAATGGTCTCGCTGATTCAAGTGAAAATATACCTCGATTGCATCCTCGTAAGTTCGATCCGCCAGTCCCATATATTGCAAGTACGTAATTGCCGGATAAACATCGAGGAAACGCTCGTGACCAGAAACTATCTCTTATCCGATGTCGTGGCGAAGGTAATGTATTTTTCTTTCCTGGTCGCCGCAGTTGTGTTTGTTTCGATGCTTTTGTTGGCGGGTGTTCACTTCTGAGCCTCGGTTCGCAATCAAAGGAACAAAGCGTGAGAAACAGTAGGATCACGCGTGCCCTCGCCGTCGGCATCGCCGGTGCGCTCGCTATGGGCGCGACGACGCCTCTATATGCCAAGCCCCGAACAAATGAGAAAGCCGTGGAGCAGATGGGACTGAATGATCGAACGACGCCAGACGCGTTGTCGGTGCGTGGCGCGTTTCAGGTGGGCGGAGTCCGCCATTCTGGCCCCGGTGCCTACACCACGTATCTGGATGGTGTGGCGCGGAACGACAACAAGGGGCCGGACGACTATTTCGCTCCAAGATTCCGAGATGGGAAATGCGTCGAGGATGAGGGCAACACGCTCGCGGCTGAGTCGACGTTCGGCGGCGGTGTACGCAGGATGCAAGGTAAATCGCTGGAACGGGCGCTGGCGTCGCTGTGCCGCAAGGCAGAAGAAGACCGGCGCGAGCCGCTGGGGATTATGTCATGACCGTCAAGACGATCTTGTCTCTCAAGGGTGGCGACGTCGCGACCATCGCGCCGAGCGCCAGTCTCGCAACCGCGGCCAAGGTGCTCGCCGAACGTCGGATCGGCGCCTTGGTGGTGATGGATGCCGCAGACCGCGTCGCCGGCATGCTGTCCGAGCGCGACATCGTGCGTGCGCTCGCCGAGCGTGGCGCCGGCGCGCTCGACGAGGGCCTCGATCGAGCGATGACCCGCAGCGTCGTCACTTGCACCGAAGCGACGACCGTCAGCGAGGTCATGAAGCGGATGACGGCCGGCAGGTTCCGGCACGTCCCGGTCGTCGAGCTCGGCCGGCTCGTCGGCATCGTGTCGATCGGCGACGTCGTCAAATATCGGCTGGCGACGATGCAGCACGAATCGCAATCGCTGCGCGAGTACGTCTCGGCGGCCTGAGCGAGCGGCGCAGGGCGCGAGCTGGTCTGCGAAAGACAGGGCACACCGGCGATTACACTCAGATTAGTATGAGGTCGAATATGCCAATTCCGGTCAACGAAATCGCTGTCGATAAATCCTACGTGACTGCGACCGGACAACTCCGCCGCGTCCTGAAGGTCGACAATGGGACGGTGACTTATGAAGAAGCACGGGGAAAAGCGGTCAGCGGCAATTGGGGCCTATGGACCACCGTTGGCGATGGGAAGTTCGCGCAGGATGCGGACCGTAAAGTGCGCTGATTACGCCCGACAATGTCAAAGGCGGACCGTCGGCGAGCTTGTTTCGCGCCGCCGCGAGCAACAGCCGAATTCCGGTAATTTCTGACAATGGTCAATTCTATACAGACTCCCTCCGGCTCATAAAGTGTAGATTGCGATCGATCGAGACGCTGTCGGCGTGACAGCGCAACCCCACGAGTGCGGTGGGCCATGGCGTATCTAATTCATGATCGGCGAGTATTCGGCCTTGCTGCTGCCGACCTGCTGTTCATGGGGTCAGGGATTGCCTTGGGAGCCGTGATCATATTCGTCGCAACGAGTTTTTAAGCGACGGCCATCACCCCCAACGCCATCGCTGGGTCAACGCAATATCGACCGAGCATGTGCCTCGCAACAATGGATGCGAGCCGATCGGGATGAGCCTCTTCGACATGCGAGCCAGCCTGACCGAGACGTGCAACGAAAGCAATAAAGGTTCCCTCATGAGCGCCAACAGGAAAAGCGGGATGCCGACGACTCCGACGGCAACGGACGCGGAGATCATGGCCGCAGCAAAGCAGCTGGGTCTGAACGGAGCACATTCGGATTCGCCACGACGAAGAGCCGGCGTCGGCCAAGTCCTTCAGAGCCTCGCGCACGGCCGTTCGCACATGGTATCCGTGGCGATCAGGCCGTCATCTCGCCGGCTCAGCGGCTCGCGATGATACAAGCTCGCCGCCGATGATCCGATCGGCATCCGCTGATGGTCCGTTGCTGTCTGGGAGATTCGCGCTCGTGCTTATTCCGTGGTTTCCGGGCACGAGTTGGTGCCTATGAGCAGAGGAAGGTCTCTGTGGAATTGACCGCTGGTCCGGGATCTGCCGACGGTCTGTGGCGCCGGAGGCGTAATTGAAAGAATCTAGGCGCCGGACACGCGGCGAGCCTATCATTCGATCGCGCCGATCACTATCTATGCATCATAGCCGCAAATCGGATCGGATGCCTGTTTTTTGCGGTGAGAAACCCGCTTTTGGAGGATGAATGCGATGACCGACAGGACCAGTGCCGTGAGAAAACTCGCGGAACAGAACTCCGCGCAAGCGAAGCACGCGTTCGCGAGGGCGAGTGCGGCTGGCGGGCAAGCCACCCGGCGTATCGAGGACACGTACGCGACGACCGCGCAAGCGGCCATGGACTTTCATCGCAAGGTTCTCACGATCGCCCAAGCCAATGTCGATGCAGCGTTCGACTGCGCCCAGCAGCTGGTAGGCGTAACCTCACCATCGGAGTTCATCGAGGTAACCACGAGCCATGCGCGCCAGCAATGGCAAGCCATGAATGAGCAGACCATGGAACTTTCGGCCCTCGCTCGGAAAGCGGCGGCCGACAGTGTCAAACCGCTCACTAGTGGGCTTGCCGGGGCGTTTCCTGGGGCTACCTGATCATCTCGTGAAAGGGCAGCCTGGATGTCCAAGGATCTGGGCTTTTCACGCCTGATTATCTGGGTGCATTGTTTCAATCTTGAACAGATCGCCATCAGCGCGCGGCTTTAGCATGCCTGGACAGGGGGAGCGCTTTGGGAGCGCCCCATGCAAGACGCGCGGTATTTTGAAGAACAATCGCAGCGGTGCCGTCGCATGGCGCGGGGCTGCGAGGACGAGATCAGTCGTTGAGGGTCAGTTGGATTCCGGTGCGAGATCATATTCAGCGCAAAGCCGCTGAACGATTCCATGGATGCGAAGGTGACATGGAACCGAAATCTGCGGGCCGTCGGGAACGACGGCGATGTCCCAAGGTCGGCCAAGCGGGCGAGTAACAGCTACGGCTTCGACGTTCTCGCAGTCCGGATATCGTCGAGCCTCGGTCATGACCATCGCTTCAAGTTGTCCTGGCGTTTTGCTCCGTTTCGTCATCCAAAATGCTCCATGATTCTACCGCGGGCGGGTCGGCGGCGATGCTGGCCTTGAGCCAATTCTTCTTCGCGATATACCAATCTCATTGCGTCAGTTCCGGCACCATAGCGTGCGCGGGCGCGGTGCTACGCGCCTCGTGGATGATCGCCACGACTGTCCCCTGGGGTCCGCTCGACACCTCGACGCGGGCGTAGAGCTGGCGCGCGAGCGCCTCGACGATGCTCGTGCCCAAGCCGGGGTGCGCGCGTTCGTGAAGGTCCTGCCGGCCTATGCCGTTATCGGCAACCGATAGTCGCCAGTCGCCTTCGCGGGCTTCGTATCGCACCAATATTTGGCCTTGGCGGCCCGGCGGGAACGCATGCTTCAGCGCGTTGATGACCAGCTCCGTGATGACCAGCCCGATGCTGACCGCCGCGCTGGATTCCACCGCGCCGGCGCCGGCCTCCACGGTCAGCGCGAGCGGCCGGCGGTCGCCGATCATCGACTTCGCAAGGCTGTCGCACAGCTTGGAGAGATACGGGCCGACCTCGATTCGATCGCCGAGCCTCGAGGCCTGGAGCTGCTGTTGCACGGTCGCCAGCGACATGACCCGTTCATGGGCGTCGCGCAGGTGCAGCCGCGTCTCCTCCGATTGCACCGTCCGCGCCTTGAGCAGGAGAATGCTGGCGATGATCTGCAGGCTGTTCGCCACGCGGTGCTGCATCTCCTGGAGCAGCACCTCCTTCTGGCGCAGCAGCTCGTCCTTCTCGTGCTCCGCATCTCGCCGCTGCGTTACGTCCTCGATCGCCAGGAGCAGGGTCGAGTCGGGATGGGCTTGGTCGGAGACCTGGCGGGCGTTGAGCAGCATGATCCGCCGCCCTATCTTGCCGAAATCGTGCTCGACCTCGTAGGCCTCGATGGTGCGATGGCTGGGGATGACGTCTTCCAGCAGTTTGCGGAGTGCCGGGATGTCCCATTGGCCGTCGTCCAATTGGTAGAACATCCGGCCGATGGTGTTCCCCGGCTCCATCGCGAACGTCCTGTAAAACGAACGGCTGGCACTGACCACGCGCAGGTCGCGATCGAGCACGACGAGGGGTTCGCGGACCGTATCCACGATTGCTTCGGCCAACGCTCGTTCATTCTCGATCTCGCGCAAGGCTTTGCCTCGGCTGCTGTTTAGGAGGGTGATGCGCCCCCATCCCCGGGCAGTGCCGACAACAGGAGTCGGTCTGTTCGGTCCGCGACCCATTGGCTCGGGGTGTTATCAAGATGCCCCCCGATTGCCACCCACGAATCATAACAAATCAGCCGACGGCGGCCTGTTCAAAATTGCTCACCCGGCCCCCGGGACCTCACCCGAAATTTTCGACACTGGTCAATTTTATACAGACGAATTTCGGAAAATGGTCGCATGTTGAACGAGGCTGGGCGATGCATCGCCCCTCAATGACGTACCTGGTGGCCAAGCCCCCCGGAGCCATATTGCAGTCCCGGGGGTCGCTTGGCGCCGAAGCGCGGTGGTGGAAGGGAAGTGTCATGCTCGCTCCTGGTCGGGAATGCCGCCCTTTTGGCGCCGATGACATCGGGCCTTTTGTGACAGATCGGTGAGTCCAATGTTCGCGGTCTATCCACTGCACCTGCAAAGGGAAGTTGATCGCCGATGGCTTCAGCGATTGGAAGAAAGCGCCTCCGGTCGTGCGCGCCTCGAGGTAATCGATTTTTTGAGGGAGGCAGCCGTTACCCCTAAAGACTGCAACGCCGCGGGGCCGTGCTCCACGGCAGTCCTCGCAATGTAGGAATGCTCCAATTATGCACCCCGGAATGCATAGAACTTGGGAATTCAGCCATTGCGATGGTTTTGGCTGCCCACATTGCGGGGCAGTTTACTCCGTCCGCTATACCCAATTGCCCATTCGAGACAGCGAGAGCGCGTATTGCGAAAACTGTCACCGAAAGATGAGCCAGTGGCATTCGACCGCCCGGCCTTGGTACACCCTCATCGCACAGCCGGAGCGACATTTATGAGCGGGATCGGTCGCGCCAATCCAGCCCATTCCGTCGAAAATAAGTGTTGTGCTAAAGCGGGAAACCGACCGGGCGCGGTTTAAGGGTATGAACGCTGTTTCAAATTGGCCCCGCAATCGGCTTTTACTCGCCCTGCCATCCCGCAATCTCAAGCGGCTGATGCCGCAGCTTGAACAGATTCGCTGCCAACGCGGTCAGGTCCTTTTGGACGCTGATAGTTCGCTCGACCATGTATTCTTCCCCGATAGCGGCGTCGTCTCGGTGGTGGCGGTTTATGCGGACGGCAGTGTCATCGAGATGGCAACGATCGGTAGGGAGGGTTGCACGGGCGTGCAAGCTGTTTTCGGTGCCAAGAGCTCCTCTGTCCAGCTTCTCGTGCAAATTCCAGGGAGCGCGGCAAAGATGTCGCGCGCAGCGTTCATGCGGGCCATGGAGTCGATGCCGTCCTTCCGAATTCTCATGTACACTTACATCCACGCCTTTCTCGAGCAGGTCCTGGTGTCGGTAGCGTGCAACGGTGCGCACAGCCTCAAGGAGCGGCTAGCGCGCTGGCTGCTAATGATGCGTGACCGCAGTGATGGTGAGGCATTGCCGATCACTCACAGCCTGCTCGCCGAAATGCTGGGGGTCCAGAGGCCAACCATCACGAATGCGGCCCGGGAGTTGGAACGGGCCGGTTTGATTGCGCGCGGCAGACGGCAAGTCACGGTACTTGATCGGCAGGGCCTCATACGGACATCTTGTGAATGCTATCAGCTGGTCCGGGCGCGCCTCGGTTTTCACCTTCCCAAAACTTACACGTAAAAAATCCGCTCGCCGTGCGAATTCGGTAATGTACATTACCGACAACTCCCCTTAACTGGCTCAGGCTCACGACTGGCGCAGGCTGACGTGACCCCTCCAGCAAGATCGTATTCTTGCTGTGGAGGATAGCGGTTGGTCGAGATCTTCGCGCGACAGCTTGGCGGCCAGGTCGAACGGGAGAGCGGCGGCAAGGGAACCATCGTAGCGATCTGCGGACGTGACGAGTATGAACTTGCTTACAAAAGGGCCCTGTCATGAAAAAGAGCAAGACACAACCTGCCTTCGACCCGAAGGCGTTCCTCGCCAAAGTAGACGGCGGCAGAACCATATTAAAACCTCAGGATGGCCAAATCATCTTCTCGCAGGGCGAATCCGCTGACTCTGTTTTCTATATTCAGAGGGGCAGGGTAAAATTAACCGTGCTTTCCGAGCAGGGGAAAGAAGCGGTTGTCGCGATCCTAGGAAAGGGCGATTTCTTCGGCGAGGGATGTTTGGCAGGGCAGGCGCTGCGCATGGCGAGTGCCACGGCGATGATGGAATGCGAGATCATGCGGCTGGCGAAAGCAGCCGTCATTCGCGTAATCCATAACGAGCCAAGCTTTTCCGAGATGTTCATGTCACATCTCCTGACTCGGACTATCCGAGTCGAAGCGGACCTGGTCGACCAACTGTTCAATTCGAGCGAAAAGCGCTTGGCGCGTGCCCTTCTTCTCCTGGCGAACTTCGGCAGGGAGGGTAAACCGGAGCCAGTCATTGCAAAGATCAGCCAGGAAACGCTGGCGGAAATGATCGGCACTACGCGGTCTCGGGTGAGCTCTTTCATGAATAAATTCCGGCAACTAGGCTTGATCGATTACAACGGCAAGCTGGAGGTGCACAGCTCGTTGTTGAACGTCGTTCTGCATGACGAGCCGCACGTCAAAACTTGAAACGCGAGCAATCTTGACCGAATCGGTGATCACCGGACGCCAGGGTGTGTCAGCAACGCTCGGCCGGCCCCGATGATCGCTGTTTGCCATCATCTGACCCTTAACGCCATATCGCAGTCGGTTCCCCCCCTAAGCGAACTGTAAGAAAACAGTTCTACAAGCCGGCCGATTCGAAGGAGTGTCTCCTGCAGATTGGGGCGAGAGGAAAGTGTTCACTTTTGCACAGACAAATGTCAGTTCGAGAGTAATTGGTTCAATTCAATGAAGCGGCAGCAGATCCAGTTTGCCGCAATCTTTAGGTTGGATTCGCGTTGGCCATAGGAAGGCCGGCGCCGCTTTGCAAAGACACCGACTCGAGCGCCGGGGCCGGTTAAGGGAGGCTTTGATGCGTTTGCTCCTTGTCGGCTGCTTTGCTCTCGCGAGCACATTGGCTTGCTCGCTTCCGGCGGCTGCGGTCACGTGTGAGGACGTGCGCGCGCTGTCGAAGGTGGAGCAGGATTATTGGTCGCAGCTCTTGGGCCTCACGCACGCGCAACGGCACCAGATCTGGCTCCGATGCTATCGGCATGCTCGGGGGTGGCGCTTGGCGAAGTCGCCGGCGCGCGTCGAACAGCCCCTCGTATCCCTGGTCCCGGTGAGCAATGAGCCACGCTGAACTTCAGGAATTGTTGCCCAGGATGCATCTTTTGAACTCGTTCCGCATACGAGCCGCGAATCAAAACGTGAACGAGCCCGCGCGCGATTTCTGTGGAGTACGCCGAGGGGAACACATCTGGACAAGTCCTCCGGGCTAATATGCAATCCGAAAGGTGACCGGACTACCGGGAACGGGTGCGCGAGGCTTTTCACCCGCAAGGCGGAACAGCCGGGGGGCTTTACCATGACCGGCGGCGGTTTTTCGCCGCCGTATCGACCATCGCCGTGGTGGCCCTCGCAGTTCTGGCCGCCCTCGAGTTTCTCACGTCGCTGGAACGAAAGGACAGCACCATGTCGCTCGGACTTATCCTCGTCATCATCCTCATCATCTTCTTGCTCGGCGGATTCAGCGGCCGGTTCGGCGGCTACGGCTACGGCTACGGTCACGGCGGCGTCGGTGTCATCGGCATCATCCTGATCATCCTCGTCATCCTGCTGCTCCTGGGACGGATTTAGCAGGCAGCCGCAATAGTTTCGGTTGGGAACGCCGCGCCGATGGCGCTGACGGCGCGCGGTTCGGCGTGATCCAAGCGCCGCCCAAGTCGCATCCTTGCGGCCGGCCTCGAGTTTCAAGGAGACGGGCCGGGCGCCCTTGGGCAGGGGTTCGCTCTCCGGGAAGACGGGGGCTGGAAATCAAGCCCGCCGGCGCATCTCGCGGAAGGAGATGAGCTGCTGGCGGCTCTCGTCCCACAGGACCAAGCGCACGCATCGGAGGCTTCTGGTCAGCGTGAGCCGGCCGACGGCACCGAGTTCCGGGTAATCGCGCAGAACCTGGGGCAGCCGGTAGCATGGGATCCGGCTGCACAGGTGATGGACGTGATGCACGCCGATGTTGGCCGTGAACCACCGCAGGACGCTCGGAAGGTCGTAATGCGAGCTGCCGTGGAGCGCCGCCTCGTGCAGGCTCCAGGTCTTGTCCGGGGCCCAGAACGTATTCTCGAACTGGTGCTGAACGTAGAAAAGCCAGACCCCGATCGAGGCCGCTAGCAGCGCGACCGGCAGATGCACGCGCAGGAACGGACCGACGCCGAGCAGCCACATGAGCGCGCCAACCGCAAGCACGATAGCGACGTTAGTCGCCATCGTGCTGGCCCACGGCTGCCAGCCGGCGCGCATGAGGCCGGCCGGCAGGCGGTGCCTCAGGAAGAACATATAAGCCGGGCCCAGGCCGAACATGACGATGGGGCTTCGGTACAAGCGATATCTGAAGCGGCGCCACGAGGATAACGCCAAATATTCGCGGACCGTCAACGTATCGACGTCGCCGATCCCGCGGTGCTCGAGGTTGCCGGAGCTCGCATGGTGGATGGCATGCGTGCGTCGCCAGAAATCGTACGGCGTCAGCGTCAGCACGCCGATCGCGCGGCCGACCCAGTCGTTGGCAAGACGATGGCGAAAAAAGGAACCGTGTCCACAATCGTGCTGGATCATGAACAGCCGCACGAGAAGCCCTGCATTCGGCACGGCGAGCGCCAGGCAAAGCCAGTAGCTGACGCCGAGGGCTTCCCACATCAGCATCCAGAGCACAACGAACAGCCCGACCGTGAGCATGAGCTCGACCATGCTGCGCACGGGGCTCGGCTCGCGATAACGAGCAAGAATCTGCGTCCACGCGCGTGCATCCGGCACGGCATGACGGTTCGGATACGGCTCATACATGCTGAACAAATCCCGGTCGTTTTGGCAGCGGGTCAATCTTCATCAGCTTTGCGCCCGTTCTGAGACGCGTCTGGGCAAAATTGAACACTTTTCGCTCGGCATCGAGCGAGTTCGTCCGCGGCCAAACGAAGACCGCCCGGTTTCCCGAGCGGCCTCTTTGCCGGCGCTTGGCTATCCTGCGCGGGGACCGGCGACTGGCGCCGGAGGCCGGAGATGGATGGTCCGAGGGTCCTGATTTTTTGCTCTTGTGTTTTTTAGCCCGGTGCTGAGCCTTTGTCCGAGAGCGTGCATAGGCTTCCCGACCGCCTGTCGGCAGCGCTCGGGCCATGCGCAAACCTGCGCCCTTGGCATACAGCCGTCTGTATAAAAAAGAACAGCTGTTTTCCTTGCCCGATCACTCTCGGGCCGCGCGGCATCCTTAAGTCCGCGGCAAGCGGCACAGGCCAGCAATCCAGAGAGTGGTCAATTTTGTACAGACGGCCTTTAGCGGGCGGCCATAGGATGGGATACCTGATTTGGTTCATGCCGTCAGGCGAGTGCGAGTAGGCGATTCCCAATCCACTCGAGATGCGAGAGAGGGTGTCATGTCGGGCGAAAGTCTCCTGGTCATACTGTTGGTGGGCCTCATTGCAGGATGGTTGGCTGGCCAGATCGTGCAAGGCACCGGGTTCGGGATGGTCGGTGACCTCATCATCGGCATCATAGGAGCCTTCATCGGCGGGTGGCTGCTGCCTCAGCTCGGCATCCACCTTGGCGTCGGCATTATCGCGGCGATCATCAATGCCACCATTGGCGCAGTGGTACTGCTCTTGATCATCAAACTCGTTCGCGGCGGAGGGCGCTGGGGCGGCGGATGGGGAAGAAGCTGGGGCGGCGGATGGGGAGGCCGTTGGGGCAGGCGCTGGTAGCCGGGGGTTCGTCGGCAAGCGCGAACGAGCTTTTGGCGATGCGGCTTTTTTAGGGGATATGGAAAATCGAACTGATCGAGTTATCGTTGGCGACGGAGAACATGATGGCTGTCTATATGATCGCTTACGAGCTTCACGATGGGGAGGACTACGAGAACCTGATCACAGGGATCAAGGATCTCCCTTCGGGAGGATCATGGCATAATCTCGGCTCGACTTGGTTCGTCATCAGCAAGCAAGCGGCGGTCCAAATCCACAATTCATTGAAACGGCATCTATTGGGCGGGGACAAGCTCGCCGTGGTTCAGTGCGGTACCTGGGGTGCGTGGTCGGGCTTCAACGATGAAGCGTCGCAATGGCTCAAGGACGCTTTGAAAGACGAGACCTGACGAACAAGGGCGAACCCGGATTCCAGGATAGGACCGAACCCACACGGATATTCCGATCAGAATCTTACCGTCGTTCTAGCCGACGTTCTTGGCACTGGGGTGTATCACTTTATACAGACGGCCCAGCTCAGAAGCGTACTCTTGGGTTCGACCGAGCCGCTGTCGCAAGGGCGAGCGCGGCAACATAAGGAATTTTACCAATGAGTACGATCCGTAAGCTTGTTTTCACTGCGGCTGCGGCAACCACGTTGGTTGCCGGCGGGATCCTGATCGGTGGACGCGTTGAAGCCGCGCCTATCGGTGCGCCTGATGGCATCAGAGCCGCCATCGACGGTCTCAATCTGGCCGAGAACGCCCAGTTCATTTTCGCGGGACGGCGATACTGCTGGTACGACGATGCCTGGCAGGGCCCGGGCTGGTACTGGTGCGGTTATGCTTGGCGCCAAGGCCTCGGCTGGGGTGGCGGGCAGGGCTGGCACGGTTGGGCCGGCGAGCATCGCGGCGGACGCAATGTAGAGCGCCGGCATGATGGCGAACGCGATTTCGATCGCTCGCGTCGTGGCGAACGCAATTTGGACCGCGGACCTCGTGGCGGTGAACGCACCGGGAATAGCCCGCGGATCGGGACCAGCGCCCCGAGTGGCGGCGGCCAAGGGCCTGGACATGCGGCCACTGGCGGAAGTGCCGGACCTGCCGGCGGCGGCGCAGGCGGCGAACATCGTGGCGGAGGCGGTAACGATCGTCACTGACCGATGACGCCGCCAGGAGTTCAAGGCCAAAAGCAAAGAACACGGGTGGCCTGCTTTGGCCGCCCGTATGCGCCTCCGGCATTCACAGACTTGTCTTCCATTCAACCCCAGCAGTGAAAGGCCAAGAGTATGGATAAGGATCGAATCGAAGGCGTGGCCCGGCAGGCCAAGGGCGCCATCAAGGCAGCGATCGGCAAGGTGACGGGCGATGCCAAGCTCGAAACCGAAGGCAAGATCGAAAAGGCGGCGGGAGAGATGCAGAACGCCGTCGGCGGTTTCAAGGATACGCTTCGCGGTAAATAGGTCCGAGGCGCCCGAACCGGGAAAGCCCGGCGCCGCTGCCGGGCTTTCTCAAACTATAGCGCCGGCGAGAGCGAAACCATCCAGGCCTTCAAACCGATCGCGGCCGGACCTGCTGGAATGCTCGCCGCGTTCTATCTCGCAAAAGCGATGTTGCCGGCGTCGTGTTGCCTTCAGTCGTGCAGGACGACATTCAACAATGAGCTGTGAACCTCCAAACCGTCGCCGTTGTAGTCGATGAAGCCCAATCGCCGAAATTTGTTCATGAAAGAACTGACGCGAGAACGCGTGGTGCCGATCATCTCCGCCAGCGTCTCCTGGCTGATGCTGGCGATGACCGGCTCAGGCAGAGTTTCCTTGCCGAAATTCGCGAGCAGCAGAAGCAGCCGCGCCAGACGCTTCTCGCTCGAATTGAACAGCTGATCGACCAAGTCCTCCTCGACTCGGATGATCCGGGACAGAACATAGGAGAGGAACAGCTCGGAAAACGCCGGCTCATCGTGAAGCGTGCGAATGATGGCGGCCTTCTCCAAGCGCGTTGCTACACAATCCGTCATCGCCACGGCTGTCGACATGCGCAACGGCTGCCCCGCCAGACATCCCTCGCCGCAGAAATCGCCGGTCCCAAGCAGAGCAACGACCGCCTCCTTTCCGTGCTCGGAAATCACGGTAATCTTGATCTTGCCCTGCTGGATGTAAAAAACCGCATCCGCAGGCGCGCCCTGCGAGAAGACAATTTGGTCTTTCTGGTAGGATGATATGGTTTTGCCCCCCGCCACTTTGACGAGGAACGCATTGGGATCGAAGGGTGGCCTGGGTGGCCTGGATTTGGTCTTCATGGCAAGCTTCTTTTCACCTGAAAATGTGGCACCCATTTCAACCGCCGCCATTCAGGCCGCGTCCAGCGACGTGAAGGTCTTGCGATGCGCTTTCGAAGGACCCGGACGCAAATACCGGGGGTCTCTGTTTTGGTAGCGTGACTAGGCCCAATCCGCGGGCGCCATCACGCGATGGACCTTCTCTCGATTTTATGGGACCGCGCCCCTCGCATTGGGGGGTGTGGATCCCGTTACGGCCCGGAGGGATTCGACCAGAGAAACGAACCCTCTCGGACTCTTCGATAAGTTCGGAAGCGCCGGACGCCTTCTGGAATCACGGTCTTTCGGACTTTTACGCCTTAGTCTCGATGTAGTCGAGGATTATGTCAGGAGTCCGGCACAGGATACCGAGGATACCGATCCAGGAACGATAACGAGTCAAGCAAGAGGCCCGGACTTGCGCCCGGGCCTCGTGTTTTTCCGTGATTTGCGACCGGATCAGAAATCCATGTCGCCCATGCCGCCGCCCGGTCCTCCGGGCATCGGCGGAGACTTCTTCTTCGGCAGCTCGGCCACCATCGCTTCGGTGGTGACGAGCAACCCCGCGACGCTCGCGGCGTCCTGGAGCGCGGCGCGCACCACCTTGGTCGGATCGATGATGCCCTTCGCCACCAGATTGCCGAACTCGCCGGTCTGGGCGTCGAAGCCGTAGGTGTAGCTGTCCTTGTCCAGGATCTTGCCTACGACGACGGAGCCGTCCTCGCCGGAGTTGATGGCGATCTGGCGAGCCGGCCAGCCCAACGCCTTGCGGACGATCTCGATGCCGGTCTTCTGGTCATCGTTGTCGGCCTTGAGCTTCTCCAGCACCCGCGCCGCACGCAGCAGCGGCACGCCGCCGCCCGGCAGGACGCCTTCCTCGACCGCGGCGCGGGTCGCGTGGAGTGCGTCGTCGACGCGGTCCTTGCGCTCCTTCACCTCGACCTCGGTCGCGCCGCCGACCCGGATCACCGCAACGCCGCCGGCGAGCTTGGCCAGCCGCTCTTGGAGCTTCTCGCGATCGTAGTCGGAGGTGGTCTCCTCGATCTGCGCCTTGATCTGCGCGATGCGGGCCTGGATGTCGGCCTTCTTGCCCGCGCCGTTGACGATCGTGGTGTTCTCCTTGTCGATCATCACCTTCTTGGCACGCCCGAGCATATTGATGGTCACGTTCTCGAGCTTGATGCCGAGATCCTCGGAGATCGCGGTGCCGCCGGTCAGGATCGCGATGTCTTGCAGCATCGCCTTGCGGCGATCGCCGAACCCGGGAGCCTTGACGGCCGCGACCTTGAGGCCGCCGCGCAGCTTGTTGACCACGAGCGTGGCGAGCGCCTCGCCCTCGACGTCCTCGGCGATCACGAGCAGCGGCTTGCCGGTCTGCACCACCGCTTCGAGCAGCGGGAGCAGCTCATTGAGGCCGGAAAGCTTCTTCTCGTTGATGAGGATGTAGGGGTCCTCCATCTCGACGCGCATCTTGTCGGCGTTGGTGACGAAATACGGCGAGATGTAGCCGCGGTCGAACTGCATGCCCTCGACCACTTCGAGCTCGGTCTCGAGCGATTTCGCCTCCTCGACGGTAATCACGCCCTCGTTGCCGACCTTCTTCATGGCGTCGGCCAGGAACCGGCCGATCTCGGCATCGCCATTGGCCGAGATGGTCGCGACCTGGGCGATCTCATCGTTCGAAGTGACGTTCTTGGAGTTCTTCTTGAGGTCGTTGACCACGGCCTCGACCGCGAGGTCGATGCCGCGCTTGAGGTCCATCGGGTTCATGCCCGCGGCCACCGCCTTGGCGCCTTCCTTGACGATCGCCTGGGCGAGCACGGTTGCGGTGGTGGTGCCGTCACCGGCGATGTCGGAGGTCTTGCTCGCGACCTCGCGCACCATCTGGGCGCCCATGTTCTCGAACTTGTCCTCGAGCTCGATCTCCTTGGCGACGGTGACGCCGTCCTTGGTGATGCGCGGGGCACCGAAGGATTTCTCCAGCACCACGTTGCGGCCCTTGGGGCCGAGCGTCACCCGCACGGCATTGGCGAGAATGTCGACGCCGCGCAGCATCTTGTCGCGGGCATCGACCGAGAATTTCACTTCCTTGGCTGCCATTGCATTGCTCCTGCCAGAATTCGTTGCGTGCTCCCGTCCCGGGCCCTCCGGCAATCACCCGGATCCAAAGTCCCTGGGGCTGGGGAATTACGCGGTGAAGGGATGGATCGACCTCAAGCCGCCTTGCGGCGCGTCTCGGTCTCGACCAGCACCCCCATGATGTCGCTTTCCTTCATGATCAGGTACTCGACGCCATCGATCTTGACTTCGGTGCCCGACCACTTGCCGAACAGCACCCGGTCGCCGGCCTTGACGTCGATCGGGATCAGCTTGCCCGCCTCGTCGCGCCCGCCGGGCCCGACGGCGACGACCTCGCCCTGCTGCGGCTTTTCCTTCGCGGTGTCGGGAATGATGATCCCCCCCGCGGTCTTTTCCTCGGCGTCAATGCGCTTGACGACGACACGGTCGTGAAGCGGACGGAACTTCATCGGCATCCTCCTAAGTTCTTGATCAAGCTTCGGTTTTGGCGGTGTGCGGACGGCAGGAAGGATTCCCCGGCGCCGTCCGTCGGCGACATAGGCGCCGCGAATACGGCCTTCAAGAGGTCGTGATGAAAAATATTAGCACTCGAATTCGAGGAGTGCCAGAGGTCTTTTCGAGCCAGGTTTCGCCGCCTGCCGCGATTTATCAGCAGTCTTCGGTCAATGCTGCTAATGCCTTGATAGTAAACACTTTATTCATTTTTTAGGCTTGCAATGAATCACCGACGCAGAAAAATTGATGTTCGCCGGGGATGGAGGGGACATCGATGGTTTCGCAGGATTTTTGCCGTCAGCTTCAGGGCTATGGGCTCACCACCGCACGGATCTTCTACCGCCGCCCCGATCACCCCTGGCTGCTGCAGACCTATGTCTGGCAGCAATACGACGTCTGGCCCGAGTTCCCGGTGCTGCAGAAGTTCCTCGCCTTCTGGCGCGAGAACCTCGAAGGACCGCTGCACTCCGTGACGGTCGCGCACTCGAAGCTCATTCGCCCGGCGGAGATCTGCACGGTCGACGGCGTGTTCCGGCTGCATTGATTCCCGAGCAGGGTGGGCAAAATCGCCCCATTCCGATCGCGATCTTGCGGATGTCCCTTCGGCGATTTTGCCCGCCGCCGGGATCGGATTTCGGTGGACACGGCGCATCGCACCAGTCTTGCGCACGATGCCTGACTTTACCTAGATGCGCCTTTGCCCACCCTACGTGAGGGTCCTTCCCATGGCGCGCATCCGTTTCGACTTCGGCACGCTCAAGCTCGACGCCGAGCTGCTCGACACGCCGACCGCGAGTGCGATCGCGGCCGTGCTCCCGGTCGAGGCGCAGGTGCTCACCTGGGGTGAGGAGGTTTATTTCGACGTGCCGGTGCGGATCGCGCGGGAGCCGGATGCTCGTGCGGTCGTGACCCCCGGCGAGATCGCCTATTGGCCGGAGGGTCCGGCGATCGCCATCGGGTTCGGCCGCACGCCGATCAGCCGCGGGGATGAGACGCGGCTCGCCAGCCCGGTGAACGTGTTCGCGAGCGCGCTCGGCGACGTGAAGGCGCTCGGCACGATCGAGGCCGGCACGCGCGTCAGGGTGAGCACGGCGACTTAAGAGCGCCGCCGTAGCCCGGATGGAGCGGCACACCGCGCCGCGAAATCCGGGATTTCGCCGCGCTCAGCCGCGCCCCACGAACGGCATCTTGGTCGCCATCACGGTGAGGAACAGCACGTTGGCGTCGAGCGGCAGGCTCGCCATGAAGGCGACGGCGTCGGCGACGTGCTGCGGGTCGATGCGCGGCTCTACCATCATCGAGCCGTTGGGCTGTGGCACGCCGCTCTTCATCCGCTCCGTCATCTCGGTTGCGGCGTTGCCGATGTCGACCTGGCCGCAGGCGATGTCGTAGGACCGCCCGTCGAGCGAGGTCGACCGGGTCAGCCCGGTGATGCCGTGCTTGGTTGCGGTGTAAGGCGCCGAGAACGGCCGCGGGGCATGCGCGGAAATCGATCCGTTGTTGATGATCCGGCCGCCGCGCGGCGTCTGGCTCTTCATGATCTTGAAGGCTTCCTGGGTGCACAGGAAGGCGCCGGTCAGATTGGTGTCGACGGCCGCCTTCCATTGCTCGTAGGTCAAATCCTCGAGCGGGATCGCCGGCGCGCCGATCCCGGCGTTGTTGAACAGGAGATCGAGCCGGGCGAAGGTCTCCTTGGCCTTGGCGAACAGCGCCTTCACGGAGGCCGGGTTGCCGACGTCGGTCGGCACTACGATGCTTTTCGCGCCCTTTCCGGCTTCGGCGGTCTTCTGCAGCGGCTCCGCTCGGCGGCCCGACAGCACCAGCGCATAGCCGGCCTTCATCAAGGTCAGCGCCACCGCCCGGCCGACGCCGCTTCCGGCTCCCGTCACCAATGCAACCTTCTGCACTGCGGCCATGTCCGAATCCTCCCGCTCCGACCCTTGGTCGGCGAGCCTTTCTTCTACTTGCTTATGCTTACTGCGACTAGCCGTGCCGGGCGCACTCAGCCGGCCAGCGCGCTAAGCCCGGAGCTTCTGGGCGGCCGCGTTCCGCTTTGTCGTGCGATCCGCTCGGCGATGGTTTGCGGCGGCGCCGGCCGGCCGAAGCGAAAACCCTGGAGCGAATGAACGCCGGCCGCGCGCAGGAACAGATGCTGCTCGGCGGTCTCGACGCCCTCGGCCGTGACCTTCATGCCGAGCCCCCGCCCGAGGCTGACGACCGCATGGACGATCGCCGCGGCATCGGCGCCGTGTTCGATATTGGCGACGAAGCTGCGATCGACCTTCAGGCTGTGGAACGGGAAGGAGCGCAAATACAGCAGGCTCGAATAGCCGGTGCCGAAATCGTCGAGCACCAGGCGCACGCCGAGCGCCCGGAGCCGGCGCATGGCCGCCGAGGTGTCCTCGATGTTGCCGAGCAACGTGCTTTCGGTGAGCTCGAGTTCGAGCCGGGAGCCTTCGAAGCGGGTTTCGCCGAGAATGCGCTCGACCATTTCCACGAAATCAGGCCGGCGGAACTGCAGCGGCGAGACGTTGACGGCGAGCGAGACGTCGGGCCAGGTACCGACCTCGCGACAGGCCTCGCGCAGCACCCATTCGCCGAGCGGAACGATGAGCTCGCTGTGCTCGGCGACCGGAATGAATTTGGCCGGCTCTACGTCGCCCCGGACCGGATGCTGCCAGCGGCACAAGGCCTCGACGCCCATGATCCACTCGCCGCTGGGGTTGACGATCGGCTGAAAAGCCAGGCTCAGGCCCTCGCGCTCGATGGCGCGACGCAGGTCGTCCTCGAGCTGCTTGCGCTGGCGCAGATCGGCGTCCATCGCCGCGTCGTAGATGCAGCCGCGGTTGCGGCCGTCGTTCTTCGCCCGGTAGAGCGCGACGTCGACGCAACGCAGGATATCCGCCGCTTCGCCGGAGCGCGGCTCGATCAGCGCCATGCCGATGCTGGCGCCGGTGACGAGCGTGTGGCCGAGGATGCTGTAGGGCACGCGCAGCGCATCGATGATGCGCGCCCCCAGCGCATGCAGCGCCGCGTGGCTCGAGACGTTGGACGTGATGACGGCGAATTCGTCACCGCCGAGCCGGGCGACCAGGTCATCGCCGGGAAGCACGCGGACGAGCCGTTGGGCGACGGCGCGGATGAGCGCGTCGCCGACCAGATGGCCGAGCGTATCGTTCACGTCCTTGAAGCGGTCGAGGTCGATGGACAGCACCGCGGCGGGCGCGCCGGTGCGGCGCACCGATTCGATCATGCCGGAAAGCCGCTCGCCGAAGCAGGTCCGGTTCGGCAGGCCCGAGAGCGCATCGTGCAGCGCCAGGTGCCGCAGCCGGTCCTCGCCTGCCGCGATCGCCGCCGTGGTGCGGCGCATGTAGCGCAGCACGAAGCCGGCGAGCAGCAGCAGGCAGGCGACGGTGATCGCCAGGAACGGCACGACCGCCCGCAGCAGATCGGATCCGGGACGGCTCGGCGACCAGGCGAAGCGGGCAATGGTCTCGCCGGTCCGGCTCGTCAGCTCGTAGCCGGAGGCGTCCGCCCGCTCGGGAGCCTCCGCCATGTGCAGATCCGGCATTTCCAAGCGAGCGCCCAACCGGCGCAAGAATTCCTGGTCGATGTCCCTCACCATGATCACGACGGGCGGGCTCGTCTCCGGAGTGGCGAACGCCCCGTCTTCCGGAGCGACGACGACGGCCGCGACAATCGCCGGCCGGCCGAGAAAAGTCTGCAGCCGCGCGGCGCGCGTCGGCCGCCGCAGGTTCGATCCCGGGTCGACGGTCGCAAGCTCGAGCTCGTCCGGCGTGGCCGGCACGCGCCTCCCGCGCACGTCCTCGATCACGGCCCACAGATGACCAAGCGTGTCGCCGAAGGAAGCGGGATCGATGCTCTCGGCGTCGCTGAGCGCGTAGACGAAGCGGTCCGAGCCGTCGATCAGGAACACATGGGCAGCGCCGAACAGCGCCTTGAGACGCAGACCGACGTTTTGATGCGCCCACCGCAGATCGAACTCGCGCCAGAGGTGCTCGACCGCAAGGTTCGAAGTGGCGATGTTCTCGGTTTCGAGCATCGCCTGGAGCCGTCGCTCGGCAAGTGCGCCGGCGAACAATTGGCGTTGCTGATGCAGCGCGACTTCATCGCTGCTCTGAGCCGAAGAGGCGACCGCGGCCAAGATGCCGGCCATGGCCAACGCGACAATAAGCGCGACCGCGAGGACTGCGCGTGGGTGGAAGGGCCCTCCGGTGTTGCTCATTTCATCGAGCCGGTTCCGGAACACTTGCCACACGGTACGTCCCCGTTGCAGGAATTCCTGCGTTCTACGTTCAGGTCCCTGTCAAAGGCTTGCTTTGCCGGGAATTAGCCGGGTAAATCCGGTATTTCGAGCCAAGTCGCTAACGACGGGTAAATCCGATTGCGGAAAACAGGGCCATGACCGGAACCAGCGCGCCTGCACAGATCGTCACGGCCGGCCTGCTCGTCATCGGTGACGAGATTCTGTCCGGCCGCACCAAGGACAAGAACATCGGCTACATCGCCGAATACCTCACCGCGATCGGCATCGAGCTGAAAGAGGTGCGCGTCGTCGCCGACGAGGAAGCCGCCATCGTCGAGGCCTTGAACGCGCTGAAGTCCCGCTATGGCTACGTCTTCACCACCGGCGGGATCGGCCCGACCCACGACGACATCACGGCCGACGCCGTCGCCAAGGCCTTCGGCGTATCGATCGACTACCATCCCACCGCGGTCGCGCTGCTGCGCGCCCGCTTCGGCGGCGCGGAATTGAACGAGGCGCGCATGCGGATGGCGCGGGTTCCCGCGGGCGGCGAGCTTATCCACAACAAGGTCTCGACCGCGCCGGGCTTTCGCATCGGCAACGTGTTCGTCATGGCGGGCGTGCCCACGATCATGCAGGCGATGCTCGATTTCGTGGCGCCGACCTTGAAAACCGGCGCCAAGATGCTGGCCGAGACGGTGCGGGCCGACGCGCGCGAGGGCGACATCGGCGGGCCGCTCGCGGAGATCGCCAAGGCGCATCCCGAAACCATGATCGGGAGCTATCCGTTCTTCGACGACAAGCGCGGCCCCAACACCAACGTCGTCGTTCGCTCGCGCGATCCGGCGCGGCTCGCCGCCGCCAAGGCCGCGGTCGAGACCATGCTCGCCAAGGTGAGAGAAGCGCTCTGAGCCCGTTTGGGCGAGGCGCCGAAGGGAGTTTCATGCCGCCGCTGCCCGAAAAAGCCTTTCCGGTTTCCTGGGACGCGTTCCATCGCGACGCGAGGGCGCTCGCCTGGCGGCTCGCCGACGCGGGTCCGTTCCAGGCGGTCGTGTGCATCACGCGCGGCGGGCTGGTGCCTGCCGCGATCGTCGCCCGCGAGCTCAACCTGCGGATCATCGAGACCGTGTGCGTGACGAGCTACGGCGCCCCGGGCGCCCAGGCCAAGCTCGAATTGCTCAAACCGCCGGCCGAGCGGATCGTGGGCATCGCCGGCGGCGAGGGCAGGGGCGTCGTCATCGTCGATGATCTCGTCGATACCGGAGGCACCGCGCGGATCGTGCGCGGACTATTGCCGAGGGCGCATTTCGCCGCGGTCTACGCCAAGCCCCTGGGCCGGCCGCTGGTCGACACCTTCATCACCGAGGTGTCGCAGGACACCTGGATCCATTTTCCCTGGGACACGGGCCTCGCGTTTCAACCGCCGCTGCGCGAGGGCGGCGCGTGAGCGGGCTTCATCCCGGGAACGAATCCGGCCATCCTTGCCGGTCTTGACCCGGCAATCCATGCAGCGCTTCCCGTGCAGCGCTTCCGAGGCGGGAAGGTCGCGTGCCTGCGCGGGTCAAGCCGTGCGACGGCTCAAAACCCCGACCGCTTCCGGCCGGCGCGTCGCGGGTGCTACAAGCTTCTCCCATGCGGACGTGGCGGAACCGGTAGACGCAAGGGACTTAAAATCCCTTGGGGGCAACCCCGTGCGGGTTCAACTCCCGCCGTCCGCACCAGCAAGTACAATGGCCTTCTGGCCGCGCGCAGTTCACAACCGTCTTCGCGGGGGGCGCTGACGCAGAGGCTGGTTTCGGTCTGTGCGCCCGGCGCGACGGTCGAACCGCCCGCGTCTCAGGCGAGGGAAACCGCGACGGCGACGTCGAATTTCGAGTAGTACTTCTTCACCTCGCCGACGCCGTATTTGGCGCGGAATTTTTCGACGATGTCGCGTACCGCGGCGGCATCCATGAGCGGCGTTGCCTTCGCGGTCCGCCTTGCGCCCTTGGTTGCAAGAGCGATGGTCGGGTTCTGCAGCGCGTTTTTGTACCAGGCACTGTTAGATCCCGTCACCGGCAGCAGGTAGAGCATAGCGCCGTCCTGGACGAACCACACCGGGCGGGAGGTTTTACGACCGGACTTCCGACCGGTGACGGTAAGTTCGATTTCGTCAGTGGCTTTCAGGGCCTTCGTGAATTCTTCATGCGCCATGCTCTGCTCCATAGCAATCTGACCGACACGCCAACGCTTCACGTTCCGCTACGCTCGACGGCATTATTTCGTGCCGGCGCCCGATTTTCGAGATCGAGCGCGGCATCGGTGCGGCGCGATCGCTATTTCGCGGCGACGACGGCGATCTCGACCAGGAGGCGCGGATCGGCGAGCTTGGCTTCGATGCAGGCGCGGCCGGGCAGATTTTGGCCGCCGGTCCACGCATTCCAGGCCTCGTTCATCGGGTCGCGGTGGCGGATGTCGGCGACCCAGATGGTGGCGCTCACGACCTTGCTCTTGTCGGCGCCGCACAGCGCCAGCAGGCGATCGATCTCTTTCAGGATCTGCTGCGCCTGACCCTTGGCGTCCTGCTTGGGGTCCTCGGCGGTGATCCCGGCGGTGAACACGAAGCCGTTGGCCTCGACCGCCTTTGAATAGATCTTCGCCGGCTCGTGGCGTTTGATCGTCATTGCGTTCCTCCCGCATTCTGCGCCGGTGCGCGCGCCGCGGTGATACCATGGTCGGAAACAAGGCGCTATTTTGCAACGCTGCAAGGGAGGGGAGCCCATGAAGATCGACGCCGTCGAGCTGACCCTGTTCGCCTGGGACGACATCCCGCCGACCCGATATACGCAGGGTACGCACAACACCTCGGGCCGCAGCAATCTCGGGCTGTTGCGGATCAAGACCGATGATGGCATCGAGGGTCACGCCTTCCTCGGCTCCGCCGTCAATCCGGCGGAGACCGATGCGGGCGCGCTGATCCGGTTCCTCAAGCCCGTGCTGATGGGCAAGGACCCGCTGGCGCGCGAGGATCTGCACACGGCGATGCGCTCGCGCCAGCGCCACCTCGGCCTGCGCGCGATCGGCGCCTGCGATGCGGCGCTGTGGGACATTGCCGCAAAAGTCGCGGGGCTGCCGCTCTACCGATTGCTCGGCGGCGGGCGCGCGGCGATCGGCGCGTACGCCTCGAGCCAGATGCTCGATACCCGCGAGGCCTATGCGGCGGAGGCCGCGCAGTTCAAGGCGGACGGCTGGAAGGCCTACAAGATCCATCCGCCGCACGGTCCGGACGAAGACATCAAGGTCTGCGAGGCGGTGCGCGCGGCGGTCGGCGAGGATTTCACGCTGATGCTGGATTCCACCTGGAGCTATCGCTATCCCGACGCGGTGCGCGTCGGCCGCGCCATCGAGCGCCTCGGCTTTCTCTGGTACGAGGATCCGCTCAACGAGGAAGACATCTATTCTTACGTGCAGCTGCGCCAAAAGCTCGACATCCCGATCATCGCCACGGAATATCCCCAGGGCGACATCGGCACCTACGCGGTCTGGCTGACCGAGCGCGCGACCGATGCGCTGCGCGGCGACATCGCGGTCAAGGGCGGGCTCACCACCATGCTCAAAGCCGCGCACCTCGCCGAAGCCTTCCACATGAACTACGAGGTCCACCACGGCGGCAACTCGCTCAACAATCTGGCGCAGCTGCACTTCGCCTGCGCGATCCGCAACACCACCTATTTCGAAGTGCTGCTGCCGCACGGCGCGCACAAGTACGGGCTTCTCGAGGATATCGACATCGGCAAGGACGGGCTCGCCCGCTGCCCGCAGCTGCCTGGCGTCGGCGCAAACATCGATTTCGATCGCATCGAGCGCAAGCGCTTGGCGCACCTGAGCTGACGCGACGTCGGTACCTTCGTGACCTTGCATCGACGCTACGCTGGCGTGGAAACTGCGGTCATTGCCGAGGAAACTCTGCTGCGAATCGCTAGGCGGAGAGGCCGGAGGTTGCGGTTGCAGAATATTTCCTCTACACGCCGGACTGCCGCGGGAGGCCGTGAATCGCCGGATATCGATCTCTCGGGCGCCGCCCGTCGGCGCGGAAGGCAAGCCGAAACCCACGAATTTCGGTTGGAAAAACGCAAGCGCCGATCCGGCAGGAGTTTGGCATGATGTCCGAGAGGACGGGGCCAAGCCCTTGCGTTTGCGTAGGAATTCAAGCTCTCTCGCGAGGATCGGGCCGGCCGTGCCGGTTCCGCGCCACGCGTCTTGCATATTGACCCCGGCCGCATTTGGCCGTTAGGACGGCAATGCCCATGGATCACCGTGGCATGGCGTGCCCGAATCTCGTATGAATCTTGGCCGCGATCTGCGGCGTCGGACGCCACTCTCTCGCCCCTCTTTTGCAAGCCTCTCGAACAGGAGTCGATCGACAATGGCAGCCAAGAAATCGGGGAAGCCCCAACCGACCGTCACCCTCAAGCATCTCGCGGCGGAGCTTGCCGAGAGCCATGAGATCGCGAAAAAGCAGTCCGAGGCGATCCTCAACGACCTGGTAGGAAGCATCGTCAAGCACCTGAAGAAGGGCAACCGCCTGCGCCTCGTCGGGCTCGGCATCCTGCAGGTGCGCCACCGCGCCGCCCGGATGGGACGCAATCCGGCGACCGGCGAGCCGATCAAGATCAAGGCCAGCAAGAAAGTCGCGTTCCGCGCGGCGAAAGAGCTCAAGGAAGCGGTCTGAGCGCTCGCGCGCCCGGAACCCGAGCAGCTTCCAGCCTGACAGCATGGCCGTGCGGGGCACGGCCCGTGCGGCTATTTGGTCCCAGCGAACAGTGTGGATGCGCGGCAGGTCCGCGCATCCACATAGGCGTTGCGAGCGGTCCTCGACGGCCCGCGCCTCGTTCAGCTTCCGCCGACGTCGCCGGTCATCACCGGGCCGAACAGCTCCCAGGTCTCGCCCTTGAAGCGCATCATCTGCATCTGCTTGATCGGCGCGTAATCCTCCGGGCCGGTGTTGATGGTGATGCCGGGCAGCAGCATTCCGAGTTCCAGGTTCTTCAGATTCGCCGCCTGTCTCATGATGTTGTCGCGCGTGAGATCGTCGCCGCACTGCTTCAATACCTGAACCATCGTCTGCGCGACCGAGTAGCTGGTGACCGTGTTGCTGTTGGTCTTGTCGCCGTCGGGGTAATACTGGTCCATGAATGCCGACCATTGCCGGAACGCCGGATCGTCCTTCCAGGTCGGATCCGTCGCGTCCTTGGTGTAGCCGTCCGTCAGAATTCCCTGCGCGTTCTGGAACCCAGCAGGCCTGAGCACCGCCCCGATCGAGCGCGACACGCTGTTGAGCAGATGAACCGGTTGCCAGCCGATCTCCGCGACCTTCTTGATCGCCTGAGCGGCGAACTTCGGGGTCGCCACGTCGAAGAAAATGTCGGCGCCCGAAGCTTTCAACGTGACAATCTGCGAATCCGGGGTCGAATCCGTCACCTCGTACGGGGTTTCGGATACGATCTTTAGCTTGCCGCCGAGACCGTCTTTCAGGCCCTTCACGTAATCCTTCCCGTAATCGTCATTCTGGTAGAGGATGCCGACCTTCCCGTCAGGATGATTGCGAAGCAGATATTGGGCGTAGATGCGCCCCTCGCTCTGGTAGCTCGGCTGCCAGCCCATGGTCCACGGAAAATGCTTGGGATCGTTCCACTTGGTGGCGCCGGTGGCGACGAACAGTTGCGGCACCTTCCTGGCATTCATGTATTTCTGGATCGCGGTGTTGGGTGCGGTCCCGAGGCTGTAGAAGATCAGCAGGACATCGTCGCTTTCGACGAGCTTGCGCGCCTGCTCCACCGTCTTCGGCGGGCTGTAGCCGTCGTCATAGGAGATGAACGTGATCTTGCGGCCGTTGACGCCGCCCTCGGCATTGATCTTGGTGAAATAGGCCGCCACCGTCTTGCCGTTCACGGCATAGGCCGAAGCCGGCCCGCTGTACGGCATGATGTTCCCGATCTTGATCTCGATGTCGCTGGCGCCCGAATCGTAGCGCTTCTGCGCGTTCGCGGAGCTTGTCAGGACCAAGGTCGTGGCAGCCAAAAGGGAAACGATGCTGGCGAAGCGCATGGCGTCCTCCCGGACATCGGCGGTCTCGCGATCCACAGCCGCCGTTTGCCCCATGCTACTACTTTCCGGCTTGCAGAGCCACGGGTGACGATCTTGAATTCTGCTTTCGCGGATCAGGGCCGAGCTGACAGAGCTGCCATGGTGAGCACGAGATCAGTCACATCGCGGTGCCGGGCAAAGTGGTGGGCGGAGCCGGGGCGACTAGTCCGTAGCCCCGATGAAGCGCCCGCGTGGCGGGCGCGAAATCCGGGAAGGCCGATCCCGGATTTCGCTGCGCTCCATCCGGGCTACCGAGAGGCCCGTTCTAGCGCCGCAGGCGCTTGGCGACCTCCTCGAGCATGACCTCGGTGGCGCCGCCGCCGATCGAGTGCACGCGCGCATCGCGTGCCATGCGCTCGATGGTGCTTTCGCGCATGTAGCCCATGCCGCCGTGGAACTGCACGCAGGCGTACATCACTTCGTTGACGAGCTCGCAGCAATAGGCCTTGACCATGGACACTTCCCGCGTGCAGTCGACGCCCTGCGCGTCGAGCCACGCGGCGTGATAGACGAGCTGACGTCCGGCTTCGACCTGCGCCGCCAGCATCGCCAGACGCTGGCGGACCACCTGCTTCTCGTAGAGCGTGCCGCCGAACGCCTTTCGGGTCGTGACATAGTCGAGGGTCAGCTCCAGCGCCTCCTGTGCTTCCCCCATGGCCATGGCACCGAGCACGAGCCGCTCGTTCTGAAAATTGCGCATGATGGCGTAGAACCCGCCGCCTTCCCGGCCGAGCAGATGATCGGCCGGCACCCGGCAGTCCTCGAACGCGAGCTCGGCGGTGTCGGACGAGCGCCAGCCTGTCTTGTCGAGTGCGCGGGATACTTTCAGCCCCGGCGTGCCTTTCTCGACGAGCAGCATCGAGATCGACTGGGAGGCGCGGGATTCGGGCGCGGTCTTGGCCGCGACGCAGTAGAGATCCGCATAGACGCCGTTGGTGATGAACATCTTTGCGCCGTTCACCACGAAACTGTCGCCCTGGCGCCGTGCCGTGGTTCGGATGGCCTTCACGTCGGAACCGGCGTCGGGCTCGGTCACCGCCAGCGCCGTGATGGTGCGGCCGGCAATGATGTCGGGCATGTAGCGCGCCTTCTGCGCGGCCGACCCGAAGTTCGCGATGTGGACCGACGCCATCTCGGCATGGACGAGCGCCGTCACCGCGACCCCGCCGAAGGTGGAGCGGCCAAGCTCTTCCGCGAGCACGACCGAGCCGATGGCGTCGAGCTCGCTGCCGCCGTATTGCGCCGGATAACGAATGCCGAAAAATCCGAGCTCGCCCATACGGCGCAGAACCTCGCGCGGAACGCGGCCCTGCTCCTCCCACGCGCTCGCGAATGGCTTGACCTCGGTCTCGACGAAACGCCGGACCTGACGGCGCAACAGCTCGTGCTCCTCGCGGAAATACGGGGAGGGGAGCGCCGCATCTTCGCGGCCGGAGACGTTTGTTGAGACCTTGTTGTTCATGCTGCCGACTTGCACTCTTCCTACACTGCCATCTCGCTCCGTCTCGGCCTGATTTATTCTCCTACTGCAAACTGCGCAAATTTCTCTTTCCGCACCGCAACTTATGCGATAAAGTGAAGCAGAGAGGATGGTTCGAATTTTGCTCGGTGAACAAATGGCCTGGGCCGAATATCGGGTTCAATGATGTGCCTAATTTCACTGCCTGGCTTAGCCAAGCTCGGTCGAATAACCATTGGAAGCTTGCTTGGCCTCGCGGGCGCGGCAGCGATGCTGCTTGCAATTGTGTGGACGTTGACTCTGGCGATACGATGGTCTCCCGACGAAGTTATTGAAAAAATATCGGATTTGATTTCGAGCGATACGTATTTCACAAATAGGGCACCCATCGATACACACAATGCGATTTCTGCATGGGCTCTTCAATGTGTTGGCGCAAATTCGACTTCGGACATACCGCTGGCCCTTCGCACACTGTTTGATATCCAGTATGGGCTTGGCCCGCGCGGCATTTTCGTCCTGCCACCTGCTTCAGCGAGTAAAAAAATAGAGCTTAGTCAGATAAATGCAGTACAGCTCAGTCGATCGATAGCCCTTCAGCGACTCCAGCTTGACCAAAAGGTTGCAACTTCATATACCTCCCTTCAGTACATCCAGTGGACTATTATAGTTATAGGCCTAATCACGACTGTTGTTGTCAGCATAAGCTCAGCGGAACTGTTCGGAAAAAGTGACACTTCGTCAGGAAAAACTATGCGAGTACTCGCCATTATTCTTCCTGCATTCGGTACAGCAGTCGCTGCGTTTAACTCGTTCTACAACCCTCGTGACGAATGGAATAAGGCGTCCAACGCCGTCGCCGGATTGAGTCAGCTACACGGCGAAATGGCAATCGATATTTGGGCGGTCGGGTGTGGAGACGAAACCGACAAATCCGGCAAACTAACAGCAAAGGTTGCAGATTGGACGAAACGTTACAATGACATAGTAACAGTAGCTAGCGGGTCGATCACAAACAAGTCCACCAATACCAACCAGAGCAACCAGCCGCCAGCCGGCACGCCCTAGAAGACTGTTCAGCTAGTCTGCAATCAAAACCAGATCCGTGACCATCAGCCGAATTTCTCCCGGGCAAGCGCGGCGCCGCGGCCGAGCGCCGCCAATTTGGCGAGCGCGATCTCGCGATGCATGGGCGCCATCCCGCAGTTGGTGCAGGGAAAGATCCGCTCGGCGGGCACGTAGCGCATCGCCTGCTCGATGGTCGTGATGACGTCCTCGGGCGCCTCGATCTGATCGGTGGCGACGTCGATCACGCCGAGCAGCACGTCCTTGCCGTCGAGCAGGCCCAACAGGCTGATGGGCACCTTGGAATTCCTGCATTCGATCGAGACCTGCTGGATGTGACTTGCGGCGAGCGCCGGAAAGATCGCCTCATACTGGCGCCATTCGCGGCCGAGCGAGGCCTTCCATTCGAGGTTCGCCGCAATGCCGTAGCCGTAGCAGATGTGCACGGCGGTGACGCAAGCGAGTCCCTCGATGGCGCGGTGCAAGGCCGGGATGCCCCAATCCGTCACTTCGTCCATGAAGACGTTGAAAGCGGGCTCGTCGAACTGGATCACGTCGACGCCGTCGGCCGCGAGCGCGCGCGCCTCCCGGTTCAGCAAGCCGGCGAACGCCATCGCGAGCTCAACCTTGTCGCGGTAATAGCCGTTGGCGATCGTGTCGACGATGGTCATCGGCCCTGGAAGCGTGAATTTCAGCCGGCGTTTGGTGTGGGCTCGGGCGAGCCGGGCTTCGGTCGCGTGCACGCGACCCTTGAGGCCCAGCGGGCCGACCACGGTCGGCACCATGGCCTTGTAGCGGTCCTTGCGGATGCCCATTTCGACCCGCCGCGCAAAATCGATGCCTTCGACATGCTCGAGAAAGCCGTGGACGAAATGCTGACGCGACTGCTCGCCGTCGGTCACGATGTCGATTCCGGCATCCTCCTGCTCCTTGATGACGAGCAAGGTGGCATCGCGCTTGGCGGCCGCGAGCTCGGGACCGGCAAGCCGCCACGCCGGCCAAAGCTTGTCGGGCTCGGCGAGCCAGGACGGCTTGGGCAGGCTGCCGGCGATGGTGGCGGCGAACATCGGGACCCTCGCGCTCAATCCGGACGCCAATCATAGAGCCAGTCGTAGCGCCTGAGCAGCTTTTCGCCGCTCAATCGTCCGAGCGCGAGATTGCGCGCCACGGCAGCCGGGCCGCGCAGATGATAGATGATGCCGTTGAAGTGGGATTCCTGCGCCACGCGCTGGGTGCGCGACCGGCGCAGCCCTTCATACGTCTCGAACGCCAGCGCCGGTCGGTCGGGCCAATGGGCCAGGCAATCGGCCAGCACCGCGGCATCCTCGATCGCCATGGCGCCGCCCTGCGCGGCGAAGGGCAGCATCGGGTGCGCCGCATCGCCTAGCAGGGTCACCGGGCCCGCACTCCAGGCGCGCAACGCCGGCCGCTCGAACAGGGCCCATTTCGCCCAGGAATCCGGGATCGCCATCAGCGCGCGCGGCTCGGCCGCCCAGCCGGAAAACCGGGCCAGCACGTCGGCCGCAACGCCAGGCTCGCTCCATCCCGGGCTTTGCCGATCGTCGGGCGCGACGGCGACGATGTTGATGGCGGCACCTGCCCGCACCGGATAGTGCACGAGGTGCGCCTGCGGGCCGAGCCAAAGCCAGATGATGGGCTCGCGAAACGCGGGCGCGACGCGATCGGCAGGGACGAGCGCGCGCCACGCGGCGCGGCCGACAAATCGCGCCGGAGCATCGTCGCCGATCCGGCTGCGGAGCCGCGACCACGCGCCGTCGGCGCCGACCAAGGCGAAGCCGTGCTCGTCGCGTGTGCCGGCGGGCGTGCGGGTCACGACCGTGACGCCATGGGCATGGACGGCAAAATCCTCGACCCGGCGGCCGAGATGCAGCGCGCCGTCGCGGCTCGCCTGCAGCCGCTCGAGCAGGGCGGACTGCAGATCGCCGCGGTGCACGACCCAATATGGAGCGCCGTAGCGGAACTCGGCATCGGCCCCGATCGAGCCGCGGACGATCTCGCGCGCGTTGTGGCCGCGCAGCACCCGCATCTCCTGCGGCGCCAACACAACGGGCTTGAGCGCTTCCGCCACGCCGAGATCGATCAGGATCCGGCTCGCGTTCGGGGCGAGCTGGATGCCGGCGCCGATGGGCTCGAGCGTTGCCGCCTGCTCGAGCACGACGGCGCGGAACCCGCGGCGGATCAGCGCGAGCGCGCAGGTGAGCCCGCCGATCCCGGCTCCGGCGATCATTACGGTCCGTGAGCGCGCCACCGCCGGTTCCGCCTCGCGTCGTGTTGGAGCATCAAGCACTGGAGTCGCGGGCTCGGGGTCGTTCTGCCGAACCCGAGCCGGGAATGCAGAATACCGCGACCGAGCGGCGGCGGTTTAGAGCTCGGCAGGCTCGCGCCAGGCGCATTCGGGCGGACGCGATTGATAGCCGTGCAGCGAAGCATCGTACCGATACAGCGTCGAGCAATAAGGGCAGATCGCCTCACTGTCGTCGCCCATATCGATGAAAACATGCGGGTGATCGAACGGCGGCGTCGCCCCGATGCACATGAATTCCTTGGCGCCGATCTCGATCGCCGCTACGCCTGGATCGTTGTGAAAATGCGGGACAATCTTATCCGCCATGGCTTGCCTGCGTCCTCGTGCAGCAGCGGTGCTGTGCGCCGCACCATAGCCTCGGCCGACGGCAAAGCCTAGATTGGCCGCGTATTTTGGTCGGACGCTTCCAACGGCTTGCGCGATTCTGTCTAGGCGGCTGGGTGGTTTTGCCGGCCCGTGGACGCGGACGACCCGCGAGAGCGGAAGATCAGGGAGCCAAATGAGCAGATTCGGCCTGGCATGCTCCGCCCTCGTCATGGTCGCCCTGGCGTCGGCAGCCTATCCGGTGCTGTCGCGAGGGATGAATGCCGGCCGTATGCTTGCGGCGCAGGACGATCCGGCGCAGTTGACCGAGCTTGGCCTTGACGATCATTTCGATGCGGCGCGCGCCGCGCGGGAGATCGATGCGGCGCTTGCGGTGAACGACCCAGAGCTCGCCGACAGCTTCGTCGAGCTGGCGCGCGAACGAGGAATTCCGATCGATCCGGACCGGATCGCCAAGGTGGAATCCGTCAAACAGGCGGCAGGCTCCGCCGCGAGTACCGCGAGAAGCTTTGCTCGGGGCCTGGTATTGGGCGAGACCGACAGCATCGCGGCGTTCGGCGGCACTGCGCTGGGCGATCTGTTCGTGTTCGGCGACCTGCGCGACGCGACGCGGCAAGGCATTCAGTTTGCTCGCGGCGAATCCGTGGACAAGGCCGTCTTGGCCTTGTCCCTTGCGGGGATTGCGCTCACGGCCGGCACCTATGCGAGCCTGGGTGTCCTGGCGCCGGAGCGGCTCGGCCTCTCCGTGATCAAGGCGGGGGCAAAGACCGGCCGGATCGGCGCGCGCTTCCTGCGCGCCGCGCGGTTCGAGCGTGTGGACAACCTGGTCCGCGCCGCCGGCGACGTCGGCCGGGTGCAGAGGAAGGCCGGCAGCCGCGCCGCCATCGAGGGACTGAAGCTCGCGGAGCAGCCGAAGGATTTGAGCCGCCTCGCCCAGCTCGCCGCCGCCAAGGGCGGCAAGACGCGCGCGGTCCTCAAATTGCTGGGCCGGGGCGCCATTGCACTGACCACCGGCCTGTTCGATCTCGCGCTGTGGGTGTTCTGGGCGATCGCGCATCTTCTCGGGTTTTGCGTCGCGCTCAAGCGCACCGCCGAGCGGATCACGCTGTGGGCGATCCGGCGGCGCAAGCGAAAGCGCGAGCGCCTCTTGGCGCGGGCGCGGGCGGGCAGCTATGGTCGCAGCCGAGCCCGGCCGATTGCAACGCAAGCGCCTTGGGGCCGCAGGATCACGACGGCTCGACGTGGCGGCGCGACAACGTAGAAAAAGCCGCGGGCGCAGCGCCGCCGGCAGGGAGGAATCGACATGCCAGGAGGCCCCGCAGGGTCGCGTCGCGATATTCTGAAAGGCGGATCGGCGGCTCTCCTGCTCGCGGCGCTTGGGGCCGAGGCGTCCCCGCGCACTGCGTCCGCGGCTGCCGAAATGAGCGCGCACGAAAAGGAGCTCTACGAGGCGGCGAGAAAGGAAGGCGAGCTTACCTGGTACACGGCGCATTCCGACGACGTGACCGCCCAAGCGCTGGGTCGCGGCTTCGAAGCCAATTATCCCGGCATCAGGGTCAGCGTGGTGCGCACCACCGCGCAAGTGGCGTTCCAGCGCGTCTCACAGGAGATCAGGGCGGGCGCCATGCAGGTCGACGTGTTGAGCTCCACCGATATCGGACACTACGTGTATTTGAAGGAGAAGAAGCTGCTCGAGCAGTTCGTGCCGGAGAACGCCGGCAAAGTGCTCGAGGTCTATCAGAATTACGATCCGGACGGATATTATTTCGTCACCTCGGCCGGCCTGATCGGGATGGTCTACAACACCGCCAAGCTCAAGGAGGCGGACGCGCCGAAGAACTGGACCGATCTCACCGAGTCGAAATGGAAGGACAAGATCGCGCTCGGCCATCCGGGATTCAGCGGGTACGTCGGCACCTGGACCGTGATGATGCGCAAGCTCTACGGCTGGAAATTCTTCGAGGAGCTGGCGAAGAACAATCCGCAGATCGGCCGCTCCATCAACGATGCCGTCACGATGCTCAACGCGGGCGAACGCGTGGTCGCCGGCACCGGCCCATTCGGAACCGCGGGTGAAAGCGCGCAGAAGGGCAATCCCCTGGCGCTGATCTACCCGACCGACGGCTGCGTGCTGATTCTCGCGCCCTCCGGCATCATGAAGGGGGTGAAGCATCCCAACGCGGCGCGGCTGTTCATGGAATATCTGATGAGCGTCGACGCATCGAAGGTCTGGGTCGACCATTTCGGCGAGCCGATGCGGTCCGAAGTCTCGCCCTCGACCGGGCTGAAATCCGCCAAGGAGCTGAAGACGATCCGGCCGAGCGTCGAGGAAATTTTCAAAGGTATCCCCGAGGTGATCAAGCAATGGCGCGAGACCTTCGGGGTGTGATCCGCGCTGCCGTCATGAGACAGGGCCCTCGCGTTTGGTTCCGAGCAGGCTGCACTCTCCGCTCACCTCCCCCTGAAAGGGGGAGGTCGACCGTGCAGCGGTCGGGAGGGGGTCGCGATCCCCACCCTATCCCTGCCCTTTTCAAGGGGAGGGAGGCGTTTGCGGCTTGTTCGGAGCCAAACGCAATGCCTCTGTCCCCTTTCAGCGGGAGGCGTTGCGAGCCAGCAGTCAGGCAGGGGCCGTTGTCGAGATCCCGATGCCCAGCATGAGCCGGGTCGAGGCGCTGTCGCGGCTCGAGCCGGCCGGCGCACTGGCGCGCCGGCTCAGCCGATTCGAGCCCAGCATGTTGCTGTGGCTCGCCATGATCGCCGTGCTGGTCTTCCTGGTCGCGAGCCCGATGGTCCGCCTGGTGGTCTCGAGCTTCCAGGAGGCCGAGACCGGCCGGCTGACGCTTGCCAATTATTTCGTGGCCTACGGCAACCTGCGCCAGCTGCAGGCGCTGTTCAACTCGCTCGAGCTCGGCGTCGGCGTCGCGCTGCTCGCGGGGATATTCGGGGTTCCCATCGCATGGGCGATCTCGCGCACCGACATGCCGGCGAAATCCTTCGTGCGCCTCATGGTGTTCGGCGCCTTCATCACGCCGCCCTATCTCGGCGCGATCGGCTGGATCCTGTTGGCGGGACCGAATTCCGGCTGGCTCAATAAGGTGTGGATGGCGCTCTCGGGCGCCGAGCATGGGATCTTCAACGTCTATTCCATGACGGGTCTCATCGTCGTGGTCGCGGTCGCGTCGTTTCCCTACGTCTTCGTGTTCACCGGCTCGGCGCTCGATCTGGTGTCCTCCGAGATGGAGGACGCGGCCAATATTCTCGGCGCCGGAACCCTGCGCACCACCTTTCGGGTGACGCTGCCGCTGGTGCTGCCGGCGATCCTCGGCGGTCTCATCATCAGCTTTCTGGAAGCGATTGCGCTGTTCGGGGCCCCGGCTCTGATTGCGCTGCCGGCACGCTTCCACGTGGTCTCGACCCAGCTGTGGCAGTTCTTCGAGTACCCGGTGCGGGTCGAGGAGGCGGCCGCCTACTCGATCCCGCTGCTGCTGATCACAATCCTGATGTTCTGGCTGCAGCGCTCGCTGGTCGGCCGCAAGGGCTATGCCGCGGTCACCGGCAAGGGCGGCGAGCGCCGCCCGATCCGGCTGGGCGCCTGGCGTTGGCCGATGCTCGGCTACGCGCTATTCGTCTGCTCGCTGTCGGTGCTGCTGCCGATGCTGGTGCTGCTGCAGGCGGCTTTCGCCAAGGCCTGGGGCCGGGGCTTCTCGCTCGACAATCTCACGCTGCACAATTTCGAGTACGTGCTGTTCGAGCAGACCCAGGCGCAGCAGGCGATCCTCAACACCTTCCTGTACGCCGGCGTCACCGCATTTGCGGCGATCGCGCTCTCGCTCGCGATCGCCTATGTGGTGAGCCGCAGGCTGGTGCCGGGGACGAACGTGCTGGCTTTCCTGTGCATGGCGCCGTTCGTCATTCCCGGCATCGTGCTGGCGATCGGGTTCTACGCCGCCTATGCGGCGCCGCCGCTTGCGCTCTACGGCACGGCGCTGATGATGATCCTCGCCTTCACCACGCGCTTTTTGCCGATCGCCTATACTTCGAGTGCCGCCGGAATGCGCAGCATCAATCCGGAAATGGAGGAGGCGGTGCGGATTCTCGGCGGCGGCCGGCTGCTGGCGATCCGCAAGGTGCTGGCCCCGCTGCTCAAGAAGAGTCTCGCCGGCGCCTGGATCCTGGTATTCATTCCCGCGGCGCGAGAGCTCTCCTCCGCGATCTTCCTGGTCGGGCCCAACACGCGGGTGATCTCGGTGATGTTGTTCGACCTCTCGGAGGAGGGCAATTTCGAGGTGCTGGCGGCGCTCGGCGCGATCCTGCTGGTAGTGAGCGTCATCATCGCCGGGCTGGGCTTTCGCGTCATCGGCCGCGACTTCATGCTGCGGAGAAGCCAGTGAGCAAGCTCGTGCTGCGCGGCGTCGAGAAGCGCTTCGGCGATACCGTCGCCGTCGGCGGCGTCGATCTGGCGCTGGAGGAGGGCGAGTTCGTGTCGTTGCTGGGGCCCTCGGGCTGCGGCAAGACGACGACGCTGCGCATGATCGCCGGCTTCATCGACCCGACCGCCGGCACCATCGAGATGGACGGCAAGGTGCTGTCTACGCCCGCTGGCTCGGTGCCGCCGGAGCGCCGGCAGATGTCGATGATCTTCCAAAGCTACGCGGTGTGGCCCAACATGACGGTCGCGCAGAACGTCGCGTTCGGGCTGAAGCTGCGCCGGCTTGCGGGCGAGGAGCTGCGCACGCGCGTCGCCGAGATGCTCGACGTGGTGCAGATGCGGCATTTGGCAGAGCGCTATCCGGCGGAGCTGAGCGGCGGGCAGCAGCAGCGGGTGGCGCTGGCGCGCGCCATCGTCATCAAGCCTTCGGTGCTGCTGCTCGACGAGCCGTTGTCCAACCTCGATGCCAACCTGCGCGAGGAAATGCGCTTCGAAATCCGGCGCCTGCACGAGGAGTTCCGGATCACCACGGTCTACGTTACGCACGACCAATCGGAAGCGATGGTGACGTCGGACCGGATCGCCGTGATGAACCAGGGACGCATCGAGCAGGTCGATGATCCGCATACCCTCTACACCAAGCCGAGGACGCGGTTCGTCGCCGGTTTCATCGGACGCACGAATTTCATCGAGGGTGCCGCGAACGGCAGCGACATCGTGTTCGATCGCTTCAGCGTGCCGCGCGATGCGCTGGAGAACGGGGCCGCGCTTGCCGGAACCGTCACCTTCTCGGTCCGGCCGCAGAGCATGCGGCTGTCCCGCGCGCCGTCAGAGCGCGCCGGCAGGGGGCCGCAGGTGGAAGTCAAGGTGATCGAGCGGGCGTATCTCGGCGAATATTGGGACTACGTCGTGATGCCGGCCCACGGCTCGACGAGGCTCAGAGTGACCGCGCCACCGCTCGAGGTCTATGGGGTCGGCGAATCCGCTTGGCTCGAGCTCGACCCCAGCCAGATGGCGCCGATCGTATGAACCGCCTTACGCGTTCGGCCTTTGCCCAGGAGCAGACGATGTCCCGCGTTCCCGCCAGCGAAGCGCTGGCCCGCTTCAAGGTGCTGGATCTGACCCGGGTGCGCGCCGGACCGACCTGCGTGCGCCAGCTTGCGGACTGGGGCGCCGACGTCATCAAGATCGAATTGCCGGAGGGAGCCCAGGGCGGCGACATGGGCGGACCGCGCCACGGACCGGATTTTCAGAATCTGCACCGCAACAAGCGCAGCATGACGCTCGACCTCAAGCAGCCGGAAGGCGCCGAGATTTTTCGCAGGATGGTCAGGACGGCCGACGTCGTCGTCGAGAACTATCGGCCCGACGTGAAATTCCGGCTCGGCGTCGACTACGAGAGCCTCAAATCGCTCAACCGGCGCCTCGTCTACGCCAGCATCTCCGGCTTCGGCCAGGACGGGCCCTACCGGGAGCGGCCGGGCTTCGATCAGGTGGCGCAGGGAATGGGCGGGCTGATGTGGATCACCGGCCTGCCCGGCCAGGGTCCGGTGCGCGCGGGCGTGCCCATCGCCGACCTCGGGGCCGGAATTTTTTGCGCGCTCGGCATCCTGGTTGCGCTGCTCGAGCGCGAGGTCTCCGGCGAAGGCCAATGGGTGCGCTCTTCGCTGCTCCAGGCGCAAATCGCGTTGACCGATTTCCAATCGGCGCGCTGGCTCATCGGCAAGGAAGTGCCGCCGCAGGCCGGCAACGATCACCCGACCAGCATTCCGACCGGCGTGTTCGCGACCAGCGATGGCCACATCAACATCGCGGCCGCCGGCCAGCATATCTTCGTTCGATTCTGTGCCGCGATCGGGGCCGAGCATCTGGCGAACGATCCCCGGTTCACGACAGACCTGCTCCGCTCCAAGAATCGTGTCGCCATGAATGCCGCTATCGCCGAGAAGACCCGCACGCGATCGAGTCGCGAATGGATCGACACCCTCAACGCGGCGGGCGTGCCGTGCGGCCCGATCTACAAGATGAACGAGGTGTTCGAGGATCCGCAGGTGCGCCATCTCGGCATGGCGGCCGATGTTCACCACCCCAAGCTCGGCGACATCCAGGTCGTCAACCAGCCGGTCGAGCTCAGCCGCACGCCGAGTCACATCCGCTACGCGACGCCGGAGCGCGGCGAGCATACCGACGAGGTGCTGCGTGCGCTGGGCTACGACGACCAGGCGATCGCCGGCTTGCGCGCGCGGAAGATCGTATAATGCACGCCGGCGAACCGACGGAGAATGCCATGGAGACCGGTACCCAACGCATGCTCGCCCGCAAGGACGGCGCGGTCGGCTGGATGACCTTCAACAATCCGGCACGCCACAACGCGGTCTCGCTCGACATGTGGCAGGCGGTGCCGAACATCCTCGACGCGTTCGCGCGCGATGAGGCGATCCGCGTGGTGGTGCTTGCGGGCGCCGGCGGCAAGGCGTTTGTGTCCGGCGCCGACATCTCCGAATTCGGCGAGCGGCGCGCCTCGCGCGACGCGGTACTCGAATATAACAAGATCGCCGACCACGCGCACCGCGCGATCGTCGACTGCAAGAAGCCGACCATCGCCATGATCCAGGGCTATTGCATCGGGGGCGGGCTCGCGGTGGCGCTGTGCTGCGATCTGCGCATCGCGTCGGAAAACTCCCGGTTCGGCGTGCCGGCCGCCAGGCTCGGGCTCGGCTACGGATTTCCCGGGATCAAGCGCCTCGCCGACCTGGTGGGCCCCTCGTTTGCCAAGGAGATTTTTTTCACCGCGCGCCAGTTCGACACCGCGGAAGCGCTGCAGATGGGACTGGTCAACCGCGTGCGGCCGGCGGCCGAGCTCGAGGCCTACGTGCGCCAATATGCCGAGATCATTGCCGGCAATGCGCCGCTCACCATCGCGGCGGTGAAATTGTGCGCGGGCGAGTACGCCAAGGATCCGGAGGCGCGCGATCTTAAGGCCTGCCAGGCGGCGGTGGACGCCTGCTTTGCGTCCGAAGACTACGTCGAGGGCCGCACCGCCTTCATGGAGAAGCGCAAGCCCGCATTCCGCGGGCGCTAGCCCGCGCTGAACGACAGCTCCGCCATCCTTCATGCATCGTTTCCGGCACGGCAAGGTCGAGATCGCGTTTCTCGACGAAGGCGAGGGCGAGCCGATCGTGCTCGTGCACGGCTTCGCCTCGACCAGGCAAGTCAACTGGGTCTACCCGGGGTGGGTGTCGACCCTGGTCGGCGCCGGCAGACGCGTCATCGCGCTCGACAACCGCGGCCATGGCCGGTCGACCAAGCTCTACGATCCCGCCGATTATCACACCGAAAGGATGGTCGAGGACGTCGCCGCCTTGCTCGACCACCTCGGGCTCGCCCGCGCCGACCTCTTCGGCTATTCGATGGGCGCCCGCATCTGCGCATTCCTGGCCGCGCACGATCCCGCGCGGGCGCGCGCGCTGATCCTCGGCGGGCTCGGGATCCACCTCGTCGACGGCGCCGGCCTGCCGGAAAAGATCGCACTGGCCCTCGAAGCACCGCGGGCGGAGGTGACCGATCCGATCGCCCGGCAATTTCGCGTTTTTGCCGAACAGACCAAATCCGATCTTCGCGCGCTTGCCGCCTGCATCCGCGGCTCGCGCCAAAACCTTCCCCGCGCGGAGGCACAATCGATCCGGGCGCCGACGCTGATCGCGGTCGGCGCCAAGGACAGCGTGGCCGGATCGGCGCAGGCGCTCGCCGCGATCATCCCGGGCGCCCAGGCGCTCGATATCCCGGGGCGCGATCATATGCTGGCGGTAGGCGACAAAGCGTTCAAAGCGGCCGTCCTGACGTTCCTCGAGTGCAGGCCATGACCGGCGCGCCCGCCAAGGCGATCTTCACCGGGGCTGCTGGCAACCGGCTCATTGCCGACGTGTTCGGCGAGAGCGGACCCGCGGTGCTGCTGCTCCACGGCGGGGGACAGACGCGGCATGCCTGGCGAAAAACCGCGGAGCGGCTGGCACGCGCCGGCCGGACCGCCTACGCTCTCGACCAGCGCGGCCACGGCGATTCCGAATGGGTCGCGGACGCCGCCTATGCGTTCGCCGATTTCGCCGCCGATGCGACCGCGGTTGCCGACGCGCTTGCAGCGCGTTCAGGCGAGCGCCCGGCGGTCGTGGGCGCCTCGCTCGGCGGCATCGCAGCGCTGCTGGCGGAAGGCGAAGCGGAAAAATCCGGGCGCGGATCGCTGTTCTCGCAGCTGGTCCTCGTCGATGTCACGCCGCGGGTCGATTCCGCCGGGATCGACAAGATTCAGAGCTTCATGCGCGCGCATGGCGACGGCTTTCGGTCGGTCGCAGAGGCTGCCGAGGCGGTCGCGGCCTATCTGCCCCACCGGCCGCGGCCGCGCTCGCAGCAAGGGCTCAAGAAAAATCTGCGGCTCTACCCGGACGGGCGCTGGCGTTGGCACTGGGATCCGCGGTTCATGGACGGTCCGCGAGGCGTCGCCTCCAAGCGCCAGGGGTTGGAGGAGGCTCTGGTGGCTGCCGCCCGCCGGATCGTAATCCCGGCGCTGCTGGTTCGCGGCTCCGCGTCCGAAGTCGTCCAGGAGGCGCATGCGCGAGAATTCCTCGAGCTCGTGCCGCATGCCGACTATGTCGACGTCGCCGAGGCCCGCCACATGGTCGCCGGCGACAGCAACGAGAATTTTTCGGCGGCCATCCTCGAATTTCTCGTGCGGACCGCCGGGGAAGCTCCGGACAGAACAATTCGCAAGTGAGTTCAGCCAGGTAGCACACGCTGCCGAGACATCGATTCCGGAAATTTCAGTGCGGGCGCAAAGACTTCGACATTTGCATCAAGACCGCCCGCTTACGGGCTCGGAAAATGCGGCCTTCGGCGCCCGAGGGCTGGCGGGGGTGAATGCCCCCGCTTACCTGTGCTACACCCTTAAGTCCAAGCGGCCGGAGGCGTCATGGCGCAGCATCAGGCAAGGCTCAAGCTCGATACGGTCGATCCGGTATGGGAGCGCATCCGCCGCGAGGCGGAGGACGTCACCCGCAATGAGCCGGAGCTTGCGACCTTCATCTATTCCTCGATTCTCCACCACGATGCGCTCGAAACCGCGGTGGTCCATCGGATCGCGCAGCGGCTCGATCGGGCGGACGTTTCCGGCGAGCTGATCCGGCAGGCCTATGCGGACGCGCTCGAGGACGATCCGACCATCGCCGAGGCGTTCCGGGCGGACATCGTCGCCACCGTCGACCGCGACCCGGCGGTGCACCGCTATCTCGAGCCGGTGCTGTATTTCAAAGGCTTTCACGCGATCCAGACCTACCGCCTGGCGCATTGGCTGTGGCAGCGCAAGCGCAAGGACCTCGCCTATTATCTCCAGAGTCGCTCCTCCGCGGCGTTCCAGACCGACATCCACCCTGCCGCCCGCATCGGGCGGGGCATCTTCCTCGACCACGCGACCGGGCTCGTCGTCGGCGAGACCGCCGTCATCGAGGACGATGTCTCGATGCTTCACGGGGTGACGCTCGGAGGCACCGGCAAGCAGGACGGCGACCGCCATCCGAAAATCCGCCGCGGGGTGATGATCGGCGCCGGGGCGAAAATCCTCGGCAACATCGAGGTCGGCTGCTGCGCCCGCATTGCCGCAGGCTCGGTGGTGTTGCAGGCGGTACCGCCGCAAAAGACCGTCGCCGGCGTGCCCGCGAAGGTCATCGGCGAAGCCGGTTGCCCGGAGCCGGCCCGCTTCATGGATCAGATCTTCGAAGATCTGTGAGCGGGATCGGGCGGCGGCGGGGAGACATCGGTGGACGTTCAGGAAATTCGCAAGATCGAAGCGTATCTCAAGCGCCTGTTCGGCAACGCCCGCATCCGGGTGGTGCCGCGGCCGAAGAAGGAAGATTCCGCCGAGGTCTACGTCGGCGAGGAATTCATCGGCGTCCTGTTCGTGGACGACGAGGACCAGGAGCGCTCGTACAATTTTCAGATGGCGATCCTCGGCGCCGATCTGGAGCCGTAAATAACCAACGCCGTAGAATGGGCAGAGCGCCCAGAGCACACTCTGCCGAGCGCATCACTGCGAGCAGGTGTGGGCACGGCCCCGCCATTCATGCGGATTTCAGGAGCTCGACGGGCGCAAGCTCGCGATCAGACGATCGATTCCCGCCGCCAGTCGCCGCCAGTCGACGAGCCAGTCGCGCGGAAACCGCACCGTGACGTCGGCCGCCTCCGCGAGCCGCCGCTCCAACAAGCAGATACCGGGCGTAGGTCCCGCGCCCGGCCGGCTGCAGCGGACCACGAACTTCTCGGGCGCGGCCGGATCGTAGAACAGATCCTCGGCCTGGTAGGGCGTGCCGTCGCGAAAGCGGATCACGAGCAGGCCGTCGGGACCGGCAAAGCGCCCGAAATCGAAATAGCGCGGATAAATGGTCTTGATTCGCTCCGCCGGTCCCAGCGTGTCGTCGAACGCCGTGATCGTCACGAACAGCCGGTCGAGCGCCGGCATCTCTTCCGAGGCGACCGGTTTTGCCGCCGGATCAGGCGGCACCAGCGCGGGCCAGAGAAACGCCAGGTCGAGCCGGCTCTGCTCGCCGGCGCGGCGTTGCAGCGGCATCCGGATCGCTGCGGGCGGCACATTGAAAACGAGGCCGCCGACGGTAATCGGCAAGGACGGCGCGTCGGGCGCGCTGCTCGCCACCGGCCCGCGGAGCACCAGGGCAAGGGTCGCGGCCAGCACCGCGACCGCCGCGCCCGTCGCCAAGGCGAGGACGAACCCATGACCGCCGCCGCGGCTCATCCGGCGCAAGCCGGATCGTACGCGCGCGTTCATGGGCTGCAATCTCTCATGCCGTCCCGACATCGGCTCGGCCCCAACGAGGACGAATCGCGGCGTCGAGTATGGCGGTTCGCAATCGAGGTGTCAGCGAGACGCCGGTTCATCCGTCCGCAGTGACAGCGCGGCATCCTCCCCACCTCCCCTGGAGGGGGAGGCACAGGCGGCCTTCGGTCGCCGTTCGAACAGCGCCGATGCGGGGCATCGGCTATGGAGCCGCAAAGCGGCGAGCCGGGTGGGGTGAAACAGCATCACCCCAGCCCGGCAGCTCGCAAGATGCTCGCTGCCGACCCTCCCCCTTCAGGGGAGGGTGAAGAATGCGCGATGCTCAGCAGCGAGCCAATCACTCCGTCCGGCCGGGCCTCGCCTCGCCAATGGCGACAGGCCGTGGCAAGGTTTTTCGCACAGCAGGGAGAGCGGCAATGCCGATCTATGAATTCGAGGGCCAGGCCCCGGATCTTCCGGAGGAGGGGCATTATTGGATCGCCGATACCGCCGTCGTGATCGGGCGGGTGCGTCTGGAGCGCGACGTGAGCGTGTGGTTCGGCGCGGTACTGCGCGGCGACAACGAGTGGATCGAGATCGGCGAGCGGTCCAACGTCCAGGAAAACTGCACCCTGCACACCGACATGGGATTTCCGCTGACCGTCGGGCCCGAGTGCACGATCGGCCACAACGTCGTCCTGCACGGCTGCGCCGTCGGCGCGCACAGCCTGATCGGCATGGGCGCGACGCTGCTCAACGGCGTGAAAATCGGGCGCTACTCGATCGTCGGTGCCGGCGCGCTGGTCACCGAGGGCAAGGAATTCCCGGACCATTCCCTGATCGTCGGCGCGCCGGCGCGTGCGCTGCGCACGACCGACGAAGCGGCCATCAAGCTGATCGATTGGAGCGCCGACCTCTATGTCGGCAACTGGCGCCGCTACACCGCCGGCCTCAAGCGCTTGCGCTGAGGCTCGCGGCGGCCGCCGAAAAAAGGTGCGGCCGGCCCTGGGGAAGGCCGGCCGCGCGCGAACCCGGTCTGGGGACGGGGAGGGGTGGGGACGTGACCGGGTACGCGGAGCTCCACTTAAGAAAGATCAGCGCGACGTTGCAGTCGCGGTGGACGGACGCGGGTCGCCAAGGGAGACCCAGACGTTGGGGTCGGACTGGGATTGCCGCTTGACGAAGCGGTAGCCCGACTCCGACCACAGCACGATCGCCTCGTTCTGGTTGTCGAGGACGAGGTCGCCCCGGTCGGTCCGGACCGTCAGCACGGCGTGGCCGTCGCCGCTGGTCTCGCGGACGACCGTGATCAGCAACGCTTCACGCGGCCAGCCGGCCTCCATCAGCATTCGCCGCTTGAGCAGCACATAGTCCTCACAGTCGCCGTAACCGTCGTCGGGATAGGCCCATTTCTCGACCACGCCGTAATGCTCGAGGTCGGTCATCGGCTTGATGTTGCTATTGACCGCCTGGTTGATGCGCACGAGATCGCGCCACAGCCGAGGGGTCAGCACTACGTTGCGCGGCTCGCTCGGCGCGACCTTGCATTCGCTCGCATGCTCCACGCAGAATTCCACCCATCCGATCGGCGGACGCGCGACATCGCCGACGGCGGCGAAGAGCAGCGGCGCTTGTGCAACGCCGGGACGCGGACCGGCAAGTATTGCTAAAGCAACGATCCAACCGAGGCGCAGTATTACTCGACGGAAGAACTGCATTTGTGGACCCCTCCCAACCTGAGAGGGTCCTTTTCGCACAAATAATTTGCATCGCCGCTAAGTTCGGCGCGACATTTTTAGGTAATTCGGTGCGACTTACTGACACAATACTTGTAATCAACTTTAGATACTACATAAAATTCAAATCAGCTCCGTTTCTATTGATTTACCATGACACGCCAAGTCGCGCCGGCCTCGCGCAAAACGCTCCGGTCCGGCGTCAAGTACGGCGATCAGGACATCGATGTGACGAGAATGATTGGCCATCCCGGCGCCTCTCGGGCCCGGCGGCGTGCGCGAATTTATGGACTGGCGATGCTCGCGATATTGTCTTCCAGGAAATCCGGGTGCTGGAGTCGCGTGAACTCGATGGCAAAACCACCTTCGACATGGCGCATGACGCGGCCCGGCGTCTTTCCGAGCGTGACCAACGCGCCCACCGGCGGGACCGTCTCGCTTTCGATCGCGGCGCCCGAAAGCGAGACGTCCACGATCCGGCACGTAATGGAAGTGCCGTTCGGCATGGTGACGGTCGAGCGCGGGTTTCGCGGCACGATGCGCTCATGTTCGCGATCCTCCGGCAAGCCCAGGATGTGCCGGTTAGCGAGCCAGGTGAGCTGAGCGGCGAGCTTGTCGCGTTTGCGCGGAGTGGCCGCAATCGACATGGCGAACCCGGTCGCAAACACCCGGGTGATCGTGCCTTCGAGCCGGCCGAGGTGGTCGATATAGGCAACCACGCGCTGCCCCGGCTCGCCGGTCACCGGCGCCTCGACCGCAATGTCGCCGGGCGACATGTCCACGACTTGGCAGGGAAATTCTCGCCGGTCGGCGAGCATGTAGCGACCCAGCAAATTGACGCGCACACGCTGAAACCGGCGCCGCTCGTCGTTGAGTGGGAGGACGTCGAGAAGCTTCTGCAACACGGATCTGGCGCCTTGTTCGCCGTTCCGCAGAGCTTATGCGTGCGTGGTTAAAGGGCCGTTAGCTGCGGCGAAATCCCTTGCCCGATCAGCAAGCTCGGCGATCACGCCGCGCCGCCGTCATGGACGACAAACCCGTGCGGGCGCAACGCCGGGACGAGACGGGGCAACCGGTTGGTTTCGGCGGCCGGCCCCAGCTGACGCCAGGCGCGAAGCTGCATGCCTTCGACGCGAGCCGAACCGATCCAGAACGGCGGCTCGAACGGCGCCAGCGTACCGATCATCCGCAGTTGTCCGCGCCCGCGATGGCGCAACGGCAGCAGCAGCAGTTCCAGATCCGCTCGCAACCCCTCGCGCGTTCGACCGCAGGCGCCGGCGACCACGCCCACCATCTCTTCCGCGACTAGGCCGAGAAGGTCGCGAATCGCCGCGCGGTCCTGTTCCTCCCAAAGCCCGACGAAAGTTTCGCCTTTGAGCTCGCGGCCGAAGAGCGCACAAACGCGCGTCCCGGCCAGCCGAAACGCAGCGTCCGCATCGGCATCCCGGCCGAGCAAAAAAGCATCTCCGAGCGCTTTGCGGATCGCGCCGGGGTCGACGTCGGCGCGTTCGGGTGCCATGCGCGCGCCGCGCCGATCGCGCCAATGGCCGAATAATTCCCGGCTCGAAGCGTGTTTCATCGCCGTCGGTGTCTCCCTGCTTGGTCGGAAGCGACCGGATTGTCCCAGTTCGGGACAGCGTGTCGCCGCAATCGACTGCCTGGGTCACGAGGAGCAGGAGCCGTGCCGGGCACAGCGTGCATTCCAACGATGCGCGTGCGACTGCGGGTTAGCGTTACCGAACGGCCGAGTTGGACGGGAATCGAGCTTCGTTCCCGAGCGGCCATCCCTGCATTGAGTGCCGCAGAGGCTGTCGGTGCCGTCCGTGCCGGGCCGAATCCGATTTCGCAGCAAAATCCGGGTGCTTTGCCGATCTATCACCGCGATGCTTGCCGGGCGCAGGCGTGCGGCCTATCTCAGCGGCGGGCGTAGAGGACGGGTACTGGTTTTGAAATCACCTTCCGAACCGATGTTCGATGTACCGTTCGTGGTCGCGGCAACGGTTGCGGTGCTCGCTTCGATCCACGCCATTCGCGAGTTCATCCTTCCCGAATCGGTGGATCTCGCGGTGCTGGCATGGTTCGCCTTCATTCCCGCGCGCTATGATCCGACACCGCTCGTCGAGGCCTATCCGGGCGGTATTGCGGCCGACGCGTGGACGTTCGTGACCTATGCGCTCCTGCATGGAAACTGGCTGCACCTCGGCCTGAACGCGATCTGGCTGCTCGCATTCGGAACGCCGGTTGCCCGCAGATTCGGCGCTGCCCGCTTTCTGAGCTTTTTCGCGATGGCCGCCGCAGCCGGCGCGATCGCTCACCTTGTCACCCACACCGGGGAGCGAGCGCCGATGGTCGGAGCTTCCGCGGCAATCTCCGGATTCATGGCTGCCGCGATCCGTTTCGTCTTTCAGCCGGGCGGCCCTCTCGACCTGTGGCACGCGCGGGACGGGACTGCGCATCTGGTGCCGGCCGCCCCCTTGCCGGCAGCGCTGCGCGATCCGCGGATCCTGGCATTTCTCGCGATCTGGTTCGGACTGAACCTGCTGTTCGGCATCGGATCGCTGCCCATCTTCGACGGCGAGCGGCCGGTCGCCTGGCAGGCGCATGTGGGCGGTTTTCTTGCCGGTCTTCTGGCGTTTGCAGCGTTCGATCCGATCGGACCGGCGCCGTCCCGCGGCAGCCAAACGCAACCCGAGCCGTCCGTGGCGGAAACGCCCCCCGGCCAGAATTGATCAGCATTGCGCGGCGGGGGACTTGTCGCCGCCACGTTTGCGTCCGATCATAATGAGGAGGCGCCTGGTATCGAACGGCCGCGGGTTCGCGAGGCGCGCGTTGGGCGACGCACGATCTCCCGCGTTCGGTACATGGGCCGTCCGACCTACGGAGGATGCCCATGACGGTCAAAGCCATTTTGTCCCGCAAGGGGAACGACGTCATCACGATCGAGCCGACAGTCACGCTGTCGGCCGCGGTAAACATCCTGGCGGAGCGTCGAATCGGTGCGCTGGTGGTGGTCGCCGGCGCCGACAAGCAGGTGGCCGGGATCTTGTCGGAACGTGACATCGTACGCGCGCTCGCACAACGCGGGCCCGGCGCGCTGCAGGACGCCGTCGGAGAGGTGATGACGCGCAGGGTCGTGACCTGCACGGAATCCGACACGGTAGCCGCGCTCATGGAGCGGATGACCCAGGGCAAGTTCCGCCACCTGCCGGTGCTGGAACGTGGCAAGCTCGTCGGCCTCGTCTCGATCGGCGACGTGGTGAAGCATCGGCTGGGAGAGATGGAGCACGAATCGAATGCGCTCCGGGAATACATTCTGACGGCGTGATCGCCTGAGTTTCGCGGGCGTTGACCGGTCGGAACGAAAATTGCGCCTCAGGCCGGCGAGAGCGCGGCAATGGCTTTGACGAGCGGTTCGAGCGCGCGTTCGGCGGCCTCCGCACCGAGCGCAATGGCTTCCGCGGCACGGTGAAATTCGAACAGACCGACGCGGCCGAGCTGCGGGTTGATCATCACGTCGGCAGGGTCGCCGGCAAGCCGCGAGCGCGTGATGCGATCCTGCATGACATTGAAGGCTTCGATCATCACCGTGGAGATTCCGGGACGTCCCGGCTGGCCGAAATATTGACGCTTCAGAACTTGCTCGATGCCGAACAGTCCGCGTAGCCCGCGACGCTGCCGCATCTCCGCATCGAGCCGTTCATCTTCGGCATCCGAGCCGTGGCTGGCGATCGTCATCCCGCGCCCGAACAAATCGGCGTTGAGATTGACGGCGATGACCAGGCGCGCGCCGAGCGCCCGGGCGGCCGCGACCGGCACCGGATTGACCAGGGTTCCGTCGACCAGCCAGCGCCCCCCGACCTGCACCGGGGAGAAAATGCCGGGCAGCGCATAGGAGGCCCGCAAGGCGTCGACCAGGCGGCCGCGGGTCAGCCAGATCTCGTGGCCGGTGGCGATCTCGGTGGCGATGGCCGCAAAACGCAGCGGCAGATCGTCGATGGCAAGATTTCCCAGCGCCCCGTCGAGGCGCTCCGCCAGCCGGCGGCCCCAGATGAGGCCCGAGCCGGACAAGTTGATATCGAGGTAGCTCAAGATATTGCGCGCGGTGAGGCCGCGTCCCCATTGCTCGAACTCGTCGAGATGGCCGGCCGCATAGCAGCCGCCGGCGACGGCCCCGATCGAGGTCCCGGCAATCACGTCGGGCGCCAGCCCCTTGCTGACCAGGGTACGGATCACGCCGATGTGTGCGAAGCCGCGTGCCGCTCCGCCGCCCAGCGCCAAACCGATCGTCGGCCGCGGCGACGGCGCGGCATCCTGGTCCGCGGCGGCGGTCCGGTCCCCGTTCTTTCGTCCGGTCAGAAAATCCAGCAAGACAGCCGACCTTTCTCAGGCGCCGGAATCATGAAGCCCGCGCGCTTCGCTGACAAGCGCCACGGGCTTTCATGGTGAAGTTCACACATAGCTACACGCGGTGACGCGACGATGACAACTGCCATCGGCTGCGGCCATTTCCCCGGCCTCACGCGCATAAGACAACGTTTGTGCCTAGTCAACGTTCCCGCCGCTCCCGGCGGGCGCCCGCAATCACGGCCGCCGCGACCGTCGTCCTGCGGGCTCGGCGAGCCGCGGCGGGAGGGCGTCCTGGGGCACGCTGGGCCGGGCCATGCGGAAGACTTCCTCGACGACGGCGTATTCGTCATAGCCGCAACGGGCGATCGGCCTCATGGCCGCGGTATCGAGCCGACCGGCGGCGATGAAGCGATCGTCGATATGCACGCCGACTACTTGGCCGAACACGACGTGACGGTCGATGGGGTTGCCGGCGATGTCCGCGAGCGACACAGTCTGCAGCACCCGGCATTCCATCGCGCAGGGAGCCTCGGCGATGCGCGGCGGCCGCACCAGCCTGCACGGCGCCGGCGTGAGGCCGGCGGCGCGCAACTCGTCGACGCCGCGGGGAAACGGGGCCGACGTTACGTTCATGGCCAGCCGCAGATCCCAGGTGGCGAGGTTGCAGACGAATTCCCCGGTCTCCTCGATGAACGTCACCGAATCCTTGCGGCCCTCGCTCGAAAAGCAAACCACCGGCGGCCGGCTCGAGACCCCGTTGAAATACGAATAGGGAGCGAGATTGACGTCGCCGTTGGCGCTGATCGAGCTGATCCATCCGATCGGCCGCGGCGCGACGATGGCTTTGAACGGATCGTGGGGCAGCCCGTGGTCGTTGGCGTCCGTGGTGTAGAACATGCGCGGGCTCCCTTCAGGTCTCGTAGCGCGTCACGATCTCGGCGAGCGCGGGGCGCCGGCGTTCCTCGACCGGCCGCGCCGGCGTGCCGATATGCACGAATCCGACGATGCGCTCGTGCGGAAAGACGCCGAGCCCCGTGAGCACCCGGCGATCGTAGGCGTACCATTCCGTGATCCAGCTCGCGGCATAGCCGAGCGCATAGACCGCGTTGACGAGGTTCATGGCAGCCGCGCCGGCCGAAAGCACCTGCTCCCATTCCGGGATCTTCACATGCGGCCCGGCACGGCTGACGACCGCAACGACGAGCGGGGCTCGCGCGAGCCGCATGCGTTCGAACGCAACCTCTTCGGGTTTGGCTTGCGGGTGGTCGGCCTGGAACGCTTCGGCAATCTTCTCGCCGGCCTTCAGCCTGGCGTCGCCGGCAAACACGATGAAGCGCCACGGCGCGAGCTTGCCGTGATCGGGCACGCGGGATGCGATGGCGAGCAAGGTGTCGATTTCCGCCGGGGAGGGCCCCGGCGCAGCGAGATCGGCCGGCTTGACCGACCGTCTCGTCCTGAGCAGATCGAGGGCGTCCGGCATGTTTGGCTCCGCGGATCCGAAGGGTGCGTCGCGGCTCGGCCGGCTTTTTCTCGCCTGCCAACGCGATTGCGCGGATAAAGGCGTTGGCTGTCGCGAGCTGGCCACTCACGCCCTGAGCGAGCGAGGGTGCGCGTACCATAGCGTGGAAGCGCTGACAAACCGGTAAGCCGGCTTGAAAATGCCAAGATTGCAGCGATAAACCCAGGACATGGTCGCGCGGGGACAGGGGACGGCCGGCTGGCGCTGGTGGTTCGCAGCACTGTTTGCTGTCGCCGGATTGATTCCGGAAGAACTCTCCGCGCAATCGACCGACCCTGCGTTTGCTCCGCCCCGGCCGCCGGCGCCGATCGGCTCGCCGGCGCCGCCGCCCGCCGTCGGCCTGGTGACGCCCGGCTCGCCGACCGTGGTCACCCCGCCGGTGGCGGCACCGCCCGCAGCGGCCATTCCGGCTTCGCCCGCGCCGCCGGCGACCGCGCAAAGCTCGCTCGTCGTTCCGCCCGGTCAGGTCGCCCTGGTGGTGAGCGCCCGCTTCGGGCGTGATCCGCCGGCGATCCCCGGCGCGCTGCATTGGCGCGTCTATGCGGACAAGCCCGATGCGAACGGCGTATTCCGCGTGCTCAAGGAGGACCGCACCGCCGCGCCCACCTTCGTGCTGCCGCCCGGCGGATACGTGGTCGACGTCAGCTTCGGGCTCGCCAATCTCGCAAAGCGCGTCCAGCTGCGGGCGGACACGGTGCGGGAAATTTTCGAAATCCCGGCCGGCGGGGCGCGGTTCGAAGGGCGCGTCGGCGACAGCCGGATTCCGGCGGGCCAGATCTCGTTCGACGTCTATCCCGGCAGCCAGTTCGAGCCCGGCGACAAGCAGCCGATGGCCCGGGACGTCGCGACCGGAGAATTGGTGCTGCTGCCCGAAGGCACCTACTACGTCGTATCGAACTACGGCGACGGCAACGCGGTGATGCGCTCCGATATCAGGGTGCAGGCCGGCAAGCTCACCGACGTGACCATCAACCACAGGGCAGCGGTGATCACGCTGAAGCTCGTGACCGAGCGCGGCGGCGAGGCGCTGGCCAACACCGCCTGGTCGGTGCTTACCCCGGGCGGCGACGTCATCAAGGAATCGATCGGCGCGTTTCCGCGAGTGATCCTGGCGGAAGGCGATTATGTCGCGATCGCCCGCAACGAAGGCAAGGTCTTCACACGGGACTTCAAGGTGGAGCCCGGTTTCGACCGGGAAATCGAAGTCATGGCGAAATAGCCGGCATCGCCCTCCAGTCTTGCCCGAACCATCTCCAACAACCGGATCGATCCCATGTCGCAGGATGCATTGCGAGCTGCGGTGGCCTTGTTGTCGCGTTGACGCCCTCGGCGAGCTGCGCACCGCAAGCGCGCGCCCGCCGGCGACGCCAGGGGAACCCAGCGGCCTCGATTCAGCGGCGACGCTAACCTGTGAACGTGTAGCGCGTCGGCGAAGAGCTACGCTGCGAGCTTCATGCGCTTGAGGTCGGGAGCGACCGCCTCTTCGGTGAGCATCGAGAAGGCTTTTTCCAGCGGCACGACCGTCTGCGCCTGGCTGCCGAGCCGGCGGATGGACACGGCGCCGTCCGCCGCCTCCTTCTTGCCGACCACGAGCAGCACCGGGATTTTTGCGACCGAATGCTCGCGCACCTTGTAGGTGATCTTCTCGTTGCGAAGGTCGGCCTCGACCCGCAGCCCCGCGCGCTCGGCGGCATGCAGCGCGGCGCGCGCGTAATCGTCCGCGTCGGACGTGATCGTGCAGATGACGGCCTGCACCGGCGTGAGCCACAGCGGGAAGTGCCCGGCGTAATGCTCGATCAGAATGCCGGTGAAACGCTCCAGCGAGCCAAACATCGCTCGATGCAGCATGACCGGCGTGACCTTGTTGGAATGCTCATCGATATAGAACGCGCCGAGACGGCCCGGCATGAAGAAATCGACCTGGATGGTGCCGCACTGCCAGTCGCGACCGATGGCGTCGCGCAGCACGTATTCGAGCTTCGGCCCGTAGAATGCGCCTTCGCCCTTGTTCAACGTCCACGGCCGCCCGGACGCTTCGAGCGCCTGCATCAGGGCCGCCTCCGCCTTGTCCCAGACCTGGTCGGCGCCGATGCGTTTTTGCGGGCGGTCCGAGTATTTGATGGTCACGTCGGAAAAGCCGAAATCCTCGTAGATCGACAGGATCAGGTCGTTCATGGCGAGGCATTCCGCCGTGATCTGGTCCGCGGTGATGAATACGTGCGCGTCGTCCTGGGTGAAGGCGCGCACGCGCATCAGCCCATGCAGCGCGCCCGACGGCTCGAAGCGGTGCACCTTGCCGAATTCGGCAAGTTTCAGCGGCAGATCGCGGTAGGATTTCAGGCCGTGCTTGAAGATCTGGATGTGGCCCGGGCAGTTCATCGGCTTGATCACATAGGTGCGCTCGTCAGCCTCGCGATGCTCGGTCAGGAACATGTTGTCCCGGAACGTGTCCATGTGGCCGGTGGCGACCCACAGCGATGCGTCCATCAGCTCGGGCGCGTTGACCTCGGCATAGCCGGCCGCCGTCTGCCGCCGGCGGATGTAGTTCTGCAGGTTGCGGAACAGCGCCCAGCCCTTGGGATGCCAGAACACCGCGCCCGGCGCATCCTCCTGGAAATGGAACAGATCCATGTCGCGCCCCAGGCGCCGATGGTCGCGCCGCTCGGCTTCCTCGAGGCGATGCAGATAAGCGTCCAGGTCGGCCTGGTTCTCCCACGCGGTGCCGTAGATGCGGGTCAGCATGGGATTGCTCGAATCGCCGCGCCAGTAGGCGCCCGCGACCTTCATCAGCTTGAAGGCCGAGCCGATGCGGCCGGTCGAGCTCATGTGCGGACCGCGGCAGAGATCGAACCAGTCGCCCTGCTTGTAGATCTTGATGGGCTCGTCCTTCGGGATGGCGTCGATCAGCTCGACCTTGAACAGCTCGCCCTTGTCGCGGAACACGCGCTTGGCGTGCTCGCGATCCCAGATTTCCTTGGTGAAGGGCCGATTCTTGGCGATGATCTCCCGCATCTTGGCCTCGATCGTCGGAAAATCCTCCGGCGTGAACGGCTCCTTGCGGAAGAAATCGTAATAGAATCCATTGTCGATCACGGGCCCGATGGTGACCTGGGTTCCCGGCCACAAGGTCTGGACCGCCTCGGCGAGCACGTGGGCGCAATCGTGGCGGATCAACTCGAGCGCGCGGGGATCCTCGCGGGTGACGATCTCGATCTTCGCGTCACGCTGGATCGGATCGGCGAGATCCGCAAGCCGCCCGTCAAGGACCATCGCCACGGCCTTCTTGGCCAGCGATTTGGAGATCGACTCGGCGATCTCGGTTCCGGTCACGCCATGGGGAAATTCCCGACGGGCCCCGTCGGGGAAGGTGAGGGCGACCATTCTGCTCTCCTGCTCACTCGCTGCCTACCATGAGCGTAAGCGTCAGAGGTGGATATAATCGGCCTTTTCGTTTTGCAAGTGGGGCTTCTTGTTCTCCTGCGGTTCACGGGATTCAGGCTGACCGTCGGCGGTGGCGCGCGGAAGCGTTTTTGGCCTGGATCGGGCGCCCGGTATAAATACCCTCGGGTGCCTTCGAGGGTATGCGCCGGTCACGCCCAGAAACTTGCTTGCCTCAATCGGGATCGAGACGTTGCCAAATAGAGCGCGCGCAAACGTCCGGCCAGCACAGTCAGCTCGGTCGCGGAGGTAAGTTCATGCAGCCGATCTTCGGCCTTTGATCAAACCCGATTCCCGACCGCGCTCACGGTCCTGAGCACACAATTCGACGGCCGCGATCCCAGCAAGTACTGGACCCGGGACCCCAGTAGCCCGGGTAGCCTCCCCAGTACGGGCCGCCGTAGTAATACGGACCGGCGTCGTAATAAGGACCGCCGTAATAGTACGGTGCCACCGCCGCGCCCAACGCGAGGCCGCCGATCACAACTCCCGGGCCCCACCAGCCACGCCTGCCCCAGCCGCCGCGCCAACGGACATCCGTGACCGCGCTCAGCGCCGCGACCCGAGTTGCAGCGGTGTTGGTCGGAACTGGAGCGGCCTGTAATTCGCCGGCCGCGCCAACGGCGAGTGTGCCGAGAAGGCCGAACGCCATCGCTCGTTTCACCTTGGTCATGTCCGTCTCCTTCAACGGTCGCTCCCGGGGCACGCGGCTCGGACAGCCGTCGCGACTTTCTGCGGATCGGTTTCAGCCATTCAAACGACGCAACAGGACGGCAATGTTCGGTGGAACAGGCTCCTTCACGACGTCGCAGTAGAGCTCCCGAATGTGATTGCCGACGCAAATCCTGATGGCACGGGCAATCCGCGCATCGGCATCATCAGCGCTTATTGTCCATTCGGAAAAAGGATCTGACCCCTGTAAATTGGACGAAGGCCGCATGGCGCATCCTCCATTTGGGATGCCCGCTCCCCCTGCAGGCCCAATTGTGATCGGCTCAAAATGGTTCCTTCAAATATCGAGTAACTCGATTCAAGCGGGCTGTGTTCGGAGTTGCCCGGGCCAAGGAAGTTGCGAGGCGCGGTCACTGGGCGGCTGGGGCAAGCTTTTTGCGTCGCTTTGCAACTTTCCCGCAGTCACACTCGAAAATCCAGTCCTCCCACCAAGTGTTGCCGATTGCATATGGTTCTATGTGGGCAAGGCTTATTGCCTCCCTACAGGCGGGGCAGATCGGTCACTTGACGGGGATTGGCGAGCTTTCCGGACGAGCATGACCACCCCGAATCTAAAACCGATGAAGATTCCAAAATATGACATCTGTTCCGGACATTTGTGGATAACTTTCGTTCTGCATCGCAATAGAATTGAATTGAACTGCCGTCTTGGTCCGCACGATGACGCACTGGATGCCTGGGTCGGTTCGGCGTTGCCCACAGCGTTCGCAGCGTAACGGGACGTTGCAATACCCGCTTCCCGATTGCCACAGGGAGGCAACGTCGGGGAAATTTTGCTCCATGAAATGCCGGTCGGCTTCGAGAGGGCTTTAACTGGGAATTGCTTCTTGGTAGATTGCACGTGTGCATCGAGGGGGGCAGCGAACATGGTTTGGCAGGCACTAAGCTGGTTGCTGCGAGCGATATGGCGGAACTACCGCGTTCTCTGGGCTTGCCGAATTTCGGTGTTGAGCTCGATCGGCGGAGGCCTGTTCATCGCGGCGACCCCGCAAACGCGGGATTTATTCGCCGATTTGGGCCTCTCTTGGAGGTGGGCGCTGTTCTTTTTGTTCGCCTTCGGCTGGGCCTGGATCGTGCATTGGGCGGCGCGCCACGCCCTGCGGATGGATGATTGGGTGCCGGATGCGCATATTCCGGGCGGCATCGGCCCGGCGCGCCGGCTTGAACTTCAGGCCGAGTTCCGCAGCCCGGCGACCGCTTGGCCGCGGATCCTCGGCACCGCGGTGTTCGGCTTCATCGCGTGGGCGCTGTGGCGTGCGCGCCACAATTTCCCCGCCGACGCCGCATTTCCGGAGGCCGAGCAGGCAGGTTCGCTGGAGCTTTGGCTTTTCGCCGCCACGGTCGTGCTCGGTATCGCGTTCTTCGCGTTCGTGTGGTTCCGCGGGCGAATGATGAATTGGCTTCACGCGCAGAGCGCCAGATACGCGTTGCGCATGCCGGCGGCCGCGGGCCCGCTCCTGACAGGCTGTGAGCCGTTCCTTCTCGACATTCCCGGCGTGCTCGGCTTGCGCGAGGAGCCGCGGCCGAGCGGGCCTCGCTGGGTCAACGTCTTGATCCTGATTGTCGCGCTGGCAATCACAATCTTGTTCATCTGGGCGGTAGTCGAGTCCGCCGCCTTTGCGGAAAGCTTGCCGCGCGCGGTTTTCGCGCCGCTCATCGTCTCCGGCGGCGTCCTGCTGATGAACGAGATCGGCATCTTTTCGCTTCGCCTGCGAGCACCGTTGCTGCTGCTCGGCGTGCTCGCATCGGGCCTCCTATCGGTGTGGGCGGACCGGTACAACGATGTGCGGTGGATTTCAGCCGCCGTGCGCGCCGGAACGTCCCGCCAGATTTCGATCACACAGGCGGTGGAGCGTTGGAAGAGCGCCAATCACTGCGACGCCCCCGGATACTGCCCGAAGCCGATCCTCGTCGTGGGCTCCGGTGGGGCAAGCCGCGCCGCATTCATGACCGCCAGCGTGGTCGGCGCGATGATCGATGCCGGCATCGGGAATCCCGGGACCTATGGCGACGTTCGCCGACGCATTTTCGCAATCTCGGGGGTTTCCGGAAGCTCGGTTGCCGCCGCGGTGATCCGCGCCGCCCTGGCCGACGCCACCGACGAAGGGAAGCCGCCGTGCAGCGCCGGCACAAGCGACGAGGCCTGGTTCGGCAGCCTACGGGGCGCGAGCGCGGCAGGCCCGTGGCGGGACTGCCTGGAAAAGATCGTGTCCGGCGATTTTCTTTCCGCCGTGATGGTCGGGCTGGTCTATCAGGACAATTTCCCGTTGGTGAATCCGGTCAGCGGCTGGCCGCTGCTGCCGGATCGTGCGGCGTTGCTCGAGCAGGGCATCGAGCGCCGTTACAACAAGGTCGTGCAAGGCAAAGCCGAGGCGTGCGCCACGGCCGAGGGGGCCAAACCGACTGCTGCCGACCGCGGCATGTGCCGCGCGTTCGGCTATCATCCCGATCCCGGCCAGGCCAATGCCTGGTTGCCGATCCTGTTCCTCAATGCCACGTCAGTCGGCACCGGGCGACGCATCATCATCAGCGACGTGCTGGCAGGCTCCAATCGCCACGACAGCGTCGAGCCGCTGTTCCCGCTCGCGTACGACCTTTGCGATCTGCGCGGCAGCTGCAATGTGGATCCGGGCGTCCCGGCCGACATCCGCCTGTCGACCGCTGCCATCATGAGCTCGCGGTTTCCGATCATTTCACCGTTCGGCGCCGTGCGGGACAAAGAGGACAGAAACATAGCCGACCGGCTGGTGGATGGCGGCTATTTCGACGATGCCGGATTGGCGACCGCGGCGGACATCGTCGCCACCCTGAAGGGTTTCGGGCTCGACCCAGTCGTGATCCAGGTTACGAACCATCCGACCGCGGTAGAGCAGCATCAACCCGATCCGGGTCGGCCACGAATTGATCCGAATCCGCCGCATACCGATCCGAATCGGCCGCCGCTTCCGCCGCCCATCGAGGGCCGTTCCTGGTTCGACACGTACACGACCATCGCGACGGCCATCAATGCCACCCGCTCCGGCCACAGCGACGGTTACGAGCGGTATTTGGAGGACATGCTGAATCACAAGCCGTGCCGCTTGTTTCGTGTGGAAGTGCAGACGGTGCCGGAGAGCGCGAGCCCGTTCTGTCGGTCCGGGCGGTCCGGCGCGGCGGGCATGACCGAGGTGTCGATCAGCTGGTGGATGTCGCAGCCGATGCAGTCCTATCTCGATCGTCAGCTGTGCCGTAAGATCAACAGCGACGCGCTCGACCACACAATGCGAGTGAGCACCTTGGCGGAGGCACCGGACGCACCCGCGGACCCGGCCGCCTGCGGGGCCCCCTAGGGATGCGGCGCGAAGGAGCCCTCGAAGCAATTTCTCAAGCTTGCGGCGGATGCGCGGGCGCGCGCACGGCATTCGTGCCGCGCCAGCGGCCGTAGCGCCAGGGCATGTACCAGCGTGAGCCCCGCGGCAACGCGCCGGGCACGAGATCGAGCCCGGCGCTGCCGAGCGGATGACAGCGCAACAGCCGCGCCAGCGCCATCCAGCCGCCGGCCCACAGGCCGTATCGGCCGATCGCCTCGTGGGCGTATTCGGAACAGGTCGGCAGGTGCCGGCAATGGAAGCCGATCAGCGGCGAAAGCGTATGGCGATAGACCTGGACCAGGCCGCGTCCCGCCAGCCGAGGGGCGCGGGTCACGGCATCGAGGAGGCGATGGCGCATGCCTATTCCGCGGCCAAGCCCCGGCGCTTGGCCTCGATCTGGTCGATCGCGGAGACCACCGCATCGAAGGTCAAGAGCGTTGAGGCGTGGCGCGCCTTGTAATCGCGCACCGGCTCCAGCACGGCAATGTCGGCCCATTTGCCCGCCGGCGGCGCGGCGTTCTCCTTGAGCATGCGGCGCACCGTCTCGCGCAGCTCGCGCAATTCCTGGGCGCGGGAGCCCACGACGTTGCGCGCCATGATGGACGAGGACGCCTGGCCGAGCGCGCAAGCCTTCACCTCATGGGCAAAGTCGGTCACGACGTCGCCGTCCATCTTCAGGTCGGCCGTGACCGTCGAGCCGCACAGCTTGGAATGCGCCGTCGCGGTCGCGTCGGGATGCTCCAAGCGTCCCAAGCGCGGAATCGAGGCCGCGAGCTCCAGAATCCGGCGGTTATAGACCTCGTTGAGCATGCGTCTCGCCGAAATTTGACTTAAAGGGTCGTTTGCACGATCTCTTGCGCCGAATATATAGGGATGGATCGGGCCAGGCGATATGCGTCGCCTGGCCCGACCGTGCCGGTCTCCTGCGAAGCCGCATGGACGACGCGGCCACCCGGTGACACTCCCGGCGCGCGGCTTTCATCCGCGGCGCCGGTCGAACGGAGAGACTTGATGGACGCCATCCTGAAGCCATTCCCCAAGCCGCAGCTCTCCGAGCACGTCCGCGCCGCACCGCAGCCGGTCAGCCCGCGGCCTTCGCGCGAGGAGGCCGAGGCCGCGGTCAAGACCCTGATCGCGTTCGCCGGCGACGATCCCGGCCGCGAAGGCTTGGTCGATACCCCCAGGCGGGTCGTGAGTGCCTATGAGGAGCTGTTCCGTGGCTACCGCGAGTGTCCGCTCGACGTGCTCGACCGCACGTTCTCCGAGATCCACCGCTATGACGATTTGGTGCTGATCCGCGACGTTCCGTTCTCCTCCCATTGCGAGCACCACATGGCGCCCTTCATCGGCAAGGCGCACATCGCCTACATCCCGGTCGAGCGGGTGGTGGGGCTTTCCAAGCTGGCGCGGCTGATCGACGTCTATGCGCGCCGGCTGCAGACCCAGGAGCACCTGACCTCGCAGGTGGCGACCGCGATCGACGAGGTCCTCAAGCCGCGCGGGGTGGCGGTGATGCTCGAAGCCGAGCATCTGTGCATGTCGATGCGCGGCGTGCAGAAGCCCGGAGTGTCGACCATCACCACGCAATTCACCGGAAGCTTCCGCGAGGCGACCGAGCAGGTGCGCTTCATCACGCTGGTGCGCAGCGCCGCCGCCTGAGGTTGGCGGCTTGCGCCGCCGATTAGCTGCCGGCTGTCAGTACGTGTTCTTACCCTCCCCTGGAGGGGGAGGGTCGGTAGCGAGCATTTGCGAGCTACCGGAGTGGGGTGATTCAGCTTCACCCCTACCCGGCTCGCGTTTAGAACGCTCGCCGACCTCCCCCTCCAGCGGGAGGTGGGAGAATGCTGCACAGCCGTGTGCAAATTTCCCCCGATCACGCGAGGTGGGCCTTGTCCGGAAACAGCGATTGGTTTGCGACGTACAGCTCCTCCGCCGACGCGGAGGAAGCGAGCGTGCTTGCGCCGAAATTCGATGCCGAGGGGCTTGTCACCTGCGTCGCCACGGATGCCGCGACCGGGGACGTGCTGATGGTCGCGCACATGAACGCGGAAGCGTTGATCAAGACCATTACGACCGGCGAAGCCTGGTACTTCAGCCGCTCGCGGAAAACGCTGTGGCGCAAGGGCGAGACGTCGGGCCATTCCCAGCGCGTCGTCGAGATGCGGGTCGACTGCGATCAGGACGCGATCCTGCTCAAGGTCGAGCAGAAGGGAGGGGGTGCCTGCCACACCGGCCGGCGATCCTGCTTCTACCGCGCGGTGCCGCTCGGACCGAAAGGCGGCGGACCGGTCACGCTCGAATTCCGCGATGCGGAGCAAGTGTTCGATCCAAAGACCGTCTATGGCGGTTCGAACGAGCGGTGAGAGCTATTGCGTCGTGGCCGGGCTTGTCCCGGCCATCCACGTCCTCCGTGACGTGGTTTAGATCGTGGATGCCCGGCACATGGCTGGGCATGACGGCTGGGCGATTCTCACCCGAGCCCGGCCGCTTCGGCCCGCGCCAGCAATTGCTTGGCACGCTCGAGATGCGGGCGATCGTACATGACCCCGCCGATGCCCACGACGCCGGAGCCGGGATTCTCCGCAAACGCGGAGACGACCGCGCGTGCCTTGGCGATCGCGGCGGGTGAGGGGGTGAACACCTCGTTGATGGTTTGGACCTGCGCCGGATGGATGGCGAGCTTCGCGGTGAAACCGTCGCGGCGCGCCTCCTCGGCCTCGCGCTTGAGCCCGTCCAGGTCGCGGAAGTCGACGAACACGGTGTCGATCGCCTGAATTTTTGCGGCCGCAGCGGCGGCGAGACAGAGATTGCGGGCGAAGCGGAACGGCTCGGTGAAGCGCCCCTCGGCGTCGCGATTGGTCTCGGCGCCGAGATCGGCGGAGAGATCCTCCGCGCCCCAGCTCAGCCCCGTGAGTCGCGGGCTGGCGCCGCCGTAGGTGCCGGCGACGAACAGCGCGCTCGCGGTCTCGGTCGCCAGCGCCACGATGCCGATCTCGCCATCGGGAAGGCCGTGGATCGCCTCGCGCGCGGTGAGCTTGGCATCGAGATGCGCGACGGCGGCGCCGCCCTCGGCCTTGGGCAGCATGATCGCGTCCGGACGCCCGGCCACGATCGCGTCGAGATCGGCATCGGTCAATCCGGTCTCGAGCGCATTGACGCGCACCATCAGCTGTGGGCGGGGCCGGCGTTTGCGCGCATCCTCGAGGAAGACGAGCGTGGTTGAGCGCGCGGCTTCCTTGCGCTCGGCCGCAACCGAGTCCTCGAGATCGAGGATGAGCGCGTCGGCCCCGGCGGAAAGCGACTTGGCAAGCTTCGCCGTGCTGTCGCCGGGTACGAACAGCGCGGAGCGCAGCGCCGCGATCATCGCGGCCGCATGCGCATGAACGCCTGGCGATGACATTCGGCGACGAGCTTGCCGTCCTGATTGTAGGCGCGGTGATAGAACTCGACGATGCCGGCGCCCGGACGGGAGTTCGATTCACGCTTGCCCAGCACTTCGGTGGTGCAATGCACGGTGTCGTTTTCGAACAGCGGATGCGGGAACTTGACCTCGGTCATGCCCAGATTGGCGATCGTGGTGCCGACGGTGAGGTCGTTTACCGAGATGCCGATCATCAGCCCGAGCGTGAACAGCGAGTTCATCAGCGGCTTGCCCCATTCGGTCTCCTGCTCGCAGAAATGCCGGTCGATGTGCAGCGGCTGCGGGTTGAGCGTCATGTTGGAGAACAGCATGTTGTCCATCTGCGTCACCGTGCGGGTGAGGCGATGCTCGAACGTCTGTCCCAGCGGGAAATCCTCGAAATAAAGCCCACCGCGGGCGTGACGGGCGGGGGAGAGCGTGGCCTGTTCCATGGGTTTCCTCCTGGGGAATGGTCTTGAGCACGATTTCAGCGGCGTGACCGTAGAATAGCAAGAGCGCAAGCTTTCGGCACGCTCCGGCGCGCCGGCCACGATTGCGTTGGCCGCCGCAGCATCGATCAAGCTCAGTCCTTGTACGGATCGAACTCGTTCTCGCCGGCCATGATTACGGCGAACGGCCGCAGCGTGTGCAGCACGCGGACGGTGCCCTCATGCTCGGCGAGCACGTCGGGCAGGCGGCGGTAGGCCTGCGGCGCTTCGTCGAGCCCGCCGCCCAGCAGCAGCACGCCTTTTTCCCGCAACCACGCCAGCATCTCGTCGTGGCGGACGCGCCCCGGCATGCGGATCTTCTTGCCGGTCGCCGGATCGCGCTGAAAGCGGCCGCGCGCCTCGGTGCGCGACATCACCCGGCCGGCACCGTGGATCGTGCTGTAGAGCGCCTCGCGCGATTGTTCGCTGTCGATGCCTTCCAGGATCACCGCGTCGTCGCCCATCGAGCCGCCGACGAAGCCGCGCTGGCCGGGGAACGCCGGGGTCGCGCCCTTGCGAACGACCCACAGCTTCCGGCCCAAGTGCTCCTCGCGCCAGGCGTAATTGTGATGATTATGCACCGCATCGGTGACGTTCGCGCCGAGAATCGAGCACACCCTGTCGACCACCCATTCGCGCCCGGCATAGGCGTAGGATCCGGCGAGCTCCATCGCGGCGAGATAGCGCCGGCCAAGCTCGGAATCCGCCCGCACCAGGGCGGGCGCGACGTCCATGCCGTCGCGGCCGCCGGCTTCTTTCAAATATTTGGTCGCGCTCTTGTGGCCGAGCCCGCGCGAGCCGAAATGCACGCCGATCCAGACGAACCCATCTTCGTCCTCGAACAGATCGACGTAATGGTTGCCGGAACCCACCGTGCCCAGCTGGTTGCGCGCCGTCGTTTTGAGATCCTGGACCGCGGCGGCGTTCCAGGCCTCCTCGTCGTCGAACAGCGGGTGCTCGACTTTTTCGGCATTGGCGCGGCCGAGCCCGAAGCTGACGTTCCCGGCGATGTCGCGGGCGATGGTGCCGACGCGGTCCTCGATCGCGGATTTTTGGACATCCAGGCGCGCCGCCAGATTGCCGCAGCCGATGTCGAAGCCGACGCCGGAAATCGAGACGTGGTCCTCGTAGGCGATCACGCCGCCGATCGGATGCGCGTAACCGAGATGCCCGTCCGCGCACAGCACCCCGCCGGCCACGCTGCCGACCTGCATGCAGCGATGCATTTGCGCCAGCGTGCGCTCGTCGTGGGTGCCGAAAATACGCGCCTGGGGCATGGGCTTGCCGCGATGTGACGTAGCTCGGATGGAGCGGCGCGAAGCGCTGCGTAATCCGGGACAAGCATCCCCGGATTACCCCCGGGCTACGGATCTATGCATTAACGGCCCGTTTACCACCACGGATCCGCTGCAGCTCGTTCCCGCAGGCCAGGCGGCGTTGCAAACACTCGAACGGCAGCAATGGGTTTTATGGTGAACGCTTTGTTAAGCGACTGCCGGTACCGTGCTGCTTGCCGGGTAACAGTCCGGTGCTCCTGTCGCGTCGGCATCATGATCGTTCGTCATTTCCTCCAGTGGGTGCGTACGGCCCCGGCCGCGGACCGGGCCGACGCCACCGGCGCATTGGCCCGCGCCTATCTTTACTCAGATCTGTCGCCCGACGACCGCATGGCCGCCGAGGGCGCCATGGTCATGTCGCTCGACGATCCCTCGCCCCTGGTGCGGCGCGCGCTGGCCGAAAACCTGGCCGCGTCGTCGGAGGCGCCGCCGGCCGTCATCCTCGCGCTCACCGGCGATCAGCCGGAGATCGCGAACCTCGTGCTCGAGCTTTCGCCCCTGCTGCTCGATGCCGATCTCGTGGAGCTGGTGGCGGCGAGCGACGAGGCAAACCAGGCGCCGATCGCGCGCCGGACCCGGCTGCCGCGCTCGGTCGCGGCGGCAATCGCCGAAGTCGGCTCGGCCGCAGCCTGCCTGATCCTGATCGAGAACCCCGCAGCCGAGATTGCCGCGTTCTCGCTCGGACGCATGGCCGAGCGATTCGGGCACCTCGCCGCGGTTCGCGAGGCATTGTTCGCGCGCGAGGATCTGCCGGCGCCCACGCGGCAAGCCTTGATGATCCAACTGTCGCAGGCGCTGGCGTCGTTCGTCGCGGAGCGGCGCTGGCTCGACGAGACCCGCGCCCGGCGCATCAGCCGCGAGGCCTGCGAGAAGGCGACGGTCACGCTCGCCGCCGCGTCCTCGGCCCGTGAGCTCGGGCCGTTGGTGCGGCACTTGCGGGAAAGCGACCAGCTCAATGCTGGGCTGATGCTGCGCATGCTCCTGTGCGGCAACCTCGTTTTGTTCGAGCAGGCGCTTGCCGAGCTTTCCGGGCTGCCGCCCGCGCGCGTCGCGGCGCTGGTGCATGACCGCCGCGGCGCCGGCGCGCGGGCGCTGTGCGAGCGGGCAGGATTGCCGGAATCGACATTGCCGGCGTTCACGGCTGCGATCGAGGCCCTGCACGAGCACGGCTTCATCGGCGATCCGGGCGGACCGGCGCAGCTCAAGCGCCGCATGATCGAACGCGTGCTCACGCGCTACCAGGACGCGGCCGCAACCGATATCGATCCGATCCTCACATTGTTGCGGCGCTTCGCGACCGAAGCCGCCCGCGAAGAGGCGCGGCTGTTCTGCCGGGAACTCGCCGCCGCGTGAGTTGTTTTGTCCAGCGGTTCCCGGACAAGGCGCGGCGCCCGGCGCTGCGCCGCGGATCCGGGGTCCAGGTCCAAATAAACCGCACACGAGGCCTCAATAACCGAACTGCTCGCGCAGGATGCGCTCGTCGAGGCTGTGGCCGGGGTCGAACAGCATGGGGATGGCGATGCCGTGATCCATCGAGACCTCGACGGTCCGCACCGAGCGGACCTCGTCGTGGTCGGCCACCGCGGCGGCCGGGCGCTTGTCGGGCTCCAGCACCTCGATGCTCACGCGGGCGCGGTCCGGCAGCAATGCGCCGCGCCAGCGCCGCGGGCGGAACGGGCTGATCGCGGTCAACGCCAGCAGCGGAGCGTTGATGGGAATCACCGGGCCCTGGACCGACAGATTGTACGCGGTCGATCCGGCGGGGGTGGCGACCAGGAGCCCGTCGGCGACGAGGTCCGCAAGCCGCTCCTTACCGTCGATGAGGATGCGCAGGCGCGCGGCCTGATAGGATTCGCGGAATACGGAAACTTCGTTGATGGCGCGATATTCATGCTCGCCGCCGCGCACGTCGCGGGCGCGCATGCGCAGCGGATGGATGACCGTGGGTTCCGCCGCGGCGATGCGCTCCCGCAAACCGTCCTCCTGATATTCGTTCATGAGGAAACCGACGGTGCCGCGATGCATGCCGTAGATCGGCTTGCCGGAGCTCATCAGCCGGTGCAGGGTCTGCAGCATGAAGCCGTCGCCGCCGAGCGGCACGATGACGTCGGCGCTCTCCGGCTCAACCTCGCCGTAGCGCGCGGACAGCCGGGCGCGGGCGCTCTGCGCCTCCGGGCTCGGACCCGCCACGAAGGCCAGCTTCTCGGTTCGGGCAGGAGTGCGGTTCATCGGTGCCAACGGTTCGCAGAGCGGCGCGGATCGGGACTTGCGCAAAGCCGGGAGTGACGACATGGATCGCGCGGTCTTCGTCTATACGACCTATCCATCCATTGTCGAGGCGGAGCAGGCCGGCCGCGCGATTGTCGAACGGCGGCTCGCGGCCTGCGTCAACATCCTGCCGGGCATGATTTCGCACTATTGGTGGCAGGGCGCGATCGAGCGCGCCGAGGAAGTGGTGATGATCATCAAGACGCGCGCCTCGCTCGCCGAGGCGGTGCGCGATGCGGTCAAGCAGATGCATTCGTATACGACGCCGGCGGTGCTGTTCCTGCCGCTCGAAGGCGGCGATCCCGCCTACCTGGATTGGCTCATGCAGGAGACGCGGGAAGGAGGAGCCTAGCCGCAAAGGCTAGCAACGCGACATACCTGGCTGTGAGCCGGCCGCGAGCGACTCCCTCCCCTTGAAAAGGGGAGGGATGGGGTGGGGATCGCGACCCCCTCCCGACGCGTTCCGAGCCAGCGGCGAGGACTGGATTTTCTCAAGGAGGTGAAGCGCGTCTGCTGCGGCGAAATTCAGTAGCTGATCTTGCCCTCGATCGCGGCGTTCAGGTCGGCGTATTCCTGGCACGCCGTGCCGCCGCAGATCGAACGGATCTTCTCGAGGAAGTCCCGGGCTTTCAGCAGATTGCCCTGCTCGACGTGCCACATCCCGTAATATTGCCAGGTGCGCACGTGGTTCGGGTCCGCCGCGAGCGCCTTCTCGTACCAGATCCGGGCGGCTTCATAATTGCCGAGCTTGCGATTGGCATAGCCGATGTAATTCGCGACCTCGGCGCTGTCGTCGTGACCGAGCGCCCGGAACGCGGCGATGGCCGCTTCGTACTTGCCGTCGAGCGCGAGCGCGCGCGCCGCGCGGTAGCCGTCGATGAACTCCTGCTCGGACTTCTTCTCGCGCTTCTTCTTTTGCGAGGCCTTGTCGGGATCCTGCTTGTCGGTCGAGGAGGGCGCCGGCGGCGGCTGCGGGCCGCGCGGCTCGGGATCGCCGGCCGCCAGCAAGGGTCCCGTCGAGACCGCAAGGCCGAACAGCAGCGCAGTACCGAGCATGGCGAGACGATGCGGATTTGCCAGCATGGCAGGTGTCCTCGTGTTCGTCGTTTCGTCGATCATAATACGTTCTCGGGGTCGCTTGGGCAAACGAGCCTCGCTCTCACGCGAGCGTGATGGAAAGCCAGCCGGCGTGAGCTGGTGCGCCTCGAATCTGAATATTCGCCGACCGGGTTCATTCATCCCGCCTTCATCTAGCTGAACGAAGCCGCGTGTGCGGCTTCACCGCCAGTTCAGCGCGGCCCGTGCATTCTTTTCGCAACGATCGGCCGGGCCGGCCGACGTCATCCGAACAACCGGCCCCGAAAGGAATACTCCCATGTTGAAGCAGATCGCTGCGGCGCTGCTTGCCGCCACCGTCATCGCCGCTCCGGCGTTTGCGGCCGACACCGGCGCTTCCAAGCCGCCGGTAGAGACCGGCAAGCCGGCCGCCGACGCCAAGGTGCAGCATCCGCGCCACGTCAGGCACCATATGCGCCACCACCGCCACGTCGCGCAGGTCCACGTCAAGCACGTGAAGCATGCCCACGCCGCCGGCGCGAAGAAAGCCGACAAGACGGCTGCGCCCAAGAGCCCGGGCCAAGCCGCAACCACGCCCGCGAGCAAGTAAGGCCTCGGGAGGGCTTGGCCTCAGCCGAGCCGGGTGAGGGGTTCTTCCGTCTTCTGTCGCCCCTCACCCGGTCCTCGCCTTCGGCTCGGACCACCCTGTTCCAAGGGGAAAACCGCGCGGGTGAGGCTTCGCGTCGTCTCGATCGCGAATGCCGGCCTGGCAAGCTCTGGCGTCTCGCGTAGGGCTTCCAGGCCGGCAAGTTTGCGGCGTTCTCTACGGGTTCAAGTGCACCCGCAATCCCGCATAGGCGATGAAGGGCTGGGCACGGAAGGAAAACACTTCCTCGTACCTCGTATTGAACAGATTCTGGACGCGGGCGTAGATCTGCGCGCCGGGCCAGACATCGTAGCTCACGGACGCATTCACGACGGTGTAGGCCGGCAGCGTGACGATCGGGGCGGGAAAGCTGCCGAAAAAGAAGTCCGGCATGTCGCTGTGGAGGACGATGCCGGCCGTCACGTGCAGCCTGTTGTCGAGCCAATGGGTGGTGACGTTGATGCTGCCTTTGTCCCTGGGCTGGCGGATTTCCGGTGTGCCGTCGGAGAGACGCGCGTCGGTGTGGGTGTAGGATGCCGCGATGGTCGCCCAGGCGACCGGATTGATCTTCACCGTCGCTTCGAGGCCCTGCCGGGGCGAGACGCCGGGCGCGTTGGTTTCCGTCGTGGTGGCGCCGGGGCCGATGGGAATCGGGATGATCTTATCGGTGAATTGCACGTTGAAGTAGGTCACGTCGGTCACGATCTTGCCGCCGAACCAGGTCTGTTCCCAGCCGGCGTCCCAGCCAAACGAGCTTTCCGGCCTCAGCTTGGGATTGCCGATGAAAAATCCGGGAAAAAAGCCGAACTGGTCGATGAGGGCCGGGCGCGTCACGCCGGTTCCGATCGAGCCGTGCAGGCGCGTGTCCGAGAACAGTTTTTGGGAAGCCGAGGTCCGCCACGTCGTGTCATCGCCGAACCCGGTATTGTTCTCGCGGCGAAGCGCTCCGGTCAGGGTCAAGGCCCAGGGCAGGTCGACCGTATATTCGCCGCCGATGCCTTTGCGAATGCGCACCGGGACGGTCAGGAAGGGCGACGGATTCTCGACGAGGGTCTCGCGCTGATGATCCGCGGCAATCGTGAGGGTCTGGTGCTCGCCGAAGAACGATTGCGGCACGTTGATCGTGCCCTTGTAGTCGTACGCGTCCCGGGTGCCGTGGGTCTGGAACAATCCGTCCTGGGCATCGAAGGAATCGATGCCGTCGCGGTACGAGGAGCCGCCGAGCTTCTGAACGAGCGCGCCGTCGAAGCTGGTCAAACTTCCTTGAATACGCCCTTGAAGACTATGGAAGCCGGTGAAGTCCTCGCCGAGCGGCGCGCCCGGAAGGCAGAGTCCGGGCGTTGACGTGCAGGCGAGCGTCGAGGGGACGGCGAAACCGACAAACGGTCCGAAGAACGGCTGCACGTCGATCGAGGTGACGCGGTTGACGTAGCGCATCGTGGCGTCGACGTTGAGGTCGGGCGTGAGATCCGCGCCCACGCGCGCGTTGAAATTGGTCCGGCGCGACCAATTGTCGAAATCGTCGAAGCGGGAGATGTTGTAGCCGGCGGTGGCTTCGCGATCGGCGTTCACCGAGGCGTAGAACGGACCGGAGGAGCCGCGCGCAGAGGCGGCGATCTCACGGGATCGCTCCATGCCGCCCTCGATCTTGACGTCGGCGGAAGGTTTCTGGCCGCGGCCGCTGATCGTTGTGATGGCGATCACGCCGGCGTTGGCGTCGGAGCCGTGGATGCCGGATTGCGGTCCGCGGATAATCTCGATGCGCTCGATGCCTTCCAGCGAGAAATCCGCGAAGTCGAACGCGCCGTCCTGCAGGTCGTTGACCTGCACGCCGTCGATCAGCACCAGCACGTGCTTGGCCTGCGAGCCGCGGATCGATACCTGCGTGAGCGCTCCGCGGCTGCCGGTCTGGCTCACTTCGACGCCCGGCACCGTGCGCAGCGCGTCGGGGACATTGTTATAGCCCTGCGCGCGCAGCTCCGCTCCGCGCAGAACGGTCGTGGCGGCGCCGACCTTGCCGACTTCGGTCGGTGCCTGATTGGCGTAGACGCTGATTTCGGGAAGTTCGACGCTCTGCGCCCGGGCCGTCGCTGCGCCCAAGGCCGCAAAAAGGCCGGATGCGAGAATAACGCTGCGTGCACCGCGAAGACCGAGCTTTGCCCGGAACGACAGGGTCGACATGACATGCCTCCGTCACGTTCGTGGATCGAACGAGTCGCGGAGGCGCGAGTCGCAAGACGCGCACCTGATCTCGAAATGAAATTCAGGACTTGAGCCAAGGTCGAGCCCCCGCGACGGTTTGCATGTCACCGCTGCGGAACGGCCGCCCCGTGCGCGCGCCCCGCACGCCGGAAGGGTGACTGGGCAGGCAGGTCTCCTGGCTTGCGGGTCGTCACCCTCGCTCCGCCTTCCCAGGCTCGCGCCCAGTGGCATCTGGAGGAGGGCTCACCGCCGACAGTTGCGGGGGCAGCTCCGGATTTGGCGCGCTGTTTCGCGCTGCACCGGATTCCCTCTTGGCCGGCCGAGGCCGGCACACCTGCACCAGATCGCAGAGTGGAATCGCTGGACGGGGTTTGTCAACTCGCGGCGCTTTGTGTCCCGGGCGCAGCGCCGAGGCGCAGCGCCTTGTCCGGGGAACGCTCGCATCATTCCGTCACAGCGATGGCTGCCACATCACCGGCACGAAATTGTAGCCCTTGCTCTCGCGGCCGATGTAGCCGGAGGCCGGGAACGGGAAATGATAGCCCTGCACCAGCATCCGGTCGGCGGCGGCGCGGTCGAGCAGCTTCTTGCGGGTGTCCACCGCCATGGTTCCGTCCATGTCGAAAACGCCTTGCCATTCCGGGTTCTTGGCAAATAGCGAGGGATGGAAACTGGTGTCGCTGAGGACCAGCATGCTGCCCTTTCCGGATGCGACCGCGAAGGCCGTGTGGCCGGGCGTGTGCCCATAGGCCGCGATCGAGGTGATGCCGGGCGCGACCTCCTGGCCCGGCGCATAGCGGCGCACGTCTTTGCCGATGTTGCCGAAAATCCGGCGCACGTTGAGGAAATTGCCTTTGAGTCCTTCCGGGGCCGTGCTCATCTTGGCGTCGTCCATCCAGAACGCCCATTCCGGCGCCGGCACCAGGATTTCGGCGTTGGGGAACACCAACTCGTTGTCCTTGGTCTTGACGCCGTTGATGTGATCCGGGTGGAAATGCGAGATCGCGATCATATCGACGCTCTTGGGGTCGATGCCGGCCGCGGCCAGATTGGCGGTCATCGTGCCGGCGGTCGGGGCGACCTGGCCGCCGGTGCCGGTGTCGAGCAGCACCAGCTTCGTTCCGGTATTCACCAGCAGCGGCGTGAACGGGATCGGCAATTTGTCCGTCGGCAGGAACGAGTCGGCCAGTATCTTTTGCACTGCCTCGAACGGTGCGTTGCGCACGAATTTTTCGTCGATCGGCCGATTCCAGATGCCATCGTAGACCGCGGTCATTTCGAACTCGCCGATCTTGTAGCGGTAAATGCCGGCCGCCTGCTTGCCGGCGGCCGGCGCATTGGCGGCGGCCGGCTTCGGCAGCACGGTCGCGGCGGCCGCCAGCATCGTACCGGCGAGAAGCGAGCGGCGAGTGATTTGCGTCATCGGGGGCAATCCTCCCGGTTCGATTGCGGGATGCCAAGCGATGTTGCCACCGCCCGTGCAGCGCGTGGCCTCAATACCTGGTGAACACCGGGACGGGAGGAAAAATTCGTTTGCCTCGAAGCTGTCATCGCCCGCGAATGCGGGCGATCCGGTACTCCCAGCAGCGGAAAGGTTCGTTCGAAGCCGATTGCCGGAGGCTTCTGGGTCGCCAGCTCGAGCCGGGCGATGACGACGGAGTGATTTCGTCGCTGCGCCGCATCCGGGAAACGCCGATTATCTTATTCCGCCGCCAGCTTCTGCGCCGCGCCCATCCGGGTCTTCACCACCACCTTGATCGCATCCTCGATGCGTTCGCGCGCGTATTTCAGCGCGGTCGGCAGATCCTCCAGCGCAAAGGTGTGGGTATGGATCTTGCGTGCGTCGAAGCGCTTTTGCGCGATCAGCGCGGCGGCGCGATGGGTCGCGCTCCTGCCCTCGCCACGGATGCCGTAGACATAAATGTTGTTGCGCACCAGGTGGGCCACGTCCACCAGCACCGGCTCGTGCGGAAACGCGGCGAGGCAGAGCTTGCCGCCGCGGCTGAGCATGCGCGCGGCGTCGTTGACCGCATCCGCCGCGCCGGAGCATTCCAGCACGTAATCGAGCCCGCGGCCGCCGGTGATCCGGCGCACGGTCTCGACCGCGTTCTCCTTGCGAATGTTGATGACATGGTCCGCGCCCAACTCGCGGCCGATCTCAAGGCGGTTGTCGCGGGTCCCGGTCAGGACCACGGGAGCGGCGCCCAATGCCTTGGCGACCGCAACCCCGAGCAGCCCGATCGGCCCGGGACCGAGGACCGCGACGCTTTCACCGGCGACGAGCCCGCCGAGCTCGGTCAGCCCGTACATCGCGGTGCCGGCGGTCACGATCAGGCACGCTTCCTCGTCCGAGACGGACTCCGGGATTGCGACCAGCGTGTTGATGTTGTTGACCTGGTATTCGCAGAAGCCACCGTCGGTGGTGAAGCCGTTGGCGCGGTGGCCCTTGTCGCGGTCGCCGTAGTTGAGCCCGTAATTGAGGCAGGCGGTATAGGAGCCTTCGCGGCAGCGCTTGCATTGGCCGCAGCCGGCATGGATCTCGACCGCGACGCGCTGGCCGATCGAGACCTCGTCGACGCCCGGACCGAGCGCGACGATGGTGCCCATATATTCGTGTCCCGGCGTGAAGTTCTGGTTGAACGGCAGGCCGCCCTGGATCATGGCCGGCGTGCCATGTGCGATGACTTCGAGGTCGGTGGCGCAGATCGCCACCGCGTCGATGCGCACCAGGACTTCGGCCCGGCGCGGCATCGGTACCGGCTTCTCTTTCAACGCGAGCTCGCCCGGATCGCCGAGTACCCAGGCCTTCATGCGCTCCGGGATCGGGAACTCGGCGCTGGTCTTCACGCCCGCAGAAGCCGTCATGGAACTCTCCTCGTGTCATTCCGGGGCGCGGGCGTCAGCGGGGTCCCCATCGCGCTTGCGCGATGGGGACCCCGACCGCGAACCCGGAACCCATGGACACCGAATTGCGAAACGTTGCACGGACTGTGCTCATGGATCCCGGGCTCCCTCGCTTCGCTCGGGCCCCGGGATGACGTGACGATTGACGGTTCACGAGTGCCGGCCGGCGCGGCTCGTCTCGTGCATGATCTCGAGCTGCATCTGCTGGATTTCGGCGAGCCGCTGCCATTGCCGCGAGATCAGGTGATCCATCTTCTCGTGCAGGTGCCGGATCTCGAGCTCCGCCTTGAGGTTGACGCGGTAATCGCTTTCCGACCGCAGCCGGTCCTTCGCTTCGAGGCGCTTCTGGCTCATCATGATGATGGGCGCCTGGATCGCGGCGAGGCACGACAGGATCAGGTTGAGCAAAATATAGGGATAGGGATCGAAGCGCTCGCCGCTCGGTACGGTCTGGTTGAATACGACCCACATCGCCAGCCAGACCCCGAAGATGATGATGAAGGTCCAGCTGCCGCCGAAGCTCGCGAGGTGATCGGACATGCGTTCGCCCAGGCTGCGCCGGTCCTCGAACTCGGCCTCGACGTTCTCGGCGATGGTGTCGTGCTTGGCGATGCTCTCCGCCACCTGGCGATCGAGCTGGGTGAACTCGCCGTGCTCGGCTTGCAGCAACTCCTCGACATAGAGCGCGCGATAGCGCGCGATTTCCGCCCGGCTGATCAGCGCCTCCGGTCCGAGCTCGGGGTGGTCCGCGCGGATGCGATCGGCCAGGCTCGGGCGCAGGGTCTCGAGCGAAACCAAGTCGCGGCGCGGCCGCTCTTTCCCGGTGATGGCGCAAACCGCCTTGTTGGCTTTTCGTTCGGTTGCGCCGGGCGCGCTCGCGCCGGTCTCGATGTGGGCCATGCGGCAACTCCTCGGCTCGAGCGATCGGGCTTTCCTCCTTGTATTGCGTCAGGGGAAATTCGGGCGCAAGCGCGTTTTGCCTTATCCGCTCCGCATTCGGTGACCGGAAAGCGGTGGGCCTCGACGGTCCACATCCGAGAGCTCGGCGATGCCCTGCAGGCGGGGCTTATCGGAGCGCGGCGATGGCCGTCAGCAGGCGAAAAGCCGTTTGCGGGAACGGCCGCCGCTGTACAATGGCACGATCCGCGACCCCGGTTCCTGCCGGAACGCAAGCCTGTGGGCCGAGGCGCGGCTGCGGTGACGGGTCCATGCCAACAGGCAAGCTTGCGATCCTCCCCCTGCTCTGGCTGGCGGTTCCGGCCTGCGTTTTTCTCCTCGCTTCGAGCGGCTCTCCCGCGTCGACCCATGTCATTGTCGAGCTCAAAGGGAAGGCCGGCGAGGCGACCTACAGCAGATGGCTATGCTACACGCGATTGATCGAAGCGGATTTCGGTCGGCCCAATGGATGCACTTGGGAGGAATACGCCGGCAACAATTGGCATCATTGGGAGCAGGGAGCCGCCCACCGGTTCGATTTTCCCGACGACGGCACCGTGCGATTCGTATCCGTGGACTTCGTTGGAGCCTTGCCCGAAATCAGCCTGATCGGCACCCCGAGGGGGCCGGGGCATATCGAATGGGAGTGTCCAAGGCCGCAAGGGAGCGTGCAGAAGTCCTCAATCGCCGACCGGGAGCCTGCGTGGGTGCGGCTGAGCGAGGATCTGAGCAGTCTCGTCTTCACCTGCGGGGTGTTGCATCCGGCTGCATATCCGCTCGCTCGATTGCAATACGCCTGGTATCGGCGCAATTGAGCCGTTTTCCGGAGACTTATTTCGAGAGATGACCGCTCGTGACCATGAGATCGATCCCGGGCAGATCCGGCGCGCGGGATTGTTCGGGCGCTGTGCGCCATTCCTGCTTGCCGCCGCGCTCGGTGGGTGCGCCAGCTATTCGACCGAGCCCTCGCCGGAAGCGCAGCGCGCCGCCTGGGAGGCTCGCAACCTCTATCCGCAGAGCTACCGGTCGGAGATCCTGGCGTACATGCGCAATTATCTCAACGATCCGCGCAATGTGCGGGACGCCTTGGTTTCCGAGCCCGAGCTCAAGCCGATGGGGCTCGGAAACCGCTACATCAGCTGCCTGCGCTATGGCCTGAGAAACGCGGCCGCCGCCAATCCGCCGGGCAGGGAGCACATCGTCATCTTCGTCGGGGGCAAGCTCGACGCGCTGCGGGACGCGAAGGACCAGTGCGCCGGCGCCGCCTATGCGGCGTTTCCCGAGCTCGAGCACCTGGGGCGCTAGCTCGTGAAGACTGCGTCTCGTAGGGTGGTTTGCGCGGAGCGAAACCCACCACGTTGGTGGGAGGGTGGGTCGCGCTTCGCTTGACCCGCCCTACGATGCTGCCTTGCCATGGGATGCTCGCGGACGCCTGAGCACGAGTAGAACGAGACGGGAGGAAAACATGGCACAACCGCGGCTCAAACATTTCGGCTGGGGTCGCGAAGGCGAGGGCATCACCCCGGAGGAGGAGGCTTTCGTCTGGTCACGGATCAAGGAGCGGTTCCGGATCGACGAATTCGCCGAGATCAAGCCGCCGCGGCTCGACGAAATCGAGCTGCACCCGCCGCGGGTGAGCCCGCCGGCTTCGCTCAGCGCCATCGCCTCGACCGAGCGCTACGACCGGGCCGCCCACACCTACGGCAAGTCCTATCCGGATTACGTGCGGGGGCTGCTCGGCGATTATGCCGCCGCGCCCGACGTCGTGGTCTATCCGCGCAATGAGCGCGACATTGCAGCCGTGCTCGACTGGGCGGACGCGGCGCAAGCCTCGGTCACGCCGTTCGGCGGCGGCTCGAGCGTGGTCGGCGGGGTCGAGCCCCGCATCGATGGGCTGGGCCGCTACCAGGCGGCCGTGACGTTGGATCTGCGCGACATGCATCGCGTCATCGAGGTCGACCGCACCTCCCGCGCCGCGCGCATCGAGGGGGGCGCCTTCGGTCCGGCGCTCGAGGCCGAGCTCAAGCCGCACGGGCTGACGCTGCGGCACTTTCCGCAAAGCTTCGAGTTCTCCACCCTCGGCGGCTGGATCGCCACCCGTTCCGGCGGACATTTCGCGACGCTGTACACCCACATCGACGATCTCGTGGAATCGCTGCGCGTCGTCACGCCGCGCGGCACGATCGAGACGCGGCGGCTGCCGGGCTCAGGAGCCGGCCCGAGCCCCGACCGGCTGCTGATCGGGTCCGAGGGCATTTTGGGCATCATCACCGAGGCCTGGGTGCGGCTGCAGGCCCGCCCGCATTTCCGCGCCGGCGGTGCGGTGCGGTTTGCGGATTTCTTCACTGCGGCGCGCGCGCTGCGCGCGATCGCGCAAGCCGGGCTCTATCCCGCGAACTGCCGCATCCTCGATCCGCAGGAGGCCTACAACACCGGCGCGGGCGACGGCAAAGCGGCCATCATGGTGCTGGCGTTCGAATCCGCCGATCATCCGGTCGAGCCGTGGATGGCGCGCGCGCTCGAATGCTGCCGCGACCAAGCGGGCGAATTCGAGCAAGCAGGGGCTCAGGACGCGCACCGGGAAGGGGCCGCCGGGCGCTGGCGCAACGCCTTCATCCGCATGCCCTATGCGCGCGAGCGCACGATCCAGCGCGGCATCATCGGCGACACGTTCGAGACCGCGATCACCTGGGAGCGCTTCGAGCGCTTCCACGACAGCGTCAAGGCGGCGACCGGGCAGGCGATCCGCGACGCGACCGGCCACGAGGGCCAGGTCACCTGCCGGTTCACCCACGTCTATCCGGACGGGCCGGCGCCGTATTTCACCTTCCATGCGGCCGGCCGCCACGGCGCGCTGATCGAGCAATGGCACGCGATCAAGTCCGCGGGCCTCGACGCGGTGATCGCCGGCGGCGGCACCGTGACCCACCACCACGCGGTCGGGCGCGACCACCGGCCGTGGTACGACCGCCAGCGCC
>Ga0153941_1000033_pt1 | contig 100412 bp, 80 predicted proteins | sample TSNJ025MetaG_FD_104733 | JGI IMG/M metagenome (GOLD analysis project Ga0153941, IMG submission 104733) | Attine ant fungus gardens microbial communities from New Jersey, USA - TSNJ025 MetaG | ecosystem: Host-associated > Fungi > Mycelium > Unclassified | place: USA: New Jersey, Brendan T. Byrne...
GAAGGACAGGCTGGCGCCTTACGCCCGTCTCGACATGCGTGTCGAATACAGGATTGACGAGACGTTCAGCGTGTACGCCAGAGCTGAGAACCTGACCGATGCGAATTATCAGGAGGTGCTGAACTATGGCACGCCTGGAAGATCAATCTATGGCGGTGTTCGTGCAACGTGGTAATAGTGATATCTCTGTAAGATAAAATATTGCTACGCGTTAAAAATTATAGCCAGAGAGTCGCGCTATCTGGCTATAATTCTATATAGTATGAATTTATATCGTTATAATTGATGAATAATTATGAATAGTTGAAAAATGAGATAGATAAATCTAGTAGAACAATTTTCTTTTATAACGCTATAATGTCGCAATGCCTGATTCTTAAAGCCAAGCTGACCAATTCTTGCCATAACTTTTATCCAATAACCTGCCCGTTATCTTTGACCCGAAATGCCGGATATCCGGAACAACGATCAACGAGGGAGGTCGCATGCGCGAGCGCTTTGCGCTGTCGGAATGCTTTCACGACAATAACGGCACCAAGAATAACAACAGACAGATAAAGGCCTATCGATATCCAGACAGAATTATCAGGTTTCTGACCTCGTTGGCGGGAGGAATAGGTCTCGGCTTCTGTCTGAGCATCTCGCCAGCAAGTGCGACATTGGAATCTGGCAGTATCGTCAGTGAGCGCACCGAGAACCTGGGCGGAGATACTACTCCCGCAACCGGACAAATGACCGTGCAGGACAATCAGGATGCATGGTCAAAGGCGCTTGAAGCGATTCGGGCCAATCTGCCACCGGAAATAATGCCACCGATGGTGTTTTCTGACCTGACGTCGGGTTTGCGCGCTGCGACGGATCCGAATGAAGTTCTGGCATTCGATGATCGGCGCGTGCCGCGTTGGCTCATGGAAACCATATTGCATGCGGCCGAAGTCACGGAAACAGATCCGGTTTATCTGATGGCGCTGGCGGATAAGGAATCGAGTTTTTCCTGGTCTGCAAAAGCAGGTACGTCAACTGCCAGTGGTCTGTTCCAGTTCCTTAATGGCACATGGCTGGAGATGATCCGCGAATTCGGACCAGACCACAATCTCAATGCGGAAGCCGAAGCGATAGAGGTCAACAAGGGTAAACTGTCTATCAAGGACCCGAAGGAAAATCGCCGCATTCTGGATTTACGCAATAATCCATATGTCGCCTCGCTGATGGCGGCCGAAATGCTGAAGCGCGATCGCATAAAAGTTGAGAAACGTCTGGGTCGGGAAATATCACGCTCGGAGTTCTATCTGGCCCATTTCCTCGGTGCGGGCAGTGCATCGAAGCTCATGCAGGTAAGTGCTGAACGCCCAGGTAGCGCGGCAACGAAGTTGTTCCCTAAAGCAGCTAAGGCCAACCGTACATTGTTCACGAAGCGGGAAGGGCGCAAAGCCCGCTCCCTCAGTGCTGCGGAGTTCCATCAGCGTGTTGGATCAATGATGGATCAGCGAATTGCCCGTTATGAGCGGGTTGCAGAATATGTTGCGGAAAAGCGCTGACTCTTGCTGAAGGATGCGGAGAAAAGCAAGCGTCTTGATGTCTCCGAAGCTCAGGCTATATGCTTATAGTGTCGTGCGATTTTTATGAATTGCACGATACTATAAACTTCATATGCCGCATCGTTCTTCGCAGAAAACCTGTTCCCACTTTTCTGTACGATATTTCAATGCAAATATCTGTTCAGATATTTTTGCAGTTATTGAAATAACTTTTCAAAAAGAATCCTGCACTATAGAGAAAAAGAAACGAATCGCGTTTATATTCCTTCGCTTCCGGGAATTTTTGATGACCTTTCAGCTTGTCCAGATATCGTGTCGCATATTCTCAAACCGTACCCGTCATTCTGTACTGCGCGTGACTGTTTCATCTATGATTTCAGGTGTAGCAGGCCTGTTTGGGATTCTCGTTCCGTTAGCGGCTTCTGCTCAGACCATTACATGGAACGGTCTGGGCTTCCTCTACGATAACGGAGTGAATTCCTTTAGCTGGGCCAATGCCGTCAGTTCTGATGGGACGGTGGTCGTAGGGTTTGGTGCAAATTCTTCAAACAATAACGAAGCGTTTCGCTGGACACTTTCCACCGGAATGCAGGGACTTGGATATATCGACGGCGGTGGTCCGTCTCCCTTCAGCATCGCCAGTGCTGCCAGTGCGAATGGGGCTGTGATTGTAGGAGAAAGCACGAACAGCCTGGGCGATTACGAAGCATTTCGCTGGACTTCCGCTGCGGGGATGCAGGGTCTCGGCTTTTTCAGTGGCGCACCATTCAATTCCAGCAGAGCATTGGGTGTAAGTGCCGACGGTAGTGTCATTGTAGGGTATGGCAGAAATGCCCTGAACTATGATGAAGCCGCTCGTTGGACTTCTGCAGGGATACAGGGGCTTGGCGTTCTCAATACCAGTGTGCCGGGCCGCTACAGTGTTGCCCGAGGTGTCAGCGCCGACGGGGCGGTAGTTGTCGGGCAAAGCCTGAATGCCCTGAGTCAGACCGAAGCATTTCGCTGGACGTCGGCCACGGGGATAGAGGGGCTCGGTTTCATCGGCAATGGCGGGCCGTCTCCGGACAGTTCTGCCATAGGTATCAGTGCCGATGGGACAGTGGTCGTGGGCCAAAGCAGCATAGCCGGAGGATTCGAAGCGTTCCGCTGGACGTCTGCCACCGGGATGCAGGGTCTCGGTCACATCAATGGTGGTGGGACGATATTTCCCTTTGGTCTTGCCAATGCCGCCAATAGCGACGGAACGGTAATCGTAGGGCAAAGCAGCAATGCTGCAGATGAAATAGAAGCATTTCGCTGGACGCCCGAAACCGGAATGCTCTCCATCAAGGGTATTCTGACCGAAAATGGAGTTAACCTTGGATCATGGCAGCTGGTCGACGCAACTTCGATTTCTGCAAATGGCCAGGTTATCGTTGGTTATGGAGAGAATCCGGGCGGCCAATATGAAGGCTGGATTGTGCGCATCATTCCACCCGAAGTACCAGGAGTGCCGGAACAACCCCTGCCTCCGGAAATCCCTCCCGGCTTTCTGATTTTTGATGAACTATCGGCTTCGGTCGCTGATATGCGTCAGGTCATCGTAAGTGGCTTGACGACCACGCAGGGAGTATTGGCGGACCAGATCTTTATTGCCCGGGATCAATGTGCTCCTGACAAGCCATGGGACGAGACTGGTAAACGTTTTTGTGCCTTCGCCACAGGAACGGCAGAGTTCTGGACCAACGACGCTGCCCGGGGACGCGGCTCGGCTGGCCTTGCGATGCGGGTAGCTCCTGGCTTGAGTGTCGGAGTGAGCACCTTTGTCGGTCGTGGTGACTTTGATCTGCGTCTCGGCGGCAGGAATCAGGTTGATAGTTATGGTGGCAGTCTGTTCGCAAGCTATGCCGCTGCACCGGAAGGATTGAGATTGTTCGGGGCAATCACTGCCGGTCACCTTGATTATGACATCACCCGCAATACTCAGAACGGCTTGACCTCGGTGGTCAGCTCCAAAGGCAAGGCCGATGGCGACACCCTGGGCGGATTGGCCAGGATCGGCTGGGCTTTCAGGGTTCTCGATCGGGCTACGGTAACACCGTTTGCGGAGTTCGCCTGGGCCCGGGCAACGATCAGCGCCTACAGCGAAGCCGGCGGTCCGTTTCCTATCGCCTATCGCGGCCGTTCCGTTCGCGAAGTCGATGTTCGGTTAGGTGGTGAAGTGCGTTATGCCGTGACTGACACGTTCGAGATCAACGGCGCGGCCTCCTGGGTTCATCGGGTGTCGGGGAAGGTCGGCAAAGTGACGGGTGAATTGATAGGCCTGTTTGAGATCGACAGCATTTCCCCAAATTTACCGACGGATTGGGCAGAGTTATCGGTTGGTGGCAGCTATCGCATGACCGACAGCCTTCGTCTGTCCGGCGAGGTCAGTACTGCCATCGGTCGTAGTAATCGCCCCGCTGCCGCTCTCAGGATCGGTGTCTCGGCTTTGTTCTGAGCCTGTGCTGTCGATTGACGCAGCGGACGGCAGCAGCGAAAGACGCATAGATCAAATTATGCCGGGACCATCTTTCTGAGCGATGTTTTATTTCCCTGACACCATTTCACGAGGTGGCTCCTCCCCACCATCGTCCTGCAACTCGTCGCCGATAACGGGCTCGTAAACTGCATTTTCCTCTTCAGCTTTTTCCAGGGGCTCTGCGCGTGGATTTAACGGAGCCGTTGCCGGGCTGGTCGGAGTAATGATCACGAAGCCGCCGCCCGTGGGTTCACGATGGCGATGCCTGATACGCCAAAGGACGAACAGGGACAGTAACAGCGCGGCGCAGCCTGCATAGAGGAACAGACCCCAGGGAGCTATCTCTTTCATGAAATAGGCGGCCGGTGTTGGCCCGATCGCCATGCCGATTGCCCAGAGCATTAACAAGCCGCTTACTGACGGGACGATCTCCTCCGCGGGAACCACGTCGCAGACATGAGCGACACAAACGGCGTAAATGCATAATGCGACGCCGCCCCACAGGCAGACCGATGCAAGAATCAGCCAGGTTGAACCATAGATGCTTGCGGCAATGATCAACGCGCATACCAGAAACGTCATTGCGCCGAGGCCGGCTATCACGAGGCGACGATCGAACCGGTCCGAGATCATGCCGAGGGGCCATTGCATGAGCAGGCTGCCACCCTGAATTGCGAACAGAAGGGTCGCCGCCATCTGATCGCTCATGCCCAGTCTGACACCAAAAACCGTTGTCAGATTCATAACCGGCCCATTCATGATGCCGACCACGAAAGCGCCGACTGCTGCCGATGGTGCAAGGGTAAAAATCCGCCGAAGGTTGATTCGAACACTGTTAGGCATCGGCGGTTCGGTGGTGTTGGCGGCGCAGACCGGGAGTAGCGACAGGCTCAGCATGGCGGCGACCGCCATGAACAGGCCGTCGCCCTGTATGTGGCCAAGGCCGATACCCAATGGTGAAATGACCAGCGCGATCTTGGTGCAGATCATATAGAAAGAAAGAACCCGGCCACGATTGCCCGAATTGGCGCAGGCGCTTGTCCAGCTGTCGGATACGGTGAACAAACCGGCCATTGAGATGCCGGACAGCGCACGCAATGCAATCCATTCAGCCGGGCTAGATGAGCGCGAAAAGACCAGCGCAACCACGGCGGAAATTGCTGCAAGGCTTGCGAATGCACGTATGTGTCCGACGTGCCGGACGAATAACGGCGTTAAAAGGCAGCCGATTGTGAAACCGATCCCATAGGCTGTCGCAACATTACCTATGGTAATGATGGACATGCCATCGGCTTGCATTCGCAAGGGCAGGAGCGCCTGCCAGAGTCCATTGGCCGCTTGCAGGATCGTCGCCGTCGCGGTGATCGTCCAAATCAATTTAAGAGTGGAAAGCAATGTTTAAATCTCATGCGCGAAGGGGCGATTGTAGCAAGCTGTAGTCTATCGATTATCTCATGGCAAAGCATGGCTTAAAAAATAAAAAATCTTGAGAATGTCGTGCGACGAAAGGCGGCAGAGCGCTGATTATCCTAAAAGCACCGCCGTCCCTCTGGAACAGGCGAGGGTTCCGCTCTATCAAATTCTCTGCCGTGAACTAAAGAATGATGGATAGGATAAAGTTGCGACGTAGATTTATCGTAACTCTCATGGAATTGTATAAAAATAATCTCATTGTGGGGGCTCAAAAAACATAAAGTGATACGATGCCCGAACGATACATATCATCCGCTCTAAGAAATAATCGCCGTCTTCCAACGATTCAAGGAACTTTGACAGGAGTTGAAGCAGCGATACATGACCGCATCTGGAACGCGATTTTAGATCGCAAACTGAGACCTGGCGCCAAGCTGCATGAAGATATGGTCGGCAACACCTTCGGCGTCAGTCGTACGATCGTTCGCAAGGTTTTCCTTATCATGGAGCAGGAAGGCATCATCTCACTGCCGCTCAATCGGGGAGCGTTCGTCGCTGTTCCGACTCCAGACGAAATCAAGCATCTGTTCGAGACGATGCGGCTTGTAATGCCGCATATCATGCGCAGTCTCGCCGTGACGCTTGACGATGAGATGAAAGCGAGACTGGAAACGCATTTCGAGACCGATCAGGAGCAGGATCAAAGGGTTTCCCGACGACTGGCCCATGAATATTTCATACTGCTTGCGGATGTGCACGGTAACCCGATAATTGCCGGGCTCGTTGAACGGATCGCTACGCGAACCAGCATGGCGCTGACGCTTTATCAGGATCAGATGTCAGACTGGCATCCGGCCGATTATGGTCGGCGCATCAACAAGGCCATCATGGCTGGCGATAGTGAAACAGCCATTAAAATCTTTTTCAGCAGCCTCGAAGAGCTAGAAAAGACGCTGCTGCTGGAAGGTCCGGACAGCACTTTCGATATCGGCTCGATTCTCTCTGCCGGTGAAGACACTGTCTATCCGAAGGCGCGCCGGTCGAGCAAGACGCGTACACGCCGTACTAAGGCTGAGCTCGAGGGAACGAAGAAAAAACGCTCTTTGGTCAGTTGAGTATTCATCCCATGAGTCGGGATGATTGTCGTTTAAATCCTGCGCGTTTTCGGATTGCCTGGAAGAACACTTTTCTCTGACAGACAGATGGGCATGATTCCGTTCGACATTATTGGAATCATGCCTTTTTTCGTGGATGCGGACCCATTTTTTCGGACTGGAGCAAGCTCTCTCGCCTTTCCCGAGAATGTCTGCTAGGAAATGCTGCAACTTCCGCCGCTGAGTTGCGGTTGCTCTGAGATGGGGCAAACACGGCCGATCAAGATCGTGTAAACTGGAAGCGGCGCGATTGAAGAGTATTTCAAATGCGCATCGAAAGCGATCCCAAGCTCGATTTCAAAGATGTTCTGATCCGCCCTAAGCGTTCGACTTTGGCGTCGCGTTCAAACGTCGATGTGATGCGGGAGTTCCGGTTCGTCCACACGGGAGCCGTATGGTCAGGCTTTCCCGTCATCGCCGCGAACATGGATGTCACGGGCACAATTCCGGTTGCGCGCGCCCTGTCCAGGTTCGGAGCCATGGCGGCTCTGCATAAATACTATCCTGCGGAACAGCTGATAGAATTCTTCAATTCGGAAGATTCCGGGAATACCTTCTATACGATCGGAACCAACGAATCCGACTGGGAGAAGTTCGAGATCGTCAGAAAGCAGGCTCCCGTCCGGCTGATCTGCCTTGATGTAGCCAACGGCTATACAGAAAAATTCGTAGACATGGTCGCCCATACCCGGGACAAGAATCCCGATTCGATCATCATGGCGGGTAACGTGGTGACCGGAGATATGACGGAAGCATTGGTTCTTGCCGGTGCGGATATCGTCAAGGTCGGCATTGGGCCCGGTTCGGTGTGTACCACCCGGAAAATGACCGGTGTCGGCTATCCACAACTGTCGGCGGTCATCGAATGTGCCGATGCGGCCCACGGTTTGAAGGGCCAGGTCTGTGCCGATGGCGGCTGCACCGTGCCGGGCGATATCGCCAAGGCATTTGGTGGTGGCGCGGATTTCGTCATGCTCGGCGGTATGTTGGCCGGACACGATGAATGCGAAGGTGAAATTCGCTATGAAGAACAAAACGGGGAGAAAGTCCCGGTTGCCATGACTTTCTACGGCATGTCCTCGGATACCGCGATGAAGAAATACGCCGGTGGCGTCGCTTCCTATCGTGCTTCCGAAGGCAAGACCGTCGAGGTTCCATATCGGGGGCCGATCGATGCCTCCATGCAGGACATCATGGGCGGAGTTCGCTCCATGATGACCTATATTGGCGCAACTTCCCTGAAAGAAGTCCCCAAGCGGACAACTTTCGTGATGGTGGGCGCCCAGTTGAATAATGTTTTTGGCGGGTAGAATTCCGGGATGGGCTTTGCGGAAAAGCAGGGCCCGGTTCAATTCCGCTCAGGAGCAGCCGTTGAAGCAGAAAACGGCTGCTGTTCCGATTGACGCTCAATAATTTCGCCGGCCCCTCTTGCCGGTGGCGTCGTTTCTGCCACACTGGCCTGGCTATGAACCGTATTGATAATCGTCTCAATCGCCGTGGTGACAGCAAGCGCACGCAGTCATTCACGGTTTTTGGTCTCGCCGCCGAGGCCGAGCCGCTGACCGCCGGTCTTTACGTTGTCGCAACGCCGATAGGGAATCTGAAGGATATTTCCTTCCGGGCTCTCAATGCTCTTGCCGCAGCGGATGCCGTGCTTGCCGAGGACACCAGGGTAACCAAGACGCTATTGGCGCATTATGGAATCACGACGCCTCTGGTTGCTTATCATGAGCATTCCAACTCCGCCGTGCGAGAGCGGATGCTGCTGCGCCTCAAGGAGGGACAGGTTCTGGCGCTTGTCTCCGATGCCGGTACGCCGCTCGTTTCCGATCCGGGTTACAAGCTGGTTCAGGCGGCGATCGAAGAAGGGCTGCCGGTCACGCCTATTCCCGGACCCTCGGCTATCTTGACGGCGCTCGTCGTTTCCGGATTGCCGAGCGACCGGTTTTTCTTCGAGGGCTTCCTGCCGCCAAAAAGTGCGGCACGCCGCTTCCGTCTGGCAGAAATCGGCCCCATCCCTGCGACCCTGATGCTTTTTGAATCCCCGCACCGCTTGCCTGACATGCTGAAGGATGCCGCCGATGTCCTGGGTGATCGCCCGGCGGTTGTCGCGCGCGAACTTACCAAGCTTTTCGAGACGGTCAGACGTGGAACATTAAGCAGCCTCGCTGCTCAGTTCGCGGTTGAGGGGCCGCCGAAAGGTGAGATCGTTGTCCTGATAGGGCAATCCGACAGGGCGGTGCCGGAGGACGAAAGTGCAGCCTTGATTGATGCCCGCCTGAGAGAAGAAATGAAAACCCGGTCGATCAAGGATGCGACGGCAATTGTCGCTGCGGAAACCGGACAACCGAAGCGAGAGGTTTATGGGCGGGCTCTGGCATTGGCGCGGCAGGAATCGCGATGAACGGTCACAAGAGGCGATCCGCCGAGTGCAGGCCCGCCGTCGCGCTCATAAGCTCGGCTATCTGGCGGAATTAATCGCGCTTCTGTTCCTGATGGCCAAAGGATACCGACCATTGGCATGGAGATTCTCCGCTGCGGGCGGCGAGATTGACCTTATCGTCCGGCGTGGCGACGTTATTGTCTTTGTCGAGGTGAAAGCGCGTAAAAATATGGAGAATGCGATTCTCTCCATCGATGGACGAAAACGGCATAGATTTTCCCGGGCCATGAATGCATGGCTCACGAGAAATCCCTGGGGGTGCGAACGCTCACTGCGCATTGATGCGGTTTACATTACCGGGTGGATACGGCCTCATCATCATGAAGGCGCTTTCGAACCGGCCCGGACGTCATTTTGAAAGAGGCGATATCCGGCTCCCGCCCCTTTTTCATAACCCTGACCATGTCAGCTTTTTCTGCCCGATACTCTAGCCTGATATCTCCAAATTGTGGCAGACTGCAACTTTGAAAAATAAAGGAACTTCAATGGCTCTCTCCGTTGCCGTGCAGATGGACACGATCAAAAATATCCGTATCGCCGGAGATTCGAGCTTTGCGTTGCTTCTTGAGGCGCAACGTCGTGGGCACACGCTGTTCCATTATACTCCTGACCGGCTCTCGATGCGCGGAAACGAAGTCGTCGCCGCAATTGAACCTCTGGTCGTGCGTGATGTTGCAGACGATCATTTTACTCTTGGAGCACCGCAACGCACCGACCTTTCGACACTTGACGTCGTGCTCCTTCGGCAGGATCCGCCCTTCGATCTTGCCTACATCACCACGACCCATATGCTTGAGCGCATTCACCCCAAGACGCTGGTCGTCAATGATCCGGTGCATGTACGCAATGCACCTGAAAAGATTTTCGTGATGTCCTTCCCGGACCTGATGCCGGAGACATTGGTTACCCGCGACCGCGAGGAAATAGAAGCTTTTCGCCGGGAGTTCGGCGATGTCGTGATGAAGCCGCTTTATGGCAACGGTGGCGCCGCGGTGTTCAAGGTCTCAAGGGAAGATCCGAACTTCGGTTCTCTGTTCGACCTGTTCTCCGTTACCTTCCGCGAACCGTGGGTGGTGCAGAAATTCCTGCCGAAAGTAAGCGAAGGCGACAAGCGTATCATTCTGGTCGATGGTGAAGCAATGGGAGCGATCAATCGCGTTCCGGCTGCCAATGATATCCGTTCCAATATGGTGCGGGGCGGTGCAGCACTTCCCACCGAACTGACTGCTCGCGAGCGGGAAATCTGTGAAGCGATTGGCCCGGCCTTGAAGGAAATGGGCCAGATATTCGTCGGTATCGATGTGATCGATGGTTACCTGACCGAGATCAATGTGACTTCTCCGACCGGCATCCGTGCCATCAAGAATTTCGGTGGCCCGAATCTTGCCGCTGCGATATGGGATGCCATCGAAACACGTATATCTGCTTCGTAGGGCTTTTATCCTCAGTCACATGCCAATGCAGCGATGATGCTGTTCAGAATGGCGAAGTTCTGTCGCGGCACAGCGATGCGCCTGTTGCCGCGTCGCTCCAGTAGTTTCTGGTCGATCAACTCATCGATACGATGGCTTGCGATTGCCTTGCCGCTCAGCTCGGCGTGGCGGACGATATCGATGCCCTCGCTCAGGCGAAGCCCCATGAGCAGATATTCGTCTCCCTGTGCCTCGGGTGCAAGGTATTCGGTTTCGATAATGCCATGGCCCTGTTTCTCAACAAGTTGCAGCCATTTCTCCGGTGACTTTTCGGTAACGGTTCCGATACGACCGCGAGGTGTCATCAGGCGCCCATGAGCACCCGCGCCTATCCCTGCATATTCGCCGTATCGCCAGTAAACGAGATTGTGCTGCGATTCCGCGCCGGGACGTGCGTGATTGGAAACCTCATAGGCCGGAAGTCCGGCAGCGGAACAAACTTCCTGCGTAATGTCGTAAAGGATTCGGGCGGTTTCATCATCCGGGATAGTGAGCTTCCCCGCCTGAAACAGCCGGTCGAACCATGTGTCCGGCTCTATGGTCAGTTGGTAGAGGGAGAGGTGCTCAACTGCATGATCAAGCGCCTGACGCAGCTCCGCCCGCCATGCATCCGGCTCGTGTCCGGGCCGGGCGTAGATCAGGTCAAAGGAGTATCTCTCGAAATGCGTGGCGGCGATCCTGACTGCCGCAAGGGCTTCTTCCGCAGTGTGCAGACGGCCCAGCCGTTTCAGGTCGGCATCATTGAGCGCCTGAACTCCTAACGAGACGCGGTTGACCCCGGCAAGGCGATAACCTTGAAAGCGGCTGGCCTCGACGCTGGTTGGGTTTGCTTCGAGGGTGATCTCGGCATCTCTGGCGATGCCCCAGGTGGAGGCAATTCCATCCAGAACGGCTGCAATGCTTGCAGGTTTCATCAGGGATGGTGTGCCGCCGCCGAAGAAGATGCTGGTCGCCTCACGCTTCTGGCCAAGCGCCGCCATATGCTCCATTTCGCGCTTCAGCGCAGCGACAAACCGCTCCTCGTCCACGGGTTGATGGCGGACATGACTGTTGAAATCGCAGTACGGGCATTTTGAGGCACAGAACGGCCAATGCGCGTAGATGCCGAAGCCGGCATCGCTGGTCGGATGATCGATCATGGAGTCGCTTATGGCAGGTTCACGGAGCGCTGTCATGATGCGAGACGGCCCTCGTGTTGCCCGGCTTTACTCTGCGTTCTGGAGGCACCCCTGAACGAACGCGACCAAAGCTCTTGCCCGGTGAGAAAGCGCCCGGGGCGGCTGTGTGTTCCAGTCTATTCCGTTCTTCTGTTCCGCATCCATCTCGCCGAAGGTTTCATTGAAACCGTCCGGCTGGAAGCAGGGGTCGTAACCAAACCCCTCGGGCCCGCGCGGAGGGAAGACGACTTTGCCAAACACCCGGCCTTCAAACAGCTCTTCATGTCCATCCGGCCAAGCGACAACCAGGGCGCAAGTGAAATGGGCGCTGTAATCGCTGGCGTGCCGGCGCTTCAATTCATGCTCGACCCTCGCCATGGCCGCAGCATAATCGCGGGGATTTCCGCACCAGTCAGCAGTGAAGAGCCCCGGGGAGCCATCCAGCGCATCGACACACAGGCCGGAATCGTCGGACAATGCGGGCAGGCCCGTCGCTTTGGCAGCAGCATGAGCCTTGATGGCCGCATTCTCAGAAAACATATATCCGTTTTCTACAGGCTCCGGCAGACCGAAATCCGCAGCCGAGCGCGCCGTCAATCCGAATGGCGCGAGGATTTGATTGATCTCGCGCAGCTTGCCTGCGTTATGGGTAGCTATGACGAGATCACCGCTCAGGCGACGCGGTTTCTGGTATGCTGCCGTCATGTGATGGTGTCTCCAAATCGGAAAGATTCAGGCGAGGGCTTTCTTCTGAAGCTCGACCAACTGAGCCGTTCCTTCTTTCGCCAGCTTCAGCAAAGCCAGGAATTCCTCTTCCGAGAAGGGTTTGCCTTCCGCTGTTCCCTGTATCTCTACCAGGCCGCCGGAGCCGGTGATGACGAAATTGGCATCCGTCTCGGCGGCGGAATCTTCAGCGTAATCAAGATCGAGAACCGGAGCGCCTTTGTAAATCCCGCAGGAAATGGCTGCAACATGCTCACGTAGCGGGTTGACCGAGATGATGGAACGGGATTGCATCCATGCAAAACAATCATTTAAGGCGATCCATGCGCCGGTGATGGAAGCGGTGCGGGTGCCGCCATCTGCTTGCAATACGTCACAATCGATCGTGATCTGCTTTTCGCCGATTGCAGGCAGATTGGTGACCGCACGCAAGGACCGGCCGATCAGGCGCTGAATTTCCTGGGTGCGCCCGGAAGGCTTGCCGCTGTTGACCTCACGGCGGGTGCGCTCATGGGTTGCGCGCGGCAGCATTGCATATTCCGCCGTGACCCATCCCTTTCCCGAGCCGCGCAGCCACGGGGGAGATTTTTCTTCAAGCGATGCGGTGCACAGAACCTTGGTTTCACCAAAAGATATCAGGCAGGAGCCTTCGGCATAACGGGCAACGTTCCGTTCAATGGAAACGGGACGCATCTGCTCGGGAGTTCTTTTGGAAGGGCGCATCACGCATCCGCCTTATGTAAGATGATAGTTGAATTAGCTCTTACGCCGTGCCGGATCATCGGGCAAGCTCCCCACTGGCAACATGATGTCTTTCCCACGGCCTGCCAAATCGAGAGTGAAGGGTTCTTTCCATCAGCTCTTGATGCTATCACTTGTCTATGAGGTCACTTCTTCTCTCGCGTATCGGGCTGATATCATGGCGGATTTGAACGAGCGCTCCCGCGAAATCTTCAAGCGGATCGTTGAAAGCTATCTCGCTACAGGCGAGCCGTTAGGATCGCGCAATCTGGCGCGGATATTACCGATATCGTTGTCACCGGCTTCGGTGCGCAATGTGATGTCTGATCTCGAAGCAGCTGGGCTGATATTTTCGCCACATACCAGCGCCGGGAGATTACCGACCGAAACCGGCTTGCGTTTCTTTGTCGATTCCATGTTGGAGATTGGAGATGTCTCCAGCGAAGAGCGTACGCGGATCGAAGCACAGATGCGGGCCGCCGCCTCCGGCCATACATTCGAAACGGCACTTGCCGAAGCCTCGATCCTTTTGTCCGGATTATCCCGGGGGGCGGGCGTCGTTGTAACGACCAAGGTCAATGCTCCGCTCAAACATATCGAGTTTGTAAGGCTCGATCCTGCTCGCGCCCTTGTCATCCTCGTCAGCGAAGATGGCACGATTGAAAACCGGATTCTCGATCTGCCGCGCGGACTACCCGCTTCTGCGCTGAACGAGGCAGCAAATTATCTCAATGCCAATATCCGCGGCAGGACTTTGACCGAGCTGCGGGCAGAAATGCAGGCGAGCCAGAGCGAGATTGAAAAGGAGCTGGATGCATTGACCGCCAAGCTGGTCAATGCAGGGCTGGCCACATCGGTCGATTCCCCCGGGGAGCGACAACTGATCGTCCGCGGGCAGGCCAACCTGCTGGAGGATCTGCACGCGGTTGAAGACCTCGAGCGCATCAGGCTGTTATTCGCTGACCTCGAGAGTAAGACCGACGTGATCGACCTTCTCTCCCGCGCGGAAGGCGGCGAGGGTGTCCGTATCTTCATCGGCTCGGAAAACAAGCTGTTTTCCCTGTCTGGTTCATCGCTGATCGCCGCACCATTCCGCGATTCCTCCCAGAAGATAGTCGGTGTTGTCGGCATCATCGGCCCGACCCGGTTGAACTACGCGCGGATCGTGCCGATGGTCGATTATACGGCGAACGTGGTGTCGCAGATTTTGCGCAAAGGTTAGGGCAGGCCATCATCCAAGCTTGACAATTTGGATGAATTAGAACAAAATAGGAACCTTATTTAAAGGCAAAAGGAGGCTTGGAGGAACAGGTTTTTTATTCAAGTAATTTTAATTTAATTAGCATGCTGATTTATATTTTTAAAGTAGAGAGATTTCATGAAAGACAATTTTGTTTCTGTGCGGCGGATGCCATTATTAGAAGAGACCTTTCCACCTTTATTTGGTGACCGGAAGCACAGCGGCCAATACAACTTACCGCCCGGATATGATTTCGATGACGACGGGGGAATCCTGGATTTAAGCCAGAATGTTCAGGACATGCTGGCGTTTCGGGATGATAATGTTTCAAGGGGCCTCAGAGAAGAGGAACGCTTTCAGTATCGCCCTAATAATAATGGTTGGGGATGAGAATATAGTGGCAATGTGCGGAGAGGTCCACTCCAATTTGAGGCATTGAAAGCCCAGGCTAAACTGAATAAAGAAAATCAAATATTTGATAATGGAACAGAAATAGATTCTTTAGGAGGGGATGTTGGTCTTAATACAGTGAAGACAAGCCTTCATGTTCCTGAAAACGAATATCTAAATGGACAAGCGAACGTAGAGGGCCCAAGAATCGGAGCATCTGGTCAAGGAAAAAGCGTGTACAAAATTATAGACGGTAACAAAGTTTCGGTAGGAGTTAGTGCAAAGGGGGATGTCGGGGCGTATCTTGGCGATGTCTCGGCGGAAGGTGAAGTTACTGTTCCGGTAACCTGGGTTGTAAACAGGATGAGAGCTCTCATGAAAGAATTTGGCGAGGATAAAGGACCCCGCCACGAATACGATTTGATATTAAACGGTAAAGGTTCTCTCGGTGTGGGAGCTGGTGGAGGCGGAGAGGTCCGTGCTGGAGATGTGGGTGACGGTATAATAGGATTTAGAATTGGCGGGAAGGCTGGCGCCGGTATCGTGCCCGGAGCTTCCTTTGGGGCAGGGTTTCGTCGAAGGGGAGATAAAACTATCGACATGCCTGTTCTACCGAGAGGCAAGGATGGTGTCTGGGACATAGACAAGAGTAAGCTTAAATAAAGTATCAAAGTAGAAACGGGGGTACATCGACCATGAGGACGAATATATTTATCATAGCTGTCTTGGCAAGTATTCTATCATTTCGTCCTGGCTGGGCTGAGAACCCAAATATAAGTGATGATGAAACGCAGCAGGCTCTGAGTCTGCTGCGCGATGGACCGGTAATGCGCCAGATGGGAGTAATCATACGGGAGGCTGTCCAGAAAGCGCCGCAAAACCGGGTCTTACGTTTTCTTGCCGAAACTCGACTGGCAGCGCAGGAACGTGACAAACGTCTGCTGGTCCTCCTGAAGTCTTTTGAGCCTCTGGCTTTGGCCGAGAAGCTTGATCAGCCACAGGAAATTGTCTCTAAGGATAGGTTGAGAGCCTTTATCTACGAGCTTGAAACAGCAAGAAGCAATGCGCTTGGCGGCAGAGATGATTTTCTGCAAATCTATGCAGATGAAACGGCGCGTGTTGAAAAAACGGTGCAGGAGTTCGGTCATTCTGAATTGATCAATAAATTCATGGCAGCATGGCACGAGCATAAGATCAAGATGGATCCACTTTTACACAAAACCATCGATAATATGCCGGGAATGTACGAAGTGGCTTTGGACCAGGCTCGGTTTCGCCTCGATAATTTCGATCAGATCACATCTCGTCCAGATGGTTTTGAGTTCGGCAGCCCGGAGGTTGAACAGGGTTTCTTGAAAAACCAGAACGCTATGGAGGCTCTGGGTGAGAAAGCAGTTGCCATTGAGTATGAGGCACAACAACTCTTGGCTTCATGGGATAAGAAGCAACGGGAATTATTTGGAATAGTCCCTTAATTTAAACGGATCGAGGGTGGAGAGTAACAGCTTCCATTCCTGCCCTTCTCCGACAGAACATATCTGCTCTTCGTGTTTGGCCAAGCACTTCGCTAGATAAACTGAGTTCGCGTTCATGTTCGGACGAAAGGACTGCAATCCTTCGATTCATGTCGCGACAGTGCTTGGGCGGTTGTTGCGGCTCAAGCTCGATATGCTTGGCACGCGATAAGGCGCGAATCCAGCAGCCGAGATGTTTGATCCAGACCATCAGCTTAGTTTTACACAATATCCCGCGTAAGCTCTGTCTAGGTGGGGAATAGCGTAAATGTAGGGATCATCACTATCGGTCGCGGCCCGCCAAAAATTTCTACCAAAGCCCGGCTCGCATCACCACGTGTAACGCAGTCCGACCTGCCCTGCGAACTGGCGATATTTATGGTCTCCGTATTGTGCGGATACATCAACCGAAAGATACAGATTCCTGGCGATCTCGCTTTTCAGGCCAACTTTGAGTTCGGCGATGTTCTTTGCGAGATTGGAACGCACCTTGTCGTCGTTCATGAATATCGCGTTTTCATGGCCGTTATGCCACCAGCTCGCTTCAAGAAATGGTTCTATGGTTTTGCCGCTTTCAGTTTTGAACTGGCCATAGAACCGGCCGCCGATGCGTGAAATCACGTTGCTGTCGCCGATCGAGCGAACGAGAGTTCCTCCGGTTTCAATGTGTCGGTCTGCCTTGTAATTGGTGTAGATGAGCTGTGCGAAGGGGTCGAGGAACCAGGAGGAGGTTTCTGTTTTTCGCAAGGGAAGGGAGTAGCCGGCTTCCAGTGAAGCAGACCAGGCGCGGGAATCGTACTTTTCTTTCGGCAATCCTCCACCGGTGATGGTGTTATCAAACCAGCCGTGCTGCACCCAGGCGTCAACATAAAAGCCGCCAACGTGTTCTTCATGCTGGAACCAAGTCGCATAGGCGCCTACTGAAAAACCGTCGACATCATTCGATGAGCCGTAGCTGCGCCCTCTTCTCGCGATGGTGTCGCCTGAGGCGCTTCCTTTGCCGAACATGACGCCAGCGCGGAACTGTCCATAGGTTTGGTTTGACCATCCGAACAAATCCATTCCTGCCTGGATAGCTGCGGTGTTGACTGTCGAGCGCAGGCTTTCTCCGGCTGAATATGTCGTGCGTCTGTTGCCATATACTCTTGCCCATGCCCCGCTGTTAAGCTTCCACCCGGTTACAGGATCAGTAATCGTCTGGTAGCCATCCAGGCGATCACGCAAGGAGTGGATGAACATGTTCTCGGCAGCTTCACGGTTCGCAAGATACGAGCCCGCTTCCGGACGGATCTGCTGAATCGGCGGCTCCGGATTTGAGGGGTTGGACGGGTTGGATGGGGGGGAAGAGTTAAAAGCCGAAGTCAGATACCAACTGTTGGATTGTCCGCCATTGCCGCCTCTTACCAGGCTGTAATCATAGGCGCCGATCGCAAGAGAGTTGTTCCCTGAGCGATATCCTGACGAAGAGGAGGATAAAGTGAATACTCCGCCACCCGTTGTTGCGCCATTGACGGCATCGACAACGAGAATTCCGGTATTCGTCTGGGAGCCGTTGCCGCCTTTGTTGACGACAACCAGATACGATACACCTGTTACAGCTCCGCCATTGATGATCAGTTTGTCCGTTGGAGAGCTATCCCCGTTCAGGACCGAACCGATGATAAAGGAACCGCTGTTTCCCGTCAGACCACCACTGATCGTCAATGTATTGCCGACGGCGGAGCCGGAAAGTTTTGCAATACCGGAATTGGTCAGATGCCCCAGGCTGAGATTGCTTGCCGCATTGCCTTCATAGCCGCTCAGAGTATTCAATGCGGCAATTGTGCCGTTATTGACGACATTTCCCGCGACAAGTCCGGTACCGGACAGAATACCCGCCGGTTCGATCTGTACATTACCCGCAACCAAGGCTGAGTTCATGGCGGAGTTGCCGACGACCAGTGCTCCGTTGGCGATGCTCGTCTGGCCGCTGAAACCGGAAAGAGCTGTGCCGATCAGCAATTGCGCAGCGCCATCCTTCACGAATAATCCGGTGCCGCTAACCGAATTCCCCAGCGTCCAGTTTGTCGAAGCAGTGGCGATAAAGGTGCCGTTGGCCGTCACGCTGCCGGTGCCGAGATGCGCTGCTGCACTTGCGCGAAGCACCGTGCCGGCAGCGATATCAAAGGTGCCGGAGAATGCGTTGTTCGACCCTGCCAGCGTGATATCTGCACTGTTGCGCGTCTCAACGATGCCCGAGCCGACAAGCGCTTTCTGCAGGGTTCCAATAGCCGGGGTTGCCAGAAGATTATCGAATGTCAGCCTGTCGCTGTTACCGGCCAGCGTGATCGACCCTGCTGAGCCGACACCTGCGGCATTGTTCATGATCAGTTGTGAGCCACCGCTGATGGTCACATTACCGGTATAACCGTTATTGGCTCCGTAGATCTGAACGACTGACGGATCGATGACGAGATTGCCGTTACCGAACAGGGTATTTGCCTGAACGCTACCTCCTGCCAAGTCTCCCGGTGTCCTCAGGGTATCAGAGATAGTCAGGGAGCCGTCGTTGAAAAGAAGCTGCGATCCCGCCTGCGTTGTGAGATTACCGATGGTTTCAGACGTGCCGCCGAGATCGACTGTCGCTGTGCCTGCAATCGATAACAGCGAAGTATTTCCAAGCGCCGAATCGGCGGCAAGACGCAGGGTCCCACCATTGACGATCGTCTGCCCGGTATAGGTATTGGCGGCTGACAGGGTCAGGGTACCGGCGCCGTTCTTGGTGAGGTCGGAACCGTTCCAGTTGGAGATGAACGGGCCTGTCTGGTCGGCGAGCACGACATCGACATTGAAGGTCTCGGCAGCGGCGAGGGTGAAGACACCGTTGCCCTGTGCCGGACCGGCGAGCCAGGTGAGGCCGAGGCCGATATTGTAGTCGGTGTTGCCGTTGGCCAACCCGCCGGACAGGGTGAGGTAATCGTGATTGCTTACCGCGCCGCCGAAATCGATCACGCTGAAGTCACCGGTGATGCCGCCTGTCGTGTGGATGATGGTGTACTGGGCCGCCGGCAGCTCGCTGGCCGATGCCGGTGGCGTGGCGCTGAAACCGTCGATGAACAGATTGCCGGCGAGACTGGCGGTCTGCGCTGTGATCGGCGTTGCTCCTCCGACGGAGATGTGCAGCTCCGAGCCGATTGCCTGCACGAAGCCGTTTGCGACGACGAGTTGCGCAGCGTCGCCGATATCGGTGATGGCGCCGGTGGCGGTTGTGTAGCCTGCGGCATTGAATGCGCCCGACTGGCTGAGCGCCAGGGTTCCGGCTGTTACGGTCACCGCGCCGACCGATGACCCGGCAGCGGAGAGGGTTGCCGTGCCAGCGGCTGTTTTCTCGATGGCTCCTGAGCCGGTGAGCTGGTTTGCCAGGGTGCCGTCAGCGGTGAAGTTGAGTTCGAGGGTGCCGTTGTCGGTGACTGCTCCGGTTCCCATCGCCGCGTCATTGGTGGCGATGAGACGACCGGCTGTAATGGTCGTGCCGCCGGTATAGGTGTTCGCCCCGGAGAGCGTCAGGTTGCTGGCCCCGGTCTTGACCAGACTTCCCGAGGTGCCGGAGATCGTCCCGGACACGGTGGTGTCGGCGGTATTGTTCACCGTCAGGACCGCTGAACCAAGGGCAATGGCACCCGCGCCGGAAAGGTTGTTTGCAGTCTGGTTGAAACCATTGAGGGCAAGGGTCGCACCGGAGGCGACCGTCACCGATGAACTTTGCGCAAAGGCGTCGGCAATTCCCGTCGACAGGGTGCCGCCATTGATCAGTGTTACGCCAGTATAGGTATTGGCGGCTGACAGGGTCAGGGTGCCGGCGCCGTTCTTGGTGAGGTCGGAACCATTCCAGCCGGAGATGAACGGGCCCGTCTGGTCGGCGAGCACGACATCGACATTGAAGGTCTCGGCAGCGGCGAGGGTGAAGACACCGTTGCCCTGTGCCGGACCGGCGAGCCAGGTGAGGCCGAGGCCGATATTGTAGTCGGTGTCGCCGTTGGCCAACCCGCCGGACAGGGTGAGGTAATCGTGATTGCTTACCGCAACGCCGAAATCGATTGCGCTGAAGTCGCCGGTGATGCCGCCTGTCGTGTGGATGATGGTGTACTGGGCCGCCGGCAGCTCGCTGGCCGATGCCGGTGGCGTGGCGGTAAAACCGTCGATGAACAGATTGCCGGCGAGACTGGCGGTCTGCGCCGTGATCGGTGTTGCTCCTCCGACGGAGATGTGCAGTTCCGAGCCGATTGCCTGCACGAAGCCGTTTGCGACGACGAGTTGCGCGGCGTCACCGATATCGGTGATGGCGCCGGTGGCGGTTGTGTAGCTTGCGGCGTTGAATGTGCCCGACTGGTTGAGCGCCAGGGTTCCGGCTGTTACGGTCACAGCGCCGACCGATGACCCGGCAGCGGTGAGGGTTGCCGTGCCAGCGGCTGTTTTCTCAAGGGCTCCTGAGCCGGTGAGCTGGTTTGCCAGGGTGCCGTCAGCGGTGAAGTTGAGTTCGAGGGTGCCGTTGTCGGTGACTGCTCCGGTTCCCATCGCCTCGTCATTGGTAGCGATCAGGCGACCGGCTGCAATGGTCGTGCCACCAGTATACGAACTCATACCCGACAGCGTCAGGGTGCCGCTGCTTATCGTAAGAGAGCCACTGCCTTGGACAGAACCGGAATATAAGCCGTTCGCGGTAGTAATTGTAAGGGCTTGTCCCCCGAGATAAACACTGCCCTCACCGGTCAGATTGATGATCGATGCCCCGCTTGTCGTTGTGGAGATGTCGAACTCGCTGCCGGCTTCCAGATTGATCGTCTGTGATTGTGAGATTTGTCCTGCACCCGAAAGCGAGAGAATTGAACCACCCGATATGGACGTGCTGCCGCTATAGGTATTGATACCGCTTAGAACGAGCACACCACTTGTCAGATTGAGACCACCACTGCCGGAAATATTTCCCGAAAAGGTGTGGCGGGCATGGTCAATGGTCAGGGTCTGGCTGCCCAGAATGACAATTCCCGCACCCGAAAGGCTTTGAATGGTCGCTCCGCTTGCGGTTCCCGAAATATCGAAAATTGTGCCGCCGCTGACATGAACGGCTTCAGATGTCTCGATCTGTCCCAGACCTTCGAGGGCAAGCGTTCCTCCAAGAATTATAGTCTGGCCGGTATAGGTATTGATACCGGCAAGCGATAATGTTCCCGTGCCCGTCTTGATGAAGATATCGCCGTTGCCGCTGATTGCCTGGAAAATGGTGGTATCGAAACCGTTGGTGTCCACGGCCCCGCCTGCACCAATGATATTGATATTCCTGTTCTGGTCGAGATCGAATGATGCTCCGAGCCTGAGCGAGCCTCCATCGAGTATCAGGCCGCCGGTCGTCTGGCCCAGATTGTCGTCCCCGGATATCTGAACTGTTGAACCACTGACTGTCGTACCGCCGCTATAGGTATTGGCTCCATTGAGAACGATGGTGCCTCCACCAATGATCAGCAATTCGTTGCCGAGCCCGTCTATGATCGGTGCGTTGATCGTTGCATTTATGCCGGACTCGATATTCAGAGTGCCACCGGTTGCAACATTCAGCGACAATGCTCCGTTCCCTGGGCCTGTGGGGCTGAGCGTGTAGCCATCAGTGATGAACTGCAGAGTATCGAACCCCTGGGTTCCCTCGATTTGGACCGCTCCACCGGCCGCACCGGCAAAGACGCCGACCGATTGCCCCCATGTTCCGTTGATGGTGCCGCCTTCATTGGTCCAGTTTGTGCTGATACTGTTCCAGATGCCGGGACCGCCGGTGCCCTGCGGCTGGCCGCTCGGGGCTGTGCTGGTACCGTCCCAGAATTGCAGCACCTGGCCTTCTGCAAGCACGATCAGATTGACCTGGCCATTGATGCTGGTATCGACCGCGACATTGCTGATGACAAAGCCGGGCCGTCCGGATGTATAGATTTCGTTCTCGAACGCTCCGGCCAGAGTGCCGCCATAGTTAAACAGACGATAGACACCGGCTGCACTGATGGTTGCATCCAGTGTTCCGCCAAGCGTGAGACTGCCGATGACGTCAATACGGTCATTGAGAACGAATTCAGTGCTTGCGAAGGGGTCGGTCAGGCGGAACCGGGTGGTCGCGCCTGAATTAAGCGTCAAAGATCCGACCGTCAGTACGCCGAAATTATTGCTGCCGGGAGCCAGCACGCCGTCGACCGTCACCGCTCCGGCAATTGAGCCGCTGCCTCGCAAAGTGCCTCCGGATGCGACATGCACAGTACTCGTGCCTGTTGCGCTCCCGGTTTCATTGTCGACAATCAGGGTTCCGCCGAAGACCGTAGTTGTTCCGCCATAGGTGCTTGGCTGATAGAACGTTGTCGTTCCATTATAGAAGTTGACCTGACCATCGCCGGTGATCAAGCTCGAGAACAGATAATCCCCACTCGTGTCATTATGGTTGAATACAATTCTCCCGTCACCTGGCCTCAGCAGGAGATTGCCGGCATTCAACGAGCCGGGTGCAGTGGGGGTTGCCAGGGAATCAGCGCCTATATTGATCGTACCTGTCGAGCCTGCCTCTTCGGCGACACGCACGTTGCTGCCGGTGACAACTGCTCCATCGGTAATTGTCAGACTTCCGGTACCGGCAAATCCAACAAACAGATTTGTCGGCGCGTTCCACCTGGTATCGGTGCCGCTGACAGTAATGAGACCGTTCGAACCTGCCTGATTTCCTATGAAGGCGAAGCCACCGTTGATAACCTGGCCACCGTTCGTGATGGTTAGTTCACCGGTGCCACCATCGCCGACGATAAGATTTCCTCCGATGCTCCATCGGGAGCCTGGGCCGCTGATCGTAGCTGTTCCGTTGCCGGTTGAGCTTTCTCCCAGGGTTGCGTTGCCCCCGGTAGCTGCCAGACCGCCGCTCTCGACCAGTAATGTGCCTTCACCCGCCTGGCCGACAAACAGGGAATTGAATGTGTCGAGCTGGGAACCCGCCCCTGTGATTGTCACCATGCCGATCGAATTGGCTTGGAATCCGATATGGCCGAACTGGTTGCTGTCGACCAGAGCTCCACCGCTGATCGTCAAAGTGCCGTTACCGGAAAACCCGATGTAAACATCATTCTCTATAGCAAGAAGACTATCGGTGCCATCGACGGTAACGTTTCCGGTCGATCCTGCAAGCTGGCCGATATAGCCCAGGTTCCCGGATATGGCTCTGCCCTGAATGATCAGCTGGCCGTTGGTGTCGAACCCCACGGAAACATCGCCGATAGTAAAGTTCTGCCCTGTTGTGATGACCGGAAAGGTTGACGGTGCGTATGGTGTCGCGCCAATGAAGATTGTGCTTCCGGCGGGAGGTGAGGCGCCCGACGCCCAGTTCTGTCCGTCTGACCAGTTCGTGGTGCCCGCTCCTCCTGTCCAGGTCTCCTGTGCGAAAGCTTTTTCTCCGGGGAAGTTTGAAGAATATAGATATACAAAGCAAAATAAAATTAACTTTGAACTCAAAAGAGATCTATGAGAGGTGTCAAGCAGCAAATTGTTTATTCTTTTTCTCATTTATATAGGCCGGCATCAAGTTTGTGTTTTGTATTTTTATGTAAATTAGTCGTATTTCTGTTGTTTTTGATATTTATTCTATAAATTGAGAAAGAGATTGTCATTTCGTACCGCTCACTTCCTTTGTCGGACGCCTGCCAAGAGGCGTTCAATGAAAATATGTCACCGACGAAATATGGCGAATAAAAAAGAGAATCATACATAAGTATAATGATCAAAAGAATAGTATGCTTTTTTATTTGTGAGAGTAATAATTTTTTATTTTGTTATTGGTTTGTTCTTGTTTTCTTGATTTATAAAAGAGCATGTCCATCAGTTATTTGTTTATGTTGAACCAGATCAAAAAGATTTGAGTGGTGATCCGGTCGAGCCAGCTTGCACTGTTCCGTCATTCATCCAAAAAATACATCGGATGGGGAACATCTACCGGCTGTCATCGTTCGACTTTCGTCAGGAGGACATCCATATGAAGACAGAACCCCGAGATGAACATCGCTGGCTGGACCAGCTTGTCGGTGAATGGACATATGAGGCCGATTTTGCGATAGGGCCAAATCAGCCAAGGCAGAAATCAAAGGGCACCGAAGATGTTCATTCGCTCGGTGGACTTTGGGTCATCGCAAAAGGCGAAGGAGAAATGCCAAGCGGCGGGATAGCGAAAACAGTCATGACGCTTGGTTTCGATACTTACCGGAACACCTATGTCGGTACGTGGGTTGGCTCAATGATGGCCTATCTCTGGACCTACAATGGAACAATGGATTCAACCGGAACGATCTTGACGCTGGAAGCAGAGGGGCCGAGTTTTTTCAAAGAAGGAAAGACGGCAAAATATCGTGATATGATATTGCTGAAGGGCGATGGCGTTCGATTGCTGACATCTTTCGCTTTGGGTGACGATGGAAAATGGAGGGAGTTCATGACAACGACTTACAATAGGAAACTGAACTATAACTGAGGTATTTACCAACTCAAGATATGGCCTGCCCTCAATTGAGCTGGAGGCACCTTGCAAATATCTGTCATGTGAATAGTGTCATAACGGGCTGGCAGGGTGGTAACGTGAATATGCTCAGGATAGATCTCAATTCGGATATCGGAGAGGGGTTTGGTCCCTATAGATGCGGCGATGATGAAGCCATGCTTTCCATCGTTTCATCTGCCAATGTCGCTTGCGGACTTCATGCCGGTGATCCCGAGATAATGGCCAGGACCTTCAGCGAAGCAGCCAGGCGCGGGGTTGCCGTTGGCGCCCATCCGGGCTTTCCCGATCTCTGGGGCTTTGGCCGCAGAAGAATACCTTTTACGGTTGGGGAAATTGAGCGTCTGGTTGCCTATCAGACAGGTGCGGCGCAGGGGCTCGCCCATTATGCGGGACACAGGATCACCTATGTGAAGGTTCATGGCGCGCTCAGCAATATTGCAGAAACAGAGGCGCCTGTCGCCGAGGCTATCGTGCGTGCCGTCAAAGCCGTCGATCCTTCGTTGATGCTGTTGGTAATCGCTCGCAGCGAACTGGTGGTCGCTGCCGAGCGTGCTGGCATTCGTTGGGCCGCAGAGGTTTTCGCCGATCGGGGTTATGACGACGATGGCAGGCTGATCGCTCGCGGATTGCCCGGCGCGTTTGTAACCGATCCGGTGGAGGCCGCCGACCGGGCCCTTGCCATGGTCGATGCAGGGGCTCTCATAACCGCTGGTGGCCTTTATCTTGAAACGCCTGTTTCATCAGTCTGCGTTCACGGCGATACAGCTCACGCGGTCGATATGGCGAGGTGCGTGCGCGAGCGCCTCGAAGCGGGAGGATATGTCATTGCGCCCTTCTCAGTCTGATATCCATGCCGGATGAGCCCAGATATCTCGATGCTGGCGAAACTGCACTCGTTGTCGAGTTCGGGATAACGACCGATCCCGATTTGAGTGAACGGGTTCTTGATCTGGACCACGCTCTGGCGGCGCGGTCGGTGGCTGGAATAAGCGAGACTGTTCCGACCTATCGGTCGCTGATGATTCACTATGATCCTCTTTTGATCAGCCGAGACAAACTGATTGATGTTGTCTCGGCTGCCGTTGCGGCGGGAGAGAAAAGACCTGCCGGAGAAACCAGTTCATGGATATTTCCATGTTGCTACGATCCGGCTTTCGCTGAAGACCTCGCAGAAGTTTCCAAAACACTGGGGATTTCGGAGGAGCGCATCGTGGAGCTTCACAGTGGCGCGGCTTACCGCATCGCCATGTATGGGTTTTCCGTCGGTTTCGGTTATCTCCACGGGCTGCCGCGGGAGCTTGCCATTTCGCGCCGTTCGACGCCACGTTCGCCGCATCCGCCGAATGCGATCATTATCGGCGGAGGTCTGTGTGCGATAGCTCCGCTGCCGATGCCGACCGGTTGGTGGGTTATCGCCCGCACTCCGGAAGCCATGTTTTCACCTGGTCGAACGCCGGCTTTCCTGGCTGCTGTCGGAGACGAAGTGAAATTTGAAGCAGTGGATTGCAACACCTTTGAGGCATTGCAGAAGCGGGCAATGGCGGGAGAAGTGGTCGCACGCAAGGAGCTTTCCAGAATATGAAGGCGAGGCTGCGCGTAATTTCCGCCGGACCGGGCACGACCATACAGGACAGTGGCCGTTCAGGTTATCTCCGCTACGGAGTAACTGTCGCCGGACCTATGGATATTCGGAGCCATGCGACGGCGAATATGGCTGTCGGCTCTGAGAGGGGTGCTGCTGCGCTTGAAGTATCCCTCGGAGGTATAATCCTCATGGTTGATGGCGCGCCGGTGACGCTGGGCATCATCGGTGATGGATTTACAGTTTCACATGATGGAACGCCTGTGCCTTCCATGGTGAGGCTCAGGCTAAAGCCGGGCGAAACCCTGTCGATCCGCCCGGGATCGCGAGGAGCCTGGTGTTACGTGGCCCCGCAGGGAAAGATCGATCTGCCGACAGTTCTGGGGTCGCTCTCGACACATACCCGCTCGCATATGGGAGGCCTGCAGGGGCGGGCGCTTCAAGCAGGGGATATTATTCTGCTTCGTATGAAAACCTCTGGTGGGGCCGGTGAGACCGAAGCCATCGATGCTCCATGGCTTGAGCGTCCCGGCAACATTATTCGCGTCCTGGCCGGGCCACAGGATGATTATTTTTCCGAAGATCAGATATCCGCTTTCGAAGCCTGTGCCTGGACATTGTCCGCGAACAGCGATCGAATGGCTTATCGGCTCGAAGGTTTGCAGCTTGTCCATTCTCGCGGGTTCAATATCGTTTCCGATGGTGTCGCTTTTGGTGCGATTCAGGTTCCAGGTGACGGATATCCGATAATCCTCATGGCCGATCGGCAACCGACAGGGGGCTATCCGAAGATAGCCAACGTGATTGGCGCCGATCTCGGGAAGCTGGCGCAGATGCGTCCGGATGAGGACCTTCGGTTCAAGTTCGTGTCAGTCGAAGCTGCCGTTGAAGCTCTAAGGGAACAGCAACAGGTCTTGACGAAGAGACCCCTTACCAAGCCAATAATTCGAACAACATTTACGTCGGAATTTCTTCTCGAGCGAAATCTGATCAGTGGCTTCACCTCCTGACGAATGGAAAAGGTTTTGTGATGAATCCACGAAGTACTCTGAAAAGAGTCGCTCAGGGAATTTCTTTCCAATCGAGAAGATGACGTGCATTTTTCACGTTTCTCGCCAGAAATTTTTTAAAATTATTTATTGCAAATAAATCAGCATATTACCTCGGAAATTATGAGAATCCACACACCGTCTTCGATGTGGCGGAATGTGAATTCGTCCATAAATATTGATTTCATATAAAAGAAATGATAATATACTTTTGTTCTAATCTATTGGACTGGAGTCCAGCTTAATGGAACGGAAAAGAGATACAAAGGTTCCTTCTCTCTATCGAGCTGTTTCAATTATGAAATACATTGGAGAGAACGGTAAATGCTCTGGTAAAGCGATCGTTGCATTCCTCAATGCTCCGAAAAGTTCAGTTTATCTCCTTCTTGAGGAGATGAAACAATCTCGCTTGCTGTCGCAAGGGCCTGACGGAAACTATCAACTCGGAATCAAGCTGATTGAATTCGGAGAGCAGGCCGCTGCCCAGCTCGATATACGTGAGGTGGCGCGCAAACATCTTGAAGCGCTGACGCAGGAAACCGGCCTGCTTGGCCATCTCGGCGTGATCGACAACAATGAGGCTTTCTATATTCTGAAGGTTGAATCTCCGAGCACGATCCGGGTTCATTCCTGGGAGGGGAAGTCGCTGTCTCTTTACTGTTCAGGCCTTGGAAAATGCCTCCTGGCATGGGTTGATGAAAAAGTAAGAGATGAGTTTTTGAACACCCTGATCTTCAGGCGATATACGCAATACACGATCGACAGTCGCGAGAAGCTACTTGAAGAGCTTGCCCAGATTCGACGCCGTGGCTGGGCCTATGACAATCAGGAGGCCTATCTCAATGTCAGATGTGTTGCTGCACCGGTCTTCTCATCGAATGGCAAGTTGGCTGCCGCCGTATCTGCGGTGGGAACGACTTTCCAGGTGCTGGAAGACAAGATTCCCGAATTGGTACAACGCGTGAAACGCGCCGCTGAATTGATTTCCCTTGAGCTGTAACGGCCTGATTTTACGGGAAGAATAGTAATAAAAGAACGCAAGAGTTTCATCAAATGAAACTAACGCTCAGAAGTCGCAATAACTGTCATCTTATGGAGATATGCTATGGACTTGCCAAAAATTAAAGAAATAAGAGCCTATTTCATGGGTGGCGCAACCGCTGAAAAGGGAAGCGGTGGAGCCGATTACCATGATCAAGCCGGAAAACACTGGATCGACGACCATATTGCAACCCCTATGAGCAAATACCGGGAATACGAGCAATCCCGGCAATCATTCGGCATTAATGTGCTCGGAACACTGATTGTTGAAGTCGAGGCCGACAACGGGGTGAAGGGTTTCGCCGTTTCCACCGGTGGTGAAATGGGTTGTTTCATAGTCGAAAAACACCTCAATCGCTTTGTGGAAGGAAAATGTGTTTCCGATATCAAGTTAATCCATGATCAGATGATGAACGCGACGATGTATTACTCAGGCTCCGGTGGTCTGGTTCTCAATACGATTTCCTGCGTCGATCTGGCCTTGTGGGATCTTTTCGGGAAAGTGACCGGTCTACCGGTCTTCAAGCTGCTAGGTGGTGCAGTGCGCGATGAGCTGAAGTTCTATGCAACCGGCGCACGCCCTGATCTCGCGCAGAAAATGGGGTTCATCGGCGGCAAGATGCCGACCCATTGGGGGCCGCACGATGGTGACGAGGGTATCCGCAAGGATGCCGCCATGGTTGCGGAGTATCGTGAAAAATGCGGCCCTGATTTCTGGCTGATGCTGGATTGCTGGATGAGCCAGGACGTCAATTACGCGACCAAGCTTGCCCATGCATGTGCACCCTACAACCTCAAATGGATCGAGGAATGTCTGCCGCCGCAACAGTTCGAAGGCTATGCTCAGTTGAAGAAGGCAGTTCCTCCCGGGATGCTGGTAACTACGGGTGAGCATCATGGCACGCTGCAATCATTCTATACCCTGTCTGAAACCGGTATCGACATCATGCAGCCCGATGTGGGTTGGTGTGGAGGTCTAACGACGCTGATTGAAATTGCGGCCATTGCGAAGTCCAAAGGTCAGTTGGTCGTTCCTCACGGATCGTCGGTTTACTCGCATCACGCTGTGATTACTTTCACCAATACACCGTTCAGCGAATTTCTCATGACCAGTCCGGATTGCTCGACGATGCGTCCGCAGTTCGATCCCATTCTTCTCGACGAACCGGTACCGGTGAATGGCCGTATCCATAAATCGGTTCTGGACAAGCCCGGCTTCGGTGTCGAGCTGAATCCCGATTGTAAGATGACACGGCCTTACAGCCACTGAAGAAATACGGCTGAAGCGGAAGCGCCGCCTCAGCCGCAACTGCTGCGTTCCCTGGTTGTCAAGAATGAGCCGAACCGGTGATCCGGATCGGAGAGGCGTTCTTTTGCCTGAATGGAGCGACCCACGCGTGGAACGCATGTCAGCTTTTGACCTGATGATATAAGGGAACTCCGCCATGACGCATAATGTCCTGGAACAAGCAGTAGCAAAAACACGCTGGCGTCTGATTCCATTTATGCTTGCACTTTATGTGCTGGCATTCCTGGATCGCGCAAATATCGGCTTTGCCAAACAGGCCTATCAGATTGATACAGGATTGAGCAATGAAGCTTATGCACTGGGTGCAGGCATTTTCTTTGTAGCTTACGCTTTCCTTGGTGTGCCGGCAAACCTTTTGATGCGCAAGTTCGGCGCCAGAACCTGGATCGGTATCACGACGCTTTGCTGGGGGGCGCTTTCCTCCGCCATGGGCTTTGCGGATACCGAAATGAAATTCCTTGTCGTCCGCACCCTGCTTGGTGCGGCGGAGGCCGGGTTCTTTCCCGGAATGATTTACCTTACCTCACAATGGTTCCCGCAAAGCTCACGGGCCGGCGTGATGGGGTTGTTTTATATGGGCGCTCCGCTGGCATTGACGCTGGGTTCGCCTTTGTCCGGTGCGCTTCTGGAAATGCACGGCTTTCTCGGCCATCCGGGATGGTTCTGGATGTTCATGATCGAGGGTATGCTTGCCATCGCCGCCGGTATCTGGACCTTCTTCTACCTTGATGACAGTCCGTCGCAGGCCCGCTTCCTGTCGCAGGCGGAGAAAGATGTCATCAATACACAACTGGCCGGGGAAGAAAGCAAGAAGGTGACATCAAGCATCGGCGATGCCATCCGCAACGCCCGTGTCTGGCATCTGGCGATCATTTACATGATCATCCAGATCGGTGTTTACGGGTTGATCTTCTTTCTTCCGACCCAGGTGGCAGCCCTTCTCGGCAAGAATGTCGGTTTCACAGCCTCGCTTGTCGCAGCGATTCCGTGGATATGCTCGTTGGTGGGGACTTATTATATCCCGCGCTATTCCGACCATACCGGTGTTCGCAGGAACATTGCCGCCGCCACGCTTTTGATGGCCGGTCTCGGCATCGGCGTGTCTGCCATGGCAGGTTGGCCGATCATCGCAATCATAGCTCTCTGCTTTGCAGCAATCGGCTTCATTGCGGTGCAGCCCGTGTTCTGGACAATGCCGACCAACCTTCTATCCGGTGCTGCACTGGCTGCGGGTATCGGTTTCGTCAATATGTTCGGTGCTGTCGGAGGTTTCCTTGCGCCGATCATCCGGGTTCGGGCGGAGACCATGTTCGATAATCAGATCGCCGGCCTTCTGACGCTGGGCGGACTGACGATTGTCGGTGTTGTCGCCATCATGATGCTTCAGAGCGAGAAAGTCTTGAAGAACTAGAAAATTGGCTCGCTCCTGCTGCGTGTGCGGAGCAGGAGTGTAGCTTGTAAGGTCGAGGAAGGTTTTCACGAAAGCAGATGAACAGAGTTTCCTGTATTGAGAATGAAGCACGGAAACTCTCGGGAGATTTTGATGTCAGTTGTACAAAAGCTTGCGAAATCATTGAAGTCGGGAGTGCCGGTTTTCGGCACATGGTCCACTCTTGCCGACCCCGCCACAACCGCGATGCTGATGCGGGAAGACTTCGAGACGATCGTGCTCGATCTCCAGCATGGCGCCATGGATTACACGGGGGCAGCCAACGCCATTTCAATGATCGCCGCAGCAGGAAAGCCGTCAATTGTACGTATCCCGGTTGATGATTTCGCACTGGCTTCACGGCTGGCTGATGCCGGAGCTGCTGCAATCATTGCGCCAATGGTGAATACAGCCGAAGATGCACGCAAACTAGTCGCTTTTACAAAATACCCGCCGCTTGGTGAGCGGAGCTGGGGACCCAACAATGCGTTCGGGTTGTCCGGTCTTGCTGGTCCGGACTATTTCTGGGCGGCAAATGATTTTGTTCTGGCCTTTGCAATGATCGAGACCAGAGCGGCGATGGACAACATCGATGAAATCCTGGCTGTCCCCGGTCTTGATGGAATTTTCGTAGGCCCGGCCGATCTGTCCATCAACCTGTCGGGTGGCAAGCTTCTCGATGCCTTCAGCCCGGCAGTGAATGAGGCACTCAAGCTGCTACAAGGAAAAACCCGGGTGGCAGGGAAATATATGGCTGCTTTTGCACCGTCGCCGGAGCAGGCAAGGGAACACCTTGAAGCCGGTTTCAATCTGGTAACGCATCCGGGGGATGCCGGCTTCATGATCGCCGGGGCTAGACAGGCCATCAAGGTCGTACGCGGGAAATAAGAACTTTCATTGCATTCCATGCCCGGGAACGGAGGTCGCGTTTGGCCTCCGTTTCCGTTTGCACATGGGTGAGCCGCCGATCCGGTGAGATTGCCGCCATCAATTTTTTGCTGAGCCGCAACCATCTGAAAAACACCGCGAAATAGACAATCAGCTCTCGCAGCGCTGTTATATGCGCGAAGATGTCACTTGACAGCGCCGTGTTTCAATGTAGTTTTTTCAACTGTAACGATTTAGTATATGGATACAGTAAGAAAAATAGCGCTAATACGGCGATTTTCTACCGTTTGCCAATTCTTGCGGAGGAGACTCCCGCTTGAATGGGAGTTGAGACATTCGAGACATTTGAGACGGCTGAGGGTTTAAGCGGAATGATCCATCCAATGACCCGGGCCGGTCAGTTTGCAGGATTGCTGCAGACTAATCGTGAAGAGTTTTTTGTCGACTGACTGTGAAGAGGGAGCAACACCGTGAGCAAATTCTCCATTACGCGCCGCTCAGCTATGAAAATCGGTCTTGGTGGCATTGCGATGCCGTTTGCCGTGACGGGCGCTATCGCCGCGCCGAAAGTAACATTGCGGATGGCCTCCGGCCTGCCAGCCGATATGAATTCTTCTCACTATGTCTGGTTCGATCGTTTTCAGTCCAACCTGAAGACAGCGGTCGGTGATGCCATTGCCATCAATTACTTCCCCAATGGCCAGCTTGGCAAGGAAGGTGACATGGTTCAGCAGGTCCGTCTCGGCGCCGTTGATATGATGGTGTCCGGCGTGTCTTACTGGGCAAGCCTCGTTCCCGAATATGGCGTTCTCGATCTTGGTTATCTTTTCAATGATGAAAACCACGTGGCTCGTGCGCTCGATGGCAAGGCCGGTTCTGCACTCGCCGACCTCCTCTTGAAAAAGACGGCGATCCATACACTTGGCTATGCCCATTCTCTTGGTGCGCGCAACGTTTATACCAGCAAGCCGATAGCCAAGCCCGAGGATCTGCACGGCGTAAAAATTCGCGTGCTGCCGGTGCCGAACTTCATTGCGACATTGAAGGCGATGGGCTCTGTGCCGATTCCGTTGCCGCTCGGTGAGCTTTACACCGCCCTGCAGACCGGCGTTGTTGACGGGCTTGAACAGGATGCTCCGACGGTTCTGTCGAGCAAATTCTATGAAGTTGCCAAATACTGCACCCTGACCCGCCACATTTACAATCCGATTGTCGCGGTCATGGGCAAGCGGGCGATGGACCGGGTTCCGGCCGAGTATCATGACGCTCTGAGAAAGGCAGCTCAGGAAGCCAGCATTTACCAGCGCGGCCTTGCAACCGCCACCGAGGCCAAGGCCTTTGAGCAACTGAAGAGCAATGGTTTGCAGGTTGCCGAAATTGATCGTGAATATTTCCGCAAGGCGCTCCAGCCGGTTTGGGAGAGCTTCTCCAGCCAGTATCCCGATACGAAGGCGATCATCGCGGATGTGCAGGCTGTTGCTGCCTGATCGAAACACAGCGTCAGGCCGGGGAGAGGGCGAATGTCGCTCCCTCCCTTCGGTTAGCAAGGAGAAGGGCGGAGAGGTGTTTCTATCGGAACACGTGCCGCTTCAGTTGCTATCGGAGCGAATGTGATGTCAGGAACCACTCATTCCCAAGTTATTCACCAGGAACCAGAGAAAACCGCCTGCGTCGCATCCTTTTCTTTGGGAAACCAGCTGGCGAAACTGAGCGCAATCGTTGGTGCGCTCGTTCTGTTCGCCAACGTGATCGTTGTCTTCACCTCCGTTATTCTGCGCTATGTCTTTCATGATCCGATTGACTGGGCCGAGGAAGTTGCCCGCGCATTGATGGTTGCGCTGGTGTTTTCTGGCGCCGCGACATCCATGGCGAGGGGGCGGCATCTGGGGGTCGATCTCTTCCTCGGCAGGTTCTCGCAAGACACGCGCAACTATATTGCTCATGCCAGCCGCTGGATTTTGTGCATAGTCTCGATTGCCCTGGCATGGTCCAGCGCCGAGCTTTTCTATGAATCCATCGGTCAGGCGACGTCGACGGGGCTTCCTCAGATCATTTATGTGATTCCGGTCGTCTTCGGCACTGTCGTGATGTCGGTCATCGCTATCGAACATGTCTTTCAGGCGTCGAAAAAGATTGTACTCATCAGTGGGTTGGCGGTTGCCTTGCTGGCGGTGGGCTGTGCGGTTTTCACAGCTTTCGCTCCTGACAGCATTCCGGCGCCGTCTGTCCTGCTTATCGGCTGTTTTGTGCTGGGCGTTGTCGCAGGAGTGCCGATAGCCTTCACTCTTGGTATTTCCGCCCTTGTCTTCTTCATGTGTAGCCCCGGTTTACCTCTGACGATTTATGCGCAGCAGGTTTCTGCCGGTGTTGATCACTTTGCCCTTCTGGCAATCCCGTTCTTCCTGCTTGCCGGTGCGGCAATGGAAGTCAACGGCATGTCCTCACGGCTGGTTGAGCTGATCGTGCGCGGAATGGGTCGTCTGCGCGGCGGCCTGAAAGTCACGATCGTGCTCGGGATGGCGTTCTTCTCGGGCATTTCCGGCTCAAAGCTTGCTGATGTTGCGGCTGTCGGCGGTGTTCTCATGCCCGCAATGCGTCGCGCAAAGCAGGATCCTGCTGATGCAGCCGGGCTGTTCGCGGCTTCCGCCGTGATGGCCGAAGCTATCCCGCCCTGCGTCAATCTCATCATTCTTGGTTTCATTGCAAACCTGTCGATTGGCGGGTTGTTCATCGCAGGCATCGTTCCAGCGTTCATCATGGCGCTGGCCCTCGTCATCACGGCCATCCTGTTCGGATCGAAGGTTGATGTGAACGAGGCCTATCCAACGCAGACACCGCGCCTGCAGTTGTATCTCGGTGCAGCCGTCGGCTTGGTGATGATCCTGATGATCGGGCGCGGCGTGGTTGCGGGGATTGCAACGCCGACAGAAATCTCTTCGTTTGCTGTCGTCTATGCCCTGGTCGTCGGCTGGATCGCATTCCGGGAACTGACGATGCGCTCAGCGGTCAAGCTGTTTGTCGATACGGCAGCCCAGGCGGGAATGCTGCTGTTCATCGTTGCAGCGGCAACCGGTGTTTCCTACGCGCTGACATTTGACCAGATTCCCCACAAGCTGGCGGATATCCTGATTTCCATCGGCCATAGCCAGGGTGCATGGCTGTTCATGATCCTCGCCATCTTGATGATGGTGGTATTCGGTGCAGTTCTGGAGGGCGCGCCGGCTCTGATCATCTTCGGGCCGATTCTCATGCCGATCGCCGCTCAACTGGGCTTCGATCCGCTGCACTTCGGTATCCTGATGGTGCTGGCAATGGGTTTCGGTCTGTTCGCCCCTCCGGTTGGTCTCGGCCTCTATGCGACCTGCGCCACGTGTGGCGTGACCATGAACGAAGTCGTCCGCCCCATGACCAAATATATGGTTACGGTTGCAATCATGATTATCATACTGGCCTTCGTACCGATCATTACGGTATGGCTGCCTCGTCTTCTGGGGTACTAGAATGCGCAGCAGATTGCAGGTTCATCAGGGGGCATGTCGGTGCTCCCCAATGAATCCGGTAAGGCGAGAAAATATGACGGTTGGACATTCATGAGAGAAATAACGATCCAGGATGTAGCCCGCGCCGCAAGGGTGTCGCCGTCCAGCATCTCGAACTATCTGAATGGCAGGCACGACCAGATGCGTGCGGATACGAGAGAGCGCATTCGCGAGGTTATCGAACGGCTTGGCTACAAGCCGAACAGCGCTGCACGCCAGCTCAAGACCGGGCATGCGCCCATGCTCGGCCTTCTGGTGCCGACGATAGCCAATCAGTTCTTTGGAGAACTGGCGGCTGAAATTGAAATGGCGGCCCAGAAGTATGGTTTCCGCACTCTCCTTTGCAATACGTTGCGCGAAAAGGAAAGAGAAAGGGAGTTCGCAGCCGAGCTGGTCTCTTATGGAATCAGGGGGCTTATTCTCGGCTCGGCCATCCGTGATCGGGAGGGAGTTCTCAGCCTCATCCAGCGCGGTGTTTCGGTGGTTGCCTTCGATGTCATGTCCGCCGATCTTGCGATAGAGGGCCTTGATGTTGTCACTATAGACAACATTCATGCAACTAGAATGGCGGTCCAGTATCTCGCGGATCTGGGGCATAAAAAAATTACTTATGTTTCAGCTCCGCTCGGCACGATAGGTCGCGATGCGCGTCTGCGCGGCTTTGAACAGGGGTTGGTGAGCAGGGGGCTGGTGGCAACAGGAAGCGTTGTGGTTGAAAACGCCCCAAAATCCCGACCCGCTTATGGCGATACTGACCTGGTCCAGCTCGGACGTCAGGCTGCGGCGCGTCTGTGCAGCAGCAATGACCGCCCGACAGCCGTGATCGCCATGAACGATCTGATTGCCACGGGCATGGCAATGGGCTTGCGTGAGGCGGGCGTGATGATTCCTGATGGAATGTCGCTCATCGGTATCGATGATGTTGCTATCGCCAGTATGACGATGCCATCGCTGACAACGGTCCGACAGCCTTTTCCTGAAATGGCTGAGGCTGCTGTGGTGGCTCTTTGTGCGCGAATGAATGATCAGAAACTGCCGACCAGTGAGACGGTCTTCACGCCTGAACTTATCGTTCGCGATTCAACCGCACGCGCCAGAACCTGATATTCACTTCCAAAACCAGAACAGGAAAAGAGCCATGACAACAGATTGTTGCAAAGAATTCGAGGGAAAAGTCGTTATCATTACCGGTGGCGCGTCAGGCATCGGCGGCGCGACGACGCTGGCCTTCGCTCGTGCTGGTGCCAAAGTGGCGTTTACTTATGCCACGAGTTCAGACGAGGCCAAAAAACTTGAAGCAGAGATCGCCGAATTCGGCGGAAAGTGCCTTGCCATTCAGGCTGACATGACACTGCCCGAGGTCGTGGAAAAAGTATTCATTGATACGGAAAAGGCCTTCGGCCCCGTTGATATCGTCTTTGCCAATGCAGGCGGTCTGTTGCAACGATCACGCTGTGTCGATACTCCGTTCGACCTCTGGCAGAAGGTCATCGCCGTTAATCTGACGAGCACATTTCTCACCTGTCAGGCGGCACTCAGGAGAATGGAACAGCGTAAGAGTGGTAACATCATCACCATGTCTTCTCTGGCGGGCTTCGATGGTGGTGGGCCAGGTGCCTCGCATTATGCTGCGACCAAAGGTGCTGTCGCCACTTATACCCGCGGTTGGGCCAAGGAAGTGGCCGGGCTCGGCATTCGTGTCAACGGCGTGGCTCCCGGGCTGATAGCGACCCGCTTCCACGACACATTCAGCACACCTGAAGGACGCAAAGCCACCGTTGAAAAAACACCCGTTCGGCGTGAGGGGCAGCCGGAAGATGTGGCCAATGCGGTGCTCTTCCTTGCGTCCGAGCGCTCGTCGTTCCTGAGCGGGGAAATCATCCAGATCAATGGCGGGCTTGCCGTCGTCTGAATACTGCCGGGGCACTTTTCGAGAGCCGGAGAGTGCCCTGCCATTTTGAAAATTGTTTCAGCCGTTTTTCCTTTTTGCAGCGCATTGCATTCTGATGGGCTGCCAAAATCTCAAAAAATGCTCTATAATTTTTCCCGTCGTCAACATCGGATGGGGAGCATTCCATGTACAACAACATTCTCGTCGCGATTGACATAGAAGACGGTGGTGCCTGGTGGCGAATGCTGGAGCAGGCGTTGGCGTGCCTTGACCGTGAAAGCGGCCATCTGCGTCTCCTGTATGTCCGTTCCGATCTGCCCCGCTCCTGGCGCGATTTCGCTCCACCGGATTTTGACAGCGAACAGCAGACCAAATGCGAGAAGAAACTCATCGAAATCGCATCTCTGGTCGAAGTGCCGGCTGAGCGGGTCTCCAGTGTCGTTCGTATGGGTGGTGTCCACAATGAAACGCTCAAGGAAGCAGAATCCTGCCGTGCCGATCTGATTGTTGTTGGCCCGCATCGAGCCAGCGTCAGCGGATTCTTGCTGGGTTCCAGCGCTTCTTCAGTGGTGCGTTACGCGACTATTCCCGTTCTGGTTGTCCGCTGATCTCCCAATTCGAAACTCGAGTTTTCCGTTGCTCCGACGGAAAATCCGGTTGTTCGCATGTTGCGCAGCTCAACTTCGCCATGAGAAGATAGCGTCGCACTGCAATTCCATTGCAGTGCGATTCGTCCTATAGCGTGTGCCTGGACCGCCTCGGGCGACGTCTCGCGCCGCCCTTGCCGTTGTGTTGATTCAATATAGAGAAACGGACCTTCATGCCTTCGCCTGCCCCGCAAGCTATCGGAACCGGTGACCACCTTGTTCTTGTCGATGGTTCGTCTTACATTTTTCGTGCCTACCATGCACTGCCTCCGCTGACGCGCAGAGCGGACGGCCTTCCTGTCGGGGCTGTTGCGGGATTTTGCAACATGCTCCTCAAGTTGTTACGGGAGCGTATCGACGGTGCGAAGGCGACCCATCTTGCTGTCGTATTCGATACTTCCCGGATCACATTCCGAAACGCGATCTACGCCCAATACAAGGCACAGCGCCCCGATCCGCCTGAAGACCTTATTCCGCAATTCGGCCTGATCCGTGAGGCTGTTCGTGCTTTTGACCTGCCATGCCTGGAACAGGAAGGTTTTGAGGCTGACGACCTGATCGCGACCTATAGCCGGTTGGCCGCTGAGCGCGGTGCGCATGTCACGATTGTCGCTTCCGACAAGGATCTGATGCAACTGGTCGGCCCGGGTATCGCGATGTTCGATCCGATGAAAGACAAGATTATCGATAACGAGGCTGTCTTCGACAAGTTCGGTGTGCCGCCGCAACTGGTTGCCGACGTGCAGGCGCTGGCTGGTGATGCAAGCGATAACGTTCCGGGTGTTCCGGGTATCGGTGTCAAAACGGCTGCACTTTTGATAGCGCAATATGGTGATCTTGAAAAACTATTGACTCGGGCCAGCGAAATCAGGCAGCCGAAACGACGTGAAGCCCTGATCAAGTTTGCCGATCAGGCGCGCATATCGAAACGCCTTGTAGCACTTGATCGCGAGGTGCCGCTGGTAACTCCTCTCGATGATCTGATCGTTCGGGATACCGATCCACGCCGTTTGATCGCCTTTCTGAAGGCGCTCGATATGAACACCATGACCCGGCGTGCGGCGCAGGCCTATGAGGTGGACGCCGATGCGGTTGATCCTGATCCACGGCTGATGCCGGGAGGGGTGGCGATTCGGTGGAAGCACCCCGGTGATCCCGGATTTATTGCGCCCGGTGACCTTTTTGCCACCATCAAGGTGGCAAACGGGGCAGCGGCACCAGGCGAATCGGTATCCGCCATATCGGCCGGAAAGGAGAACAGTCCGGCCGATCTTGCGCGGAAGAAAGCCGAAGAGATAAGGGCCGTACCCTTCAACCCCGAAGCATACGAAACGGTATTGGATATCGAACGGCTGAGGCACTGGATCGAGGAAGCCCGGGAGAAAGGCGTTGTTGCATTCGACACTGAAACGACATCGCTCGATGCGATGCGGGCGGAACTGGTCGGATTCTCACTAGCGACCGATGCCGGCCGCGCTTGTTATGTGCCGCTGCAACACCGCTTGCAGTCGCAGGACCTGTTTGGCGGCGGACTCCTGCCGGGGCAGATAGCGATCCGCAACGCTATTGACGCTGTCCGGTCGCTTCTGGAAGACCCCGCTGTGCTCAAGGTCGGGCAGAACATGAAATACGACTGGGTGGTCATGAAACGCCACGGCGTGACAATCACTCCGTTCGACGACACAATGCTGATCTCCTATGTTCTTGATGCCGGTCGCGGCTCGCATGGCATGGATGAATTGGCGAGGCGTCATCTAGGACATCAGCCAATTCCCTTCAGCAAGATTGTCGGAACGGGTAAGAAGGCCTCGCGTTTCGATTATGTTGCGCTGGATGCAGCTACCGCTTACGCGGCAGAGGACGCTGACGTAACATTCCGGTTGCATGGCGTTTTGAAACCCCGCCTTGTCGCGGAATGCAAGAAAACCGTTTACGAGACTCTGGAGAGACCGCTTGCCGATGTCATAGCCCGGATGGAAATGCGCGGTATCGCTATCGATCGCTCCATTTTAAGCCGGCTAAGCGGTGATTTCTCACAAGCGATGGCGGGTTTTGAGGCCGAGATTTATGAAATGGCGGACGAGGTTTTCACCCTCTCTTCGCCGAAGCAGGTCGGGGATATTTTATTCGACAAATTCGAATTACCGGGGGCCAAGAGAACCGCGGGCGGACAATGGGCAACCCCTGCATCGCTTCTTGAAGAGCTCGCGCTTGCCGGCCATGCCTTGCCCGGGAAAATCCTTGAATGGCGTCAACTGGCCAAGCTGAAATCTACCTACACCGATGCCTTGCCGGGGTACCTCCATCCCGAGAGCAAACGCGTCCATACATGTTTCTCCATGGCATCGACCACGACCGGTCGTTTGTCTTCTTCGGAACCCAATCTGCAGAATATTCCAGTTCGCAATGAAGTCGGGCGCAAAATTCGGAGCGCGTTTGTCGCTGAGCCGGGCCATATGCTTGTTTCCGCAGACTATAGCCAGATTGAGCTGCGTGTTCTGGCTCATATCGCCGATATCCCGCAATTGCGGCAGGCTTTCTCCGATGGACTTGATGTTCATGCCGCCACTGCGTCAGCCATGTTCGGGGTGCCTATCGGTGAGGTTAGCCCGGATCTGCGCCGTCGTGCCAAGACGATCAATTTCGGCATTATATATGGCATCTCGGCTTTCGGCTTAGCGCAACGTCTCGGTATTGCCCACAATGAAGCATCGGCGTTCATCAAGCAGTATTTCGAACGTTTTCCGGGCATACGTGACTATATCGAGGAAACCAAGCGTACCTGCCGCGAGAATGGCTATGTCACCACCCTGTTCGGGCGTATCTGCCATTATCCGCAAATTCGCTCGGCCAAACCGCAGGAGCGTGCAGCAATTGAGCGACAGGCGATCAATGCGCCTATCCAGGGCAGCGCAGCAGATATCATCCGCCGGGCAATGGTGCGGATGGAGCAGGCGCTTGCTGATTCCCGGTTATCAGCGCGCATGTTGCTTCAGGTTCACGACGAGCTTGTTTTCGAAGTCGTTGAATCTGAGGTCGATTCAACGCTGGCGGTGGCAAAGAGCGTAATGGAGCATGCCGCTCTTCCCGCCGTTGCCCTGAAAGTCCCTCTCGTTGTCGATGCCCGCGCCGCACGCAACTGGGATGAGGCGCATTAGAGCATTTTGCGTTCAATATGAATCGCTATAATGCTCTAAATTATTGTTAATAATCATTTTCTTATCGTTTAATCAATACCGATTAAACGGAAAGGGCTCTAAGTTTTTAGATGCATTTCCTTTCGTAGCCGCAAAAGGAAATGCAAATGATGTCTTTCTACTATCGGAAGAATACGATCGTCACCAGAATGAAGATCGGGATTAAAATCGAGACCGACCATCCCATATAGCCGAAGAAATTCGGCATATTGACACCGGATCGGCGCGCAATGGCGTAGACCATGAAATTTGGAGCATTACCGATATAAGATACTGCCCCCATGAACACGGCACCTGCTGAAATGGCCGTGAGGGTTCTCGCTCCGGCATACATCAGCGTCGATGCATCGCCACCTGCGGTCTCAAAGAATACCAGATAGGTCGGGGCGTTATCGAGGAAAGCGGACAGAGCTCCGGTCAACCAGAAATAGGCAATGTTATTGGCGGAGCCGTCCGCATGGGAAACCAGGGCTACCAACGGCGCCATGACGCCCTGCGGCCCGGCTTTCAGTATGGCGATCACCGGGACAATAGCGAGGAAGATACCGGCAAACAGCTTGGCGACTTCTATGATGGGATCCCAACTGAAATCATTGGCTTCGCGATCGGCTTTGGGGGTAATGGCGAGCGAAACCAGGGCAACGATGACCATGGTGACATCGCGCAAAAGATTGGCGATTGATAAATGGTTGCCCGCAATCGTGATCTCACCGACGTCGAATTTGGCGCTTGCCAGAATGGCCGCGATAATGACAGCGATCAGCGCGAAATTGAAACCACCCGATATACGTAGTGGCGAGTCAGGAGTGGGGTCGCGTGGCAGGTATCCTTCCTTCCGATAGTACCAACTGTCCAGAGTGAAAAATATCGCCAGAAGAAGGCTCGAAACCATGAGCGTCTCCGGGAACAGATGCGTAGTGGTCCAGAAGAAATCGACACCACGCAGGAAGCCGAGGAAAAGCGGCGGATCGCCGAGCGGAGTCAGTGAGCCGCCGATATTTGCCACCAGAAAGATGAAGAACACGAATACATGTGCATTGTGCTTGCGGTTATCATTGGCGCGGAGTGCTGGGCGGATCATGACCATCGATGCCCCCGTGGTACCGATGATGCTTGCCAGAAGAGTCCCGATGGCCAGCAAAATGGTGTTGACGAGCGGCGTTCCATGCAGATTTCCGCGAATTACAATGCCGCCTGCAACAGTGAACAATGCCAGAAGAAGCAGAATGAACGGGATGTATTCGAGCAGGGCAGCGTGGCTCAATGCCATCAGGGCTGTATCAGAGCCGAAGAAGATCGCCATTGGTATCAACACCAGGGCACCCCAGAAGGCGGAAACCTTGCCGATGTTGTGTTCCCAGAAATGGGGTATAACGAGGGGGCATAGGGCGATTGAGAGAAGAATGCCGACGAATGGCACTGCCCAAATGATACTGAGTGCTGCCCCATTTAGTTCTGCCGCCTGCGCGGATGCCGGGTAAAAGAAGCCAAGAACCAATGCGGCGAAACTTAATGAAAGCAGGCGGAACAGCATGAACGAAACCCTGGATGATGAAACAATATTAAAGCTTGCGTGGCTGAAAAAGGTTCTAATTTATTTTAGCGAGCTTAAAAACAACTATCGAATAGTTTTAATGTTTTAATCACTGGAATCCTTTCTTTCATTCAAATTTATTTCTCAATCGTAGTTTCCAGTCACCGATAACACTCCTTGTGGGAAGTGGAATCTTGCACGACGAGGAGATATCGACAGTCTGACTGGTTGTTCGATGAACAAATGCAAAAACCGCGCCTCGAGAGAGGCGCGGCTCAATTAATGCCGACTACTATTATAAATTCAGATGCTGGGAGCGGCTGCCTTCACCTCGTCATCGACATGGGCCTCGAAGCTGGTGAAGTTCTTGCGGAACATCTGAACCAGTCGCTTGGCCGTTGCATCAAATTCGTTCTTGTCGCTCCATGTCATCTCCGGGTTGAGAATAGTGCTGTCTATGCCCGGAACGCTGGTCGGGACTGCGAAGCCGAAATAGGGGTCGGGGCGGAAATCCGCCTTTGCCAGGGAGCCGTCAAGCGCTGCGGTCAGGAGCGCGCGGGTTACCTTGATCGGCATGCGCTTTCCGGTACCGTACTTGCCGCCGGTCCAGCCGGTGTTGACCAGCCAGCAACGAACGTTGTGACGGGCGATGAAATCGCGCAGCATGTTGCCATACACCGAAGGATGGCGTGGGATGAACGGCGCGCCGAAACATGTCGAGAAGGTGGCTTCCGGCTCAGTTACGCCTTTTTCAGTGCCTGCAACCTTGGCGGTATAGCCGGACAGGAAATGATACATCGCCGCTGCGGGAGATAGCATCGCGATGGGTGGGAGGATGCCGAACGCGTCGCAGGTCAGCATGACGATGTTGTTCGGCGTGTCCGCCTGTCCCGTCAGGCTGGCATTCGGTATGAAATCGATAGGATACGCACAGCGGGCATTTTCCGTTTTCGATACGTCGCAGAAATCCGGAGCCCGTGTGACGGGGTCAATGACCACGTTCTCGAGCACCGTGCCGAACCGCTCTGTTGTTGCGAATATCTCCGGCTCCGCTTCCCGCGACAGATTGATGGTTTTGGCGTAGCAGCCGCCTTCGAAATTGAAGACGCCGTTTTCGCTCCAACCGTGCTCATCATCACCGAGAAGTATGCGTGTCGGATCGGCAGACAGGGTAGTCTTGCCGGTTCCCGACAACCCGAAGAACACTGCGACATCCCCATCCGATCCGGCATTTGCAGAACAATGCATTGGCATAACGGATTGGGGCGGCAAAACGTAATTGAGGTAGGAAAATACGGATTTCTTGATCTCTCCGGCGTAGGATGTGCCGCCTATCAGGATAATTTTGCGACTGAAATCACAAGCGATAATTGTTTCGGAGCGACATCCGTGCCGTTTCGGGTCAGCCTTGAAAGACGGCAGATCAATGATGGTGAGTTCGGGGACAAATGCCGCCAGTTCAGATTGTTCCGGGCGAATCAGCAGGTTGCGGATGAAAAGCGAATGCCAGGCGTATTCTGTATATACACGCGTGCTCACCTGGAAGTTAGGGTCTGCACCGCCATAAAGATCCTGAGCGAAGAGCTCCTTGCCCTCCGCGTGTCTGATGAAGTCCTGTAACAGGGTTTCGAAGTTCTCAGGTGAGATCGTGCCGTTGTTCTCCCACCATATCTGCTTTTCGGTCTGGTCATCCCGAACGACGAACTTGTCCTTCGGGGAGCGACCGGTGTGGATTCCCGTGTCGGCAACGATCGCTCCACCTTCAACGAGTTGGGCTTCCTGGCGGAGAATGGCTTGTTCATACAATGAAGGAGCGACGAGGTTCCAGAAAACGCGCTCCAGCCTGGCGAAGCCGAACCCTTCTGACCCGTGTGCGGAATTGAAAACGCCAATATTCTCCACGATATGCTCCCTTCAATAACCGTTTCCGGCAGTATCCGAAGTGAAATGCCGGTCAGTTGTGCGCGATAGACCGCTTTTTCTGCAAATTTGTCGATAGCTCTCCCGATTCGCCAACTCAAGACAGATAAATGTAAGTCTATCCAATTGTATTATGCAACTTATGGATAGGCTAATGGAAACCGGGATTTTTGGGTGATTACTGTGCCGTGCCCTCCGTCGTTGTTTTCATGTCGCTTTTCCCCCGAAAATGTGACCAAATCGCAGCTTGAAGCATCGTCGCCACAGGAAAGACTAAATTTTCCGCCAACGCCTCTCGCACCATTTCCTTCCCTGTGGCAGTGTTAGACGCTACAGTTCCCGCGCACGATTATTGAGGTGCCCCATGCCAACGATCGCCCTCGTCGATGACGATCGCAATATTCTTACTTCTGTCTCGATCGCCCTTGAAGCGGAGGGATATCGTATTCAGACTTATACTGACGGTGCTTCCGCCCTTGATGGACTGCGGCAATCGCCGCCTGATCTGGCAATCTTCGACATCAAGATGCCTCGCATGGATGGCATGGAGCTGCTTCGTCGTTTCCGCCAGAAATCCGATATGCCCGTCATCTTCCTGACTTCGAAGGACGAGGAAATCGACGAGTTGTTCGGGCTCAAGATGGGTGCCGATGATTTCATCCGCAAGCCGTTTTCGCAGCGGCTGCTGGTCGAACGCGTCAAGGCGGTTTTGCGCCGTGCCGCTCCGCGGGACCAGAATGCGACCCGTGAAGCAGATGCCAAGGCACTTGAACGCGGCCAGCTCAAGATGGATCCCGAGCGTCATACCTGCACCTGGTGCGGTGAGCCGGTGACTTTGACCGTAACTGAATTCTTGATCCTCCAGGCGCTGGCCCAGCGTCCGGGCGTGGTCAAGAGCCGCAATGCCCTGATGGATGCCGCCTATGATGATCAGGTCTATGTCGATGATCGCACGATAGACAGCCATATCAAGCGGCTGCGCAAGAAGTTCAGGATTGTTGCCCCGGAATTTGATATGATCGAAACGCTTTACGGCGTCGGCTATCGCTTCAAGGAAGGTTGATTGCTCGTGTGGCGCGGCGCCCTGTGGAGCGCCCACGTATGCGCGAACTGAAACCGGACTTTTTCCTCTCGATCTATTACGTGGTTATGGTGAAATCCTGTTTCCACTTTTTCGCTTCATGCTCAAAAGGCGCTGACGCTGGATGAAAATCGGCACGACCGGGCAAAATGAAGATACCTCAGCAACGCGATCTCCTTTCAAAAGGGGGTTGGTAAGGCTGCGGAAATTCGGTCGATTGCTGGCACAGCGCGCCTCTTCCAGCCTGACGCGCCGCATCGTCGTGCTCAATCTGGCGGGACTTGTCGCGCTTTTGATAGGCTTCCTTTATCTCAACCAGTTCAGGCAGGGGTTGATCGAAGCGCGCGTGCAGAGTCTTGTGACGCAAGGTGAGATCATAGCTGGAGCAATCGCAAGTTCGGCCACAGTTGAGACGGATACAATCACAATCGATCCGGACAAGTTATTGCAGATGCAGGCGGGCGAAACGCTTGGCCTTGGAGATGACGCTGTTTCTCCACTCGAATTTTCGATCAATCCAGAGCGGGTGGCTCCCCTGCTGAGGCGGCTTGTCGGGCCGACACGCACACGCGCGCGCATCTATGATCGCGAGGGCGCCCTGCTTCTTGATTCCAGGGCGTTTTACTCCCGGGGTGACATCTTCCAGTTCGACGTGCCCCCGTTACCGGGAAACAAGCAGCCGACGATTCTCCAGCGGGCTTGGGAGAGTTTGCGGTCATGGTATTATGGTGCGCGCCCGGGCATTGAGGATTTCGGTCCCGCAGATGGTCGCAGGTTATCCGAGGTCATGGAGGCCCTGGCCGGTGCACGCGGTCAGGTGGTTCGCGTTAACACACGAGGCGAAACCATCGTGTCGGTTGCGGTTCCGATCCAGCGTTTTCGATCGGTTCGCGGGGTTCTTCTCCTGTCCACCCAGGGTGGCGACATCGATTCGATCATCGCGGCTGAGCGTTTCGCCCTCGTGCGGATCTTCCTCGTTGCCGCCGCTGTCATGATTGTACTTTCAGTGTTTCTGGCGGGCGCTATCGTCGGGCCGTTGCGAAAGCTGGTCGATGCGGCGGATCGGGTACGCAGGGGGACAAAATCCCGACAGGAAATCCCTGATTTCACGGATCGCCCCGACGAAATCGGACATTTGTCAGGGGCGCTGCGGGATATGACGCGGGCTCTTTACAATCGCATCGAGGCTATCGAGAGCTTTGCCGCGGATGTCGCTCATGAGTTGAAGAATCCCTTGACGTCCCTGCGAAGTGCTACGGAGACCCTTCCGCTCGCGCGCAGTGACGAATCCCGCGAGCGGCTGATGTCTATTATCCAGCATGACGTGCGACGCCTCGACCGGCTGATTACCGATATATCCGATGCATCGCGGCTGGATGCCGAACTCGCAAGGAACGATTCCGAACCGGTGGACATGGTTCAGCTTCTCGAAGCTGTTGTCTCGGTCGCGCAGGAACGTCGGAAGAAACATGATCCTTTCATTCGCCTGACGATAGAAAGCGCCCTTTCTAGAGACGCTTCTTTCAAAGTGCTTGGATATGACAGCCGTCTCGGACAGGTCATCAACAACCTGGTTGACAACGCATCTTCATTTTCACCGCCTGATGGAGAAGTCAGGGTCGTCCTGCGGCGGGTGGGACCCGAAATAGAGATTGTCATCGACGATGACGGGCCCGGGATTCCTTCGCATGCGGAGGACCGCATATTCGAACGTTTTTACACGGATCGCCCCGATCAGGGTTTCGGGCAGAATTCAGGCCTCGGATTATCGATCTCACGCCAGATCATAGAGGCGCATCGCGGCACGATTACAGCGGAGAACCGTTATGAAGGTATCGATACCGATGTAACGGAGGAGACAAAGCCTCTCGGCGCTCGTTTCATTGTGCGGTTGCCGGCGATCATGGCAGGCAGGAAGAATGAGCGTTAAGGCGACTCTTCACGCAAACTGCGTTCTGGTTGATGAGGCCGGTATCCTGATCCGTGGTGTTTCGGGGGCCGGAAAGTCAGCTTTTTCGAGAGCCTTGATCCTGGCTGCCAGAAACCAGGGTCTGTTTGCGCGCCTCGTCAGCGACGACCGTACCCGCGTGGTGTGCAGGAACTCGAGGCTCCTTGCTTACCCGGTCAAGGAAATAAGGGGGTTGATGGAAGTTCGCGGTATCGGGATCGTACCGGTGCCGGTCGAGAACGCCGCGGTCATCCGTCTTGTGATCGACTTGGTCGATGCGGGGGCAAGAATGCCCGGGGCCGACGAAATGGCAATTGATATCCTCTCTGTCAAAATGCCGCGCCTGATACAGATAAAAGGAGAAAATATCGTTGATCTCGTGTTGGGATACATCTGTGGAAGTGACTTCCCCACATAGATATTCACGATAAATTCAACAGATTTGGTTAAACGCAAAAATGGCGCGTTAGGAACGATTCCAAGGAAAAACTGTGTTTGAAATATCGAAAAAATGCTGCCGGAATGATCGTTTCTTAAATATTTCGTATGATTGCACTTGCGCTTGCTGCGCCGTTAGCCAAAATAAGCAGCTCGGCCCCAAGGGGTGTTCGGATTTGGATTGCTATGATTGGTATGGTGCTCGTCACCCACGGCCAGCTCGCTATAGAATTTAAAGCGGCGCTGGAGCACGTTGTAGGTCCGCAAGAGCAGCTCGAAACGATTATGATCGGTCCTGAGGACGACATGGAGTCGCGCCGCAAGGACATCATGGACGCTGTTTGTCGCGTTAATTCGGGTAGTGGTGTTGTCGTTCTTACCGATATGTTCGGTGGAACGCCCTCGAACCTTGCTCTCTCCTGCATGAGTAACAGCCTTGTCGAGGTTGTTGCAGGTATCAACCTGCCGATGCTGATCAAGCTGGCCAGTGTTCGAGATGGGGAGCCACTTGAAGACGCCGTCTTGCACGCTCAGGAAGCAGGACGTAAATACATTAATGTCGCTTCGCGCGTCTTGGCAGGCAAATAGGCACCAACCCGACAGGAAACATCTGAATGGATGACGGCTCTTCCTCAGAGCAAGGTTGCCCCCCGGCTCCGATTCCGGAAGGAGCTCTGGTGTGCGAACTGGCGATTGTCAATCGCAAAGGTCTGCATGCGCGCGCCTCAGCCAAGTTTGTCCAGACTTCGGAACGCTATGAATCGGCTGTTACCGTAACCCGCTGCGGCGAAACAGTCGGTGGCAGCTCGATCATGGGTTTGCTGACGCTGGCGGCTGCTCAGGGCACGAAAATAACCGTCACAGCTCTTGGAGAAGATGCTGAAGCTTGTCTTCAGGCGATCTCGGATCTGGTCTGTAGCCGTTTCGGCGAAGACGAATAGACATAAAGACATCTTTATATCTTGATTGCCGAACGGTACTGGTTCTGCTAGAAAGCCGGGGCAGCTTTAGAGTGCGTTGTGTTTCAACCGAAACGCAGCTCGCTCCAAATTCTTATATTTTGCAGCATTTCGCAACGATTAGCCGTATCCATCTAGTCGGGAAATGCTCTGGTGCTACACGATTGCAGGAAGAAGATTATGTCGAACGACTTTATAGTGAAAGATCTCGGTCTGGCTGATTGGGGCCGCAAGGAAATTTCAATTGCGGAAACGGAAATGCCCGGCCTTATGGCTATACGTGAGGAATATGCCGCCAGCCAGCCCTTGAAAGGGGCTCGCATCGCCGGTTCTCTTCATATGACCATTCAGACAGCCGTGCTGATCGAGACGTTGGCTGCACTCGGCGCCGACATTCGCTGGGCTTCCTGTAATATTTATTCGACTCAGGATCAGGCCGCTGCCGCCATCGCCGCGCGGGGAATTCCTGTCTTCGCCATCAAGGGTGAGAGCCTGACGGATTACTGGAATTATACCCGCCGTATCCTTGAATGGAGCGATGGCGGTGTGCCGAATATGATCCTCGATGATGGCGGCGATGCCACCATGCTGGTTCATCTCGGTCTGCGGGCGGAGAACGGGGATACCGCTTTCCTCGACAAGCCGGCTTCCGAGGAAGAGGAAATTTTCTTCGCCCTGATCAAGAAGACCCTGACCGAGAAGCCAGGTTGGTTTGCCGAACTGGCGAAGAGCATTCGCGGTGTTTCGGAAGAGACCACAACCGGTGTGCACCGCCTTTATATGATGGAGAAGGAAGGCAAGCTTCTTTTCCCGGCGATCAATGTCAATGACTCGGTCACGAAGTCCAAGTTCGATAATCTTTATGGTTGCCGTGAATCGCTGGTCGATGGCATCCGCCGTGGTACGGACGTCATGATGTCCGGCAAGGTTGCGATGGTCGCAGGTTTTGGTGATGTCGGCAAGGGTTCGGCGGCGTCGCTTCGCAATGCCGGCTGTCGGGTTCTGGTTTCCGAAGTCGATCCGATCTGCGCCCTTCAGGCAGCCATGGAAGGCTATGAAGTCACAACGATGGAAGATGCAGCACCGCGTGCTGACATTTTCGTTACGGCGACCGGAAATAAGGACGTGATCCGCATCGAGCACATGCGTGCGATGAAGGATCGGGCTATCGTCTGCAATATCGGCCATTTCGACAACGAAATTCAGGTCGCTTCTTTGCAGAACCTGACCTGGCACAACGTCAAGCCGCAAGTCGACGAGATCGAATTCGCCGACGGAAAAAGGATTATTCTTCTGTCCCAGGGACGTCTGGTCAATCTTGGTAACGCCACCGGCCATCCGTCTTTCGTGATGTCCGCTTCTTTCACAAACCAGACCCTGGCGCAGATCGAGCTGTACACCAGGCAGGGACATTATGAGCGCAAGGTCTACACCCTGCCGAAAGCGCTCGATGAGAAGGTTGCGATGCTCCACCTCGAAAAGATCGGCGTCAAACTGAGCAAGCTTTCCGACGAGCAGGCCTCTTATATCGGCGTCAACTCCAATGGCCCGTTCAAGGCGGATCATTACCGCTACTGACCATTCTCTCCGAGGTTTTCTTTGCCTCTGTCGATCGGAACACCTGAGAAACCCGGCTTCGCGCCGGGTTTTTTGCATTTATTCGGCAATTGTCCACAAAAGCGGCATCCATCTTGGTGGATGCCGCTCTATCCCCCTTCTTGCAACGGGACCGTCGGTCTACATTGACCATGATTCGCAAGCATCGATATGCTCTCCAGGATTATGGGGAATCGAGCGGGAAAGGCGCGGGATGACAGGAGAGGGAACAAGGCGAACGAACGGTGCGCGCGAGTTTTCTCGCCGCCTGCCGCTTGCCGCAGTTTTGCTCTCGGGTACGCCACTCTCATCCTGGGCGGCGGAAGGGCAGGATGGTCTTTCCCTGATGCCCGGTGGCCTGGACATCTACAATATTACCAGCCTTTCAATTGTTCTCGGGTTTGCAGCCTTCTCTGTTGCGGCGGCCTTTGCCGTCATACGTGAGCGTCGCGCCAGCGAACGGAAAAGCCGCAATCTTCTTGATGAGATCGCGGCCCTGCGCGAGGCCGAAGATCGGATTCAACTGATCCTCGGCGTGGAAAAACAACTCATCGTCAGCTGGTCCGGGCGTGAAACGCCGCATTTCGAAGGGGACCCATCTGTTATTGGTCCGGGTATGACCGTCAAGCGCGTTCTGGCGTTTGGCGGATGGGTGGCGCCTGCGGATGTCGCAACGCTGGAAGCGGGTCTGGAAGCGCTCAAGCAGCGGGGCACGGGTTTCAGGCAGGTTCTTCGGCGGTTGAACGGAGGCTTCGTTGAGGCGCTTGGTGCAACCTGTGCCGGCCAGGCCGTTCTTCGACTGAAAGATATCGACAACGAGCGATCCGGGCTGTTGCAGGCACAAACGGATCTCAAACACGTCCAGGGTGATCTCGATGCGGTGATCGGATTATTGGAATCCATCGCCCATCCGGTGTGGTTCCGAGATGCCGACGACAATCTGATCTGGACAAATCAGTTTTTTCTTGACGCTGTCGAAGCGAAAAATCTGGTTGAAGTTCGTGAGCGTTCGCTGGAACTTCTGGACCGTTCCGCCAGGGAGGAATCCCTCAGGCGACGCAAAGCCAATATGCCGTATGAGGCGCGCGTTGCAGCTGTCGTTGCAGGAAAACGCCGCATTCTTGATGTGGTGGAGCAATTGACGACCGGTGGCAGTGCGGGCATCGCCATCGATGTGACCGATCTTGAAAGTACCCGGTCGGATTTGAAACATCAGACGGAAGCCCATGGGCGCACCCTTGACCAGTTGCCGACGGCCGTTGCGATCTTCGATACGACACAGAAGCTGGTTTTTTATAACTCCGCCTACAGGAAACTTTGGAATCTGCCGAACAACCTGCTGGACTCGATGCCAGGCGATGGTGAGATTCTGGAAAGGCTGCGATCAGACAGAAAACTGCCCGAACAGGCTGATTTCAGGGTCTGGAAGGCTGAGGTTCTTTCAGCGTACCGAGCTGTCGAAGCCCGTGAAATGTGGTGGCATCTGCCGGATAGACGCACTTTGCGGGTTCTGGCAAATCCTAATCCTCAAGGTGGACTGACTTATCTGTTCGACGATGTCAGTGATCGCTTCCAACTGGAGACCGATTTCAATGCGGTTCTGCGCGTTCAGGGCGAAACCCTCGATACCCTCAGCGAAGGCGTTGCAGTGTTCGGGCAGGATGGAAAGCTGCGCTTGTTCAACCGGGCTTTCGCCGAGATGTGGCAGCTGCCTGCGGATACCATCCAGGATCATCCGCATGTGGATGCGGTGATTAAGGGATGCCGCGCATTGGCACCGCAAAATGCCACCTGGGTCGATATTCGGGCGGCTGTTGCAAGTCTGCCTGAAACCAGGCTCGGAATGACCTGCCGGATCGAGCGCGAGGACGATACGACTATTGAATGTACGGCGCAGCCGTTACCGGACGGGGCTACCTTGCTGACATTCAGCGATATCACGGCCAGCGAGCGGTTTGCGAAGGCACTGACCGAACGCAATGAAGCGCTCGAGAGGGCTTCGAACCTTCGTGATCTGTTTGTCTACGACGTTTCTTACGAGCTGCGTTCGCCGCTGACCAATATCATCGGTTTCTCCCAACTGCTTGGTGATGAGACTGTTGGCCCACTCAACGAACGCCAGCGTGAATATTCGGGGCACATCAAGCGCTCGTCCGCCGCTCTTCTGACGCTCATAAACGATATTCTTGATCTCGCGGGCCTTGATGCGGGCTCCCTTGAGCTCAATCTCGAAAGGGTTGATATCGGCGCGGCTATCGAGGCGGCCGTTCGGGGTGTCGAAGATCGCCTGGCCGAAGCGAATCTGAAGCTGGTGATCAATGTTCCCGGTGACATCGGAACCTTTACCGCTGACGGAAAAAGGGTAAGGCAGATTTTGTTCAATCTCTTGTCGAGTGCTGTAGGCTCGTCGTCGCAGAACCAGACTATTACAATCTCTGCACGGCGTGGTTTCGATGAAATAGCCCTCATTGTGACTGACCAGGGCAGGGGTATGCCCGCCGAGGTTAAGGCACGGGTACTCGACGGGCAGGAAAGCCGCTATGCTGAGGGTGCTCGACATCGTGGTGTCGGTTTGCCCCTGACGATCGTCAGGCAACTCGTCGAGTTGCATGGGGGAAGGGTCGAACTGGTTTCGGCCCCCGGTGAGGGAACAGTAGTAACATGCATCTTTCCATCTGGAGAACTGGTGCAGCGGAATGCTGCTGAATGAATTTCAATACGCCTGGCATTCAGGAAAAGGCAGTTGAATTTTTCTATGGTGCCATGTGACAGCAGGAAGATAGGGATGCGATCCTTGAGGGGATCTCGCTCTGGCAACAGGAAACGCAACCGATGACTCAGGCTGCAACGGATATGGCTTCTTGGCGTGTTCCACTCGGCGATCTCGCTGAAACGGAAGCCTTTGCGCGCGTGCTCGCGGAAGAATTGAAAGTGGGCGATACCATTGCCCTGAGTGGAGGATTGGGATCGGGGAAGACAACCCTTGCCCGCGCCATTATCCGCGTGCTTGCCCAGGATATGGAACTGGAAGTCCCAAGCCCGACTTTCACGCTCATGCAAAGCTATGACGCGATGGTTCGTCAGTCTGCCGTTCAGGTTATTCATGCTGATTTCTATCGTTTGAGCGGAGCACGCGAACTGACCGAACTCGGTTGGGAAGAAATGACCGACGATGCTATCGTATTGGTAGAATGGCCGGAGCGAGCACCCGAGGTTCTGGCGCCATCGCGCATGACTGTGACGCTCAACCTCGATCTTGCCAACCCCGATCGCAGGATTGCGGTGGTGAACGCGAGCGGCGATTTCGTGCCGAGGCTGGAACGTCTTGAGGCGATGCAGAACGTTTTGCGCAAAAGCGGCTGGAACGATGCAAGGCGCGTCCTGATGCAAGGCGATGCTTCGACCCGGATATATGAACGGCTCATCAGGCCGAATGGAGAAACCGCTGTTCTGATGATTTCCCCGCCCCGCCCCGATGGCCCGGCCATCCGCAGAGGGAAATCATACAGTGCTATCGCCAAGCTGGCAGAAACGGTTCATGCGTTCGTTGCGGTTGACCGTGCCCTGCGGGCGCTGGGCTTCAGTGCTCCGAAGATATTCGGCGAGGATCTTGAAGCAGGCCTGCTCGTTCTGGAAGATCTGGGGCATGAACCGGTTACTGATGCACAAGGACCTGTTCCGGAGCGGTATGGCGAGGCAGTCAAGCTGTTGGCGAAGCTGCACGGCACCATTCTTCCCCAGGTGCTACCGGTGACCGATGGATATGACCATATTCTGCCGCCTTATGATCTTGAGGCGCTGCTGGTAGAAGTCGATCTTCTCGTGGAGTGGTATATTCCACATATTGCCGGGCGGACATTGTCTTCTCCAGCAAAATTCGAATTCGCGAACCTGTGGACGTCCTTGCTCAAGGAAGTCGTTGAAGCGCCGGCGACATGGACGTTGCGGGACTTCCATTCTCCCAATCTGATGTGGCTGGAGAATCGGGAAGGTCTGAAGAAAGTCGGTCTGATCGACTTTCAGGACGCCGTGCTCGGACATCCCGGCTACGATACCGTCTCATTGCTGCAAGACGCCCGGGTCGATGTTGCGCCTGATCTGGAGCTGAAACTGCTCGGGCTTTATATCCGCGAGCGCCGGATTGCGGATGCTGATTTCGATATGGCTGCATTCGCGCGTGCTTACGCCATTCTGGGTGCACAAAGGGCGACAAAAATCCTTGGCATTTTCGCCAGACTGGACAAGCGGGACAGGAAGCCGCAATACCTGAACCATATGCCACGCCTGGAAGCCTATCTCACCCGCAATCTTGCCCATCCGGCCCTTGCCAGTCTTCGGGAATGGTTTGATACCCATCTTCCTCATCTCGGCGTCCACGGTGCATCTGAGACCGATGGAGAAGGCCTCTGACCCAATGAAGCGGATGACCGACAAGACAAAAGATGCCGTCGAAAGCGCTATGCCGATTCGTCGTGCCATGGTTCTGGCCGCAGGGCTCGGAAAACGGATGCGTCCGATCACGGATACATTGCCGAAACCGCTCGTTCCCGTCTATGGCAAGCCGTTGATCGATTATGCCCTTGATCGTCTGGCCGATGCCGGAATTGAAGAAGCGGTGATCAATGTCCACTATCTCGCGGATCAGATAGAGCGGCATGTTGCAACTCGTCGAGCGCCAAGAATCATTATTTCCGATGAACGGGATCAGTTGCTGGAAACCGCCGGCGGTATTCTGAAAGCATTGCCGCTGCTCGCACCGGACCGGCGCAGGCAAGGCCCGTTTCTAGCTCTAAATTCCGACTCCCTCTGGATTGAGGGCGCTCATCCCAATATCGGTCGATTGATCGATGGCTGGGATGCGGATGCGATGGATATTCTCCTGCTCCTTGCGCCGACCGCCACCAGTGTCGGATATGACGGTTATGGAGATTTCTCCATGGACCCTGTGGGCCGTCTGGAACGTCGCGTTGAGCGCCAGATGACCCCCTTTGTCTATGCGGGTGTCGCCGTTCTCAAACCCGAGCTCTTCGGCAATGTACCGGCTGGGGCGGTTTCCCTGAATCTCCTATTTGATCGCGCCATTGAAAGGCAACGCCTTTTCGGGCTGCGTCTGGATGGCCGCTGGCTTCATGTCGGAACTCCGCAAGCGATCAAAGAGGCGGAAGAGTGTATGGCCGCAAGCGTGCGCTGAACAACGCAGACTGTTTTTTCTAAAATGGCCCGGTTGCACCTGCCTATTCCCGTTTTTCCCTGACGCCTTCCCTGAATGCGTATTTTGCGCTCACCCACCTGGTGAAAAGGTGCACGACCAGTGTCAGGGCGATGCAACTCATCGCAGGGCCAGCAGGGCTTCCATAGATCGTGAATGCAAAATAAGCCAGAATGCCCGTTCCCAGGGAGAACAAACCTGCCGCATCGACGCGCCGATGGCGAAAATCGAGGCGTAACAGGAAATAATCGGTCAGAAGGATAGCGCTCAGCGGAACGAAGACCGCGCCGATCAGGAGCAGGAAACTGATGTAAAGCTCGCTGTCGAGAATGAGTGCAGCGACGGTGCCGAGCACCACCACGGCGATGCCCAGGCTCTTTTCCGGCAAGCGGGGCGATACATTGCGAGCTGAGACGACGGCTGAGTAGACATCGAGAAACGTTGTCGTGACCGTGGAGAGGATGACGATGCCGAGCGCAGCGACACCAAGCCCGGCTGCCAGCAGCATCGGCGTCGGGTCGGCTTCCCCGGTAAACAGTGCTCCGGCAAAACCAATACCGTACATCCACAGGCTGCCCACAAGATATCCAAAAGCAGGAGCAAGTGCCGCTGATTTTGCGCTACGCGCGCGGCTCGCATAGTCGGCGACCAGGGGAACCCAGCTCAATGGCATGACCAGTGAGAGTTCGAAGGCCTCATGGAACGACATGGTCACAGCAACTTTATCCAACGCCGGCGCTGATGCAGAGGCTCGTCCCCATAATACCCAACTGACGAAAACCGTTAACAGGAAGAGAAGAACAACCGTGATGGTGTTGTTGCCATATCGGCCTTCGGCCTGCCAGATTGTCCAGATCGCGATCAGCCCGCCCATGACGAGGATGGAGACGGAGGTCGCCTCGATATTCCAGATATGGATGGCGATGCCGCCAAGGGCTCTGCCGCTCTGCTGGATCATGACCGCGGTCCAACCGATGAGTTGCAGGACATTGGCAAGGGATAAAAACCATGAGCCTCTCTCGCCGAACGAGATGCGCGTGCACATGATCGAGGGCATTTTCTCCCGATAGCCAATCAGGGCAACGAGACCGAGAAGAACCACGCCGACAAGATGACCGGTGACGATGGCCCAGAGCCCGGCCTCGATACCGGCCGATGCCAGCAGACCGCCGGTTAATATCTCCGCGACCGATACCGCCGCCCCGAACCAGAGCAAACTGAGAGAAAACCAGGAATGGGTGGGGGACGTCTGCATGTGGCTTTCCCGCAAGGGCAGTCTTCGCCGCAGGAGTGAAACGAGGCGCAGGGCAATGAATAGAGAAACGAGCGCGTCATCCGAATTCCTACGGCAGTTCGAACTGCATCAGGTTCAATGGGTGTCATCTCAGCCCCGCACCATGCAAGGCACCCCATTCGGTTATGTCGCCGCGCTAATCCGAGAGCGCGCGGCAACACGGGTGGAGAATAGTCCTAAACGGAAAAAAGGAAAGAGATTTTCGAGAGGAGGCGGAAAGGTGAAGGATCACCGTCCCGGCTGTTCGAAGAGTGATTGCAGAGCGTCGACGCTCTGTTCCGACGGATCGATATCCCCGGCGATGCAGGTCTTGTGCAGTTTCTCTAGCCCACCAGCAACCTGTCTTCGCTGATATCCTCATTGCGTATCCGCCGGAACTGGTCGAGCAGGTCGTTGATGGTCAGATCTTTTCTGCTGTCGCCGGATACGTCGAAGATAATGTTGCCTTCGTGCAGCATGACCGTGCGTGTGCCGAGGTCAAGAGCCTGCCGCATCGAGTGGGTAACCATCAGCACCGTCAGAGCGTAACGCGTCGCGAGTTTTCTCGTCAGGTCGAGCACAAATTCGGCATTTCGTGGATCAAGGGCAGCTGTATGCTCGTCCAGAAGCAGGACGCTTGACGGTGCAAGTGTTGCCATGACCAGTGACAGCGCCTGACGTTGCCCGCCGGACAAAGAACCCATGGGCTGCGCGAGATTATCCTCAAGACCGAGTTCCAGTTCGGCGATCCGCTCATGAACAATCTCGAGATAATTCTTGCTGAGAGCAGGCACCAGCGTCCTGCGTCGGCCTCTCGCCGAGGCGAGGGCGAGGTTTTCCGCTATGCTGAGATCGCCGCAGCTCCCGGCCAGAGGGTCCTGGAAAACCCTGGCGACATGGGATGCCCTGTCCTCTGCCGGGAGGCGGGTGACGTCCTTGTCTGAAAGAACGACGTTACCGCTCGACACGCTGACATCACCGGCGATAGCTCCGAGCAGGGTCGATTTGCCCGCTCCGTTCGAACCGATGACGCAGGCGAACTCGCCGTTTTCCATTTTCAGGGATACCCCCTTCAAAGCCGGTCGCTCAAGCGGAGTGCCGGCATTGAAGGTGACGAAAATATTCCGGACATCAATCATGCGAAGACCTTCTGCTTGAGCTTCGGCAGGATCAGCGCAAGAAGCACGAGCGTTGCAGTCACGAGATTGAGGTCGGAGGCCTGCAGCCCGAGGAAATCGATCGACAGGGCAAATTGAATGACAAGCCGGTAGATGACCGCACCGATGATGCAGGCGAGAAGCTTGAGCCAGATATGGCGCGAGGGAATCAAGGTTTCTCCGACAATGACGGCGGCAAGGCCGATGACGATTGTACCGGTTCCCATCGTCACGTCGGCAAAGCCGTTGGTCTGGGCGAACAGGGAACCGGCAAGCCCGACCAGTGCGTTGGAGAGCATCATACCCGCAATGACCTGCCGGTCGGTGCCGACACCCTGTGCGCGGGACATACGCCTGTTGGCGCCGGTGGCGCGCATTGCCAGCCCCTGCTCGCTGAGCAGGAACCAGACCAGAGCAGCAAATACGATAACGACAATGACGGCCAGGAACAGGGGTCTGACGACTTCGTCATTCAGCCCGATACCGTAGAATGGTGTAAGAACAGTGTCCTGGTTCAGCAGCGGCAGATTGGCCTTTCCGTCCATGATCCGGATATTGACGGAATAGAGCGCCGTCATGGTCAGGATAGACGACAGGAGATGGAGAATACCCCATTTGACGCTGAAATAGGCTGTCAAGAAGCCGGCGATGCTACCCGCCAGCATTCCTGCCAATGTGGCCGCCCAGGGGTTCCAGTGCCCGAAAACGATCAGGGATGCAGTTACGGCCGCGCCAAGTGGAAAAGACCCGTCAACCGTCAGGTCCGGGAAGTCCAGTACGCGGAAAGACAGGAAGACGCCCACAGCAACGAAGGCGTAGATCAAACCGCTCTCAATGCCACCCAGTAACGCAAATAAACTCATTGTTCTCCAGTCTCAGAGGCTCCGAACCGCCGACGTTTCAGTAGCGCAAACTACATCCGGCTGTCCATCCAGGTTTTCTCAGGTCGCAGCCGCCGGAATTCTCCTGACGGCTGCAATGGAAAATCCTGCTATTCAAAGACTTTCTGCGACCGCTTCAGAACTGCGTCGGGGATCGTGACGCCGATCTGGGCAGCGGTCTTCTTGTTGACATGCAGATCGGTGCCCTTCCCGAAGATAACCGGTATGTCGGCGATCTTATCACCCTTGAGAATGCGGATGACCTGCTCACCGGCCTGACGGCCTCCCTGGTAATAACTGACGCCGAGCGAGGCAATTGCACCACGGCCCACGCTGTCGGTGTCGCCGGTATGAAGAGGAATCTTGGCAGCATTTGCAACGCTGATCGCCGATTCCAGCGCTGAAATGATGGTGTTGTCCGTCGGCACATAAAAGACGTCGGCTTTGCCGACGAGAGAGCGGGCGGCGGCCTGAACGTCAGAGGATTTGGTAGTCGGGCCATCGACGACGTTAATCCCCTTTGTGGCGGCGACCTCCTTGAAGAGTGTCACGTTCACCACCGAATTGGCCTCACCGGGATTATATAAAATGCCGATAGTCTTGGCTGTCGGCGTCATTTCCTTGATCAGATCGATCTGCTCTGCAATCGGTGACCGGTCGGAAACGCCTGTGACATTACCACCGGGTTTCTCGACATTATCCACGAGCTTGGCGGCAACCGGATCACTCACTGCACCGAAAACGATAGGGATGGTCCGCGTTGCTGCCAGGGCCGCCTGGGCTGACGGGGTTGAGATGGCGACAATCACAGCCGGTTTGTCCCCGACGTACTTTCGGGCGATCTGCGCTGCAGTTGCCGGCTGACCCTGCGCGTTCTGGAAAACGATCTTGACCTTGTCTTCGGTGTAGCCCTGCTTGGCGAGCTCATCCTTGACTCCATCTCGAACCGCGTTCAACGCCGGGTGGTCGACAATTGAGGTAATAGCTATAATCTGCGGCTCCGCCTGTGCGATGCCGGCTGATAAACTGATCAGAATTCCAGCGGCGGTGCCAAGGAGCATCCGCCTTGCCAACGATATCTGCAACATCTCCACCTCCCTGGCGGGCGTTCCTGACCCGTCAAATCGCCAAAAAAGACATAAACAATTATCTCAGCGAAACCGGTTTACAATTCTGCGCAGGCTTCGCTCACAGGTGGACACAGACGATCTCGCCTATCTTCGCTGGGGATGCAAGTATCTAAACGTTGTAACTGCCAACTATTTTGAGAGATGGAGCGCCGGGAAATGCGATGAGTCCGGATTTTCAACTGTTGCAGCGCTGCAGGTGGACATCACCCCTCGACGGGTCTGTTTGTTTCTCTAATGTTTCTTCAAAAGGGAAACTCTGCTGTCGATCAGATTGATCGCTGTCTGCAACGTTGCTGTCGCATCAAGGTGGGTGCTGTCTATCAACAGGGCATCTGCTGCAATTTTCAGCGGAGCGGTCGCGCGGTTGGCGTCACGCTCATCGCGGCGGCGAAGTTCCTGCAGAATTTCGCCGAAATCTGCCTTTTGACCTCGTCCGATCAACTCCTTGTGACGCCTGTTTGCGCGTTCCTCCACGGAGGCCGTAACGAAAAGCTTCACGTGGGCATCGGGGCAAATGACTGTGCCTATGTCGCGTCCATCGAGCACGGCTCCCCCGGGTTGATGGGCGAAGCGTCTTTGATAGTCGATCAGTTCCGAGCGCACATCGCCGATAACGGCGACAACCGAGGCAGCTTCTCCCATAACCCGGTCGCGCAGCCGCAGATCGGCCAGAATGGCCGGTCCGATGTCCCGGGCTGCCTGTCTGGCCGCAGTTGCATCGGTCAGCGGCAGGCCACGGTCGGTCAGAATACGTGCGACTGCCCGGTAAAGCAGGCCGGTGTCGAGATGTGGCAGCCGGTAATGGTGAGCGACCTTGACCGCGAGCGTACCCTTTCCGGAGGCGGCCGGTCCATCTATCGCGATAATCATCGGTCGACCTGGCATCACGATCCGAACCTGATTGAAAGCTGGCGCATTATGCTCAAGTCCGGATTGTTGCACCGAGGTTACGCATCAATGGCATGAAGGTCGGGAAGCTTGTCGCGATCATCGTGCTGTCATCGATCGTCATCGGTTCTTCGGTTGCAAGTCCCATCACCAGGAAAGCCATGGCGATGCGATGGTCGAGATGTGTCTTGACCGGGCCACCGCCACGAACCATGGAACTGCCTTCGATAATGAGATCGTCTTCCTCGATCATGCAGGTCACGCCCGCCAGCCCGAGACCATCGACAACCGCCGCCAGACGGTCCGATTCCTTGACCCTTAACTCATGCAACCCGTTCATCCGGGTGACGCCTTCAGCGAAGCTCGCCGCGACTGCCAGGATCGGATATTCATCGATCATGGTCGGAGCGCGTGCGGCGGGAACGGAAACACCTTTAAGGCGGCTGTAGCGGACGCGAAGATTCGCCACTGTCTCGCCGCCCTCTTCGCGCTCGTTCAGGCGCTGAATATCGGCTCCCATTTCCAGAAGGGTGTCGATCAGCCCGGTTCGAAGCGGGTTCATCATGACAGCTTCGAGCGTGATGTCGGACCCTGGTACAATCAGAGCCGCAACGAGGGGAAAGGCTGCCGATGATGGGTCGGAAGGCACGCTCACATGGCATCCGCGCAATGTTGGATGACCGGTCAGCGTAATGCTGCGCCCATCTGCTCCATGGGGTTCCACCTGAACTTCAGCACCAAACAGGCGCATCATTCGCTCGGTATGGTCGCGCGTTGCCTCGCGTTCGATCACCGTTGTCTTGCCCGGAGAATTCAGCCCGGCAAGCAGAACTGCCGATTTGATCTGGGCGGAGGCGGCGGGAGTTTCGTAAACGACGGGTATCGTCTCACGTGGGCCGCGCAGGGTGAGGGGGACACGCCCGCCTTCCGCCTGCGAAACAACCATAACACCCATCTTTTCCAAAGGGTCGAGAATTCGCCGCATCGGGCGGCTGCGCAGGGAGGCATCGCCATCAAAGGTGGACGTAACAGGGTGCGAACCCGCAACACCCATCATCAGGCGGGAGCCTGTTCCCGCATTGCCGAAATCGAGTATCTCGGTCGGTTGTCTCAGGCCGCCGATACCGACGCCGCGCACCCGCCAGGAACCGGGGCCGTCGTGGCTGATTCCCGCACCCAATAGCTCACAGGCTTTGGCGGTGCGCAAAACGTCATCGCCCTCAAGCAGGCCATCAATCCGGGTTTCGCCGATCGCAAGAAGACCGAAGATCATCGAACGGTGCGAAATGGATTTATCGCCCGGAACCCGCAGGTTGCCGCGCAGCGCCGTGCCCGCGCTTGATGACGCCGGTTGCGGGTCATGTTGCCCGTGCGACATGCCGAAACTCCTCAAATGCGACGGCTGACAGCCGTGAATATTCCTATATCTGGCCAAGCTTGCAGCAGATGAATGCTGTCCGATCAGACCAATGTGGTTAGCATGTCGATATCGATGCGTACACCATCGACCCACAGAATTCGAGAATCATATCACTTATTGCAGTCTCTGTTCGAATGCCTGTTGCTCATCCCCGCATAATGGACAAAAAAACGCTTCGGCGGCGCCTTCGCTTCAACGCCATGAAATATAAGTTTTTTTCGAGATAGAGAATTGCCCACGAAGAAAAATATTGAGGTGTGTTTGCAAAAATGATGCGATTCCCATTTGACAAGTCGCGCGTGCCCTACTAACCGAAGCGCTCTCACTTTTTGATGTTTTGAAGGCTTGACCTGTGGCCAAACCGGAACTCGGCATAAAGCGCCAATGTGCAAGCTGCGGCGCCAAGTTTTACGACCTGAATAAGGACCCCATCGTCTGCCCGAAATGCAGCACGGTGTTCGTTGTGACATCTTTGATACCTGCTGCGCTGGCAGCACGTGGAGACGATGAGGCTGAAGTCGAAACAACGGGGCCGGAAATGGTCTCGCTCGATGAAGTCGTGGCAGCAGAGAAGGGCAAGGATATTGTCCTCGATGATGACCTTGACGTGGACGACGATGTGGATCATGACGATACCTTCCTCGAAGAAGAGGAAGAAAACGACGGTGATGTCTCCGATTTGATCGATAGTGACATCGGAGATGACGAAGAGACTTGAGAAAGTCTCCAGAGATGATTATAGAAACGCACCGCGGTTCCCAACACCGCGGTTCAGAGTGGGGCCATAGCTCAGTTGGGAGAGCGCTTGAATGGCATTCAAGAGGTCGTCGGTTCGATTCCGTCTGGCTCCACCAAATATCCTGATTTCTTCTTTGAGATCACAGGGCCGCCGAAAGGCGGCTTTTTTATTGGTTTAAGGCCATTCAAACATGCCTGCTCAGAATGCCGCGATCGATATTTCCCGCAGATAACTGACAAGATCATCAGGCCAACGGGATGTCTTCCGCTGAAACAAATCTTTGTCGCCTGCAAAAAGTGCTCTTGCCGCTTCTTCGAAATCAGGTTGGTCGCCGGCCATGGAATGCATGAATCGATAAGTTGCTTCCCGTGAATGGCGCTGATTATCCGCACTTTCGTTTCGACGGCGCGCGTCATCCACAAGTTTACGCAGGGCAACGGAAGCTCCGCCTTCCTGCTCGCTCAACCATTGCCAGTGCCGGGGCAGAAGAGTGACTTCCCGGGCAATGACGCCAAGTTTAGGCCGCCCTGGCCCTTTTGACAGGTTATGGGGCTCCTCAGGTGTGGACGGGGGAATAGAGGCCAGAACGTCTGCAAGTGTGCCGCGCAGATCCAGTTCTATCTGTTTCGCCTGCAAGTTATCGAAGATGAGAATGGCAGCTGTTGGGTCGACTTCCATATGCTGTTTGACGGAAGCGGCTACTATCTCGAGCGTTCCGCTGGCGATTCTGTTAAACCCGGCAAAGGCAGAGCAAGGTGTTGTAAGGTTCCAGTCGGTCATTTTTTGCAATCCTTATTGTGAATTGCTATTTTACCCGGGTAAAAAATACTGTCAATATCATCCGGGTAAAAATAAAAACCAGAATACGAAAATGCACCCTCGCACAGTCGGCTTTTTCTTGTGCGAGCAGATGGGCAGTTTTGTCGTTGAGGCTTCCGCTTCCAGCAGAATCAATGGGAAGCGTCAGGAGCCGGACAGGATTTTTCGACGGATTTCCTGGGCATGTCTGCGTTCGCGGTTGGCGATATAAAGGCCCGATGCGACAATTACCATAGCGCCGATGACAGTCCAGCGATCGGGAATTTCACTGAAGACGATAAACCCGAAGATCGCGGCCCAAATGAGCTGGGAATATGAAAACGGCGCCAGCACCGATGCCGGAGCGAGACGGTAAGCAAAGAGAATCACAACCTGCGCCAGGGTCGACATAATGCCGACCACCGATGACAATGCCATGTTATACGGTGTCACAGACCTCCAGAAAAAGGGAGCGATCATCGAGATGATGATGAACCCGATGATTGCTGAGTAGGTCAGGGCAGTCCAGGCATCGTCGCCAAAGCTGGTCTTGCGGGTTGCTATCATACCCATTGCCCAGCAAGCAGCTCCGAGAAGGGGAAAGATGGCAGCGGCCTGGAAAGCATCGGTCCCAGGGCGGATGACAATCAAAACTCCGGCCAACCCGACGATGAGCGCAAGCCAGCGCCGTATGCCGACGATTTCACCGAGCAGGATGATGGAGAGTGCTGTGACGAAAATTGGAGAAACGAAACTCATCGCCATTGTTTCCGCCATTGGCAGAAATTGAAAGGCCGTTGTGAAAAACAGAGAGGAGCAGAGTGTTGCAACCGCGCGCACTACTTGCCAATTAAGTCTCGTCGCCCGGAAAACGCTGGGGCCCTTCATATAAAGCGCCAGGGGAACGATAAGGGTGACGAAAAAGATATAGCGCATCCAGATAATCTGGATGGGAGCCAGGGAAAGTGTAAGGGCCTTTGAGGCCACATCCGAGCAGGAAAAGAAAAACAGAGCCAGAAGAACGATCCCGATTGCCTTTGGAGGGTTATCGGATGCTCCGGCCTCCGGGGAGGACAATATTTCAGGCTTGAGATTCTCAGATGAAATGTCGGTCATGGCGTAGAGTTTGTATCCCCTTTGACCAGAAGGCCAGAGGCTGGCGTTGGGCAGAAGCGTGAAATGCGCAATCTGGTATACTAATCCTTGTACCTGTTTGTTGAATAAATACAATTTCTAAAATATCCGAAAACGCCCATGCTGCGGATAAAAGCAAAAATCTCGCGTTGAAATTATTCAGGGCTCTATTTTTTACTGACCGGATAAAATCTTTCTGCGGGTCTCCCGGGCCCGGATGCGCTCACGATGTGCAATGTAAAGCCCGGATGCAATGACAATCATAGCTCCCACAACGGTCCATTGATCGGGAACTTCGCTGAAGATGACATAGCCGAAGATCGTGGCCCAAACCAACTGGGAATAGGAAAACGGCGCGAGCACGGAAGCCGGAGCGAGCCGGTAGGCGAGGATAACCAGCAATTGCGCAATAGTCGACATTCCGCCGTTCACGGAAGACAGGGCTAACTCATGCAGCGTCGGTGTTCTCCAGACAAAAGGAACGATCAATGTCGATATGGCCAGGCCGATGATGGCGGCATAGGTCAGGGCAGTCCAGGCATCGTCTGCAAAGCTGGTTTTACGGGTAGCGATCATTCCAAAAGCCCAGCTTGCTGCGGCAGCGATGGGGAAAATGGCTGCCGGGTGGAAGGCATCGGTTCCCGGCCTGATGACGATCAGAACGCCGATCAAGCCGACAATAAGCGCCAGCCAGCGCCTGATGCCCACATTCTCACCCAGCAGAAGAATAGACAATGCGGTAACAAAAATCGGAGCGACGAAATTCATTGCCATCGACTCGGCCAAAGGTAGAAATTGAAGGGCCGTGGTGAAGAGGATAGCGGAACCGTAAGTTCCAACCGCGCGAACGAACTGCCAATTGAACCTTTTTGATCGAAAGACGCCAGGGCCTTTGATTGCCAATCCCAGCGGAACGATGAGAACCGTAAAAAGAAAATAGCGCATCCAGATGATCTGGATCGGGGCCAGCGTCGCCGTCAGGGCTTTTGATGCGGCATCGGAACAGGAAAAACAAAACAGCGCGAGGAGTATGATGCCGATGGCTTTGGGTGGGTTATCGGAACCGCTACTCCCGACATGCGAGGAAACTCTAGGCTGGCTGGTTTCGATTGAGGTATCGTTCATGGCAGGAACAGGATTGAATCTCTTGGACCGGTATTTCAGATATGGACCTGCAGCGCGATAGCCGCGTGCTCGGGAGAGACGATGTTTGTATCCCTTCGCGGGGCAAATACAATTTTAAACAGCGATGATCCCGCAAATTTCTATATGTCGACAATAAGAAGCCTCTGCCGAGAACCTGTTATCGCTGTTTAGCGTTCCGGATTTGTCGGGGGCTTTGGTAACGGCAGCCATTTGAAGGGGTCAACGTAAAACCCGCGTTTGCTTACCCAGCAACAGATAACGGGATCCCAGCTGGAAATTTCGTATTCTCCAAACTCGGTCACGCATAAAATTGAACGCCCATCGTGCGGCGCATCCGCCATGTCACGCCACGCGCCGCGTTTCTTTCCACTTCGAATGGGTTTTATCTCTTCGGCCATGGCCTGCTCGAATGTCTCCGGAACATTCTTGATCTTAAAGGGGAATGAGCGTTCAGGTATCCCCAACTAAAGCTTAACCGAAGAGTTTCAAAAAAGTGCCGTTTTCGCGTTGCATGAACGAACTGATGAAGGATCGCCATTATGTTGAGTTACAACTCCTGACTGGGGGAATGCTTAACAGCAAACATGTTGGAGATGATGTTTACGAGTTTAGAATAACAGAAGGCAGAAATGCGCATATTTATTCTCATTAATTTGCAACGAGAAGAAATATATCAATTGTCATATGACTGCTCACCGGCCATCTTGCGTCTTCGAATCGCGCACAATAAGGTAACCTCTGTGTTTTTCCGCACATAAGGAATCTTGGCTATGAAGCGTGCGTTTTTTTCAGCCTTGTTCGCTGCGACTTTGACCTTCGGTGCTACGGGGCAGGCTCTCGCTGCCGAAAAGCTGATCATCTACACATCAATGAAAGAATCCCTGATCGGCAAACTCAAGGATGCCTTTATCAAGAAACACCCGGATATTGACGTCGATTATCAGTCTGCAGGTGCAGGAAAACTGATGGCGAAAATAGCTGCGGAGCGCGAATCCGGTAAAATTCAAACCGATATTCTCTGGACCAGTGAAGTCCCTGACTTCTACCAGATGCGCAGTGAAGGACTTCTCGCCACATACATTTCACCGGAAGTCAAAAACATTCTTAATCCGTTTGAGGATTATGACGGCACGTTTACCCCGGCTCGCCTCGGCACCCTTGGCATCGCCTATAATACCCGCTTCATCAAAACACCTCCCGCTACCTGGGACGATTTGAAAAAGGCCGAGTACAAAGGTGCATATGGCATCGCCAACCCCGCACTTTCCGGAACGTCCTATATGAGCGTGGCGCTTCTCGCCCAGAAATTTGGCTGGGAGTATTTCGAAGCACTGAAGAAAAATAACGCCAAGATGGGCAAGGGCTCCGGCCAGGTGGTGGACGATACCGCTTCCGGTGAACTGGTTGCCAGTCTTGCGGTTGATTACATCACCGTTGACAAGATGGACAAGGGCGCGACACTTGCACTTGTCTACCCGCCGGAAATGCTCGTTATTCCGAGTCCGGTCGCGATCATCAAGGACACCAAGAATCTTGAAGCGGCAAGCAAATTCGTTGATTTCCTGCTTTCAAAGGAAGGTCAGACGATCATCGCAGGCGAAGGTACATTGCCCGTCCGTGCAGACGTTGAATTGCCGAAGACCTCTCTTCCAGCTCCCGATGAAGCCGTGAAGCGCGCGATCAAGATCGATTATCCCGGCTTGATCAAGGAAAAGGAAGCGACCATCAAGAAGTTCAGCAATATCATGCAGGGACGCTAAGTCCGCTAACTGCTCCAGTTTGTTGAACTGAAATTTGGGAGGCGTCGGCGACGTCTCCCGTTTCCTCTCATGCTCCCTCGATTTCTTTGAGCCGCAGACAACAAATGTCTGCGCACTGATAATGCATTTCATCCGCCATCGTTCGGATATGCGGGTGAGTGGGGAAACTGGCGACAGATGTCACCGGGGCGGCTACTCCGGATGTTCGACAGCTTTCGAAAGCAACCAAACATTTCATTCTTAGGGAAGCCCATGGCTACAATTACCTTACGGGATATCCGGAAGAGCTACGGCAAAAACACGGTCCTTGACGGTCTGTCGCTGACAATCAATCATGGCGAATGTTTTACTTTGCTCGGTCCGTCCGGTTGCGGAAAATCAGTTCTGCTGCGGCTCATCGCCGGATTTGAAACACCCGATACCGGCTTGATCTCCATCGGAGATCAGGTTGTGACGGATGTCGCCGCTGGAAGGGAACTGCCGCCGAATGATCGTGGCCTCGGCGTCGTGTTCCAGGAATATGCCGTCTGGCCGCATATGACGGTGTTCGACAACATCGGCTATCCGCTGAAATTGCAGAAGCTCTCGTCTAAAGAGATCACAGACCGGGTGATGGAGGCGGTTGCCCAGGTCAATCTTACCGGCATGGAAAGACGATTGCCCTCGCAACTGTCAGGTGGTCAGCAGCAGCGAGTGGCGCTGGCCAGGGCGCTCATCGCCCGTCCGCCACTGATGTTGCTTGACGAGCCGCTCAATAATCTTGACGCGAACCTGCGTGAGGAAATGCGGTTTGAAATTAAAGAGCTGCAAAAGAAACTCGATATCACCATCCTCTATGTGACCCATGATCAGGAAATAGGCCTCGCTATTTCCGACCGCCTCGCAATCATGGATGCGAATGGCAATATCCGGCAGATTGGAACGCCTGAAGAAATTTTCGAGCGGCCTGCCGATGATTATGTCTTCCGCTTCATGGGGGTAGCAAACTTCCTGCCTTCAACTTATCGCGACGGAAAGGTTTCTATCGGCAACCAGCAACTCGCTGCGACATCGACACCGACCGAAAGCGGCGACTGGATGCTCGGCTGCCGTCCATCCGAGATCGATCTGAGCCGTGACGGGCCTGGGCTGCACGGTGTTGTCAAGCGTGCAAGCTTTCTCGGGGCCACCATGGATTATCTCGTAGAGGTGGATGGGGTGCCGCTGCGGGTCCTGCTGGATACCTACGAGGCCATCGATGGCGGAAAGCTTCTGGCGGAAAATGAAAGCTGCCGTGTCGCTTTTCATAACCTGCAATGGTTCAAGCCCGACACTATCATTTCCGCCAATCGCACGGAGAGCCAGATATGAGCACGGGTGCTATGAGAGCAAGTGTTCTGAACACAGGTGTCAAGAAGCGCCGTTCGTTTGGAGCCGCGGAGGTCCTCCTGTGGGTGTCGGTTGCCATTCTGGTGATCGTCGTGGTCGTTCCCGTTGCGCTGATCTTCTTCAACGCCTTCTGGGTTGATGGCAGTTTCAACATCAAGGACACGCTCAAAATATTGAGGGAGCCGGATACATATGAGGCGCTGATCAACTCACTGATCATTGCATCCGGTGTGACAGTGATGAGCACGATTGTCGGGACATTCTTTGCCTGGCTCGTGACGCGCACTGATCTCCCCTACAAGGGCTTCATGAAGGTGCTGTTTCTCGTGCCTTTCATGTTGCCGTCATTTATCGGTGCGTTGGCCTGGAAAATCCTTCTTTCTCCTCGTGCAGGTTACATCAATAACGCATTGCGCGATGTCTACGAGTTTCTCGGCGTCGACTGGCCGGTCTTCAACATTTATTCCTATACCGGAATCATGGCGATTGAGACCATGTACCTGTTCCCGTTCGTCTTCATCCAGGTGAGCGGCGCACTGGAGCGGATGGACCCGACACTTGAGGAATCCGCCCGTATTTCAGGCGCCAGTCTGTTCACCATCACTCGGAAGATCACGATACCGCTGGTGATGCCGAGCATTCTCTCCGGTGCGCTTTTAATCATGCTTTACTCCATGGCGCATTTCGGCACCGTAGCGGTGCTGGGCATTGAAGCAGGCATCTTCAATATTCCGACGTTGATCTACGAACGTATTCACCAGAGTGCCGGCAACTTTGCGTCGATCCGTGCCGGAACGGTTCTGGCCACGGTTCTGGTCTTCACCGCCGCCCTGATCATGTGGGTGCAAAACCGCATCCTCTCCAAGGGCCGATACCAGATCATCGGTGGCAAGAGTTTTCGCCCGGTCGAGGTCAAGTTGCGCGGCCTGCGCGTTCCGCTTTTCGTATTCTGCATTTCCTATATCGCGTTTACAATTGCATTGCCGACAGCGACGATATTCCTGGTGGGAGGGCTCAAAACCTACGGTCTGCCGATCACCTGGGAAAATCTGAGTCTGACCAACTATTACGACGTGCTGTTCCGGACAAGGCAGACCCAGGATGCTATCTGGAACAGCATTACGCTCGGGCTTTCTGCCGCTCTGATCACCATGTTTGCAGGCGTGATCATCTCCTACGTCATCGTCAAGATGAAGGTGCGCGGCAAGGGCATCCTGGAATTTCTCGGCATGCTGCCGTTCTCGGTTCCGGGCTCGGTCATCGCACTTGGCGTGATCCTGGCCTGGAGCGGCAAATTCGGCATCAATCTCTACAACACCGTATGGATCATTCTTGTCGCCTATATCGCTCGCTATATGGCTTTCTCGCTGAAAGCCAATTCGGCGGCATTGGAGCAAGTGCATGATTCTCTCATCGAAGCAGCCCGGGCCTGCGGTGCCGGTATGGGACAGACATTGAAGGATATCGTTTTGCCGCTGGTGCGTCCCGGCATGATTGCGGCCTTCTTCCTGATCTTCCTGCCGGCACTGCGTGAGCTCACCGTTTCGGTCATGCTCTATGGCACCAACACCCGGACCATCGGCGTCGAAATCTATGTTCTCAACGAGGATGGCAGGACTGTCGAATCGGCGGCGCTTGCCGGCATAGCCTTGCTGATTATCGTCACAGGCCAGACACTCATCAAACGCCTCACCGGCGTCAGCGCGAAGTAAGGAGGAGCCGACCATGTCCTACATTCGGCTTATCGACATCACCAAGCACTTCGGCGACGTGATTGCCGTCAATAATCTCAATCTTGAAATCGGCAAGGGAGAATGTTTCTCGATGCTTGGTCCATCGGGGTGTGGCAAGACCACAACGCTACGAATGGTCGCCGGTTTTGAGGATATCGACGAAGGTGAAATCCGGGTCGGCGACAGGCTGTTGTCATCGCACAAGCAGAATTTCTATCTGCCGCCGGAGAAGCGGGATTTCGGCATGGTGTTCCAGGCATTTGCGGTCTGGCCACATCTGTCGGTGTTTGAGAACGTGGCCTTTCCGCTTCGCCTGCGGAAGTTGTCTTCAGCAGAAATTGAACAGCGGACGAAAGAAGCGTTGATCCATACCAATCTCCTGGATGTTGCCGACAAGAGCCCGATGGATCTTTCCGGCGGTGGAAAACAGCGCGTTGCCTTGGCCCGTGCCCTGGCTCTCAATCCGGATGTGATGCTGCTGGACGAACCGCTTTCGAGCCTCGACCCACATCTTCGTGAGGAAATGCGTTTCGAGATCAAGGAACTTCAGAAGAAATTCGGTTTTTCGATTTTGTATGTCACGCACGATCAATCCGAAGCAATGGCGTTATCGGACCGGATCATGATCATGCAGAGCGGTCTGGTCGAGCAGATCGATACGCCGCTGAATATCTATAATCATCCGGTCAACAAATTTGTGTTCAGCTTTATCGGGTTGTCCAATTTCCTGAATGTCGAGAAAGACGGCGAGACGATGAGGATTGCCGGTCATAACGAGCCGCTTGTGCTCGATAATGTTCCCGCAGGTCTTTTTGACAAGGCACCGCATGCAGTGCTGGCCAGTCGCCCGGCGGAGATAGAGTTTACCGATAACGGTCATCTGCAAGGGCTTGTTAAACGTCGGACTTATCTTGGCGAGATCGTTGACTACTCCATCGCAGTAGGCAACCAGGAGCTTCGCGTGCAAAAGAACGCCAGAAGCCCCGGCCCGATGACGGGAGAAATCTGCGGTCTGAGACTTCTAAGGTCTCACTGGTATCCTGCTTAACGGGAGCTGATTGAGAACGGTGTGGCCCGCGATTGCGGGCCATGCAAATCCTTCATTCTAATGAATAACCCTGGCTATCGCAGCAATCGGCGCGAGAGACAGCGCCTCATCCGTGAACATATTGGAGCGAAAGACGTCCACTTGGACTGAAAGGCGTTTAATAGGAAACGCCTTTCAGTCTAGAACTCTTTTGCCGTAATGCTTTTTTGCGTTTAACCGGTATCCATTTAAACGCGCATTACTCTAAACGCGTGTTACTCTGATGCGCTCGTTGCTGCGGACAGCGCTGGCTGAGCGCCAGATCACGCCGGGATATGCATTTTCCAAAAAAAAGAGCCGTACATGCGTACGGCCCGAAGTTTAGGGAGGAAACGCCCAGATGGGCAGCAATAAAACGACCTAGTCGCCTCATCGCGTTGTAACCATACAGTGCATCCAGATCAGGTCAATACTGGTTTTAGTGCTCTGTTATGCACTGGGAGCGGGGCTTGTATTGGCATGAGGGGAGATACCTCTTGGCCTGACCTAGGGTGCCTTGGTGCTGTCAACTAATTGACATTAATTGCAAATATTCCTGTCAACGCAACAGGACGCAGGCCGAATTCCTTGCGAAATTTTCCCTTGGGACAGGGTGGCACTGCAACGCTAGCGTCAACAGGTCGCGGACAGGTTTCGTTATTACGCATCACTGCTTGCAGAAACCAAGATCACTTTTCTGGCTGATGCTCTAGATGTTTTGGCACGGTCTGGCAGAAGCGATCTACCAGTTTTCCTGTCCCGGTCGCAGTACGTTTCGTCGAGCATTCCGCGAGCATATGCGCTTCAAGTTCAAGAATAGTCTTCGACAGATCCAGTTCCTCAACCAGCGCTGCGGCATCCGGCAGGCTGAACCAGCGACCATCGCGCTGATGCTGCTCCGGCCAGGTTTCGCGTTGCTGCCGGACCTCAAGAGGAAAGACTTCGACCTCACATGTGACGCTATTCCCTTCCTTCAGACGCTTCTGGTACTGGAAAGAGCCAATGGCGCGTTTCATGATGCGGCCAATCAGCCCCGCTTCCTCGAAGGCCTCGCAGGCTGCTGTTTCGTGGGGTTTCAGGCCTTTGATAGGCCAGCCCTTTGGCAGTATCCAGCGTCGCGTTTCACGCGAAGTAATCAGCATGATCTCAATAGCGTCGTCACCGCTCAACCGGAACGGTAGTGCGGCGTATTGCACGCATGCCTTTGTTTTTTCCTGGGTGAGAGATGTCATTTTGATTACGCGTCCGACCTTCTTATTCTCATCTTGTTTGGTTAAGATTATATTAACTATATATTTTTGATCAACTACCGGAAAACTATAGCGCATCCTTTGCTGGGAAAGTCCCGTCAAACGGATGAAGCAAGTATCCCGCGTATTTCCTTTCTGGAAGGAGGTAGTCGAAAAGCTGATAGTTTTGATTACGGATCAAAATACTTCCTGCAAGATTAAACTCAAGTCTGATTTTTCATGTGAATGAAGCGACAGCAACGTTTAGTCACCTTTTATGGCGGTAATCGGGCCACATATTATTCCAGAGGTGCGGCACAGTGTAGCTTGGAAAGGAGGTCGACGAAATTATGAGCCGCAGGCGTGGACGATCATAATATTTTTGATCGACTAGCAGAGAGTTATAATACATTATCGCCGGGCAAAGACCTTATCAGGTGAGAATACAGCAAGTATCCTGAGGTTTCCTATCTGGAGGGCGGTATGTCCGAGAATCAGGCGGATCTTGTCGCCGATCATATAAAGCCCCGAGAAACTGAAATTAAATTTGATCTTTCGCGGGAAGAAGCAGAAAGAATTATCAGCCATCCTCTGTGGCAACAATCATCTCCTCCAAAAATCAAGCTTTTGAATTCCGTCTATTTCGACACGCCTGACCGGCTTCTTCTACAGGCAGGATACTCGTTGCGCATTCGTGATGATGACGGAAAACGTGTTCAGACTATCAAGACATTGGGGAGTGGAGGCCATTCTCTCACAGACCGTGAAGAGTGGTCATGTCCTCTCAGAGGTAAGAAGCCGAACATTCGGGCCCGGGCTGCCAGTGTGGTTCGTCCGGCACTTGCTGCGATGAAGGACGGCGATACACTGGAGGCCATATTCTCAGTTGCGGTAAAGAGATACCTTTTCCGGCTGAAGTTCAACGAATCCGAGATTGAGGTTGCGGTCGATTCCGGCGAACTACTAGCCGGGGACAGGAAGGAGTTTCATGAGCTGGAGCTGGAATTGATTTCCGGAGACAGGGCTGCACTCTTTGCCCTTGCATTTCATCTTTTTCGTTTTGCTCCCTTACGATTGCACATGCTGTCGAAGGCGGAGCGAGGATTCGCCGATATCGGGGAGGGATTGCAGCCGGTCAGAGCTGCCAGGCTCGATCTGAACGCCGACTTTTCTCCAGCGGAAGCATTCCAGAGTATCGCGCGCTCCTGTTTGCGCCACTTGTTGGGGAATACCTCCGCTCTTCGAGATAATCCGACGCCCGATGCCATCCATCAGGCTCGGGTTGCCATACGGCGTTTGCGGGCCGCAATGGGATTGTTCCGGGATGTTATTGATGATACGGCGCGTGGACCGATCAATACCGAGTTGCGGTGGATTGCCCGGGAGTTGGGAGTGGCGCGATCACTTGATGTCTACATCTCCGACGTCCTTGAGCCGGCCATTGCGGTTTATGGTGCAGAGCCCGACTTCGTGATGTTACTCGATGAATACAATTTCCGTCGCGAACGAGCTTATCAGGATGCTGTCGATCTCCTCCATTCACCAAGGTTTGGCTTTGCCGTGCTGAGTGTCATGCGCTGGATCGAGTGCGGACAATGGTTGAGCCGCGAGGCCGAAACTGGTGAAACCGCCAAGTGTCTCTCGATCAGGGAGTACGCCTCCTGGCAATTGTCAAGGAAATGGAAGAAAGTTCGCTCTGAAGCAAAAAGGCGACAGGAGCAAACCGACGAAGAGCGTCATGAGTGGCGTATCGACGTCAAGAAGTTGCGGTATGCCTGTGAGTTCTTTTTCAGCCTTTTCGATGAGAAGATTGAAGATGATGGCATGCGTGATGTTCGCCGCAAGGCTGCCCGCAGGCTTTCCTCGCTCCAGGACAATCTCGGTGAATTGAACGACATTGCGGAGGCATTGGGAAAAAATCCCTTGTCCGACACGGCGTCAAAGCTAAACGGCGCCAGAGTGGAGAAGCGCTCCACTCTTCTCCAAAGTGTGGATCACGATATCCGTATTCTGAAGAAAATCCTACCATTCTGGAAGCACCACAGCGCTAAAACGGAAGAAGCGGCTTGATCCGTTTATAACCAACCGTTTCGCTTGAAGCTGAAATACAAGGTGGTGCAGATGCCGAACATCAATGCAAGTACCGCAAAATACCCGTATTGCCAGTCAATCTCCGGCATATATTTAAAGTTCATGCCGTAAATTCCGGCGATTGCCGTCGGCACTGCGAGTATTGCGGCCCATGATGCAAGGTTGCGGGTGACGCTGCCCTGCTGGGCTTGACCAACCATCATATTGGCCTCGAAGGCGAAGGCCAGAACCTGTCGCAACGTTTCGATCTCCTCCTGCATGCGGCGGACATGGTCGGTGACGTCGCGAAAAAGTTCCTGCATGGAAACCCGCATCGGCAGAATTTCGCCATGCTCGAGCCCGCGGCAGACATCTACCATCGGAGCAACAGCGTTGCGCAATCGCAAAAGATCGCGCCGCAGGTGATAAAGGCGCTCCACTTCAGCTTGAGGCAGCGGCGAGAGGAGAACTTTGTCCTCGATATCCTCGACCTCCGCGTGGACTATCTCGATCAGCGGTGAATAATTATCGACGATGAAATCAAGCAGACTATAGACGATGAACTCTTCACGTTCCTTCAACGGACGCGGCAAGGCTTCGTAACGGGCCCGGACCGGCGCATAGCTTGGTGATGCCCCATGGCGAATAGTGACTACATATCCCTTGCCCACGAACAAATGGGTCTCGTCGACGGCGACGCGCTTCTTGATCAGATGGGCGGTTCTGGCGACGATGAACAGGCTGTCGCCGTACTGCTCCAGCTTTGTTCGCTGATGTGCCTTGCTGGCATCCTCGATCGCCAGAGGATGAAGGCAGAACTGTTTTTGGACTTCTTTCAGCAGTTTGTCGTCCGGTTCATAGAGCCCGATCCACACGAGGTGCCCCGGCTTGGTTGCCCATTCTCCTGCTTGACCGACCTTGATATCTGCGACTTTCCCTTCCGCAGAATAAACCACTGCGCTGACCACTCCCTTTTTCGTGCAAGGCTGCGTGGGAGAATCCGATTGCGCTTTTACAGAGCCGGGCAGCTTTCTAGCCATATCATCTCCTGTCACCGGGCATCAGACATAACCATGCCTGTGATCTCAAAAGCATGATCTCCGAGCGAATGGCAATGGTTTTTGCGCACAAGGGCACCGAATATCAGGCCCCTTTGTGCCATTCATAACTCATTGCATGAACGGGGAATGAACTAAGTGGCGGTGTCGTGCTTCTGACATTTCATTTACATAGTGATCCGATTTAGCGAAGTATCCCGCTTAATTAATGGGCTAATTATCATTGCGTCTTGATGATGGGACGACAAAGCTCCCCGAACTGGTTCTCCCTAAAGACTGTGGTCATCCGTTGAGATGCTATGAACTCCCGGTTTCGAGATACTCAGGGTACCCGTAACTAAATCAGAGGGAGGGCTTCTTTGCCGAACTGGCGGCAATGTAAAGAATTGTAAATGCAGATTTCAACCTTAATTTTCTTAGAGCAGGGCTGAATCTCCTACGTAAAAGAAGTCAGCATTTTAATTCATGTGATGATGGGCCAGAGGTTTGCTCGAATATCCAGGATAATTTTTCATTTGGGATATTTTGAATTGAGTTTTGTATTGTACTTTTCATATTATTAAAATGATTATCATATTTTGTATAAATAAATTGTTTGCCAAAATGTGTTCGATATATTAAGACAAAATAGATTGATTCGCCGCCTCCCGTCGGTTGGGTCCTTCAATGAATTAATCCGAATTTTCTTTATCTTGAGCGATTTGTCATGCAGCGATCAAACAATAGTCTTCGTAAGTCCCTTCTTGCCTATGCATCAATTCTAACGTTGACTTTGGTGGCTTCGCATCAGCCGGTATTCGCTCAGAACCTCATAGTAAATGGAGGATCAGCCACTGCTTCCGGCGCATACAATTCCGGAATTGCAACGGGCACAGCCGGCTACGGTTTCAATGTCAGCAACAGCGGTTCGGTTACCAGTAACGGTCCCATCTCGATCCTCACCGGAGGTTCAAGCGCGTATGGTATCAGCATTACAGGCAGCGGATCCGTTAATCTCTCCGACGATGTCACCATCACCACGGGTGGTTCAAACGCAACAAGCATCTACTTAAGCAATAGCAGTTTTCTGACCACTGGAATCCTCACGATCAATCCAACGGGACCGGGTGGCGGGATTTACGCTTACAACAACAGCGTCGTTAAAGTGAGCAACGGTGGATCGATCGCCGTTACCGGCAGTACATACGCCCTGAATATCGCTACCAACTCGAGTTTCGAAGGCAGAAATCTTGCCATAACCTCAACTGGTACCATCAGTGCGGTGATGGCGGGGACGGGCTCGGTAATTAACTTGGATGGTGGAAGCATTTCAGGTTGGGGGAATGGCAATACGGTGACAGCTTCGGGCGCTGGTTCAAAACTTTTGCTCAGCAACCTATCTGTTACGACACTTAATCTTTCTGCCGGGACACCGTCGACCCCGGCTGGAGTGTCCGTTTCTTCGGGCGGTCGGTTCGAGGTGGATAATGCAGTCATTACCACCTACACCGATAGTGGCGAAGGCGTCATCGCTCATACCAGCGCGACGGGTATCGTTCGAAATTCTATAATCACAACGTATGGCAGCAACGCTATACCGGGGGATGCTGGAGCGGGTTCCACCGGAGCACGTTCCGGAATAGGTTCCAGGGTTGAGGTGTATGACACGGTCATAACGACATATGGCGCGGGAAGCTCCGGCATCGAGACCGATGATGGTGGTGAACTCGTCATGACAGGCGGTTCGGTCACAACCTACAACGCAGATGCCCAGGGCATACTTTCAACCGCCACTGCTGCGGGAAGCCCTTCCGGTCAAATCACGGTGACAAATGTTCCGATAGTAGCGACCGGAGATGGCATAGGTGTTTACGGCGGTGAGGCAAATATCACGCTCATCGGATCGAGCCTGACGACGGGGTCAAACACTGCCCTCAATGTCAGGGCAAATCCGAATGCCACCGGTGGTTCTCTCGCATCCGTAGCGGTTGTCAGCGCTCATTCCTCAACCATTACAGGCGCGATGATCACGGAGGCAGGCTCTTCTTCGGATGTGGCTTTGCGCAGTGGTTCCATGTGGAACCTCACCGGAAATTCCAATCTCACCAATCTTGTTAACGACAGCAGCACCATCGACATATCTGCCCCGAATGTAGGGGTGTTCAAAACTCTCACCACTAATGCCTATACCGGAGCAAACGGAATAATCGCCTTCAATACTCACCTTGGTGGTGATGGATCACCTTCCGATCTTCTGATCATTGATGGTGGAACCGCCACGGGTAGAACCTCCGTTATCATCAAGAATGCAGCCGGGGCAGGTGCGCAGACAGGAAACGGCATTCTTCTTGTCGATGCCAGAAATGGTGCGACCACGGAAACGACGGCGTTTGCCCTGTCAAATCGTGCCGCAGCGGGTGCTTACGAATATCTCCTTTATCGTGGAGGCAATGCGGAGGCCGGTGGAGACCCGAACGACCAGAACTGGTATCTGCGCAGCACATTGCAGGTCACGGATCCAGATCCGATTGACGTTCCCAATTACAGAGTTGAAGTTCCGCTGGTGGCATCGATAACGCCGATTGCATTGGAATACGGCTATGCGATGCTGGATACCTTGCATGAACGCGTTGGCGAGGTCTGGACTGCACCGGTTACGCCTTCTTACGAGGAGCGGGTTGTCCGCGAAAATAACGGCAGGAAACAGGTCGCTCGTGCGCCGCTTCCACGGTCGGACAAGATCAGATGGGCCTCCAGTGCCTGGGGCCGGGTGATCGGGGATCGTGGTTTCAGGGATAACGACAATTTCGAGCGCCGGGGGCCGGATTACGACTATACCTTCGCCGCTATTCAGGCCGGATTGGATATCTATGCCAGAGAGCAGGCTGACGGCACCCTCGATAAAGCCGGTATCTATGTCGGCTATGGCCAGATTGACGCCAATGTGAAAGGCGCCTGGCAGGGTAAAGCCGGTTCCATCGATATGGATGCCTACACGGTCGGTGCATACTGGACGCACAAGGCGGCACAGGGTTGGTATACGGATGCCGTGGTGCAGGGAACCTGGTATGCAGCGGATGCAAAATCGACCTATGGTGAACGGCTCAAACCGGATGGTTTTGGCTTCGTCGCCTCTTTGGAAGGTGGATATGCTTTTGATCTTGGCAACGGCTTTGCCATCGAACCGCAGGCCCAGCTTGCCTACCAGAATGTGTCGTTCGACGATGTCGTGGATACTTACGGCCGGTTCAAGCTTGCAGACGGGGAGAGTTTGCGCGGCCGCCTTGGCGTTCGGTTGAGCAAGGTGTGGAATGCCGGCGATGTTTCAAAGCCACGCCTGATCAGCACCTGGTTGCGCGCCAATGTCTGGCACGAGTTCATGGGCGATCCGTCAACGACGGTTACAGGCCTTACCGGGGAAAATCCCGTGATGATCACTTCATCTCTCAGCGGCACATGGGCCGAGATCGGTGCGGGTATCTCGGGACAGGTCTCTGAGAGTGTCGCCCTGTTCGCGACCGGCGCCTATAACCGTTCCATCGACAATAAAGGCCGCAAGGCCTGGGATGGCCGCCTGGGCGTTACCGTAAAGTGGTGACAGAAGTTTCTGATGATACGGACTGCAGAGCGAGGATCACCGGCAACGTTTTGCCGGTGATCCTCTTTGGGCAGGTCGGTCGAGGTTAAATACCTGGCCATTCTTTCGGCCGTCAGATTTCCATTTCCCGTTCGATCCACTCTGTTGCAGAACCGTGAATGGGCTGCCAGCCTAACTCCGCACGGGCGCGAAGACCTCGCACACGACTGTTGGAGCCGAGCGAGTAACGGGCACGGTTGAGCCCCCATACCTCAGTGGCCTCTTCTTCTGTCCAGCTTCCCACGGGTCCCAATCCCAGACGTTTGGCAATTGACTGGCCGATCTCTGCGAAGGAGGATTCCCCGTTCTCGACAAAATAGAATGCACCTCCAGGTGCTTTATCGAGGGCAAGACGGTACAGTTCACACATATCGTCGATATGAACCGTAGACCAGCGATTCAGTCCAGCTCCGACTATCCTGACGACGCCGCTTTTCTGAGCCTGTTTGACAAGCGGCGGGATTTGGACACTGGCAGTCTGCAGGCCTTTACCCCTGCCGTAAATCAGGCTGTTACACAAAACTATGCCGCGTAATCCGCTGGCGGACAGGATATATCTGTCGAGCTCATATCTGGCTCTTTTCTCGGGACCGACCTCAAAAGACTTAAACTCGTCATAAATTTTTTCGCTGAGCACGTTTCCAGCGACAGCATCACCAACCACACTGGATCCACTGGTGTGTAGCAGGCGTTTACCGCTGCCACCCAAAGCAGCAATGAAAGCGTCGACGGCCCCGCGATGATCACTACTGGCAGCGTTGATAACCGCATCGGCTCTCTTCGCTTCCCGGATTAGAAGCACGCTATTGTCCAGTTCTCCAAGAACCGGTTCAATTCCGAGACCGAAAAGTTTCTCAGCTTTCTCGTTATCTCGAACCAGCCCACGAATTTCATGCCCGAACTTCCGCAGATGGATAGCAACGGAGCCTCCGATATACCCAGTAGCCCCGGTGATGAAGATTTTCATGAGAAGGTTCTCTGTCAAAGAGTTTGACGATGCGGCGCAAGGAAACTTATATCGTTTCAACGGATGCTAGCATATTTCGGAAGCCTCGCAAGGCAGAGGGCTTGATCGCCATTGCCCATAGATACAGGTGAGCAGGCCGCGGCCCCGAGGATGGAACTTAACTCCGGCATATCCCGCGACGCCTGACACGATTCGAAAGCGCGATCTCTGTGCAGGCAGGCATAGCTCCATTTCCCGCAAACTCCCCATTGCCCAGTCTTCATTTCCTTGAGCCAGCGAGCGGTAGCCATAATACGGAAAGGTGCCTGAACTTACCGCCGCATTCGGAAATAATCTCGCTCCCTATCTCAGATCATTTCTAGTTAAGCTCAGTATTCCGGTTGTTCATGCTGTTGCGACTGATCACAACCGCCTCTACTCAGATTAAAAACAGTTCACGACCTCTATCGACTTGTGGGAATCGTGAAATGTGGGCAAATAAATGAGCAGTGACAGAGATTCGGATGTTTGGATGTATCAATGAGTGATGAGGAAGCGATTGGGCGCGTTGTGAAGATTTTCGTCACAGGCCAAGATCCACGCAGTTTGAGAACGATTGAGTTGGACAACTGGACCGGAGTTGCCATTACCGGACAACCGGAATTCTTCAAAAAAGCACTCGAGTCCGAGGTTTTGAGCCGCTCCTGCGTTTACCTGCTTATTCGCAGTGGCGCAGACGATGATCTTCCAGAAATATATGTCGGCGAGAGCGATGACTTCTCGCAACGCTACATAAATAGCAATTTCCCGGTTGAATTTGATACGTTTATGATTTTCACGAGTAAGGATGATAATCTTACTCGTGCGCACGTGAAATGGTTGGAATTAAAGCTCTGGGTAATTTTAAAAGGTAATAGCGGTAAGGTATTGGTAGCAAACGCTAATACCCCAACAGGATCAAATTTACCGCGTGCCGATATCGCGACGACGCAGACGTTTCTTGGGAACATGATTTATGTTCTTGAGGCTTTAGGATATGATTTATTTTCGGCGCAGGAGAGAATATCCGCTTCTCAGCTCAAACAAGGTGAACCGTCTGCGACGGAATCACCAAGACTTGCACTAAATCTATATACGACATTACCAAAGCGTCCTGATGACAGGGCCTTTCTCCGATATATTGATGGCTCTTATGTTCTGATTACCGGTTCCAAAATTAATTTGAAAGCGACTGAAAGTCTTCCGGCAAACGTGAGAAGATTGCGCAATCGGTTGATTGAAGATGGCGGTCTTGTGTCACATGAAAACTATTTAGAGTTAACCAGAGACATCTCTTTCTCCAAGCCATCGCCGGCCTCAGCGCTAGTTAAGGGCCGAAGTTCAACAGGCCATATGGATTGGATCCGGGAAAGCGATAATATGCCACTCGGCAGTATCTTGGGTTTGGTAGCCTCAGCGATTGTTCCGGATGAAACTGGACATGAGACTTAGCTCAAGCCGCATAATTCATCTGGCACAGCTCCGGCAAGGTCGCGCCCGACACGATTCGAACGTGTGACCTTTGCCCTCGGAGCACCCGCAGCTTCATTTCCCGCAAACTCCCCATTGCCCGCATCGCGGAATTGCGTTACTGAACCTCATCCACGCATGCATTGCGTCATGCACCCGTAGCTCAGCTGGATAGAGCGTTGCCCTCCGAAGGCAAAGGTCACACGTTCGAATCGTGTCGGGTGCGCCAATACCACCGATTGCCCTCTATATTGCGGCAGATCAGCCGACGACCACCGGTCGCTGCATTCGCTATACGGAACAGGTGCTGCCGATTGTGCGCTGAAGCCTGACGTTTGAGGTAATTCGATCTATATTTTAGTCTCAGAACGGGCAATGCGCACGCTGTTCAGCGTAACCTTATCTGGCCATTCTCTAAGAAAAAAAGCCCGATTTCAAGACCACGAAAGAAACCAAAACTTTTGTCGGATGGCTACCAACATACTGGAAAGGAACAATAAACTCGGTAAGAGCGTTGGATTTTCCGTTGAGGCATGCAGAAGCGGCAATCTGCTGTGGCTATGAGATGGAGATGAAACATGCGATTTTCTTCGGATATGGAGCGCCAGCTCAAAGGGTATGGCCTCACCACCGCGCATATTCTTTATCACATCCCCGATTTCAAACTGGTTCTGCAGACATATGTCTGGCAGGATTATGATCTCGCTCCAGACTTTCCGGAGATGCGCAAGTTTCTGGATTTCTGGCAGGCTAATCTCGACGGAGCGCTGCATTCGATCCGCTACACTCACAAGCGACTGATCGGCCCCAATGAGTGGCGCCAGGTCGATGGTGAATTCAGCATCCGCTGACGGCAATTTATGAATAGGTATCCTTTATTTCGTGGTTCATGGTCTATTGTTGGTCAAGACTGTTACGAGGTAGGACTATTCTCTGCAATTTGGCTGAAAGGATCTGGATGTCTGGCGTTGCTGAGCAGTTCGTGGCCGCGGCAACGATAGCGGCTACCGGATAGCCGAAGGGAATCTGGTAGCCCTTTCTGGATTTCTTTTGCCAGTAAGGAACACATGGGCTGTTGTGTCTTGGATTAAAAAGGCTTGGTTTATGTATAGCCGGACCTTTTCATTTTCGTGGTAAAAGCCATATTCGGCTATTCGGAAAAAGCAGCTAAAGAGCAGAGTTTAGGAAAACCGGCCCCGAAATTGGGAACGCAACACCCTCTGGAATGGTGCAGCACTTTTCTATATATCTGAATTTTCTTGAATATTTGGTGGGTGTGCAAGGATTCGAACCTTGGACCCGCTGATTAAGAGTCAGCTGCTCTACCAACTGAGCTACACACCCACGAACCGCAATGCGGCAGGCGGTGAAGCTCACCGCCGAGGAAGAGCGTGTAACAAAGCCTTTAGGGTCTGTCCAGTCCATTCGCGGTGAATAAGGCTATTTTGATGGGGTTTGTTGCAATCACCCCAGAATCTGAACTGAATGCCATGAAATCATACTGCTTGTCATCGCCTGGAATTTGACATTCAGCGCGCGCGACAGATCTTTGTCGGGCGAAGCAACAAAGTCAGGTAGCTTGTAAAGCGAAGAATTTATGAACAATTGATTTTACTAGACAACAATTGTTCATGTGCTTATCATAGCGCTGTGTTTGTTCTTCTGGTTCATCAATGGGGAAAGGTGGTTATGCGGAGTAAGCGCCGGGTGAAAGGTACCTGGCAACCAAGGATATACTGAAATCATTTTCGGCTGCGTGTGAATGGCCGAAGCGACGAATTCGGGGCGCTTTACACTTCGGAGTGCAGGGGGATGTCATGGATGCTTTTCTGGCTGTGATCAAAGCCGTCGTAGACGGGCTCGGGGCAACAGTGCTGTTGCCGATTATGATTTTTGTCATTGGCCTGGTACTTGGCGCCAAGCCGGGGAGGGCGTTTCGCGCCGGTGTCACCATCGGTGTGGCCTTCATCGGCATCAATCTCGTCATAGGCCTTATGTGGACCAGCCTGAGCGAAGCGGCGCAGGCGATTGTGATCAATACAGGTATCCAGCGTGATGTGGTCGATGTGGGCTGGCCCTCGGCAGCAGCCATTGCTTTCGGCTCATCTGTAGGGTTGTGGGTGATTCCTGTTGCCTTGGCCGTCAATATCGTACTGCTGTTCTGCGGGTTGACCAGAACGCTGAATGTCGATGTATGGAACTTCTGGCATTTCGCCTTTGCAGGTTCGCTTGTCGTCGCTCTGACGGGAAGTGTCGGCATCGGTATCGCCATTGCTGCATTGATGGCGGCTCTTGGTTTATTCTTTGCCGACTGGACGGCGAAGGGAGTGCAGCGTTTCTACGGCCTTCCCGGTATCTCTGTGCCTCATCTCGCCTCTGCCCAGATATTGCCGATCGCTATCGCCATCAACTGGTTGATCGACCGCATTCCCGGTCTGCGCGATATCAATCTGGATACGGATGTCATTCAGAAACGCTTTGGCGTTCTTGGCGAACCCGTTATTCTTGGCCTCGTCATCGGCCTCATTCTCGGGTTGATAGGGTTCTGGCCGTTGCCGGCTGCGGAAATGATCACCAAGACTTTGAAAACCGGCATCAATCTGGCTGCCGTCATGCTGCTGTTGCCGCGCATGGTAAAGATTCTGATGGAAGGATTGATTCCGGTATCTGAAGCGGCCCGCGAATTCGTTCAGCGCCGCGCCGGTAATCGGGAAATCAACATCGGGCTTGATTCAGCTATCCTGATCGGCCATCCGGCGGCGATCTCCAGTGCATTGATCCTGGTGCCGATCGCCATTCTCCTTTCTGTCATCCTGCCGGGCAACAGGGTCATTCTGTTTGCTGATCTGGCGGTGATTCCATTCCTTATCGCGATGGCTGCCCCTGTTACCAACGGCAATGTGTTCCGAATGGTGATCATCGGTACGGTCACGCTCGCTATCGGCTTTTATGTGGCCACTGCGCTGGCACCCTTGTTCACATCGGCCGCCGTTGCCGCAGGATTTGCGCTGCCGCCCAATGCGGTGCAGATCACCAGTATCGTCGATGGTTTTCTATGGACCTCATATGCCACAGTTGAGTTGGTTCGTTACCTCGGTATTTTTGGTATCCTGATCATTGCGGTGGTGACGCTTGGAGCGATGTTCCTTTTCCAGCGCCATCGTCTGGCCTGGGAGAAATCTGCAGGTTATGAAGATAAGACCTCGGCGGCGGAGTGAAGAAAGATGGATTTATCCTTCGATGCATTGATTGATCCGCAGGCCGTCTGCCTGCGGGTTGAGGCGGAAACCTCCGAGCAGATTATCGCGCAGCTGGCCGGTATTCTTGAGCGCACGGGGTATGTCGCACCAAGTTACGGACCGGCGGTTCTGGCTCGGGAAGCGGAACTGCCGACAGGGCTACCCCTTTCCCATGATTTCGCGGTAGCGGTGCCTCACACTGACGCCCACCATGTGCTGAAACCGGGAATAGCCATTGCGACGCTTGCACAACCGGTCCCGTTTCGAAGCATGGAAGATCCTGATGAAATATTACCGGTGCGGATCGTCTTCGCGCTGGCGCTCAATGACAAGAACGCCCAGATAGCGATGTTGCAATCTGTAGCCACACTTTTTCAGACTCCGGATCTGCTTCTGAATATGGCAGATGCCGTTTCGGTGACCGAGGTGCTTGAGATACTACGCGGAATTGAACGGAGAGCGTAAGCCGGTTGCGACATCGCAGCTTCATGATCGGGTCTTATGGTGAGGGAAGGCTATTGAGATGGTGCAAAAAGTAGTTCTGGTCGCGTGTGGAACCGCAGTCGCGACTTCAACCGTTGTGGCTTTGGCCATCGAGGAAGAGATGAAACTGCGGGGTATCGATGTGATAACGCGCCAGTGCAAGGCGACGGAGGTGCCATCAATGGTTGATGGTGTCGATCTGGTTGTTTCGACCACGCCTGTACCGTCCGGTTTGTCAAAGCCGGTAATCACGACTCTTGCATTTCTGACCGGGATCGGAAAGGCGGAGGTGATTGAAAAAATCGCCGCAGCTCTCAAGGATAATTAGGAAACCGATAACCGGAAGCAGTTTCTGTCTGCTGTTGTCAATGCACGCCGTGGTCTGGCCACAGCGTGCATTTTTTTATGGGCGCGCAGCAAAGGCACGAAGATGTTTTTGATCTCTCGATGTGGACATTCGTATTGACATAAATACAAATGTTCATTACCTGTGAATGGTGTCAGGAGGATTTGCACCATGACCACCAATGTCGCGCTTACCGGTCTCGCCCGTGATCTCAAGGAGCGCTCAAAAAGCGGCAAACCCATCAGAATCGGATTGATCGGCTCAGGAGAGATGGGAACCGATATCGTCACGCGGGTTGCCCACATGCAGGGCATCGAGATCGGGGCGATCTCGGAACTGAATGTTCCCGCTGCAACCAAGGCTGTGGAAATTGCCTTTCAGGAAAAGGGGCATGCCCGCGAGGTCGGCAAGGCGTCGGAGCTGACTGAGGCGATGGAAGCCGGAAAGGTAGCGATCACGAATGATGCCGACCTTGTTATCGGCAGCGAGCTGATTGATGTCGTGATCGATGCGACCGGTGTTCCGGCTGTAGGCGCGGAGATCGGTTTGCGCGCCATGGAGCATGGCAAGCATCTGGTGATGATGAATGTTGAAGCCGATGTGACCATCGGCGCCTATCTGAAGAGCGAGGCTGATCGTCTTGGCGTGACTTATTCCCTTGGTGCGGGTGACGAGCCGTCTTCCTGCATGGAGCTGATCGAGTTTGTTTCCGCCATGGGGCACCCCATAGTTGCGGCAGGCAAGGGCAAGAATAATCCGCTGAATATTGAGGCGACCCCCGATCAATACGCCGACGAGGCCCGGCGGCGGCACATGAATGTGCGCATGCTGGTCGAGTTCGTTGACGGATCGAAGACGATGGTTGAAATGGCGGCAATTGCAAATGCAACCGGGCTCGTTCCGGACAAGCCGGGAATGCACGGCCCCGCCGCAAGCCTTGAGCAGTTGTCACATGTTCTGATCCCGGAAAAGGATGGCGGCGTTCTGACAAAGGTCGGTTGCGTGGATTACTCGATCGGAAAGGGAGTGGCGCCCGGGGTTTTTGTCGTCGCAGACATGTCCCATCCGCGTGTTTCCGAGCGGATGGAAGATCTCAAGATGGGGAAGGGCCCCTATTTTACATTCTATCGCCCCTACCATCTGACATCCCTGGAAGTCCCTTTGACCTGTGCGCGCGTCGTGCTTTACGGCAAGGCAGATATGGTGCCATTGGCCAAGCCGGCGGCTGAGGTCTGTGCAGTTGCCAAGAAGGATATGGAGCCAGGTGATACGCTCGATGCGATCGGAGAATATTGCTATCGCGCCTGGATCATGACCGCAGCAGAAGCGCGAACAGCCAGAGCCATTCCATGCGGTCTGCTTCAGGGTGGTTCCGTGACCGCTCCGATCCGCAAAGGTCAGCTCATCACATATGCAAATGCCATGCCCGCCGCAAATTCCAGGATCGCCGAATTGCGGGCAAGACAGGACAAGCTGGTCTACGGAACAGTTGAGGCTTGAAATGAACAAAGCGGCTAAAACGGTCGGCGGTACTTCCGGTGAAAACAGGCCCTTCATTTACAGGGAGTACAGCCCGGAGCAGCTCAAAGGTGCGTTGCGAAAGATGTATCTGATCCGCCAGTTCGAGGAGGGGGCGGAAGAATCCTACATGCGCGGCCTCATCCACGGCACGATGCATCTTTCCATAGGACAGGAAGCGACGGCGGTCGGTGTCTGCCTGCCGCTCGCGGAGCAGGACCAGATCGCGTCAACCCATCGAGGTCACGGACACTGCATCGCGAAAGGTGCTGAGATCAGTAGAATGTTCGCCGAGTTCTTCGGCAAGACGACCGGTTATTGCAAAGGACGTGGCGGTTCGATGCATATCGCGGATGTGAACAGCGGCAATCTTGGCGCCAATGGTATCGTCGGCGGCGGTATCCCCATTGCGGTCGGGGCGGCGCTTACAGCAAAGCGTCTGAAAACCGGGAATGTCGTGATCTCGTTTTTTGGTGACGGGGCCAATAACGAAGGGGCGTTTCATGAAGCCCTCAACATGGCGTCGTTGTGGAAGCTGCCCATTGTCTTTATTTGCGAAAACAATAATTATGGAATGTCGACATCGGTAGAACGCTCGACTGCGGTGAAATACATTTCAGAGCGTGCCGCAGGCTATTCCATGCCCGGTGTGACGATTGACGGCAATGTGGTGTCTGAAGTGGCGGAGGCCGTCCATGCCGCTGTTTCGCGGGCACGCCGAGGCGATGGACCAACTCTGATCGAAGCGAAGACCTATCGGCACAGAGGGCACTCGAAGAGCGATCGCAATCGTTACCGCACCAGGGAAGAAATCGATGACTGGGTGACCAACCGGGATCCGATCAAACTCTTCGAGGCCGAATTGAAGGAATTCGGAATCATCGATGAACAGGGTATCGCGAGCATCCGTGAGGAAACGAAGAGCGAGATAGAAGCCGGCATAGAATTCGCCAGGAACAGTCCTTCGCCGGATGTCGTCGATCTTGAGCGTTATGTCTATACGGAGCCTGCGTAATGGATGATATGCCACGCGAATTAAGCTACGCCCAGGCTATTCAGGAGGCCATGGCCATTGCCATGGAGCGGGATGAGCGCGTTTTCCTGATGGGTGAGGATATCGGTGTCTATGGTGGCGCATTCCAGGTGACAGGTGATCTCGTTGAACGGTTTGGTACCGACAGGGTGATGGATACCCCGATCTCCGAGCTTGGCGGGGCGGGGGTCGCGGTGGGGGCTGCAGTAACCGGGTTACGCCCGATCTTTGAATTCCAGTTCTCCGACTTCGCTACCCTCGGCATGGAGCAGATCGTCAATCAGGCCGCTAAAATGCGCTATATGCTTGGTGGCGAAGTATCCGTGCCGGTTGTCATGCGCTTTCCGGCAGGTTCGGGTACCGGCGCGGCAGCGCAACATAGCCAGAGTCTGGAAGCCTGGCTTGGGCATGTGCCCGGTCTCAAGGTCATACAGCCGGCAACTCCGCATGATGTGAAAGGCATGTTACTCGCGGCTATCGAAGACCCCGACCCGGTGATGATCTTCGAGCATAAACTGCTCTACAAGATGAAGGGCCCCGTGCCGGAAGGCTACTATACCGTGCCTATCGGAAAAGCGGAGATACGTCGTGAGGGCAATGACCTCACCATCGTCGCGACATCCATCATGGTTCATAAATCTCTGGAAGCCGCGCGCGAGCTGGAGCAGGAAGACATATCCGTGGAGGTCATTGACCTTCGCACCATACGTCCGATGGACCGGGAAGCCGTCATTGCCAGTGTTCGTAAAACATCTCGTCTGCTTTGCGTTTATGAGGGGGTGAAGACTCTTGGTGTGGGGGCGGAAGTCAGCGCCATGATAGCCGAAAGCGAGGCGTTCGATTATCTCGATGCCCCCATCATGCGGCTGGGCGGTGCGGAGACTCCGATTCCCTATAATCCGGAACTGGAGAAGGCGGCTGTGCCGCAGGTGCCCGATATCGTCAAGGCGGCTCGCGATCTGGTCAAGGGAGCACGATAGTCATGCCGACTGAAGTCATCCTGCCAAAGGTCGATATGGATATGCAGGCCGGGCAGATTTCGCGCTGGTTCTTCGAGGAAGGCGCGACCGTGAAAAAGGGCGATGTGCTTTTCGAGATAGAGACAGACAAAGCCGCCATGGAGGTAGACGCCCCGGCCGATGGAATATTGCGCGATATCACAGGCGAAGAAGGTGTCGACATTCCGGTTGGTCGGGTGGTGGCATGGATTTTTGCGGAGGGTGAGCCTTATGCGGCACTGCAAGGCGCAGCGGAAGAGGCTGTACCTGCCTTGCCGTTAATGAATGCAGGGACGAGGCATATCGCTGCCGGCGAAGAGATTCAGCCCCCACGATCGACCTCTGCGACAACTAAAGTACGTGCTACGCCGCTCGCCCGGCGTATCGCCAAAATGGCGGCAATCGACATTACTTTTCTCAAGGGTACAGGACCTGGTGGCCGTATCGGCAAGGCCGACGTTCAGGCTGCCGTTGCGGCACGAGACCTCTTGCAGGAGCGAGTTCCGGCAGCGGTATCCACTGGAACTGGAGACGAGTCAACTCTGCAGCTGTTCGAGGAAGGCTCTTATGAGCTGGTTCCCCACGACAGCATGCGCAAGACGATTGCTCGCCGCCTTGTCGAGGCAAAACAAACAATACCCCATTTTCACCTGCGTATCAGTTGTCGGCTCGATACGCTTCTTGTTTTGCGCCAGCAGGCTAATAATGCAGCAAGGATGAGGAAGAGTGAGAACGGAGAAGACGTTCCCGCATACAAGATCTCCGTCAACGATTTTGCCATCAAGGCATTGGCTGAGGCATTCATGGACGTTCCCGACGCCAATGTCTCATGGACCGAGGCAAATATGGTGAGGCATCGCCATGCCGATATTGGTGTTGCCGTGTCCGTTCCCGGTGGTCTGGTCACGCCTATCGTTCGCAGGGCGGAGGAGAAGCGGCTTTCTGTGATTTCCAATGAGATGCGCGATCTCGCTTCAAGGGCACGCAGCCGCAAACTTCGCCCCGAGGAGTACAAGGGAGGAACAGCGGCGGTCTCCAACCTTGGCATGTATGGTATTGAGGATTTTTCGGCGATCATTAATCCGCCGCATGCCGCAATCCTTGCCGTGGGGGCAGCTGAAGAACGCCCCATAATTTGCGATGGCGAGGTGGAAAGCGCAATGATGATGAATGTGACGCTGGCCGTCGATCACCGCGCTATTGACGGTGCCATTGCCGCCGAGCTGCTGGCGGCATTCAAGCGTCACATAGAGAATCCTCTCGGAATGCTGATCTGACGGTTTCACCGTTTCTGTGTTCAAACGTGGAGCGCGCCGTGATCCCGACACGCTCTGCATTCTTTTGATCGATTTAGCCAGCCAGAAGGATGAAGTCTTAGCTAGAATGGAGCGCTATCGTAATCTTCCGGCGATTCATCTAGAAATTTTTCAATATCCGACTGATAGGATGCGGGCGGAGGGGTGATGTTGACCTTGCTGCGTTCGATGAGAACCGGATGTTTTGGCATAGGGTCGTTGATCGCTGCTTCCACTCGCTCAAGCTGGTAGGGGAAAAAAGGATTGGAGGAAGTACGGAACAGGGAATCAAGTTGAACGATAAGGGCCCCCCGCTCTCCTCTCGCCGCCAGCGTACCCAGATTTACTCCGAACTTGGCATCTGAGCCCGGAGGCGGGTTCATTCCATACAAAGCGTCGTCCATGGGAAATGGAATGGCAACGTGAGAGAGGGAAAAGATATTGGGCGGATAGGCCAGATTCAACTCTTGAACTGTCTGGTCTGTCTTACCTGCCTTCGTGGTGGTGGCTATCGTATAGACGTCATTGGGAGACGCATTGCCGACAATCGTAATATCATAGCTTTGCGGCAATGGAGGCAATATGCGCGTCAGCGCGACTTCTGAGGCTGAGCGCATGAGCGGCCCGAAGACGGAAGCGCGGTTCACATCGTAAAGCACCAACTCACTGCCGTTTTCAGGCAGGTGTGCGTAGAGCGCGTAAAGAATGGCTGAAGTGCTGACGGTATAATCCATGACGGATTGAAATGTCAGAACTGGTGGAAGCTCATTGAAAGCTTCATTGCGGGACATGCGGGTAATCTGCTGTTGCAGGGAGGTCGTCAGCCGGTGGGATTGGCGCGCACCGTTCACCGGGAACGAGTTGTATTTGAATGGATTGAACTCGGGTACGATTCCGAGCCAGGCTGACTTTGCAAAGGCTGGGAAAAAGGCCGGGACAGCCGCGAGACCGGCGAAACGGGCAAAGCGCGTAATGCCGATCATCGGAGAAAAGAGAACCAGACGATCAGCCCGGGGAAGGGATTTGTCCTCCAGGGCGTCCAGCGCATATTTCATTGCCAGGGCTCCGCCATTGGAAAAGCCTACAATATGAAGAGGTTGGCCAGGCTCAATGCGTCTTTTGGCTTCCCGTACAGCGAGCCGTGTCGCCGCCATCCAGTCTTCCCAAGTCACGTCGGTCAAGGCTGCGGGTACAGTGCCGTGTGCGGGAACTCTGATACCAATGGCCACAAAGCCTGCTTCCTGATATCTCCGGGCGAAATGGCGCAGGCTGAAGGGTGTATCAGTAAGCCCGTGCAATAAAACAACCGCTCCCTTAACATTTCCCTCCGGCTCCAGGACGTAGGAACGATTCCAGTTGTGTGACAGATTGGGAGGATAAATCCGGGACCCCGAGAAAAAGCGATTGCTTTGCACCTGAGCTTCCAGGGGCAGTTTGTCGGTTACCTCGCTGCGGACATCAGCAAACAGTCTGTTTTCACGCTCCAGGTACTGATCCCAGTTGGAACGATCCATCTCGGCTATGGTCAATTCCTTCGGGACAAAGGTATGCCAAAGCTGTGGAGGCGGCGAACGCCACGCGATATAGGCTCGAAAACCCCATAAGCTGATCAGAACGACTGCGACAACGAGCAGTATCAGTTTTCCAGTTCTTACAAATATTCTTCTCATGTACTCGTCGGCCCCGTTGTTGTCGCATTCTGGAAAGTCAAAACTGTCTTTATCTCGCTGATTTGCCGTTTAAGATATGCTTGTAAAGCTTTCATTTTTGACGACGGAAACCGTGGCGTCCTATAGAGAGCACAGTATCTGATTCATGAACTCAGGCTTGTTGCAGCGAAATAGAGAGCAAGAAAGTAGCAAAGTACGTACATTGCATAGGTCTGACCGTTCCCCGTGTAAAGCTTCCGTAGCGACGCAGCAATGTTGCCGACGCCATCTGACACACCGCTCCAGAACAAGTTCGCCACCGGTGGGACCATGCGGCGGAGCATGAGCCTGTAGAAAAAGAAGAAGCGGGCAAACCTCGGAATTGCAATGGATTTGTCATAGTGCGTGCGATAGGTGGCCCAGAACAGTCCAAACAGGATTGCAGCTACTATTATAACGATAATGACCACGGGTGTCGGGTCCCAGTAGTTGTAAATTGTTTTGAGTGACATGCCTTCCCATACCAGGGTCGAGGCGAAATAAGGATCGATGGCGGCAGAGATCGGGTCTATCAGCAGCTTGGGGTAAAAGGATAACAGGAAGATCGCTCCGATCAGGATGAATTGCGGTATGAGCAATTGCGGAGGGAGCTCTCCTGTCCTTGCCTGTTTGGCCGGTGCAGGGGAAAGAAACAGCGCGTATACGAGACGGATCATGTAAAGGAAGCCGAGAAAAGTCGCTGCAAGCCCCGCCAGCGCCAACCCGTACCATCCTTTCTCTGCCATGGCGTTCAGCAGAAGCCATTTGCCGCCGAAGCCCATGAGAGGTGGTAGGCCGGACATGGAAATGATTGCCACGAGCACCGACGCGAAAGTAAGCGGCATCATGCGGGCCAGACCACCCATTTCGGAAAACGAGCGAGCCCCGGTGCGCAGGATTATACCAGCCAACGCCAGAAACAGAATGCCTTTCACCATCAAATGGTTGGCGACCAGGTAAAGTGCCGTGACCCAGCCAAGATGGCTCATCAGAGCCGTTGCGACGATGATATATCCGATCTGGCTCATGCTTGAATAAGCCAGCAGACGTTTACAGTCATTTTGCTGGAGCGCCATCAATGCACCGGCGACGATAGTCAGCATGCCTATCCAGGCCATGGTATGGGCCAGTTCGATCTCCAGATCCGAGCGAATGGCCACGAACGTCCCGACCAGAAGGCCGAAGATCGCTACCTTGCTGACGACGGCGGACAGCATGGCAGTAAAGTCATCCTCTGCTTCCGCATACGACCCGGGGAGCCAGACATGAACGCCGGCAACGCCGGATTTGATGAGAAAGCCCAAAGCCACAAGAACAAATGCGAAGCTTGCGTCCGGCCCCGATGTTCTGAAAGCCGAAAGATCGGTGCTGCCCGTCAGCGCCGCGATCTTGGCGAAGCCGACGAGAATGAGGAAAGCGGAGCCCATCGAGAACAGCAGGAAGGACAACAGATGGGCATAACCCTTCGGCCCTCTGGCGATGAGAAAACAGGACGATAACGTTATGATTTCCCAGTTGTAAAAAAACTCAAGGGTTGTTGAGGAGCGCAACATTGCGGGAATCGAAAGGAGCAGGATCGTCAGTAACGGATAAAAACCGGGGCGTGTATCGCTGCGATAAAGCCCTGCGGATGCGATAACGAGGCTGCCTGCAAGAAGAAGAGCTGCGAAAAGTCCGGCAATGCCCGTCGTACTCTCTGCCATCCAGCCGCCGATCAGCAGAACGGCGGTCAGCATGATGATGCACTTGGCCCGGCCCGGCAGCACGTCCAGCAGAAACATCACTGTGCCCGCAGCAAGCGGCGCAAATAGCCATAACGAAGCGGCACCTGAGATATATGCTGCGACACAGCCGCTGGCGACCAGCAGCAGAGCCATGGCGAGTACCGGAAGAAGTATTGCAAAGCCTGGTTGAGGCTCTTTCGAATCTTCAGTTGGGTGCACCGCCTTTGAGAACCAACGGAAGATGTAGGCGATTTCGAGCAGGGAGCCGAGAAGGACGATTACACCCCAGTAAACCTTGTCGGAGGAGATCAACTGCATGATCAACTCCCACTTGGCCCAGAAACCAGGGAAGGGGGGCAATCCGGAAATAGCTGCTGCGAGCACTCCGAAGACGGTTATCAGAAGCGGGTGCTTCGATAGACCAAGGCGAGCGTTGACATCGTTGTTCTTTAAAACTCCGGCGAACCAGAACAGGCCCGCTTTTGCAAAAAGGTGATTGATGAACAGGCCGCCGATGACCAGGGGAATGGACGCATCTGCTCCTGACTGGCGCAGCAACGCGAGGGCAAGCACCAATAAGCCCATCTGGGCGATGGAGGAGTAGCCCAGCATGCGCCTGACTTTGGTCTGGGACAGGCCGATCAGGTTTGCAAAGAGGAAGGTCACTCCGCCGGAGATAGCGATGATGCCGAGTTGAGCTTCAAACAAGGCAAGGAGCTTGTAGAGGGAAAAGAATATGCCTGACGAGACTCCGACGGAAACCATGGCGGCAACGCCTGTCGGGGCCGTTTCATAGACATCGAGCCCCCACCCGTTCGCTGGGAATGGTTTCAATTCCAAAATGAGGCAGGCGAGTATCATCAGCAATGCAGTCAGGCTTACCAGGCCTGAGAGTTCACTGCGAACCGCGATGATCGCGCCAATGTTCAGCGTGCCCGTGCTGTAATAAAGCAGGACAGTTCCCAGCAACAGCAAGCTCGATGCGATGACGGTTGCCATGATGTATTTGAAGGCGGCTGCCAGTGCCGCCGGCTCTCGCGACAGGCCGAACAGGCCGTATGTTGCAATGGAGACGATCTCCAGGAACACGAACAGATTGAACATGTCGCTGGTCATGACCATGCCATTGATCCCCATGACAAGGATCAGATAGAGCAGGGAGGCCGCGTAATTGCCGCGCAGGTAATTCCACAAATGCAATGCGCCAAAAAACGCCACGACATTGACGCTGAAGGTAAAAAAGCCTTCCCACAATCCAAAATGCAGATTGATCGAAACGGGGGGCAGCATGCCGGCCGTCCGTACCTCAATCGGCTCTCCACCTTGGAGCAGGCCAACAAACGATACACCGCTGATTATGGTAATGCCTGCGAGTGCTGCAAAGAAACCGGTCGTCAGCCAGGGTTTCCCGATCTTGGACAGCAGGGGAATAAGGAAACCGCCGCCCAGTCCCAGGATGAAGATATTCAGCGGACTGAAGAGGCTGGCTACCATTTCGATTCCGTAAAAGCGTCAATGGAAAGAGTTTTCTTGGCGTTGTAGAGCCGAATGGCGAAGGCAAGCATGACAGCGGTCACAGAAAAACCTATGACGATTGCGGTCACAGCCAGGGCGGAAGGAACGGGATCAACGGAGTGCTGAACTGCCTCCATCTTGTTTAAAGCTGCGTCGATGATCGGCGCTGTTCCACCGGTGATGTAACCGCACGCGACCATGATGACATTTATACCCGTGCCGATAAGTGCAAAACCGATAATGATCCGCAGCAAATTGCGATGGGTCATCATTCCCCATAGCCCGATCAGCATCAGGCCGAATCCGGTAGCGAGCAGAATTGTGGAAACCGGTAAAAATGTCATTTTTCCCGCCCCCGCCTAGCTTTTAAAACTGCTGAGAATAACACTGAGCTCTGCCCCGACCTTGATACCGATAAGAGCCGAGATCAGTGGCACCGCTCCCGCGCTTATAAATGCGCCGAACTCCCCGAGCGGCAGGAACCGGCCATCGAGAAAACCTCCTGCAAGAATGATACCTGATACGCCGATGAGGATGTAAAACGCCCCCGCCAATGACTCGATGATACTGAGCATCGAAATATTCAGTTCAGACTCCGGTCGGGCCAATAGCAGAAGCATGACGCCGGAAGCGACGATAGCTCCGCCCTGAAATCCGCCTCCGGCAGACAGATGGCCATTGACGATGACATAGGCGCCGAAAGTGAAAATAAACGGCATCAACACAGCAGCGCCGGTGATGACGATCTCACCAGCTTTTCGCTCGGAAATCGGCTTTTCGGCTGTGTTACGGTCTCCTTCGTTTTTTTTCAGGAGCAGGCCGACACTAGCGGCGACCATGAACAATACGGCAACCTCCCCAAGGGTATCGAACCCTCGATAAGTGATGAGAATGGCGGTAACGATATTGGGAACGCCAAGCTCAACCGGACCCTGCGCGACATAGTGCCGGGCCAGGGGCCGTAATGACTGTAATTCTTCATAACCGACAGCCACATTCAGGAAGACAAGGCCGAAGAGAAAGACCACCAGCAGGATGAAAACGCGTCGCATCATGGTTCCTGCTCCGGTTCTTCTTCCGTTATCGCGTCGACCACCGTCGATGACGTCATCGGTATCCGGATACGATAAGCCGCGCGGGACAACGCATGCGAGGATATCGGGTTGCTCATCAGCACGAAGTAGATGACGAGCACGAGTTTGAATGTCCAGCCAGGATGGTAGAAGGCCAGGCCTATCAGGACAAGGGTGTTCCCCAGCGTCGATGCCTTGGTGCCCGCCTGAATACGCGTGTAGGCGTCAGGCATGCGCAAAACGCCCAGGCCCGCGGAAAACAGGAATATCGTGCCGGTCAGAATGAAGACGCTACCGATGAACTCGATCATTCGGCGCCCCCATTTCCGGTTTTATGAACCGTATAGAGAAAAATGAAGGTGGCGAGGCCGGAGCCTATGGCCGCTTCAGCCATGGCGACGTCCGGGGCCGCGAGCAGCAGGAATGAAACAGCGGCAAACAGACTTGCCAGACCTGAGCTTACAACTGCGGCCAGAAGATTTTTGAGGCAGACAGCCAGAATGCCGCTGATAAGGATGCTGATGCAGACAAGAATGATGAGCAGATCAAGCATCCCTAGAGCCCCTTTTCCAGAAAGCGGGCAATTGCCAATACCGCCAGAAAGCTGAGAAGCCCGTAAATCAGTGCGACATCGATATAAACGAAGCGGCCCGAAATATGGGCGTAAAGCGCGATCAGGGATATGGAAATAACAGTCAGCATATCGATTGCGACGATCCGGTCGACAACCGTCTTGCCAAGAACAAGCCGAATGACACTCATCACGATGGCGAAGAAGATCAGAACTCCCGAGATCGTAACGATCGTGTCAGCCAAAGACTTTCTCCAGATGATTTTCAAAAGGAGTTACAATCTCTTTGGTTGCTTTGCTGGTATCGAGTGTCTTGACATCCAGCCAGTGAATGAAAAGGGTATCGTCTTTCAGATCAACCACGAGAGACCCAGGCGTGAGTGCTATTGAATTTGCCAGTGCCAGACGGCCTATAGGGGATTTAAGCTTTGTTCTGACCTTAACAATACCAGGCTTGATGTTGATACGAGGCGAATAAACATAACGCATCATGTTGATGTTGGCGTAAACCATTTCGATGAACAGGGTTACGGTATAAGCCAGAAAATAATAGATGCTGCGTGGTGTCCAGTTAATCGCTTCCCAAATCCTGTTATTTGACGATGAAATATAGGATAATACAAATGTTATTATTGTTCCCGTTGCAATTACATCAATTTTGAGAGAAGAATTGGCAACCAGCCACACAACGAGCAGAATGGCCCACAGATATGGCATTCCCTTGGGGATCTTTGTTGGAAAGAATTGCCTGATTTTTTTGTCACGTCCTGAATTCCAGCCGGTTGATTAAGTGAATGCTGATGTTTTTCTGCATAAAAATAAACTGGATACCTCAACCCGCTTCCGTAACGAGAATGAAAATAACGTATTTTTCCGGCAGATTCAATTGACTGTCGTTCGAGATATAAGGATGTTTTCCTCCGAAGGCATTCATTTGCTGGCCCTTATTGCCGTCCGTAAACCGGGAATTGAAGCGTCCATAACAGGCTGCCCGCATTTCCCTGCTCACAGCTTTTCTGTCTTTCTCTGGCCCCAGCGCGTCTCGACTGCAAGGGCGAGGGGAGCCACGACGGATGCGACGATACCGGCCGCAAAACCATTATTATAGAGGTTAAGCCCGGCATGTAGCGCACCAACGCTGAGGGCTGCGGAGGAATGGATGAAACCTGCCACGATACCCCAATGCCAGCCAAATCTTCCGGCGATGGGTGCCAGCGTCGTGCCAAAAAGTGCGGCAAGCATGATCGATGGGTCGGTTGCGTTCCAGGGTTTGGCCATGGATCCCAGAAGGACGCCGATCATGATGGGAAGGATATTTCCAGGATGCTTTCCAAAAGCGGCAAAGCCAAAAATCGTGAAAATCGCACCTATGACCGGGCCATTCAGATCGCCGCCGATGAGCAGGATATAGATGATTCCTGTCAGACCGCTCAGCCCCATATTGACCAGCGTCGGTCCTATGCCGACAAGGCTGATGAAATCGCTGGGTGCTTGCCCTGAGGAGGAAAATACAATTTTCAGTTTCTGGAAAGAAGATCGATCAAGGCAGAAACCTCCTGCGATGAACGCAAGGAAAAGGAGGCCAAGAAAAGAGCCGAGCAGAGTATTGTTGCCTGTTGTCCAGATGAAGACAGGTTCCGCGACAAAGCCATAGGATTTGTAGAGAGCGACAACCAGCGTGCCGACAATGCCCGCGGTAAACCCCATATTGTAAAGGCTGAAACCCATATGGGCCTTAAATAGCTGCGCTGCGGCAGGGGGAAGCACGAACCCCATAAACAGGCCGGTCATGATGCCTGTCGGCAGGCTCGCTGAAGATGGCATGGTTGTGCTGAACATGATTTCCGAGAAAACCGGTGCCAGGGCGCAGCCGAAGAAAGCGGTAGTGATGTGGTTCGCAAAATTTTCGCGTTTGAAACGC